>Ga0335082_10004689_pt1 | contig 14930 bp, 9 predicted proteins | sample Lox_Sample_41_FD_206718 | JGI IMG/M metagenome (GOLD analysis project Ga0335082, IMG submission 206718) | Soil microbial communities from Loxahatchee National Wildlife Refuge, Florida, United States - Lox_Sample_4.1 | ecosystem: Environmental > Terrestrial > Soil > Wetlands | place: USA: Florida...
GTGGCGTCGCGGACCGGAGCGGTGATTTTGCCGTCTTCGATGAGGTAGGCCTCCGACGCAGAGAAAACGAATTTGCCGTTCGTAATGTCCACCTGGCCGCCGCCGAAGTTGGGGGCATAGAGGCCGCGCTTGACGGAGCGGATGATGTCTACGGGGTCGTCTTCGCCGGCCAGCATGTAGGTGTTGGTCATGCGCGGCATGGGGATGCAATGATAGCTTTCCCGTCGCCCGGAGCCGGTATTGGCGGTGCCCATGAAGCGCGCGGAGAGCTTGTCGGTCAAATAGCCTTTGAGGATGCCGTTCTCGATGAGAATCGTCTCCTGGGTGGGCGAGCCTTCATCGTCCACGTTGAGCGAGCCGCGGCGGCCTTCCATAGTGCCGTTGTCCACCACGGTCACTTTGGGGCTGGCGACGGAGCGGCCGACCAGTCCGCTGAAGGCGGAGGTGCCTTTGCGGTTGAAGTCGGCTTCGAGGCCGTGGCCGACGGCTTCGTGCAGCAGGATGCCGGGCCAGCCGGGGCCGAGAACGACTTCCATCTCGCCGGCGGGAGCGGGAACGGCGCCGAGTTGCAGGATGGCGCCGCGAGCGGCTTCTTGGGCCAGGCTTTCAGGGCTTTTGCTCCCGGCAAACTGGCTCAGTCCGGCGCGTCCGCCTGCGCCCGCAGAGCCGCGGGTGGTGTTGTCGCCGTCCTTGGCGATGACGAATGCATTGAGGCGGCAAAGGGGCTGGGTGTCGCTGGCGAACGAGCCGTCGGAGCAGGCGATAAGGATGCGGCGCAGTTCTTCGGAGTAACCGGCGCGCACCTGGACGATGCGGGGGTCGAAGGCGCGGGCGGCGCGATCGACGCGCAGAATGAGTTCGAGGCGTGCCGCGAGGTCGAGATCGAATCCTCCCAGCGGAACGGGATAGAGATCGGCGACGGGCGCTTCGGTGAACCCCTGGACCGGTTGCTTTGCGGGACCGGAGGCGATGAGCGCGGCGGTGCGGGCGGCGTGGAGCAGGCGATCGGGGTTCAGGTTGTCGGTATAGGCGTAGCCGGTGCGCTCGCCGGAGATGACGCGAATGCCGCAGCCCGCGCTGGTACCCTGGCTGGCCGATTTGACGATCTGCTCGTCGACGCCGAGGGAGATGGCGGTCACCGATTCGAAGTAGAGATCGGCGTAGTCGCCCCCGGCGGAGAGAGCTTCGCCCAGGCAGCGCTCAAGCAGGCGCTCGGTGATGCCGAATTTTTCGAAAAAATAGCGCTGCTGGCGGGGGGCGGCGGAATCCGCGGGAGAAGTCATCACGTATCAGTCTACGCTTCTTTGAGTTGCGGCGGAACCCGCGTCCGACGAGGGCGCCGTGCCACTTCCAAACTTGATGCGGAGTGCCGTATTGTCCACAGGGAGCGGTCTTTCAGCACAGTCCGCGTGGTGCTAGAGTCAAGGCATGAAGAAGATCGTGCTCGCTGCCCTGCTGCTGATGCTGGTTGCTCCTTCGGCGTTCGCCGCCGGAAGGCACCATCATCATCGCCACCACCATCACGCCCATCACCACCACGCTGCGTAGACCGGCGCCCGGCCCCGAGCTCGCACGATTCACAGGAGCCGGCGCCACCGCATCCAATTCCCTTCCCCCCTGTCCGGCATGATAGGTTCGTGCCATGACCGATCTGGACAAACTTCGCTATCCTATCGGCCGCTTTAATGCCGCCGCGGCCGGCACTTGTGACGAACAGATTGAGACCGTGCGCCGGCTGCCGGAGCGGCTGCGCGAAGCGGTCAGCGGGCTGAGCGAAGCGCAACTCGACACGCCGTATCGCGAGGGCGGCTGGACCGTGCGGCAGCTCGTGCATCACGTGGCGGACAGCCATGCGAACGCCTATATCCGCTTCAAGCTCGCCCTCACTGAAAACAATCCCGCCATCAATGCATACGACGAGGCCGAATGGGCCAGGCTGCCCGACAGCCGCATGCCAGTGGATGTGTCGCTGGCGTTCACGACCGCAATCCATGCGCGCCTGGTAAACCTGCTGGAAACCATGTCGGATGCGGACTACGAGAAGTCGTTCCGGCACCCGGAGCGCGGCACGGTGACGCTGGCCAATAACCTGGCGCTGTATGCCTGGCACTCGCTGCACCACACGGCGCACATCACGCGGCTGCGCGAGCGGATGGGCTGGTAGGCGCGATGCCGGCCGGCTGGGGCCCATCACCGTCGCGTACGCCGGCGGCCACCGCGGATCAGACTTCCCCGGAACAACTGGCAAAGGACGTGGAAGCGTTTCTGGCCGAGCATCCTGCCGCGGCCGTGCTGGAGGACGGACGCGTGCTCTTCGACATGCGCACGGCGCGGTATTCCGTCACCGAGTCGCATGGGCGATGCCTGCTGCAGTTGTGGAACGAGGAACGCAACCTGGTGCGGACCGTGCTGGGCGTGCAGGTGCGTGCAAACAGCCTGCGGCTCATGACGCGGCGTCTGGGCGCGCCGAAGCCTGAAGCGCTGGAGCTAACGCCGACGAACGACCGGCGGACGCCTTCGGCGCGGGACGCGGCGCGGCGCAACTACCTGCGGCTGCTGGAGCGGGTGCTGTCGCGGAGCTTTCCGGGCAGCAAGGTGGACGGCATGCGTTCGGCCATGGACCTGGAGCACAGCTTCGGGCCGGCCTATGCCCGCGGGCGCCTGCTCAAGGGAACGGCGGCCGAGGCTGTGATCGGGATCGGGGCTGCGGAGTCGGGCGCGGCAATCGATGGAATTCTCACCCTCGGTCTTCTCTGGCTGAACTACTGCCGCGAACATGGCGAGGCCAGGCGCCACTTCGGCGGGCTGAAGGTAATTGTGCCGGCGGGTTCCGCGGTCCACAGCGACGGGTCTTCGTCGCCGGGGTGGAAGGGGATGTGGCGGACCACGGCGGAACGGATGGCATGGCTCAACCATGCGGCCGCGGAGTTCCAGCTCTTCACGCTGGATGAGCGGTCGGAGGAGCTGGCCGCGGTCGATTTCCGCGACACCGGGAACATCGAGTCGCGGCTGGTGCACGCGTTTTCAGCCGACGCAGCGATCGAGCGGTGCCGGGCGGGACTGGACCGGGTGCTGGCGCTGGTGCCGGCCGCGGCGCGGGAACGCGTTGACCTACATGCGCGCACGGCAACAGAAGTGGGCCTGTTGCTGCACGGGCTGGAGTTTGCGCGGGTGCGGCATGGAGTGGCGGCCAATTCGTTTGCGCAGGCGAACGAGATCACGTTTGGCGCCGGGGCGAACGAGACGCCGCTGAACGAGGAGACGGAGCCTCTGTGCCGGGAGCTGCTGGGGCGGCTCGTCGAGAGCCGCCATCCGGATGGGGTGCATGCCGATGCGCTGTTCCGCCTGCAGCCGGAGCGATGGCTGGAATCGCGGGTGCGCGCGTGCATGCGCGATGTGCTGCCGGGGTTTCGCAGCGACCTGGTCTACTCTCAGGTGCCGGCGCTCAGCGCAGGCGAACGCGGCATGCTCGATCTGCTCACGCTCGATCGCAATGGGCGGCTGGTGGTGATGGAGCTGAAAGCGGACGAGGATCTGCACCTGCCCATGCAGGCATTGGACTACTGGATTCGCGTTCGCGCGCTGAACGAGGATCGCGCCATGGGGCCGGGGGGGCGGATCAAGTCGGCTTTTGAGCGGGTGGGATACTTCGCCGGCGCCGAGGTCTCGCCGCAGCCGCCACGGCTGCTTCTGGTTGCGCCGGCGCTGCGGATTCACCCCGCCAATGAGCCGGTGCTGCGATTCCTGTCGCCGCGGATCGAGTGGGAGATGGTGGCGGTGGCGGAGCAGTGGCGTCGCGAGGTGAAGGTGGTGTTCCGAAAGCGCAGCGCAGACAAGGCAAATTGAAAGGCGCCGCGGAACGTGTCGAAGCAGCCGTGTTCTGGCCAATCGGCCACGCACTTGGTGAATTCCACGAGTTGCAAGGGGCAGAAGCGAGGCCGATGGGCTTTTTAGGTGCTCTCAAGGCATGCGCAGCGACGCGATGCATGAGTTTTTCGAGTAGTTTCCGGTTTGACGGTCACACTGGAATAAAGTCAAATTTCGATTGCCAACTGGTCAACTCTGGACTGATCTTGAACACTCTGGACCGTGAAAGTACTCAGGTATATCGAGTTCAAATCGGGTGTTCGGGCAACGGACCGGCACGGATTTGCTACCCGGCTCAATCGAAGGTTGGCCTCGCCTAATGCGTCGGATCGGGTAGGATTCTCGTAACTCGAAAGGATGTGGCAAGGTGAAACTCGAGCGCGCACGGCAAATCGTCCTGGCAATTGTGGGGCTGTTGTATGTGGCTTTGCTTTATCCGCTCTATACGGACCTGGCACACTCCTCTTGGCTTGTAGCGCAGAACAATAACGAAATCGAGCCGATGTTTCTGAGCTTTTTCATCTCCTTGGGAGTCTTTCTGCTGTTGGCCGCGAGAAAACCCTCAGCGTACCGGTCCCTGATCGCTTTCGCGGCATGGCAGAGTGTCGCCCATTCGTTCGTGATGATCATCGAGACTGTTGAAGCGTGGAGTCATGGGGTGCATCGTAATTTCACCGATGTGATCGTCACCGGCGTGATTGGGGTTGTCTTGCTGGTCTCTGTGCCAGCAAAGCATACGGCGATTGCTTAGAGCGGTTCCACAGCACTTGTAGCCGTTTCTGGCCGCGATTCAAGGTGGCTTTTCCTTGATGAAAAAGCCACTTGGCGTTGTGGCTCCGGGACACAGCAACTGTGAAACCGCTGTAGCCATCGCAAACGCGGAAGGAGAGACCCCATCCTATATACTTCGACGAAATGCGATCTCCTCGGCTGAATGACCGGCGATAACTTTCTCCTTATCACGAGGTGATAGGCGCTCGTTTTCACGCTTTAGGTCGCATCGTGGCCAATCCTGAAGTTACGATTCTTTTGGAGTCCTTCGACAGGCAATCAGCGGCGAAAGACAGCCGCAGACCCTCCGCACTGCCAAGGCCGGCACCACAGAAGCACTCGACCAGGCCATCACCGAAGCACTCAAAACCATCTCACCCGAAAACGCTGCCGCTTGGTTCCGACATTGCGGCTGCGGGATCCAGCAACCCTGGTTTTGCTCTAATCCGTCGTGGCGCGGTTTCGTCCGCTCAACTTGCTTTCATACATCAGCACGTCTGCCCGATGAATGAGCTCTTCGGCCGTCTCGCCAGGATGGACCAGCGTGGCTCCAACGGAGATCGAGAGAGACATCTTTGCGCCATCACTGCCGGGGAGCGAGATGCGCGCAGCCATCAGAACACACCGCTTCGCCAGACTCGTCAGAATCTCATGGTTAACGTTACGGAGGATAGCGAGGAACTCGTCTCCGCCCCACCTCCCGACAGTGTCTGTGGGGCGCAGCGAACCGACCACGGTTTTCGCAACTTCCCTCAAGGCGCGATCCCCGCACTCGTGCCCGTAGGAGTCGTTGACAGTCTTGAAATTGTCCAGATCGAAAACCAGCACTCCAAAAGGATCCTTGTGCACCTGGTATTCGGCCAGCGCCGTGCTCAGAGACATTTCGACGAATCGGCGGTTGGGGAGTTGGGTGAGATGGTCGAGAAACGCAAGCCGCTTCATCGCTTCCGTCCGGCGACGCGCCTCCGTCTGGACTGAATCATCGCTGAAGATTTCGATCGCCCCGACAATCGACCCATCGGCTTCCCGCAATGGGTACACTCGCACAAATACCGGAACCCGCCGTCCTTCCTTGTGCCTCAGGAAAACATTCGCCTCGTGCGAGCTGCCGTCACAAATCGATGCCGATAAAGGGCAACCGTCCTGGCACAATCTTTTCCCCTCATAATCGACGTGACACAAGATATCGTCCTGGCAGCATCGCCCCACCAGTTCCTGGGCTGTGTAGCCGCTCATCCGAAAGGCGCCTTCGTTCCAGTACAGAATCCGCCGGTTACGATCTACAAAGTAGACCCCATCACTTATTTGGTCGAGGAGTTCCTTATAGAACCCAGGGTCGGATGGATTCATCGGGGATACTCCTTTCTGTGCCTGACGCAGTAAGCCTGGCGTTGTTGCCATCTGACTTTAGCCACAGCTTCCCGCGATTGAATGTGAGCTGGATCACACTGGCATCGGCGTGCGACGTTTGCCATCCGCATGGCCAGAACTTCGCCCGGACCTGACCGGCTGAGACAGCCGCAGATCCTTCGCTGCGCCCGCGAGGACACCTGGCAGGGCGGGGTGGCCGCGCAAGAGAACTCGCTACTGCGCCGGCGCGACGGTGATGCTGCGGAACAGCACGTGGCCTTTCTCGCTGCCCTGCAGATAGATGGGACCGGGGCGGCCTTCGCTGCTGTCGAGTGCGCCGCCGGTGATGCCGGGAATCTCCTGGTTGTCGACGACGGTCTTGCCGTTCAGCAACACGGTGACCTTGCGGCCAATGAAGGTGATGTCAAAGGTCTGCCAGACGTCCGGCGTGCGCGGCTGTTCAGGCGTGGGCGCCAGAAAGCCATACACGCCGCCGGTGTGGTGACTAGGCGGCTCGCCCTGCGACTCGGTTTCGATCTGCACCTCGTAGCGCCCGCGGAGATAGATGCCGCTGTTGGCGTCCTTGCCGCAGTTGAATTCCACGTGCAGTTTGAAGTCCTGGAACTTGCGGTCGCCGATGAGTTCGGGGCCGTTGCCGGGGCTGACCAGATTTCCGTCCTTGACGGTCCATTCGGGTGGACCGGGCTTGCTCGGTCGCCAGCCGGCCAGGTCTTTGCCATTGAAGAGCGCGATGGGCTCGCCCCATTGCGGCGGTGCCGGCCGATCGAGACTCGGCGCCTTTTGGCCCGACCATCTCCAGGGGGCGCCGTCCGGACCGGTCGTTCTGCCCTGCATCATCTGGCCAACCAGTTCACCTTCGAAGACCATGTCTTCCTTGCTGCCTTCTTCCTGCTTGGGCGAGACAAACAGAATGTGATTGCCGTTGATTTCGATCTTCGGCAGCGGCCGCGCGTTGCCCCAGCGGCCGGTGAAGAGTGCCGTGGTCTTGCCGTCCTTTTGCTGGATCTCGATCCACGACGGGTATTCGCGGTCGGGGGCCCTGAGGGTCAGGTCCCAGCGGCCCAGAAACGCCGTCGCGGATATGCTTGCCTGGGTGCTCGGGGCAGGCTGCGCGGGGGACGGCACACACAGCGCGGCGGTGATCGCGGCAAAAGCGGCAACGACGGTCCTTCTGGATGTATTCACGGATCACTCCTCTACGCCAAGGACTTGATGGTACCTGAGGCTTCGTCCCAGCGCACCGGGACCCCGCGGAAATAAGACTCGTTGGCGAGATGGCAGGCCAGAGCGGCGTTATGGCCGAACACTGCGTCCTGCACCACCGGCTTGCGCGAGCGGACGGCCTCAAAAAAACTCCAGAGGTGTGGGCGGAGGTCGTCGTAGTCGTTGCCGTTGATGGTGATGGACTCGGGTGCCGGCTCCTTGCCCGGGGTGGGATCGTGCTTCTCGTGCCACTCCTTGACGTAGGCCGCGCGCATGGCGCCGGGATAGGAGCCGGTGTAGTAGCTGGGCGACGTGTCCACTCCGGTCTGGGGTAACCAGGTGACTGAGAACTCGCGCAACTCGATCAAACCTTTCGAGCCCTGGAACCGCGTCACTTCTGCCGACTCGCAGCCCAGGCTCAACCGCATGTAGACCGGGATGCCCATGTACTCGAAGAGCGCCGCATGCACGTCGGGCATGTTGCGGCCGTCCTTCCAGCGGTAGATGCCGCCGAACGCGGAGACGCGCTTGGGCACCTCATTGATGCCCAGCGAAAACTGCATGCCGCTGATGAGGTGAACGAGCAGGTCGCCGGCGACGCCGGTGCCATACTCCTTCCAGCAGCGCCAGCGGGCGAAGGCGAGCGGATCGAAGGGCTTCTTTGGCGCCGTGCCGAGCCAGGTGTCCCAGTCGAGATTTTCCGGCGAGAGATCGGGCGGAGGCGGATACTCCCATGCGCCGGTGGGATCGTTGCGGCCCAGCGTGGCTTCGATCAGGTTGAGGTCGCCGATCGCGCCGCTGGCGATCATCTCCCTTACCTTGGCGCAGAGCACGGAGCTGGTGCGCTGAGCGCCGATCTGCACGATGCGGTCCGTCTTTTTGGCGGCGGCCACCATCGCGAGGCCGTCGGCGGGATTATGCGACATGGGTTTTTCGCAATAGACATCCTTGCCGGCGGCGAGGGCGTCCACCACGACCTGCTTGTGCCAGTGGTCGGGGACGGCGATCAGGATGGCGTCGATGGACTTGTCGTCGAGCAGTTCCTGGTAGCGGCGGGTGGTCTTGATGGGCTTGCCGACAATTTCGCGGGCCAGGATGTGGCGGTCGTCGTAGAGGTCGGCGGCGGCCACACACTCGGCGCCGGGAAGCGCGATGGCGGTGGCCAGCACGCCGCTGCCTTCCATGCCCACGCCCACGATGCCGAAGCGGATGCGGTCGCTGGGCGCGGCGTAGGCGGCCGCGGCATAGGACGGTTCGGCGTCGAGAAGAATGGAGTTGGAAGCGAGCGTGGCGCCGGCGGCAGCCGCGGTGGTCTGCAGAAAGGCGCGCCGGGAGAAGACGGATTTGGGCATGTCGTTTCGATCCTTGAAGAAAGCACACCCCTTCTATCGCTGCGCGGGTGGTCTGTCAAGGCGGAGGATGGTCAAGGCAGGCCGTGTTTGTGCCGCAGCCGGCCGATGCGGGCCTCCCACCCTGCCGCTGGAAAGAAGCGACAGGATGAGGCGCGCGCTGCCTGAGGAAACTCAGAAATTCGAATTCAGGCCGTGAAAGATGGCGTCGTAGTTGCCGCTCTCGGCGGCGAAGCGCAGGCCCTTGACGCGCTCGACAATGATCTCGGCCGGCGTGGGCTGCTGCGTCAGGAGCGACATGGTTTCGGCGATGTAGTCGTTGAGGGGCATGGCGCGCGGATCCTCGGCGCCGTTCATCAGATGGGTCTGCACGTAAGGCGGGATGATCTCAACGACTTCAATGGAAGTGGCGCGGAGCTGCCAGCGCAGCGATTGCGTCCAGGAATGGATGGCCGCCTTGGTGGCGCAATACGTTGGCGTGAGGGCGAGGGGCACAAACGCCAGACCCGAGGAGACGTTGATGACCGCCGCGCCGGGCTGATGCTTGAGGTGCGGAAGGAGGGCGGCGGTAAGCCGGAGGGGGCCGAGCAGGTTGGTGGCGATGATGGCTTCGGCGGCGGCGAGGTCTTCGGGCTGGTCAAGCAGTTGCTCGGCGCGCATAATACCGGCGTTGTTGATGAGGATGTTGAGCGCGGGGAACTTCTCCACCATATCGGCGGCAAAGGAGCGGATGTTGCCGGGCTGCTCGACGTCGAGGATAAGGGACTGCATGCCCGGATTGGCGGCCGTGGCCTGGTTGAGCGCGCTCTGGCGGCGTCCGGCGATGATGACCTGGTTTCCCAGTTTGTGGAATGCCTCTGCCAGTCCGCGGCCGATACCCGAGCCGCCGCCGGTGATGAGAATGGTGTTGCCGGATGGATTCATGCGTTCAATCTCCTACTGGAAGAATGATAGGACGGCCATGGTGAACGGCCGGTTACGGCAGTGGTGTGATTCGGGTCACTGGAGAGCATCCGGGGTCCGCGCAGAATGGCAGTATGTAATGCCTTGCGCGCAGGGCCCTCCATTTGATTTGCGCGCCAGCGGGGCGGTAGATGTGACGGGCCACGTACTCGATATCTCGAAACACGAAAACATTGCTCGAACGGCGCGGCCGGAGTTGGCGACAGGCGCGCGGCTATACCGGTTCCCTTCGCGGACGCCGGTGACCCAGGCCGAACTAAAGACGGACACGGTCGCGGCGGTGCCACCAAAGCGGCGGTGGCGCTTACGTCTGGCGTTGGAGATCGGCATTGGAGTGCTGATCTGCCTCGGATTGCTTGCCTGGTATCTGTTGAACTAGGCCCGATCCGGCGCAGGCGCGCAAGTCGCGTACCAGTGCGTCGATTCGGTTCAGTTCCGAATCCCATGCGAACATGAAGCGGGCGGCGCCACCGATGAACGTGTAGAAGCGCCAGCCCAGGTTGCGCAGCTTGTTCAGAATCGGCTCCGAAGCGAGGATAAAGACCGCGTTGGCATCGACCGGCGAAGCGATGCGCACGTGGGGAATCCCGGCGATCTGTTCGGCAAAGTACGTGGCGCAGCGGTTGGCGTGCTCGGCATTGCGCAGCCACGCGCCGGACTCGAGCATGCCGACCCATGGCGCCGAAAGGTAGCGCATCTTGGAGGCGAGCTGGCCGGCCTGCTTGCAGCGGTAGTCGAAATCGGCGGCGAGCTTGTGATCGAAGAAGAGAACCGCTTCGCCGACGGCGAGACCATTCTTGGTGCCGCCGAAGCAGAGCACATCGACGCCATTCTTCCACGTCATTTCAGCGGGTGAAAGACCCAGGCGAGCACAGGCATTGGCGAAACGGGCGCCGTCCATGTGCAGCGAGAGGCCGTGGCGCCGGCTGGCTTCGGAGATTGCCCGCAGCTCGTCGACGCTGTAGACCGTACCCATCTCAGTGGATTGCGTGATGGTGACGACGCGGGGCTTGGGATAGTGGATGTCTTGGCGCTTGGTGGCCAGCTCGTGAATGCCGGCCGGCGTCATCTTGCCGCTTTCCGAGTGTGCGACGAGCAGCTTGGAGCCATTGGAGAAGAACTCCGGCGCGCCGCACTCATCGGTCTCGACGTGCGATGCGTCGGCGCAGATCACGCTGTGATAGCTCTGGCACAGCGAGGCCAGGGCCAGTGAATTCGCAGCCGTGCCGTTGAAGACGAAGAAGACGTCGCAGTCGGTTTCAAACAGTTCACGGAAGGCGTTGGAGGCGCGCTCGGTCCAGAGGTCATCGCCGTAGGCGGGAACGAAGCCGCGGTTGGCCTCGTCCATGGCGGCCCAGGCTTCAGGGCAGATTCCGGCATAGTTATCGCTGCCGAATTGCTGCGGAAGAACGTCCGGATGCGTGGAAACGGCTGTACTCATGCTGGTTTCAGGATAGCGCCGGGACGGGCCGCGGGGGTCCGCATGGCGGGAACCAGTTGCAGGGACGGCGATCCCGCCCGGACAATGGCTGGCCTGGGCTCAATTGCGGTACGGCTTGTTTTCGCGGTAGAGACGAATGCGAGCCTCGATCCTCTGCTCCAGCTCGCCGTTTCCCTGGCTGGTGGCAACCTGCAGCGCGTGCTGCGCCGCCTGCAGCGCCCGCGGGAATTCTCCCGCCTCTGCGTACGCCGCGCCCAGTGCGTCCAGCACCGTGGGATCCGCCCCATTGGTCAACTCATTGGCGCGTCCCGCCAACTTCACGGCCTCCGCGCCATTGCGCAGCTTCGCCTCCGCCGCGCTCGACAGGATGCGCGCCGCCCCCACCAGCGCGTTCACGCTTTGCGGGTCCAGTTCGATCGCCTTGCGATAGTGCTCCAGCGAAGCATTCTCCTGGCGCGCCAGCAGGTAGGCCTGCGCCAGCGCCTCTTCGCCGGCGGGGAAGCTGGGATTGATTTCCAGCGTGTGCTCAAGCTCCGCCGCGGCCTCACTGGCTTCGCCGGCCTGCAGCAAACCCACCCCGAGGTTGAAGTGCGCTTGCGCCATCCAAGGGCTGATCTTCAGGGCGGTCCGCGCTTCCGCGATTGCCCCCTCGGCGTCCGCCTGCATGTAGAGCAACGCCGCCAGATCGTTGTGCACGCGCGCATCGTCCGGCGCCTCCGCCTCGGCCTGCCGCAGCGCCGCTAGCGCGCCCGCATTGTCCTTCTTGTCCTCGAGGTTCAGCGCGGTCTCAATCAGCCGGTAAATCTTGATGGCGGGAATCTGGATATCCTCGATCCCGTCCCCGTCCGTGTTCACAAACTCCGGCAGGTTCACCGCCCGGTTCGACGCCGTCGCATTGTCAATCAGGATCGCGGGACTGGAGTTCCCTTCCGCGTCGATGTGGGTCAGAAACATCCTGGTATACGGCCCGCGCGCCTTGGAGGAAAACACCAGCCATTTGCCGTTCGGCGACCAGCTATGCCATGAATTCATGGGGTACATGTTGGCCCGCAGCCGTCGCGCCTTGCCGCCCTCGAACGGCACAATATAAAGCTGGCTGTCCGGCCGCATCACCTCGCCGTTCCTGGCTTCCACAAACACGATCCACTTGCCGTCCGGGCTCACCTTGGGAAAGCTGTTGCTCATGCCGTTCTCGCTCGCTCCCACAATCCGCTCGGCCACGCCGCCCCGCCCCTCGTTGAAGGGCACCCGGTAGAGATCGTACTGGATCGGCGTCTCGTTGGGATCGTTGGCGTACTTCGCCAGCGGCTTGTTCTTGTCGTATGGCTCGCGCGCCAGGGCCCGGGCAAACACCACCCACTTCCCATCCTGACTCCACACCCCGCCGGTCTGCACGTACTTCGGATCGTCCGCGCCCGTCAGCGGCTGCCGCCGCCCCGTCTCGCGGTCATACCACTCCAGAATCCCCTTGGTGGGATAAAACACCTGCAGGAACTTGTAAGTGGGAAAATTGCGCACGTAGTAGGCCTGGTTGAACTCGAGCGACGATCCCGTGAATGTGCTCAACGCATACCGCCCGCCCGGCGACATGCGCGACATGAAACCCACCCGCATCTTTCCCGCGCGGCCATCGGTATTCCACTGCACCACCTTGTTGTCGTCGATGGTGATGTGCTTCTCCACCGACGCGATGGCGTAAAGTCCCTTGTCGTTGTTGGGACCGTCGAGGTCGATGCCCATCGTCTTCCCATCGGCGGAAAACGAGTGACAGTTGAGGCACGTGGGCACGTCCGTCAGCACGGTATGGCTCTCCGGCTCGCGAATGTCCCGCAATCTCCATTGGATGAGGTGAATCGCCCCCGCGGGCAGCGGCTGCACTACGCCGTCGGTATTGGCCGAAGGCATCAGGGGCACGTCGCGATAGAAGATCGGCGCGCCCGCCGGGTCGGCCGACGTGGTCATCGACATGTGTCCCGCCGTCGAGTCCGGCCGGCCGTCTCGAAGGCCCGTCACCGTGACCACCGCCGGCGCCGCCACGCTGTGCTGCTGGATCGTCTTCCAGGTCGCCTCGTCGGGCGTCCACGTCCAGCTCTGGGCCTCCTTTTCCGTGAGCCTCGGCAACTCGTTGGTGGGCGCAATGCAGCGCGGATCGATCTGCCCCACCTGCATCCGCTGCCCGTGCGACACCACGCGAACCGAAGGCGCGCCGTCCGCGAACTTTACCGTGATCTCCCACGCATTCGACGACGCGCCGTCTCGCCACTGGAACGCAGGCGCGGTCATCCCCGGCGGGAAGATCGACCCGTCTTCGGGATAGTCGATCAGCACCTTCGCCAGGTTCTTTTGTGTCGCTGCGCGGGAGGGCGCAGGCTGGTCGGCGCCCATCAGGCCCGAACCCGCGGTCGAACTCGAGGAAGCTTTGGGGCCCGCCGGCACGATGCAGAGGAACAGGAGCAAGACCACCAGCGGCGTAATTCCCGCCGCGATCACCCGCGCCCGCTCCCGGCGAAGGAAGAGGTCCGCATCAGGCATGCCCAGAATTCTAAACGCAAGCCTCCTGCATTTCTCCAAAATTCACGCGCGGCCGCCCCGGAACGAAGGTGGCAGAGTAAGAACATTCGCGGCGGACGACCAACGGGAGCGGGGCACCGGCGGGAATCTTCGTCATGTGCGGGACGCGGCGTTGTCCGGCAGGTTCGTGGATGGCGAGTCGCCATCGGACAGCGGGATCCGCACCTCGATTCGCACTCCATTCTGGCTGTGAATCGCAATCGTGCCGTTGAGGCGGCGGCACCGCTCCCGCATCGTAAGCAGCCCAAGTCCGGACTTAAGGGATGCGGGGTCGGAGCCCACTCCTTTATCCCAGAGCTCGAGATGGACGCTTCCGCGGTCGCCGGTAAGCTCGATCCAGGCATCGCGGGTGCCACTGTGCAGAAGCACGTTTCTCAGGCCTTCCTGGACGATCCGGTAGAGGCACAGGGAAACGGCGGCAGGAAGCGACGCGGGTATGCCCTCGTGCCTGAAGGCCAACTGAAGGCCATAGAGATGCGTGGACTGGCGGCAGAGGCCTTCAATGGCCCACGGCAGGCCGGTGTAATCCAGGCCCGCCGGATAAAGGCTTTGCGAGATGATGCCGATGCCGGAGGCGATGTCCTGAATCTTGGCAGAAAGAGACTGCAACTCCTGGCTGAGCTCGCCGCGTGCGGTTCTGGCCAGCAGCGACGCCTCGAAGCTGACCACGGCGATCGACTGTCCAAGGCTATCGGTCAGCTCCGCGGCGATGCGCCTGCGCTCGGCGTCCTGGGCCTGGATCAGATGGCCGCTGAGTTCCTGAAGCTCGATTTCCAGTTTTTTGCGATCGGTTATGTCCAGCGCGGCGGCGAGCATGCAGGGCTCTCCGTCGACTTCCATGAGCTCGGCAGAGCCGAGGCAGGTAAGAATCGCGCCGTCCCTGGTTCGAAACTGGTATTCCTGCTCCGAAACGTGCTCGCCTGCCAGAAGCCTGTCGATCAATTCGTATCGCAGCGGAGGGTCGACCCAGAGATTCAGGTCGAACGGACTGCGCCCGATCACCTCGTCCCGGGTGTATCCTGACATGCGCTCAAACGCGTCGTTGACTTCGAGGTAGCGGTGGTCTCGGGCGCTGGTGAGCGTGATTGCCAGAGGACTCCGCCGAAATGCCTTGGAGCATTTCTCTTCCGCCTTGTGCTGACGTTCCAGCGCAAGTTTGTATTCGGTGATGTCATCAATGACGGCAATGAGACTGACGGGCGCGGCGCCGGTGCCGTTGCGCCCCTGCGAGACCGATACCCTCGCCCAGACGATGCGTCCGTCTTTGTGGACGTAGCGTTTTTCGTAGACACTGGTCTCGGAATCACCGGAAGCGAACCGGGCCAGGGCATCTGTCGAGAGGGCAACGTCGCTGGGCCAGGTGATCTCGCGGACCGTCAGGGCGAGTAGTTCTT
>Ga0335082_10004690_pt1 | contig 14928 bp, 17 predicted proteins | sample Lox_Sample_41_FD_206718 | JGI IMG/M metagenome (GOLD analysis project Ga0335082, IMG submission 206718) | Soil microbial communities from Loxahatchee National Wildlife Refuge, Florida, United States - Lox_Sample_4.1 | ecosystem: Environmental > Terrestrial > Soil > Wetlands | place: USA...
GATCCGTTCGAGGACCCCGAGCGCCTCCGCGGGTTCCCCGTTGCCATCGCGAAGCTGATGCGCGCGGCGACCGCTTTGCAGCCGAAGGATCGCCCGTGGCCGCTCGAGCTCGGGCGCGCCTTCGCCGCCGCGCTGTGATGCATCGTTCTTGCATCGCAACGGGGCATGAAGCCGATCGTGGTGCCCGTCGTCCTGGCGCTGCCGCTCCTCGCGCTCGCGCCGAGACAAGGAGCGAACGCGTGCGTGGAGGTCGGCGGCGGGAGCGTCTGGAGCGGTGACGGGTGGACCCACCTCGTCTACGTGACCGACCGCTGCGATCGTGACGTGGCGTGCGACGTGTCGACCGACGTCGATCCGGAGGAGCACCACGTGAGCGTGGCGCGGAACGAGACGGTGCTCGTCGTGACGGCGACGGGGTCGGCGGCGCGCGTGTTCGTGCCGCGCGTCTCGTGTGCCGCCGCGCCCTGATCAGGGGCTCTTTCCGCCGGTCGGCGTCGGGCGGAGCGGCGGCGCGGCGAACTCGCTGATGCCGTAGTGCTCGATGACGGGCGGACCGGCGTCCTTCTTCGCGTGGTGGTGCGCGGTCGCGTCGGGGGCGCCGCCGTCGGAGATCGGGATCGCGGGCGGCGTCGGCTCGCCCGCCTCCGGGGCGGGCGCCGTGGACGCCGTGACGATCGCGCTCGGCGCCGCGGACGCGTCGACCTCGGGACGAATCTGCGGCGCGGGCTCCTCCTTCTTGCACGCCGCCGCCGCGACCGCGAACGCGAGCGCAACCGCCGCTGCGTGCCGCGCGATGCCGCGCCCGACGATGCGGAGCTCCGGATCGCGTCGCGCGCCGATGCCCGGAAGCACGACCTCGTCGAGCCGATCGCGGAGCTCGTCGCACCGCGCGAGGAGCGCATCGCGGCGAACGCGCTCGCGCGCGCGCAGATCGGCGAACGCTCGCGCGAAGCCCGGGTCCTCCAGCGAATGTGCGCCGCGCGCCAAGTCGATGACCTCGGTCAGTAGCTCCACGAGGTCTTCGTTCGTGCTCCGCCGGAGCGCGGCGAGCTCGCGCCGCCACCGCGCCGCCGCAGCGGTCGGATAGAAGCGCCCGACGACGCCGCCGAGGTGGTCCGCGCCGATGATGCGCTCCATCAGCCCGCCCATCGCCCAGCACCGCTCGCCGAAGAGCGCGAGCGCCGCGTTGCACGCGCGATCGATGGACGGTTCGCCGACGTCGTAGGTGCGCGCGAGGTAGTTCCCGCGCGCGCGGCCCTCGGCGATCATGCGCTGCTCGAGCGGCGTGCCCGAGTAGATCTCGGTGCGGCAGAAATTCAGCGCGTGGTCGATGTTGCCGCGCATGAAGTCCATGTCCGCGCCGACGGTCCCGGGCGTCGCGTCCGGGTGGAACATCATCATCGTGTACTGCGACGAGATGTCGAGCTCGCGGCACATCTCGAGCGCGCGCTGCGACTGCTCCACGGTCTGCACGCGCCCGATCGACTCGAGCCCCGCCTCCGACGCCGACTCGATGCCGAAGAACACGCGCAGGAGCCCGAGCCCTTTCAGCCGCTCGAAGATCGAGCGTTCGGCGTCCGGCGGCCGGCACTTGATGGTGAAGCCGATGTCGCGCATCCCGTTTCGCTCGAGCGCGCGCTCGTAGGCGTCGAGTCGCTCGTGGTTGTGACGAAGCGAAGGCACGAGGAAGTTGTCGTCGTGGAAGATGAACTGGCGGATGCCGCGCTCGTGGTAGAGCGTCGCCATCTCGTCGACGACGCGCGCGGGATCGCGGCGGCGGTACTTCTTGCCGGGCGCCATCTTGTGGAGCGTCACGATGCAGCAGTAGTCGCAGCGCGCGACGCAGCCGCGGCTGCCGAGGAGGTACGCGGTCGGCACGCCCGCGAAGAGATGGATCGCGCCGCGCCGATCGGGGACGGGGAGCGAGTCGAGCTCTTCGACCGCGCGTCGCTCGCCGGTGCGCCGCACGAGGCCCTTCTCGAAGTAGACGACGCCGGGGATGCTCGACCACGCGCGCTTGTTCGGGCCCGCGGCGGCGAGCTCGAGGAGCGTGTGCTCGCCTTCGTGCACGACGATCACGTCGATCGAGCGATGGTGCGTGACGAGCGCGTCCGCTTCGCACGTCGCGTAGTGGCCGCCCATCACGATCATCGGGCACCCGGCGGCCTCGAGCGCGTCGGCGAGCGCGAGGAACTCGAGCGCGCGCGACTGGAAGCACATCGAGAGGCCGACGACGTCGAAGCCCGCGGCGTGCCGCACGACGGCTTCCTGGTCCTCGCCGGAGTTGAACGCCGCGAGCTCGGCCTCGTGGCCCGCCGCGCGGAGCGACGAGCTCAAGTAGCGGATGGAAAGGTTGTCTTCGTTGTCGGGCCCGACGAGGAGGACGCGCATCCGCCGATGCTACAGGCGCGCGCGCGCGGCGGCGAGCAGCGCGCGTCCGACGTCGTTCGATTCGCGCTCGAGCGCTTCGAGGGTCTCGCGGCGAGCGCGGGCGACGCGCGCGCGCGTGGCGCGGTCCACCCTCCGGTCGAGGAAGCGCGCGACCCGGCGCGCGAGCGCGGCGTGGCCGGCCTCGTCGTCCGCGATGCGCGCGAGCGCGCGCCGCACGTGCGGGTCCTCTGCCACGCGCGCCTGCCACGCGAGGACGACCGCGCCGAACGTCTCGCGGACGCATCCTTCGGTGGCGTTGTCGAGCGCGAGCTCGGCGAGCGGTCGCGGCGGGCGCGGCGCTGGACGTCGAACGCGCGGCGTGCTCGCGCCGTGACGCCTCGCGAGCGCTCGCGCGACGCGCGCGTGGCGCTCTTCGTCGCGAGCCGCTCGCGACGCGGCGAGCGCGAGCGAACGCGGCGCGCCGTGGGCGTCGAGCTCGCGCGCGAGCATCCGAAACGCGTGCACCGAAGCGCCCTCGAGCCACGCCATCCGCGCGAAGTAAGCGCCCATCTCGCTCCGCGCCGCCGAGGCGGGCTCGTCCAGGCCGGCGCACGCGCGTCCGGCACCGGGGAAAGGGCCCCGGTACATGCACAAGACGAGGGGCGTCGCGTTCGGAGGATAGTGCGCGTTGCGCTGCGCGCACGTTCCGCCATCCGGCGCGACGCAGTCGTAGGCGTAGCGGCAGTCGATCGTGCCCGGACCGCAGATCGCGTCACACGCCGTCGGGTCGAGGTGCTCGGCCGACATCTGCGGCGTCGCGCCGGCGGGCACCGTCCGCGCGACGACGAACGTCGGCGGCGGCCCGCACGTGAAGCCGTGCATTCCCGGCCCCGCGACGGCCGCTGCGATCGCCCGCGCCCACCGGGCGACGCGCTTCCGGCTCGTGAGATCGCGCACGCCCGCATCCTACTCGATCGTGTCCGCGGCGAGCATTTCATGGCCTTTTAGCGGCCGCCCGCCGGCCATCGCCGTATGCATTCGTCCCATGAACGCAGACGAAGTGGTCATGTTCACCCTCGCCCCCGATGATCTCGACACCGATCTCGACGTCGCGCCGTGGGACGGCGGCGGCGGGTCGTTCGTCGGCGCTCTCCCGCGCGAAGGACGCGACGAGCTCTCGCTCGCGCTCGCGGACGTCGAGCGGACGTGCGCGGCGTTCGACTCGGTCGACCCGTCCGCCCTCGCGGCCGAGACCGCGCTTCGCCGGCGCGTCGGGTGGCTCACGATGCTCGTGCGCGCGCTCGGCGCGGCGCGCGGGCTCGTGGCGCGCGACCACCCGTGTGACGCGTTCCTGTCGGGCGTCGAGACGTGGACCCTCGACGTGAGCGCGAACCTCGCGGAGCTCGCGCGCGAGCTCAACGTCCTCGAGCCTCGCTGGGCGTCGTTTCGAGAGCGCCTCGCGGAGAGCGAGTGGATCCTCGCGCGCGCCTCGGCCGAGCGCGGCTCGATCGCCGAAACGGACGGCGAGGTCCGCGACGCGCTCGAGGCCGTCACGCACGTCGTCGACGCCTTCAAGGCGGCGCTGGACGAGCCGATGGGCTGAGCGCGTCGGCGCGCGCGTCGTCGCGAGGCCCCTGCGAGGCCGCCCGGATCATCGCGCTCGCGCGCCCGCACGCCTCGTGCTCGCCCGACTCGCACACCATGGCTTCGCGCCGCGCCCGCGCTCGAAAATCATCGAGCGCGTCGCACGCGTCGCTCCGCGACCAGGCGAAGCACGCGAGGCGGTAGATGCGTACGACGTCGTCCCATCGGCCGGCGCGCTCGTCGTCGCGCGCGCCTCGGACGAGCTCGTCGAGCGCGTCGCAGCCGCGCCGGGCGCCGCCGCGGCACGCGCGCAAGGACCAGTCGTTCGCGCGCGCGTCGCCGTGCGCTCTCGCGCGATCGCCGCGCCGCGCGCACGCGGGCGCGACGCCGTGCTCGCAAGCGCGCTCGTACGACGCGTCGGGATCGCGCCCGCCGTGCTCGTCGACGAGGCCGAGCTTCCAGCACGCGACGACGTCGTCGGCGCACGCCTTCGCGAGTCGCTCGCGGAGCCCGGGCGCGGCGAGCGCGGCGTTCTCGGCGCTCGCGTCGCACCACGCGCCCTCCAGCGCCTCGCCCGCGACGCACGCGTCGAGACCCGCGTCGCCCGGCGGGAGGTCGTCGCACGCTCGAACGCCGCGGCTTTCGCAGAGCGTCCGCGCCTCGGCGCATCCGAAGAAGTCGCCGCGTCGGCACGCCTCCGTCCGCCGCCCGAGCTCGCCGAGCGCGGCGCGCTCCGTTCCACACCAGTCGCCGCGCGGCGCGCCGCTCGACGCGCCGCACGCGACGAGAGCGAAGGCGAGGACGAAGACGCGCATACGAGAGGTACGCGCGCCGTCGTCCCCACCTTCCCGGCTTCACGGCAGCGGGCCGTACGCGAGCAGGCCCGGCTTCGGCGAGCTCGTGTCGAAGAACGCGCTGTTCGTGACGAGCGCGTAGCGCCCGCCGTTCCACCCGTCGACGAACGCCACGCTCGCCGGTCCGTCGAGCGGCGCGCTCGAGGCGAGGACGGTCACCGCGCCGCTCGTCGTGACGCGGGCGAGCTTGCCGGGCGAGCCGTTGATCGCCGCGAGCAGCGTCCCGTCCGAGTCGAGCGCGATGCCGTCGAACCCGGCGTACTGACAGTCCGCGACGATCGTCGTCGCCGCGCCCGCGTCGCCGTTTCCGTCCACGTCGATCTTCACGATGGAGCCCTTCGACGTGTTCGTGACGTACGCCGCGCTCGGCGTGAGCACGATGCCGTTCGCGCCGATCGGAAACGGCAGCGGCGCGTTGCACGCGGTCGAGCCCGCGAGCGTGTCGTCCGCCTTCCACGTGCTCACGACGCCGGCGGGCGTGACCGAGAGGACGCGCCCCGTCGCCGAGTCGGCGACGAGCAGGTTGCCGTGCGCGTCGAACGCGCCGCCGTTCGGAAAGCCGAAATTCGCGTCGGTGGCGAACGGCGCCATCGACGTGCCGCCGCCGGGCGGGAGCTCGTACACGCCCGGCACGGGCGCGCCGGCGTCGGGCACGTTGAGCGTCTCGAGCACGAAGAGATCGCCTTGGGCGTCGAAGACGAGCCCGAGCGTGTAGCCGTCGCTTCCGCCCGCGGGAACGTGTCCGTAGTCGGTGCGCTTGCCGCTCGAGTCGATCTGGAGGATCGTGCCCGTCGGCGCGAGGCCGACGTACGCCTTGCCGTCGCGGACGGCGAGGCCCTCGGCGAGCTCGTAGGCCGAGCCGTCGAGCGCGATGACGCTCGTGAGCGCGGCGGCGCTCGCGTCGCTCGCGTCGTTCGGCGGGGCCGCATCGTTCGTCACGACGTCGGGCGCGGCGGCGTCTTGCGCAGGCGCGCCTTGGTTGCTGCTGCAAGCAAGGATCAGGGCGGAGAGAGCCAGCGGAATCGATCTCATGATGGGACCTCCTTGGGGTCCGAGCGACCGTAAGTCGCCGGCCGCGCTGGGACACGGCCGCCCAGCCTGGACTTTATGTCCTGCCTATGGGACACCCTGGAAATGGCCCTCGATCCGCAGGGAATGCTTCTTTTGGCCGCGCTCGCGGAGACGGGCGGCGTGCGCAAGGCGGCGACGGCGCTGCGCGTGCCGCGCTCGACGGTGAGCCGCCGGCTCGCGCAGCTCGAGGCCGAGATCGGCGCGCCGCTCGTCGTGCGCACCGCGCGGCGATTCGCGCTCACCGATCTCGGCACCGCGCTCGCGGCGCGCGCCGCCGAGCTCGCGGCGGTGATCAGCGACACCGAGGATCTCGTCCGCCGCTCGAAGGCGGAGCCCTCGGGCACGCTGCGCATCGCGGCCGCGCCCGTGCTCGGCGAGGACGTGCTGCCCGAGATCTTGAGCGAGCTCGCGCGCCGCCACCCGCGCCTCACGATCGACGCGCGGCTCTCCGTGGAGTACGTCGACTTGCGCCGCGACGCCGACGTCGCGCTCCGCGCCTCCGGCCTCGACGACGCGAGCGACGTGTTCGCGACGCGTCTCGGCACCTCGGTCACGGGCTTCTACGCGTCGCCCGATTACTTGAAGGCGCACGGCACGCCGCAGACGCCCGCCGACCTCGCGTCGCACGCGTGCATCCTCGTGAGCGCGCGCACCAAGTGGAAAGTGCGCATGGGCACGCGCGACGAAATGATCGACGTCGCGGGTCGAGTGCGCGTCGACAGCTTTCGTCTCGCGCGCTCGCTCGCCGTGCGCGGGACGGGCGTCGTCTCGTCGGCGCTCGTCTTCGCGCGGCCGTTCCTCGACGCCGGCGAGCTCGTGCCGATCCTCGAGAAGCACTGGACGAAGACGCCGATCTACGCCGTGCACGCGGGCGGCATGCCGCCGCCGCCGAAGATCCGCGCGTTCATCGAGCTCGCGAAGTCCGCGGTCGCGCGCGCGCTGCCCGGGTGATCACTTGCACGTGGGCGGCCCGGCCGGGAGCGCGCAAACCGACGCCGTGAACGAGCCGGTCACGTGGTCCGCGCCGAGCACGAGATCGAAGCTGCCTTCGCCGCCGCAGTCGTCGAGCCGGTCGAACTTCACCGTGCCGCTCGCCGCGTCCTCGGTCGTCCCCTGACAGCTCGCGTCGTAGCGCGTGAAGGACGCGCTGAGACCCTGCGTCTTCGCGAGATCGTACGTGCCGGAGCGGAGCGCGTTGCCCTCGTATCCGATCGACACGACGCTCGACCCCGCGTGCGGGCCGCCGCCGCTCGCGCACGCGCTCGCGAAGTCGGTGATGAGGAACTCGAAGCGCGCCCTCGTCGCGTCGAAGACCTCGATGGCGTCTTGCGGCGCGACCGCGGCGCCGCCGAGCGAGCCCGAGAGCGACGCGCTCCCTTGCGTCACGCAGACGGACGCGTCGACCTCGCCTTGTTCGGTGTCGGGTCCCGACGACGTCGAGCCGCCGCCGCCGCCGCCTTCGGGCACGATCGTCTTGATGTCGTAGACCGTCTCGGTCGTGGAGACGGCGCAGCCGAGCGGCAACGCGGCGAGGAAGGCGAGGAGTAGGGTGCGCACGACCGATCGCCTCGCACGGATCGAGCCAACGCGATCGCAGCGGATTCTCGGGCGATGCGAGCGGGCGTGGCGACGGCGCGCCGACGCTTGGGGGCCCGACGATCCATCACTTCTTGTGACGTTTGATTTTTCTACGAGGCTTGCCGTGCTTGCCCGCGTCGCGCCCTGCGTCGTGGCTCGCGTCGAGCGGCGCAGCGTCGACGATGGGCATCGCGACCGGCTCGGCGTCGGGTGTCGCGACGACGATCGCGCTGGCGTCTTCGATCGGCGTCTCCGCTTCGGCCGCGACGTCCGCGGGCGCGCCGTCGCCCTCCGCGCTCGAGCCTCCGCCTCGCGTGAACGCGAGCACGATGGCGACGATGCCCGCGAGGACGACGAGCCCGCCGGCGCCCGCGAAGAGCCACCGCTTGTCGAGACGAAAGGGCGTCTTCGGCGGCGGCGCGGGTTCGATCGGCGCGAGCGGCGACGCGAGCTCCGCGGACTCGGGCGGCGGCTCGAGCGGCGGCGGCGAGAAGGACGGCGACGACGTCGCGGGCGCCGGCGCGATCCCGATCACCGTGCTCGGCCGCGAGAGACGCGCGCCCGTCCCGCTGATCCCGTCGATGATCGCGAGCGTCTCCTCGCTCACGTCCACGAACGCGATGCCCATCCCCGCCGGCAGGTCCCGCTCGTTTTTGTCGCGCGTCCAGACGACGCGGCCCTTGCCCGCGATGTGCGAGTCGGCGAGGCGGAAGTCGAACGCGACGGCTTCGCCGAACGTGAGGTGCGACGGCGACGCGATGAAGCACCCGCCGCGGCTGATGTCGTGGAGCCATCCGCGCAGCGGCGCGCCCTCCGCGTCGCGGAACGTGACCGCGGTCGACACGACCTTCCGCGGATATCGCCGCCGTTCCCCTTCCGCCATCCCGTCCTTCTATATAGTCGGGCACCGGTGTCGAAGCGCGAAATCTGGTTCGTCTATCTCGTTCGGTGCGCCGACGGCTCGCTCTACACGGGCATCGCGCGCGACGTGGCGGCGCGCATCGCGCAGCACGACGCGGGCAAGGGCGCCCGCTACACGCGCGGCCGCGGACCGCTGCGCCTCTGCGCCAAGCGGCGCTGCACGTCGAAGGGCGACGCGCTCCGCCTCGAGCACGCGGTCAAGAAGCTCCCGCGCGCGCGCAAGGAGACCTTCGCCCTCGCGGGAAGGATCCCAGTTAGACTCGACGCATGCAGCAGCCCTCGCCGCCTCAAGTGACGTTCGACGAGTACGTCGGCTTGTGCGGAGCCGCCAAGGCGTGGGGCGTCGAGCGGATGTGCGGCTACTATCGCCTCGACCCGCGCGCGTTCGCCGCGCTCCAGAGCGCGTGGGCCGCGACCACCGCGTCGAACGCGCACTTCCAGCCCATGGTCGACCAAGAAGCCGCGCGTCTCCAGATGGGCGGCCAACCGCGCTACGTCGCGTCGCTCTCGTTCCAGCAGCTCGAGCAGGGCGCGGCGCAGGTCGGCAGCGCGCTCGACAACCTCTTCGGCGGCGCGCTCGGCGGCATCGCCAAGGCCGTCGCTCCGCCCGGACCGGGCGCCGCGGTGATGGTGCAATGGAGCGACGGCCGAAAATATCCGGGCACGGTGGTGCAGGTCGCGCAGGGCCAGTACCTCGTCGCGATGCAGAACGGGCAGCAGCACTGGGTCGCGTCGCAGTTCGTCACGCTGCCGTGATCGTGGCCTAATGTTGCGGTGCAACAAAATATGTTGCAGTGCACCAAACGGCGGGTTATGGCCTCGGCATGGATACGAAAGTCTCCCAGACGTTCGCCGAGCCGGCGCCGCTCGGCCTCCTCGGGCTCGCGGTCGGGTGCGCGGCGCTCCTGCCGGTCGCGTTCGGGCGCGTGCCGCACGATCCGGCTGCGGCCGCGGCGATGCTCGAGACGTGCGCGTGGATGTGTCTCCTCTTCGGCGCCGGGTGCCAGCTCCTCGCGGGCGTGATGGCGCTCGCCAACAAGAACGCGCTCGGCGGGACGCTCTTCACGACGTTCGCGTTCAACTGGGCGATGAATTTCTGGGCGCTCGATCGCATGGCGCACGGCAAAGCGGTCGACGCGTCGGTGATCGCGTGCGCCGACGTGACGTTCCTCGTGATCTTCGTCGTGCTGACCTTCGCGTTCGCGCTCGTGTCGAAGGTGCTCTTCTTGTTCCTCCTCGACGTCGACGTCCTCTACGCGCTGCGGCTCGCGGGGCACCCGCGGGGCGTCGCGCTCGCCACGGTGGGGCTCGCGGCGATCGCGCTCTACCTCGCGCTCGCGACGCTCCTCAACGAGGCCGCGGGGCGCGCGCTCTTGCCGATCGGCGGGCCGCTCCTCAAGACGTCCGCGCGAGCACCTCTTCGCGCGTCATCTTCCGCGGATCCGGCGGGAGATCTTCGGTTCGCACCATGAGGCCGCTCGCGTACTTCCACGCGCCGTCCTCGCGCACGAAGCCGGAGAGCTCGACGAACGACACGTCGACGCCGCGCTCGAAGATGCGCGCGTAGAAGAGGACCTCGCCGACGTCGCCGTCGACCGACGTGTGCAGAATGCAAAGATCGAGGTAGCGGAGGTTCTCGCGCGCGCGGCGGTAGTCGGCGGCGGCCGTGTCGGTGCGGTCGGGGTGGTCGGCGCAGAGGGTCTTGGCGAGGTAGTCGACGTCGCCGCGCGCGAACGCGGCGTAGCGCGAGCGCATGAGCTCTTCGGGTGTCGCGGCGGCGCGCGCGCCGCGCAGGACGGGGCCGCAGCATTCGGCGAAGCGTCGGCCCGAGTGGCAGGGACAAGCGGAGGACACGTCCGATTCGTAGCACGAGCGGCGTCAGGGCTCGGAGCCCTCGCCGAGCGCGGCGACCGTCTCGTGGGAGAGCGCGGCGGCGCGCGCCGGGTCGAGCTCGAGGGCGACGGCGAGCTCGGTCTGGAGCTCCGCCTCTTCCGCGGGGACGTCGAGATCCGCGAGGGAGATGGCGTACGCCACTTTGTACGCGAGCTCGCGCGCGGCGGGCGAGAGCGGCTCCGCGAGCGCGCGCAGCGTGGACTGGCGCGTGAAGCCGAAGCGGCGCGCGGGGGCGGGCGTGTCGCCGACGGAGGCGCGGAGGCGGTCGAGCAGGGCGTCGAGGTCGGCGTCGGCGACGGCGCGAGGCGCGCCGTGCGTGACGATGGAGCGGTACGCGCCGGCGCCCACAGCGGGCGTCGCGAGCGCGCGCAGGCGCGAGAGGACGCAGCGAAACGCCTCGATCTCGGCCTCGTCGAAACGGCCGTCCGCGGCCATCGCGCGGTAGGCGATCTCGACGACCGCGTCGAGCTCGGGCGGCCCGAGCGTGGGGCCATCGAGCGGGACGACGCGTCCGACGTCGGTTGCGCGCATGGCCCGAGTGTATCGCATGCTAGATCGACGGACGATGGCCGGCGCATCATGGAGAGACCGCGCGGACGAGCAGTTCGTCGTGAACATGCCGTCGCGCGGGCGCGTGGCGCTCGAGATGGCGCTCCTCCTCGCGGTCGTGTTCGCGGCGAACGCGTTCGTCGTCTCGCTCCTCACGGCGGCGCTCGTCACGGGGCTGGTGCTCGCGCTCGCGCTCGCGCTCGTGCGACCGTGGGCGCCGGTGCACGGGTCCATCGCGTCGCGCGCGCTCGCGTTCGTCGTCGTCGTGCTCGCGGTGCTCGCGCCCGCCGCCATCGAGCGGCCGGATCTCGGCGCGTCGCGGCGGCTCGGCGTCGGGATGGTCGCCGGAGAGACCTCGCCCGACGATCCGAAGGTCGAAGGCGGCGTCGCGCTCGTCGCGACGGTCGTCCCGCACAGCCCCGCGGACGGAAAGCTCGTCGTCGGCGATCGCATCGTCGCCGTGGGCGGCGTCCCGCTCGATCGCAAGGACGCGATGAGCGATCTCTCGCGTCGCACGCACGGCGACGAGCTCCCGGAGGATACGACGGTGACCGTGCTGCGCGGTCATCGCGAGATCGACGTCGCCGTCCACATCCCGAAGGTGCCGGGCGCGCGCGAGAGGTTCGGCCGGAGCATCGGGACGCTGCGCGAGATCTCGTCGCAGCACCTCGTGGTCGCGGCGGCGATGCGCGGCGTGCTCGTGATCGCGCTCCTCCTGCTCCTGCTCCGCGCGGACGGACAGCCGATCTCGTCGCTCGGGCTCTTGCGCGCCGGCGCGCTCCGCGAGGTCCTCGCTTCGATCTGGATGACGGCCGGCACCTTCGCGGTGCAGCTCGTCGTGGCGATTCCGGTCGGAATCATCGGCATGGCCGCCGGCGTGCTCCAGCACGAAAACGAGCAGCGCACGCGCACGCTCGGCGCGATCGCCCAGCAAGGCTCGGTGCTCGAGTTCGCGCTCGCCGCGATCTTCGCGACCGCGTTCGAGGAGATCGCCTTCCGCGGTTTTCTCTTGCCGCGCACGCGCGTGCTCGTCGGCGGGTGGCCGCTCGCGATCGTGCTCGTGAGCGTGGTGTTCGGCGCGGGCCACCTCTACGAGGGGCCGCTCGCCATCATCCAGACGGCGTGCCTCGGCGCCTACTTCGCCGGCTTGATGCTCCTACGGAGACGCCTCCTCGGGCCGATCCTCGCGCACGCGGCGTTCGACACGGTGATGATCGTCGTCATCCGCGCGCTCGTGCAGAGCAACGTCCTCGAACGCCTGAAGTCGTTCGCCCCTCACTGATCCGGGGCGCCCGCGTCGACGACGGTGCCGCCGTCGCACGGCGGGGACTGCTCGTCGCACTGCCACACGCCGTCCGCGCACGCGCACTGCTCTGCGCCCGTCACGTTACCTTGGCAGTCGTAGATCGGGAGCGCGCTCGTGCAGAGCTCCTCGGGGCCGGTGTTGCCGCACGCCGCGCCCGGCTGAATCGTGTCTGGCGGCGGGCACCCGGGCTGGACGGGGCAGTCGGGCGAGACGCACACGTACGAGCCGTTCAGGCACGTGCACGACATCGTCGCGTCGAAGCCGCAGTCGCTGACGGGGATTTCGCAGTGGTCGCCGGAGTTGCACGAGACGCCGTCGCCGCAAGCCGGCGGCGACGGGCAGTCGACGAGCGTGCACGCCCACGCGCCGTCGAGGCACGTGCACGAAGGCTCGACGCCGTCGCACGCGACGCCGGGGATCGCGCACACTTGGTTCGGCGTGGAGCAGGCGAGGCCCTCCGGGACGTTCGACGGGCACGCGCCGGCGTCGGGGTCGGAGTCGGTCTTTCCACCGCAGGCGACGAGGACGACGGCGACGGCGAGCAGCGAGACGAGGCGCATGCGTCCCGCCTCTCCAAGACCCGTGCCACGCGCGCGCGCGGGAAATCACGCGCCGGATGGTGTGCTCGGTTGTGCCACGCGAGGCGCCGCCGTCAGGCTACTTGAAGTTCTGGACCGCCCACTGCTGGTTGCCGCCGAGCGTGCTGAAGCCGCACGCGGCGTACGTCATGTAGTCGGCGCTCATGTTCACGTAGTGACCGCACTCCGGTCCCTTCTGGCCGTAGAAGTCGCAGTTCGGGCAGTTCTGCGTGAACTGCTTTTGGCAGTTCTTGCAACCCGAGCAGTTCGATTGATTCTTCTCGTCCCACATGTCGTCCAGACATTGCGTGATGCCGTTCACCGTATTTCCGTAACCGAGACACTCGTCTTGCGCGTTGCCGTTGCAAGTCGGGTATTTGTTGTTGATCCACGCCTCGTGCGCGCTGTCGTCGGTTTGATCGTTCGTCGCTTGTTCGTCGACGCACTGATCGATCGACTGACCCGTCCAGAGGTTGTACGCGGCGTGGTTTTCGGTCGCGCGGAGCTTGTTGATCTCGTTGATGCAGGCGGTTCGGAGTTGGCCGAAGCCATCGCTCGAGTCGGCGACGATGCCGCTGTCCTGCGGGCCGCCGCTGTCCTTCGTGGTCGACGCGTCTTGCGTCGTCGTGCCGCCGTCCTTCGGCTTCGTCGTCGACGCGTCCTCGCCCGGTTGCGATCCCGAGTCTTCGTCGACCGGCGTGTTCGCGTCTTCTTGGTCGCCGGCGTCGCCATCCGTTCCCCACGGCGCGGGACCGCCGCCGCAGCCGACGTACAAGCCGAAGAACACGCAGCCCAGTGCGATGGTTCGAGTCATGTTCGCCGCTCCCAACGAGCGACAAACTACCACGCGAAAAACTGCGGACGAGCGCGTGGAAATATTCAATCAGCGCCGAGACAGGTTCCAGGCTCGTCGAATTTTTTCTAAGTTCCGGCGCGGAGCCAACCCGCGACGACGTCGTCTGCCGCCACGTCGGCGCACGTCTCTCGCGAGAGGTACGTCTTGCCGACGATGCACTCGACCTCGGGCTTGCCGCGCACTTCGAAGGCGCCGCCGGCGCCACGCGCGACGACGCCGTCGGGATCGACCTCGAGCTCGAGCGGGTCGCCGCTCGCGGGGACGATCTGGATCGTGTCGTCCGCGGCGAGGATCGCGATGGACTTGCCCGCGATCCAAGCTCGCTTTCCGTGGCCGGCGCGCGGGACGGGGCTCGCGCGATCGGCGACGACCGTCGACACGACGCCGTTCTTGTCCGTCCAGACGACGGTCTTTCCGTCCGACGAGAGCGCGAGCGTCTTCGCGGGCTCGGGCAGCGTCACGTCGTGCGCGTCGCCCGTCGCGAGGTCTTCGAGCGTGAGCTTGGTGCCGACGGCGACCGCGTACGTCGACCCGCCCGCGGCGACCGCGTCGAGCGCGTTCATCGGCACGTTCGGGAGCTTCACGTCGCGCTGCCACGCGCCGTCCTTGCCGAAGATGGCGAGCGCGCCGTTCCAGACGCGGACGGCCTCGCCGCCGTCGTCGAGCCGGAAGTGGCGCGGGCCGAGGCCGACCTTCGGGTGTTTGAACGTCGTCTTGGCGAGGACGGCGCCAGTCTGTGCGTCGAGCGTGAGGATGCCGGAGCCGTTCGAGACGGCGAGCGTCTTTTCGTCGGTGGAGAACGCGACCTCGCCGGCCCCGGCCTTCTTGGCGACGGCGCGCTCGGCCCACGTCGTCGCGTCGAACACGTGCACCGCGCCGCCCACCATCGCGCACGCGAACGATCTCCCGCTCGCGGAGAACGCCGCGCTCGTCGGTCCCTGCACGGGCTCGTAGAGCGGACGTTCGCCTTTGCAGACGACGCGCACGTCGCCGCTCTTGGGGACGATGCGGATCTCGTCTTCGAGGAGGAACGCCGCGCCGTTCGCCGAGAGCACCACGCCTCGGATTTTCTCCTGCGCTTGGTCGGTGACGAGCGTCTTGGTGGCGCCGGTCGCGACGTCCCACGCCGTCGCCGGAACGTCGCCGGCGAAGACCAGCGTCTTCCCGTCGTCGGAGAACGCGAACGAGCTCTTCTGCTGGAAGCTCGTCGTGCGCGCGTAGTCGCGCGACTCCTGCTTGAAGAGCTGTTTCTTCGTCGCGACGTCCCAGAGGCGCAGCGAGTGGTACGAGCCGGTCGCGATGATCTTTCCGTCCGGCGAGATGCCGATCGACTCGACGGGGTAGAACGCGCCGCTCCACGAAGCGAGG
>Ga0335082_10004692_pt1 | contig 14926 bp, 14 predicted proteins | sample Lox_Sample_41_FD_206718 | JGI IMG/M metagenome (GOLD analysis project Ga0335082, IMG submission 206718) | Soil microbial communities from Loxahatchee National Wildlife Refuge, Florida, United States - Lox_Sample_4.1 | ecosystem: Environmental > Terrestrial > Soil > Wetlands | place: USA...
GCTTCTGGATTACGCTGAGGCACCGTTTATGAAACACGCTCTAGCTGCCCAGTTTCCGTCGTTTCCACCTTTTAATACGGGCACACCCTGGCTGCTGACGTGCTGAATAGAAGATCATATGAATTTAGATTGTCAGGTTGGCCGGATCGAAAATATCCCCTGGTCGCTTCAAACGGCGATGGCTGACGCATCCTGAGTACCAAGGTGCCTCGCTACCGCAATTTCCAGGTTGAAGTGCATCCCTTCTCGGCCCAGCATGGCTCCCAGCGGCGACTTCTGCACCATTGCCAGCACTTGAGGGTTCATTCCTACCAGCCAGACCTGAACGCCGCGATTGCGCTGCCGCCTGGTCGCTTCGACGAACATCTTCAGGGCTGTGTACTCCAAGTCGAGCACTCCACTCAGGTCTACCGCAACCACTCTGGGTTGCGCTTCCGTGACGAGGGGCTCGATCTTGTGCGCGATCTGTGCAGCATTGACGAAGAAGATCGGCCCTTCCAGTCTCAGCAGCAACAGTGCAGGAAAAGCTTCGTCCTCCGGATGTTCCGAAGACTTCGGACGGAACACATTAGTGCCGGGCTTGCGCCGCAGAACATATACGGGCGGATCGGCCAAGTGGTACGCCAGTGTAACCAGCGACACAATGACCGCAACGATGATTCCCTTCAAGGTGCCCAGCAGCATGACTCCTGCAAACGCTACAACAGCCCAGACGAACTCGGTTCGGCGGATGCTCAGAATGTCGCGGAATTCGATGGGCCGAATCAAGCCAAACGAGTACACGATAACAATTGCGGCAAGTGTCGCCTGCGGCATAAGCCCCAACAACGGTGCGAGAAACAGCATTATGAGCAGTGCCGCCGCCGCTGTTACCAGCTCGGCGAATTGAGTGCGTGCTCCCGCCAGGCGATTCACGGCAGTCTGCGTAGTTCCCCCTCCGGACGGCATGGCACCAAGAAATGCGCCTCCCACGTTCGCCATGCCTGTGGCTAGCAATTCGCGGTTGGGTCGTAGCGATGGCTCATCGCTCTGCGCGAAAGCCCGGCCGGCTGCGACCGTCTCGGTGAAGCTCATCAGGGCGATACCCAATGCACCTGGCCAGAGTCGCGCAACCAAGGTCCAGTCCGGAGTGATGACCAACGGCATACCCTGAGGTATGTGGCCAACGAGTTCGGCCCCGTGTGCATGGAGGTGTAGAAGATAAGCCGCCAGGGTTCCTGCGGCCACGGCAAATAGCGGTGCTGGAGCTTTTGGCCAGAATCGCTCGAAGACGAGCAGAAGAGCGACCGTTGAGAGCCCGAGCATAACGGTGATCATTGAACCGTTCGGAATGCTCTGAATGGTTGACAGGACACCCTGAAGAAACGAGCCTCTCGCGATGTGCACACCGAGGATTTTCGGCACCTGGTCCATGACGATGACCACGCCGATGCCGGCCTTAAAACCGACCAGCACCGGTTCCGATATGAAATTGGCCACAAACCCGAGATGCAGGATAGAGCCGACTACCAGGATTCCGCCCACAAGAGCGGTTAACGTTGCGGTCGCGCTGAGCAAAGCGGCAGGGTCGCCATTCGGAACAACCTCTCCGAGCACGGCGGCAGTGAGGATCGCCAGCGTCGTGCTTGTACTGACGCTCAGCACCCGGGAGGTGCCGAGGACGACGTATATCACCATGGGCACGAAAGCCGTGTACAACCCTACCTGTACCGGCAGCCCAGCAATCGTGGCATACGCCATCGCCTTGGGAATGATCACTGCTGCAGTCGTCAGTCCCGCGATGATGTCGGGCTGCAGCCACCCTTTGCGATATGGCTGGAGCCATTCAGGGATGAATCGAGCGCGCGGTTGTGTGTTGAGCTGCGACAAAGTTCGCTCGCGATCTCCTGCTGCTGGTTACCAATGTTGTGGGACGCACCGATAATTGTGTGAAGGCTCCATGTATCCTTTCGCCTTTTGCCGTTTCGGAAGCTTGGGCGGAGTGTAGGGAATCTCCTTGTAGGGAATGCTGCTGAGGATGTGCCTTATACAGTTCAATCGTGCGCGCTTTTTGTCGTCGGAAGGTACGATGTACCAGGGCACTGCTAGAGTATTCGTCGCTTCCAGCATGGCGTCGCGGGCACGCGAATAGTCGTACCAGCGGCGATGCGACTCCAGGTCCATCGGGCTCAGCTTCCAGCGCTTGGTCGGATCCTTGATACGTGCGAGGAAGCGCTTGTGCTGCTCCTTCTCAGAAACCTCGAGCCAGTACTTCAACAGGATGATGCCCTGACTGACCAGAAAGGCCTCGAACGCCGGACAGTCTCTCAGAAATTCTCTGTACTGTTCCTCGCTACAGAAGCCCATTACGCGCTCTACGCCGGCGCGGTTGTACCAGCTCCGGTCGAAAATGACAATTTCACCTCCGGCCGGAAGACGTTCGAGGTAGCGCTGCGCATGAAGTTGTGTCTTCTCCCGCTCAGTGGGGGAGGGCAACGCGACCAAACGAAACACGCGGGGACTGACCCGCTCCATGATGCGCTTGATCATTCCGCCTTTTCCAGCGGCGTCACGCCCTTCGAAGACGATGACGATGCGCGCCTTGGTCGCCTTCACCCACTCCTGAAGCTTCACCAGTTCGATGTGCAGCTTGAAGATCTCTGCCTCGTATTGCTTGGTTGGCATCTTCTGCTCGCCCTTGCTATCCGCATGGATGCCGTGGTTAGCACTGGATGTATCGGCTGTGTTCTGTTTGTGCTTCTTCGATTTCTTGCTCATGGTGCATTCAGTCTTGGATGGCCTGTATCTTCTTGTCAGAACCGACCCACTGGCTCTATCCCCTGGTCGTTGAATGTCGGAGCTTCTTTTTGACCGGAGAACCGCTGATCGAGGCGCTCAGTGCAAATTAGGTATTACATATTCATCCCGTTGAGTTCCAGACCTGTGGAACCCGGCGCCGCTGTGGATTGCGGCCTTGACACAAGCTTCACGCTCCGCCCCGGTGCTCCGGGTTTGCTTGATAGACCGACAGAGCATCATCGGCGGCTCTGGCAGCTTTCTTCGCGAAATCTTCGGTTGCTTTCAGGTTATTCCCGAAAAAGAGAACCTTACCCTCAATGTCACGTTGCAGTAAGACCCTTCCCTGTTTGTCGGTAAACTGGCAATGAACCATGATCTTCGTTGCGCCTTTCACAGTCGTGACCTGCCGATCTCTCTCACTACCCTTCCGGAAGCCCGTTATGGTCGAGTGCATGAGCAGAAGGTTGTCCTTGCTCTGTGCATTCCTGTCCCCATCGCGATAGACCACGTCGAAGTCACTGCGCTTATTCATTTGCTGCAAAAGGTTCTCGTATAGAGATACTTGAAACTCCTCGGGAACACTGACGTCTTCGACACCTACCATATCGATTTCGATGGAGGTTTTAGCCTTAGGTGTTCCGGCGGAACTTGGCGCGGCATGCAATGGAGCTATACCGAGCAAGCCAGCTATGGTGATCAGCAAAATAAAGTAGGTGTTTCGAAGCTTCACTATTGGGCCTCCTGTACCCCGCGCTGAGAGCTCGTCTGCGTAGAAATCTGGCTCGTCGGAATGCTGGCATGTGCCCCCTGGCTCAGCAGCTCCTCTTTGAGAGGGTCAGCCTTCCCGGCCGGCATCGTGAAAATAGCGCCGTGCAGCGCGCCATCGGAGTCGCGGTATTCGATGGTGAACGTGTCGATATTGCTGCGAAAGAGGCTGAGCACTCTACCCGATCCATAGGGGCCGAATTGTGAGATGGTCCCAACTGGGCCTTGAATCGCGCGTTGTGTGTCGTTGCCGGTTACGACATCCTGAATGTTATTTGCCCTGACAGTGAAGCTTTCTTTGCTCGAAGTGAAATGGAGTGATCCATCCTTCAGCTCAAGAGTTCCTTTTGTGTTGTCTCTTATATCCCCAAACCCGATGATTTGAACAGCCTCAGTCGAATAGGTCGTCGATGTTGGCTCGCCAGCCTGCATCAGCGTGGCGGACATCAGCAAGATAAGAATGGGCAGTGCCGTCCTGGGTTTCATGCTTTTCCTTCCGGGGGAGACCAGTTCGAAAGAGGGGCATGTAAGCGTGCCTGGGGTCGTGTCTCCGCACCCTATTTAGACAGGGAGCAATTTGGAGGCCAACCATTGCGCTGCGGCAGATCCGTCACAAGATGCAGAATTACTAGCAATTAGCGCGGTACACGCCAATACAGGCAGCAGGCCCACCGCCCGTCGGCGGGCACCTGTTGGCATTGCGGCGAAGCGGAGGCGGGCCACATCGACGGTTGACGTCCCCGTCATCGCGGTCCCGGGGCGATTGAGAGTGATACATTATGGGATTAATGAGCACCTGAAATCGAGCAACCCCGACCTTCTGACGCTATTCGGCCAAGAATATGGAAAAGACAGCCTTTCGCCGACCGCTTCTTCGGTTCAATCGGCCCCTCAGCACGATTGCGGCCGCGCTGGGCTCCTTTGTTATCGGTCTGATTTTGCTCTCAGCCGTAGCTCACGCCCTCGATCCAACCGTACGTATCACCCAGTATATGCATAGCTCCTGGCGCATACAGGATGGCACGGCGCCGGCCAGCATGTTTTCCGTTACCCAGACGTCGGACGGCTTCCTGTGGCTTTCATCTCCTCCCGTACAAGGAATCTACAGATTCGACGGTGTAAAGTTCCTTCCCTGGTCTCTGGCGGCTAACGGCAGTCCAAAATCCAGGATACTGGGTGTGTTGGGCGATCACGCGGGTGGATTGTGGGCGCTGAGCGATGCGGGCATCACTCACCTCAAAGCCGGCAAAGTGATCTCTCGTTTTGAGCTCGAGGGCCTTCTACTGGGACCAAGGATCGTTCAAGACGCTGACGGTTCTGTGTGGATCGTGCGAGGAAAGAACGTCGTTACTGACCGGGCTCTTTGCCACGTCACCGACCGCGAAGTCAAATGCTTCGGAAAGTCCGAAGGCATGCCTATCGCACCGGCCGAGGCGTTGCTATCGGATGGGGACGGGGGCTTCTGGGTGGGGGGACAGACGGCTCTTGCCCATTGGCGTGCGGGTGTTTCGCAGGTGTATCCCATCGAGGGGCTGAAGAACAACGCAGGGAATAACGGGATTTCAAGCCTGGTGCGCACTCCCGATGGGTCTCTGTGGGTTGGGATACAGGGAGAAGGACCAGGGCAAGGACTCGGAAAATTCCAGGACGGCGCCTTTCGACCATTTGTGACCCCGACCTTCGATGGACGTAAGGTGGGGGTGGCAGACATGCTCGTCGATCGCGACGGCAATCTTTGGGTCGGCACCACAGGTGAAGGGCTTCTTCGCATCCGTGGCAATGTTGTGGACCATTACGGAAGAGCGGACGGATTGACCGGAGATTTGGTCTTTGCGTTATTCGAAGACCGTGAGGGAATCGTCTGGGCCGCCAGCACGCATGGCATTGATAGCTTTCGCGATGCCCGCATAGTCACCTTCTCCGAAGAGCAAGGCGTGCCGAAAGACGCCGTCGCAAGCGTTCTTGCAGCCAAAGATGGCACGGTCTGGCTCGCCAACTCCGGCTCCCTCGATCACATCGCAAGTGGAACCATCTCCTCCATTCGCAGCGGCAGTGGTCTCCCGGGTCAGCAAGTCACCGTCTTGTTTGAAGATCGCTCGGGGAACATGTGGGTGGGAGTGGATGACGGACTGTATCTCTTCAAGGACGGCCGCTTCCTTCCCCTCCCCGTACCTAATCACCAGCGGCTGGGATTGGTGGTTGGCATTACTCAGGACATCGACGGGAACATCTGGGCTGAGTGCGCCGGCAATCCACGAAAGCTGGTACGCATTCGCGATTTCCAGGTTCAGGAAGAAGTCTCTTCCGCAGAAGTCCCGCCGGGCCATACGCTCGCGCCCGATCCGGGCGGGGGAATTTGGATAGGAACGCTGAAGGGTGAGCTCATACACTTTCGGCATGGGATTGTGGAGAGGGTCTCGCTTGAGCCGAAAGGCAATCCGGTTAGCCGACAGATTGTGACCCGCGCTGACGGCTCCGTCCTTGCTGCCACTGAGGAGGGCCTCGTCCGCTTGCACCAGGGGAAGGTGGAGCGGATGACTACCGCGAACGGCCTACCCTGCAATCTCATCATTGGTTTCATTGAGGACCATGAGAAGCGCTGGTGGCTTTATACCGGATGTGGCGTCGTCGAGTTGTCCGGGGCGGAGTTCCAGAAATGGTGGGCCAACCCTCAAGCAGTCCTTCAAACTCGTCTGTACGACCGGTTGGACGGAGCTCAACCCAATAGCCCTTCGTTCAATCCGGCGGCATACTCGCCGGACGGACGCTTGTGGTTCGCCACTGGAATTGTGGCACAGATGCTGGACCCCTCCAGACTCTCACGACAGTCCTTACGGGCTGAGACCTACATTGAATCCGTCATTGTGGACCGAAAGGAGATCGCAGCGAACGACAACCTCAAAATCGGACCGCGCCCACGCGACTTGCAAATTGATTACACGTCGCCCACGTTGTTGATTCCACAGAGGGTGAAATTTCGCTATCGGCTCGATAACTACGACCGGGATTGGCACGACGTCGGTACGCGCCGGCAAGCATTCTACACGGACTTGGCTCCCGGAAAGTACACATTTCGCGTAATGGCCTGCAATAGTGACGGCGTCTGGAGCGATAGCGCCGCCAAACAGGATTTCTGGGTCGCTCCCGCGTATTACCAGACGAACTGGTTTCGCGCCCTCTGCGCAGTCTTCGTTCTGGCGCTGTTGTGGGCGGCCTACCAATGGCGCGTCCGGCAAATGCGCCATCAGTTCGAGATGACGCTGGACGCGCGCGTTAGTGAGCGCACGCGTATTGCCCGGGAGCTTCACGACACTCTGCTGCAAAGCTTCCACGGTGTACTGCTACGCTTCCAAACTGCTTTCCAGTTGCTGCCGGAGCGACCGCTGGAGGCGAAAGAAAAGCTGGGAAGTGCCATCGATCAGGCTGCTGAGGCGATCACAGAAGGTCGGGATGCGGTGCAGGGTTTGCGCGACTCTACGGTGCAGGCGAACGATCTCGCGCTGGCCATAAGCACTCTAGGGGAAGAGCTGACCACTGATCCAAACGACCGCCGGCCTGCATTCCGCGTAGTGGTCGAAGGCGAGACGAGAAATCTGCACCCCATCGTTCGTGACGAGATCTACAAGATTGCCGGCGAAGCGCTGCGCAATGCGTTTCACCATGCACATGCGCGGCAGATCGAGGTCGAAATGCGCTATGACAACGAGCGATTCCGATTGTGTGTGCGCGACGACGGAAAGGGCATCGACCCGGCGATTCTTTCCGAGCAAGGCAGAGAAGGACACTTCGGCTTGCCTGGCATGCGGGAGCGCGCTGCCATCATGGGCGCTAACTTGACAATTTGGAGTGAGGTTGATTCAGGTACGGAAGTGGAACTGCGAGTTCCCGCCGAGATTGCTTATGGACTGGCTCGCAGAGATTCGTGGATATCACGATTCGCCGCGAGGGCGAAGGTATGAAACAGGAGCGGGCATCAGCATCAATACATCGGGACTTTTTGTCATCAAGAGGAGCGGGAGTCGGCTGCGTCATACTGGCTGCCCTCTCTCTCTTCCTCTTTGCCGCTGAAGGTTGCAGTAAAAAGAAGCAACAGCCCGCTGCGAACGTGACCCTCACACTGATCGACCAATCCTGGGTCGACAAGGAAACTCAGGCACGCCTCAGGGAAGAACTGAATCAGTTTACCAGGCAGACTGGCATTCAGGTTCAGATTATGCCCGCACCAGAAACCGCAGTAGAGCAACTGGAAACGTGGCGCAGCCTGCTCGAGAGCCACGCAAAAGTCCCGGACGTATATGGCATTGACGTAATCTGGCCGGGGATTCTTGCCGACAATCTCCTCGATCTTAAGGACCACGTGCCGCCCGAGGAGATCACAGCGCACTTCCCGCAACTCATCAAGAACTACACCGTGGATGGCCGGCTGGTGGCTTTGCCGTATACCCTAAGCGAAGGGCTGCTCTTTTATCGCACGGATCTTTTGCAAAAGTACGGCTATAGCGGGCCACCGAAGACATGGGAAGAGCTTGAGAAGATGGCAAGGCGGATTCAGGCTGGGGCGCGGGCTAAGGGCGACAACGATTTCTGGGCTTTCGTCTGGCAAGGCGCGCCTTCTGAGGCCCTGACCTGCAATGCGTTGGAATGGCAGGTCGCGGAGGGCGGTGGAACCATTCTCGACGACAACGGCAAGCCTACGGTAAACAACCCGGATGCGATTCGCGCTTGGGAAAGAGCTGCCGGCTGGGTGGGAGCAGTTTCACCGCCGGGTGTAACGGCCTACAAGGAGTGGGATTCGTTCAACATCTGGCAAGCGGGAAAGGCTGCGTTTATGCGGAACTGGCCGAATGCGTACGTGGCCGCCCGTGCTGAAAACTCGCCTACCCGGGATCGGTTCGACATCGCGCCTCTGCCGGCGGGGAGGGCTGGGTCGGCCGCAACTTTGGGCGGACAAGGTTATGGCGTTTCTCGCTACTCCTCGCATCCCGAGGAGGCAGTGATGTTAGTTCGGTTTCTTACGAGTTCGGCTGAGCAAGCCACGAGATGCCGTCAGCCTTCGAATCCGCCGACCATTCCTGCGCTATACCAGGATTCTGAGGTTCTGAAGCAAAATCCGTATTTCAAGACGATATTGCTGGCGTTTTCCCGGGGTGAAGCGCTCCGGCCTTCTACGGTAGCCGGGAAGAACTATCCACAGGTGTCGGGCGCGTACTTCGAAGCCGTACATGCGGTGCTCACCCACAAACAATCTGCTGCAGAAGTGGCAGCCGAGTTGCAACATGCACTAGAGCAGATAGTCATGAGACCTGCGGATCACCCCAGCGCAGACGTTCGTCACGAGGGTGCGCTTGCGCACAGATAGTAGAAGCTATTCCAGGCTGTTTCAGGCATCGGCAGGGAATGCAATGGGTTAGAAGATGTGAAATACGCGAGCCACATATTCGCGAGTTTGCTTCCTCGAAGCGATCTGACAATCGGCATACGCCTGACGGCATGCTTTCTGACGATCGTCGCCTTAATGATCGCTGCCGATACGGTAGCTATTTGGGAAGTACATCAACTCGCTGTTCAGACCCAAGTGCTGAACGACGCTGATAAGGCCTCATCAGCTATCGTTCGTCTGCACCTGGACGTGAATAGCTTCAGCGGCAGGGTCGCCGCACTCACGCGCAGTCATCGCACTAGTGAATTCACAAGCGAAGCAGCATTGCTACGGCAAGCGTTTCTCCAGCACGTTCAAGATGCAGAGCAAGTACTCAGGTCATCGCCCGAAATCGCCCAGGATGCTTTGATTTCAAGTGCGCTGAAGACGCTGACCACCACGTTGCCCTCTCAAATTGACACTGAGATCGAACTGGCCAATTCTGGAGATTGGCCCGCCATTCAGCTGCGTTTGACAGGACAAATACAAGACCTGATCGATCTCAGTTCGTCGCTGGTGGAGAGCGTGGAGGAACGCGTATTTCAGCAACGGGCAAGAGCGAACGAACGTACGGACCAGGTTCGGCGCCGGCTTTTCATAGTAGTCCCGGTTGCCTGTTTTCTCACTTTGCTCGCAGCCGCTGCGCTGGCCTGGTACGTGACCAGAACCATCACGGTCCCGCTCTCCGAACTGACCACCGGCGCACAGGCCCTGGCGCAAGGCGATTTCAACCACGAAGTCGATGTTCGTGGAACGGACGAGTTGGCCATCCTGGGGAGGGCCTTTAACCACGCGGCGCGGCAGCTACGTCATCAGTTCGAAATAATGCTGGAGGTGCGCGTCGCCGAACGCACCAGGATCGCGCGGGAGCTTCATGACACATTGTTGCAAGGCTTCCAGGGGCTGTTACTTGGATTCCAAGCTGTTTTCCAGTTACTGCCAGAGCGGGCGATGGAAGCGAAAGAGCGGTTGGGAACCACGATCGAACGGGCTGCCCATGCCATCACCGAGGGGCGCGATGCGGTGCAGGGACTGCGCGACTCCGTACTCGAAGCCAATGATCTCGCTCCGGCCATAAGCATTCTCGGCGAGGAAATTGCAGCCCACGCAAACAGCGATCGTCCTGTATTTCGGGTAGCCGTTCAGGGCCAGTCGCGGGATCTGCATCCCATGCTCCGGGATGAGATCTACAAGATAGCTGCCGAAGCGCTACGGAACGCATTTCAGCACGCCCGGGCAAGGCGCGTGAACGTTGAAATCTGCTATGACGATGCGCAATTCCGAATGCGGGTTCAGGACGACGGAAAAGGCATGGATGCTGCGGTTCTCTCGGGCCATTTGGGTAAGGGACACTTCGGATTGCGCGGTATGCGTGAGCGCGCCAAACTTATGGCCGCTAAGCTGACAGTGTCGAGCGAGGTGGATGCAGGTACGGAAGTGGAATTGCGCCTTCCTGCCGGTATCGCCTACGCCACAGATCGCCAACCATCATCCCTCCGACCGCAGTGACGATCGCCGTGGCGGCCGCAATCAACGTTCCCGTCCGTCTCGTTTACCAGCGGCTCTTGGACACGCTCCTAGGTGCGGTAATCGCCATCGTTGCTCTCCGTACCTGCAGGTGCATCCGTTCGTTGTGCCGCTTGCATGCTCACACCCCAAACTCCAGACTCATGGAAGTGCACCCTTATCGCCGAAGCCCGAGAGCAGCTGCGTCGCACGCCTGGTGGGTCTCAAGGACCTGCCCACCTTCGGGCATTGCCCCTGAATGGGCACCCAAGTACGTCCGGAGTGGTCGGGGCTCAAGTGGAACCAAGTAGTTAAAACCAAGGGTCCGATTGGCAGCCGAGATGCACTCTCTTTTGGCGATGTCCGGCGAGGCTTTCATTTGCCGATACCCGCAAGCGCGCGGATTCTCGTCACACGATGTAGCCGTTCCCGGAAGCAAGACAGTGGAAAGGAGTTCCGATGTTTGCCCAAGAAATTCCGATCAGGACCCTCGAACCTCAGCTCCAACCTCAGCCTGAACGTCTGCCTTTCAGGAAGAATACGGTCCTTAGATACGTGCTGTTGGCCGCAGCGGCGATCTATGTGATCGCATCTCTATACCTCTTGCACGACATGCGGACCAAGATCCATGGCATGCAGACGAAGGTGGGTATTCTCCAGCAGAAGCAGTGGGTCTTGGATGCCCAGCAGACGGAGCTCGGCAATCGTTTGCAGGCCACGTCCTCAGAACTCACGCAGCAGTTGAGTTCGGAACTCGGCTTGACGAAGCAGCAGGTGGCCGCGCGCGCCGCCGAACTGGAGCGCCAGCAAAGGGCAGCCGCCGCCCGCTTGGCCGCTACACAGAGCCAGCAAGGCCAGGCGTTGGCCGCCGTGAGCGACGAGGTAAGCTTTGTGAAGGCCGACGTAGGCGCTGCCAAAACCAACATTCAGAGAACCCAAACGGACTTGGCAGCTACGAATCAGAAGTTGGAGCGTGCCATTGGCGATCTCGGCGTGCAGAGCGGACTCATCGCGCACAATGCCCAGGAACTGGAGATTCTGAAACACAAGGGAGACCGCAACTACTACGAATTCATCCTGCAAAAGAATGTCAGAACGCCGGTTTCGACGGTGAGCTTACAGCTAAAGAAGGTCAACCCGAAGAAAAGCAAGTTTACCCTCAACGTGATGGCCGACGACCGCACAATCGAGAAGAAAGATCGGACCCTGAACGAGCCCCTGCAGTTCTATACCGGCCGCGATCACCAGCTGTATGAGCTGGTAGTGTTCACGGCCGAAAAGAATGTGGTGACGGGCTACTTGGCGACGCCGAAGAACGCGCCTACACTCGCCAGACGGTAGCACGATAACGGACCCGTATGAACGCCGGCAGGAACGTAGGCCAGAGAAACACCTGATCTTCGGGCACTGCCAAAATGGTATTGGTATTTCTGAGGAGACGATATGGTTTTCTCGATCGATCGATCGATCGGAAGGGGGGATGGCCCATTTTCTGACAGTCGGTCCATCGGTTGTTGAGCTACAGAAGAAAATCCGGTGTTTGAACTCACTGCTGTTAGGTTGAAAGTCGAAGAGAATCAGTTGGTTTGTGTTCCCGGCGATATCGTCTGTCCCATCACTTGCGATATGGCTTCCTTCGGACACTAAGGCGGTTCCAGCGAAGGTGTACCCGGCGTGAGCCTCGACTCGTATCAGGGCACGACTTTAGTCGTGCCGATAAGCCTTGCAACGACGTCGGGCTTTAGCCCCTGTGCCCCTTTCCGTCGATAAAACCTCCCACTGGCAGGGCCGTGGAAGCGGGGTACACCTACCTTGGAATCGCTTTCGAGCAGAACTATAGTTGTTGTATCCCACAACCGCAATGACGAAACCAGGCGGCGGCGTTCTCCTCGGGGATGGCGGTGAGGGCTTCGGTCATGGCCTGATTGAGGGCCTCCGCTGTGCGCGCTTTGGCCGCACGCAGCAGTTGCTTGAGCTTCGACCAAGCCTTCTCGATGGGGTTGAAATCCGGCGAGTAGGGCGGCAGGTAGAGGAGTTCGGCTCCACGGGCTGCGATCAACTCGCGCACGCCTTTCACTTTGTGGGCCGACAGATTGTCCATCACCACCACGTCGCCGGCTTGCAGCTTGGGACCCAGCACTTGTTCGAGAAAGGTCCGGAAGACATCGCCGTCGCTGGCCGACTCGACGGTCATCACCGCCTCCAGACCGGCGCAGGCTCAGGGCGCCCAGCGTGGTCAGCACCTTCCAATGCCCCTGGGGCGTGGCTTCGGCGATGCGTTGCCCACGCAGAGCTCGTCCCCAGCTCCGCGTCATCTGGGTCGTCACCCCGCTATCGTCCACAAAGAACAGCTTTTGCGGCGCTAGCCAGGCGAGCTTTTCGGCGAACTCCGCACGCCGCTGCTGGTTCGCCGGGGTGTCGCGCTCCTGGGCGTGAAACGATTTTTTTTACGCCGCAGCCCCATTTCGCGAAGCACTTGTCCCACCCGGCTTCGGCAAACCGTGACCCCAATCGTTTGCAGCCGCTCGCGCAACTCCGCCTCGGTCAGGTCCGGTTGCTGCCGCAGCCAGCTGCGCAACTCCTCCCGCACCCCTTCCGTCAGCCGACTGACGGGACCGTGATGCGATTGCGGCCGCCGCTGCTTTTGTCCCGTCTGCAACTGTTGCCGGCGGATTTTCTTGCTGTAGCCGAAACTCACGCGAAACTGCTGTGCTAACCCCTGCAAGCTGCCGGCACCGGCCTCATAGGCCTCCAGCAGCTTGCTCCGCAAATCATCCGAATAGGCTCGCGCCATGGGTTTGTAGTCGCGGAAATCGCCAGAACTACTCTGCTTCAACTCGCCTGGCGGGGCTATAGCAAATCTGGTTCTGCTCTAGAATCGGCGTTGCACGGGCGGGGCGATTCCCCGCATCGATTCGCCATATGGGAATATATGCAGCATCAGACGGAACGGTGAGCGGCTTTTTGAGCACCTTGCCGATGCGAGGATTGTCTGGCGTCTTTGACAAAGCGGGTCATCGATTTTGAGACGTGATCGAGTACAGTGGTCCATTCTTCCAAGTGGCGCTCGCCCTGGGGAGTGAGCCGGTAGATGCGGCGGGCGGGGCCGGGCTGGGTGGTGTCCCACTCGGACTTGAGATTGCCGTTGACTTCCAGTTGGCGGAGCGTGCGGTAGAGCGCGCCCCTCTCCACCTCGGCGTCGGTAAGGGCGAATTTCTCCAGGTCGGCTGCGAGGTCGTATCCGTAGGAGCGCTTTTTCTTCTTGAGCATCAGCAGGACGACCGGCTCAACAAAACGATAAACGTTGCCCATCGCACAGGTGCATGGTTGCGCCATGCCATGCCGCTCACAGATTCTTCTTGGCAATTCGTTCCTCCATTCCTTCCCACAATCGCCAACAGCAGGCAATTGTTGGCCACCCCGTGGGCTGCCCATTTACGATTGCGGGTGACCAATTGGTGTGATTATACTCTATGTGTAAGTTGTATCTAATACCAGCAGCGTGGGGCTATGCCCCACAACGGTAGGGAATCATGGCTGAACCGTTCGAACCCGGATGTGCCCGCCCCAAGCGCAAGACGGCGCCGGCAACAGCGGCGCAGGAGGCGCACGGGCGCGAAGAACAAAAGGAGAAAGTGAACGTGGTCCTTATAGGTAACAAAGCTCCGGATTTCACCGCCCCGGCTTTTCACCAGGGCAAATTCGTCAATCTCACACTCTCAGAGTATCTCGGCAAGTGGGTCCTGCTCTGCTTTTACCCGGGAGACTTCACCTTTGTTTGAGCCACGGAGATCTCGGCGGTCGCCGAGAAGTATCCGGAATTTCAGACGCTGGGCGTGGAAGTGTTGTCGGTGAGCGTGGACAGCGTGTTCGTCCACAAGGTGTGGAACGACCAGGAACTCAGCAAAATGGTGGCCGGAGGCGTGCCCTTCCCGATGCTGTCGGACTCGGGCGGCCACGTGGGAACCGAGTATGGCGTGTACGACGTGGAAGGCGGCGTGGAGACGCGCGGCCGCTTCCTGATCGATCCGGATGGCGTCATCCAGGCGTATGAAGTGCTGACGCCGCCGGTGGGACGCAACGTTGCGGAGGCGATCCGCCAGATTCGGGCGTTCCAGTTGGTGCGCGAATCGAAGGGAACCGAGGCGACGCCGTCGGGCTGGCAGCCGGGCACGCCGACGCTGAAGCCAGGGATCGACCTGGTGGGCAACGTGTGGAAAGAATGGAAGACAGAATTTGCCTTTGACGAAAGGAGAGGTTGAGTATGGCGCGCAATGTTGGCGATCGTTACGTGTGTGAAAAGTGCGGGGCTACGCTGGCGTATGAGAAGGCGTGCCCGTGTCCGGAGGGCGGCGCTCATGCGCATGCCGAGATTTGCTGCGGTCAGCAGATGAAAGTTGTGGAGAAAGGCGGGCCGGCGAAGAAGTAGGCGGTCAGCCGAGAAGATACCCCACCCCC
>Ga0335082_10004693_pt1 | contig 14925 bp, 16 predicted proteins | sample Lox_Sample_41_FD_206718 | JGI IMG/M metagenome (GOLD analysis project Ga0335082, IMG submission 206718) | Soil microbial communities from Loxahatchee National Wildlife Refuge, Florida, United States - Lox_Sample_4.1 | ecosystem: Environmental > Terrestrial > Soil > Wetlands | place: USA...
GGTGGCGAACGGCGCCGACTACCGCCTGCAGTGCGCCGCGGTCCGCATCCCCAACGCCTCGGAGATCCAGACCGGCTACCTGGACCGCGCTGGCATGCAGAGCATCACGGCGGTGAACTTCGACCTGACCTACTTCGACGAGACGCCGACCCGGCCGGTCGCCGGCCGCTTTGCCGTCACCGCCGAGGACGGCGGCTCTGTCGCCGGGTCGATCGAGTCGCTCAGCGGGGCGGAGATCGACATCACCCATACCTTCGTCCCGCCGCGCCGCTCGGTGTACCGCCGCGCGCTCATCCGCGTCACGCCCGACGGCGGCGCGCCGGCGCTCGGCTGGTTGGAGTCGAACCGCTTCGTCGACTGAGGCGCGGCGTCGGCCCGCCCTATCGTTCGCGCAGGCGGTGCACGAGCAGCAGCGCCGCGTCGAACGGCAGCGTGACGGCCTCGCGCAGCCAGTAGATGGGGGCACGCCACCCCGCCAGCGACGCGAGCGCGGCGGGGATCGGGGCCGCGCGGGTCGCGACGCCAGCCAAGCGAAACAGGGTGCGGCAGCGGACGGCGTGATAGCGGTCCGTGCAGACGATCACCGTCGTCGCGCCGAGTCGGCGCAAGATCTGCGCACAGTTGACCACCGACTGGAGCGTGTCGCGCGCCTGGTCCTCGACCACGATCCGACTGTCGGGAACGCCGCGCGCGCGCAGCAGACGGTGGATGACCTCGGCCTCGGCCGGTGCGCTGCCGCGCGCGCCACCGGTCGCGATGTAGACGGGATCGTCGAGCGCGGCGCCGGCGCGCAGCGCGGCGCGGGTCCGCCGCACGACGGCGGGACCGGGAGTGCCGTCCGCCCCCACCGCCGCGCCCATGATCACCAGCGCCGCTCGCCCCGCCTTGGCGGCGGGCGGCGGCGCGCCAGTCGCTCGAATGATCGACCTCCGTTGACCTCAGCATACGCTGCGGCGCGGCGGTTCCGAAGATCTAGTTTGATTCCACACGGGGTCCCACCGCCGCGTTCGTCGCTCTTCCGCGGCGGCGGCCGAGTCGAGTTGCGAATCGCAGCGGATTTCCGTTAGCTGGCGTTGGGCTCACGGATGGTGCGGTGACGAGAGCGTTCCGACCCATCATCTCCTGGTCGGCGTTGCTGATCCTCGGCGGCGCGCTCGCCGGCGCCGTCGAGATCGGTCCGGCGGGCTGGCGCGAGGACTTCCGCACCCAGCCGCCGGGCTGGGAGCTGCGCACGAAGCCGGGGACGAAGGTCACCCATTTCCGCGTCGAGCCGGCTGGGAAGGATCACGACGGCGCGCTGGTGATGGAGGCGGACAATGCCAGCGGCATCTTCGCCACGCACCTCACCAAGGTCGACCTGCACCAGACGCCCATCCTGCGCTGGCGCTGGCGCGCCGTGACCCTGCCGACCGCTGCCGACGGGCGCGACGCGCGCCGCGACGACCAGGCGATCGCCATCTACGTCAGCCACGGCGGCCTCTTCCGCCAGGCGTCGCTCGGCTATCGCTGGGAAACCGACACGCCGATCGGGAGCGAGGGGGAAGCGTCCTATGCGGCCGGCGTCGTCCGCGCCAAGTGGGTCGCCCTGCGCAACGCGCAGGACGCCGCCTCCGGTTCCTTCTTCGTGGAGGAACGCAACGTCGCGCGTGACTTTCAGCGTGCGTTCGGGTTTGTTCCCGACGACATCACCATCAGCGTGTCGAGCAACAGCCAGTACACCGGCACGCGCGCGGTGGCCGAATTGGATTGGATCGAACTCGTGGCTGCGCCGACGGGGTCGGCAGAGGAGCCGGACAAACCATGAGGACCACGACCGTCGCCGTGCTCGCCACCGCGGTGTTCGCCGCCGGCTGTGGGGGCCATGAACACAGCAAGCCCGCGGTCGACCCGACCTCCCGGCGGGTCACCGCCTCGGGTCCGGTGGTGGGCTTCCAGGATGCCCACGGCAGCCACGTCTGGCGCGGCATTCCCTATGCGAAGCCCCCGCTCGGCCCGCTGCGCTGGAGCGCACCGCAAGCGCCCGCGGCATGGACCGACACGCGGGTGGCGCTCGAGTTCGGCTCTCCGTGCGTGCAGTACGCGAGCCGGCTGGGCGGCGTGCCCGGACGCGACGGCAGCGTGGTGGGCAGCGAGGACTGCCTCTTCGTGAACGTCTATACCCCCGCGGTGGCCGACCACGCCGTTCCCACCGGTGATCAGCGCTGGCCGGTGATGGTGTGGATCCACGGCGGTGGCAACTCCATCGGCGCGTCGAGTTTCTACGACGGCGGCCACCTGGCGACGGCCGAGCACGTGGTGGTCGTCACCCTGAACTACCGCCTCGGCCCGTTCGGCTGGTTTCGCCAGGCGTCGCTGCGCGCCGAGGCCGCCGGGGCGGCGGAACAATCGGGCAACTTCGCCACCCTCGATCTCGTGCGCGCGCTCGAATGGGTACGCGACAACATCACCGCGTTCGGCGGCGACCCGAACAACGTGACCATCTTCGGCGAGTCGGCCGGCGCCCGCAACGTGTTCACCCTGCTGCTCGCGCCGCCGGCGAAAGGCCTCTTTCACCGCGCCATCGTCGAGAGCGGTGGGTTGGGGTCGGTGACGCCCGCCGAGGCCGAGAACTTCACCGACGCGCCCGAGCCGGGCGACCCCAACAGCGCCGACGAGGCGGTGGCGCGCCTGTTGATCAACGACGGCACGGTGCCAGACCGCCCGGCCGCCAAGGCCTATCTGGCCGCCCACGGCCCGGCCGACATCGCCCGCTATCTGCGCGGCAAGCCGAGCGCCGAGGTGATGGCCGTGTACACCCCGCGGGTGGGCGGCATGATCGACTTCCCGCAGGTGTTCCGCGACGGGACCGTGCTCCCTGCCGACGCGTTGCTGCCCCACTTCGCCCAGGCCGACGGGTACAACCGGGTGCCCGTCATGGTGGGGACGAACCGCGACGAGAACCGGCTGTTCATGTTCAGCGATCCGCGCTGGGTGAAGCGATACTTCTGGATCGTCCCGCGCCTGCGCGACGAGCGCATGTACAGGATCACCGCCGAGTACATGGCCGAGATGTGGAAGGCGAACGGCGCCGACGCACCCGCGACGGCACTACAGACGACGCAGCCGAACGTCTTCGTCTACCGCTTCGACTGGGACGAGGAGCCGACGCTCCTCGGCGCCGACCTCTCGACCATGCTCGGCGCGGCGCACGGCTTCGAGATCCCCTTTGTCTTCGGCCACTTCGATCTCGGCAAAGAGGGGAACGTGCTTTTCACCGACGCCAACAACCCCGGTCGCCAGGCGCTGTCGAAGACGATGATGGACTACTGGGCACAGTTCGCGCGCACCGCCGCCCCCGGCCGCGGCGGCGACGGATCGCTGCCGGAGTGGATGCCCTGGGACCCACAGCCGGGTGCTCCCAAGTTCATGGTCCTCGACACCGGCGTCGGCGGCACGCACATGTCGTCCTCCGGCGCGCTGAGCACCGACAGTGTGCTGGCCGCGCTCGACGCCGACCCGCGCCTGGCGGCGCCGCGCGACAAGTGCTCCGTGCTGCACGACCTCGCGCAGGCGTCGCGCGGGTTCACGCCGCAGGACTACGCCGCGCGCCCGGACTGCGCCGCCTACGCGTACGGAAAATACCCGTGGAGCGACACCTAGCGTCGCCGCCGCGCACGCGCGCGGTGGCGGACGTTCGCGTCGACATTGGAGGGCGCCGCTCCGTCGGCGCCGGGGCGGTGGGATGGGTGAAACCGGCCCCGCCCCGCGCCGGCGGCGACGGCGCGCCGCCCTCCAAAGAACCGTCTCGCTCGCAACACCTCACGCCGGCACGAGGCGCAGCGGCAGCTCGGTGACAGCCCGGAACACGATGCTCGGATGCAGCGGCAGCGGGCCGGCGGTGCGGCGCTCGAACGACCGCGTGCGCTGTAGCAGCGCGCTGAGCGCGGCGTGCGCCTCGAGGCGGGCGAGGTTCGCTCCCAGGCAGTAGTGCGGGCCGAAGCCGAACGCCAGGTGGTGATTGTCCGGGCGACCAACGTCGAAGCGCTCGGCGTGCTCGAACACCTCCTCGTCGCGATTGGCGGCGCCGAGCCAGCTGACGACGAACTGGCCGGGCTCGATGGTCTGGCCGCGCAGCTCGACCCGGCGCGTCGCGCGGCGCGGGTCGAGCTGCACCGGCGAGGAGAAGCGCAGCACCTCCTCGACCGCGCTGGGCATCAACGCGGGGTCGGCGCGCAGCCGGGTCAGCTCGTCGGGATGGGCGAGCAGCTCGAGCACCGCGTTGCCGATCAGCGACGTGGTGGTCTCGTTGCCCGCCACCAGGAGCAGCACCAGCATGGTGATCATCTCGGAGTGGGTGAGCTTCGACCCCTCGATCTCGGCCTGCACCAACCCGGTCAGCAGGTCCTCGCGCGGCTGGCGGCGGCGCTGCTCGGCCAGCGCCGAGAAATACGCGCCCATCTCGCTGAACAGGACGGCCCGCGCCGCGATGCGCTCCGGGCTGGGCGGGACGAACAGTGCGTTGCCGAGGGTGGCGACGGCCGCGTCCGACCACTGCTTGAAATGCTCGCGATCCTCCGCCGGCACGCCGATGATCTCGGCGATGACGATGACCGGCAGCGGGTAGGTCATGGCGCGGACGAAATCGACGTCGCCCTGCGCGAGCGCGTCGTCCATCAACGCGTTCGCGATCTCGTGCATGCGCGGCTCGAGCCGGCGGACGATGCGCGGCGTGAACGCCTGGCTCACCAGGCCGCGCAGGCGGGTGTGGTGGGGCGGGTCCTGTCCCAGCATGCTGGGATCGGGCATGCTCGCGGGATCGACGCCCGGCGGCGGCGGGAAGTGGTTCGACCAGGTCTCCGGGTCGCGCAGTACGCTCTGCACGTCCGCGTACCGGAAGATCGACACGATCGGCACGTCGGGATGCCGATAGACGGGGGACTCGCGCCGCGCCCGCGCGAACAGCGCCGCCGGATCGCGCCGGGTGTCGGCATCGAACGGGTCGAAGGCGAAGTCGGTCACGGACGCACCCGAGCGAAGCGCTTCGTCCACGTCACACCGCCGGGACCTTCATGCCGCGCTGCACCGCCGGGCGTTCGCCCAGGCGCTCGAGCCAGCGTCCGACATGGTCCATCGCGCCCGCCTGCTCGGGCGGCAGCGACTTGAACAGCGGCCAGGCCGCGAGGACCCAGGGATAGGTCGCCATGTCGGCGATCGAGTACTCACCGGCCAGGTAGTCGTGCTCGCCAAGCCGGCGATCGAGTACGCGCACCAGGCGCAGCGACTCGTCGAAGTAGCGCTGGATCGCGTAGGGGATCTTCTCCGGCGCCTGACTGGCGAAGTGATTGGCCTGGCCGAGCATCGGACCGATGCCGCTCATCTGGAACATCAACCACTGGATGGCGCGGGTACGGGCACGGACCTCGGTGGGCATGAACCGGTGCGTCTTCTCGGCCAAATAGATGAGGATGGCGCCGGACTCGAAGACGGTGAGCGGACCGCCTTCCAGATCGTGATCGACGATCGCCGGAATCCGCTGGTTGGGGTTGATGGCGCGGAACGACTCGCTCAGCTGCTGGCCTTCGCGGAGATCGATCGGGTGCACGCGGTAGGGGAGGCCCGTCTCCTCGAGCATGATCGAGACCTTGCGGCCATTCGGTGTCGTCCACGTGTACAGATCGATCATCGTCGCTGCTCCTCCCGGCGTCGATGGTAGCGAAAACCGCGGCGCGAGTCCGCCGACCCGATCGACACCCGCGCACGTTCACTCGGTTCCGACCGGCACCAGGCGGATCGCCTGCTCGGGGCAGGCGCGCAGGCACAGGCCGCACGCGTGGCACGCCTCCGCCCGGACGGCGAACGCCTGACGGCCGCCGTGGACGAACAGCCGGGCGCGCGCCAGCCAGCCGAGGCCCAGCCGGTCGCGGTCGGTGAGCCGGCGCACCTCGAACACATGGTACGGGCAGACGCGGACGCAGTCCTCCTTCGCCTCGCAGCGCCAGCGATCGATGACCGGTTCCACCCGCCCCGCGTCGGGTGCGCACGCCTCCGCCATGCGCGGCTCATCGCCCGCCCCGGGGGGCTTGTCAACGCCCGCAAATCCAAGTTGAAATGCCGCCACAGCTTTTCTAAACAGCGGGCAACGGAGAGGCGCGAGGATCATGGCCGAGAAGAAAGTCGTCCCCACCCATCGCCTGATCGTCCAACCCGACGAGGGCACCGAACCGGTCGTGGAGCTGATCGACGGCGCCACGAAGTCGCTGCGGGTGAAACAGTTCACGCTGACCGACACCAAGGTGATGTCGGCGCTCGTCCGCGCCCACAAGCGGCACGTCGACGTGCGCATCATGCTGAACCCGCACCGCTCGTCCGGCGACCGCGCCAACGACGAGTCGTTCAAGGCGTTGAAGCATTCCGGCTTGAAAGTGGAGTGGACCAACCCGGCGTTCGCCGTGACGCACGAGAAGTCGTTGGTCATCGACGACACGGTGGCGCTCATCTCGACCTTCAACATGGCCACCAAGTACTTCACCGAGACGCGCGACTACGGCGTCATCACCGACTGTCCCACCCACGTCGGCCAGGTCATCGCCTGCTTCGAGGCCGACTGGCACCGCAAGCCCTTCGAGCCCGATCCGGACTCGGGCCTGCTGTGGAGCTCGAACAACGCGCGCAGCCTCATGGCGTGGTTCATCGACACCGCGAAGAAGGAGCTGATCATCCAGCACCCGAAGTTCGTCGACGCGACCATCGTCGAGCGCATCGCCGCCGCCCGCAAGCGCGGCGTGAAGGTCCGCCTCCTGTGCGGCGGCAAGCACGGCATCAGCGACTGGGACGTGCTCGACACCTTCGCGTCGCTCCGCCTGCTCGACCGCTTCGGCGTCAAGGTGAAGCGCCAGAAGCACCTCAAACTGCACGCCAAGCTCCTGATCGTCGACGGCGATCGGGCGCAGGTGGGGTCGATGAACATCGACCGCAGCGCCTTCGACCTGCGCCGCGAGCTCGGTATCGTCGTGGACGCGCCGCACATCATCAAGGCGCTGACCAAGATCTTCGAGCACGACTGGGACGAGTCGAAGGCCTACGAGGCCCCCGACCCGCTGCAGCCGGACAAGCATCACGACGGCGAGCTGCCGCACGATCCGCACTTCCTGCATGAGTGAGCGGGCCGTTGCCGTCGCGCCCGCGCCGGAGGTGACGCTGCCGGGCCTGGCCCTCTGTTTTCTGCAGATCGCGCTGTCGAGCTTCGGCGGCGGGCTGTCGGCCTGGACCCAGCGCATCGTCGTCGAGCGGCGGCGCTGGCTCGACAACCAGCAGTTCCTCACCGCGGTGACGATCAGCCGCCTGTTTCCGGGCCCGAACCAGGTGAACATGGCGATCTTCGTCGGGCAGCACTTCAAGGGGCTGCCCGGCGCGCTCGCCGCGCTGCTCGGCCTGCTCGGAGTTCCCCTGGCGATCCTGTTGACGCTCGGCTGGGCGTACTTTCACTTTCACACGGTCCCCGAGCTGCGCGCGACCTTGAGCGGCGTGGTCGCCGCCGCCGCCGGCATGGCGCTGTCGATGGGCTTCAAGCTGATCGGCGGCTATCTGCGCCAGCCCGCCGCGCTGCTGTTCGCCGCGGCGGCGTTCGCCGGCGTCACGGTGTTCGGCCTATCGCTGCCGCTGGTCGTGCTCGTCCTCGCGCCCCTGGCGATGGCCTGGTACTGGCCGCGCGGCGCCACCCGGCCGGCCGAACGGGTCGGTCGATGAACGGGAGCGCCAGCGCGCTGCTCACCGTGGCGACGGTGTTCGCGTCGCTGTCGCTGGTATCGATCGGCGGCGGCAATACCGTGCTGCCCGAGATCCACCGCGCCGCGGTGCAGAACGAGCAGTGGATGACGAGCCAGCAGTTCGCCGACATCTACGCCATCTCCGAGGCGGCGCCCGGTCCGAGCTCGATGATCTCCAGCCTGGTCGGCTACAAGGCCGCCGGCCTGCCCGGCGCGATCGTCGCCATCGTCGCCATCCTCGGACCGTCGTCGCTACTCATGTACGTCGCCTGTCTCACCTGGGAGCGCTTCCGCACCGCCAAATGGCGCATCGCCTTCGAGAAGGGCCTGGCGCCGGTCAGCCTCGGGCTGCTGTTCTCCAGCGGCGTGACCGTGGTGCGCTCGTCCGATCACACGCTGGTCGCGTACGTGATCACCGTCGTCGCCATGGTGCTGCTGGTGCGCACCAAGGTCTCGCCCCTGCTCGTGATGGCGGGCGCGGGTGCCCTCGGCGCGTTGGGACTCGTCGGATAGGTTCCCGGGAGCGGCGGGAGAGGGTCGCGCTGACGCGGCCAGGCGGGTATGGTCGCGACATGACGAACCCGACGACGAACCAGCACGCCGGCGGCGGACCGCCGGCCGCTCCCCCGGTCCCCGAGCCGCCGTTCGCCGAGCGGGCGCGCACGCTCATGCACCTCGGGCGCACCGGGACCCTGGCGACGCAGCTACGCAAGCATCCCGGGTTTCCGTTCGGGTCGGTGGCGCCATACGGGCTCGACGCGGACGGATGCCCGACGTTCCTGATCAGCACGATGGCGGTGCACACGCAGAACCTGCTCGCCGATCGGCACGCGAGCCTGCTGGTCACGCAGCCGGGTTGGACCGACGACCCCCTCGCCGGGGCGCGGCTCACGCTCGTGGGACCTGTCGCCGCCGTGTCCCCCGGCGATCTCGCCGCGTTGCGCGACGACTACCTGGCCCGGCACGAGAACGCCCGGTACTGGGTCGACTTCGACGACTTCGGCTTCTACCGGATGGACGTGCAGGACCTGTATTACGTGGCCGGCTTCGGAGCCATGGGTTGGGTCGACGCGGGCGCGTACCGCAGCGCCGGCCCCGATCCGCTCGCCGATCAGGCGGCCGGCATCCTCGACCACATGAACGCCGACCACGCCGACGCGCTGGTCCTCTACTGCCAGGCGTTCGGCGGCGTCGCCGCCGAGGCGGCCACGATGACCGGCGTCGACCGCATGGGGTTCCGCGTCCGCGCCCGCACCGCCGACCGCCTGCAGGGCCTGCGCATCAACTTCCCGCGCGAGGTGCGCACCCCCATGGAGGCGCGCACCGTGCTGGTCGAAATGGTCAAAAGCGCGCGCGCGAGACTCGCCCCCTAAATCAGCCGCACACCCCCTGTTGCTGCGACGCGGCTTACGCCCGTCCCCGCACACCAAACGAACAACGGCCAACGCCAAACGGCGGCGGCGCCGCGCCGCCGCCTCAGTGAGCGCGGCGCTGATCGAACTGGAGCGCCACCCGCTCGTCCTCGCGCGACAGCGCCTCGGTGTCGACGTCAGCGAAGCCGATGATGCCCATGTTGGCGTAGGCGCGGCGGATCTTCGGCCCCCACAGGCCGATGTCCTTGATCGTCGGCACGATGCGGGTGAACAGCCGCGAGCGGAAGTTGCGCAGCTCTTCGGATGAGTCTACGTAGCGCACGCACTCCTCGACCGGCAGCCCGAGCGTCTCCCACACTTCCTCGGCGAGGAAGCGGTCGCGCATGAGATAGCAGGCCTCGACGGCGAACTCCTCGCGCTCGTCGCGCTCCTTCTGGGTGAGCTGCGGGTAGTAGTCGCGCAGCGCCAGCCGGCCGAAGGCGACGTGGCGCGCCTCGTCCTGCATCACGTAGGCGTTCACCGAGGCCGCGAGCGAGTTCTTCGCCTGGTCGCGGATCGACGCGAAGGCGGCCAGCGCCAGGCCCTCGATGAGCACCTGCATGCCGAGGTACGTGATGTCCCAGCGCGAATCGCTCAACACGTCCTCGAGCAGTCGCTTGAGCGTCGGGGTGATCGGATAGGCGAGCTCGAACTTCTCGTGCAGCAGCCGCGAGTAGGTCTCGACGTGGCGCGCCTCGTCCATCACCTGCGTGGCGGCGTAGAACTTCGCGTCGACGCTCGGCACCTGCTGGACGATCTTCGCCGTGCACACCAGCGCGCCCTGTTCGCCGTGCAAGAACTGCGAGAGCTGCCAGGCCTGCACGTGACGGCGCACGGCGGCGCGCTCCTGGCGGGTCAACCGGTTCCAGACCTCGGAGCCGAAGATGGTGACCGATTCGTCGGGCAGCTCCTGCGGGTTCTCCGGGTCGAGATCCTGCGACCAGTCGATCCGCGAGTTGGTGTTCCACTGCAGGTTCTTGCCCTTCTCGTACAGAGTCGCCAGCGCATCGCGGCCCTCCGCGTACTCCCACTTGAAGACGGTGTCGAACTGACCGTGCACGTTCCACTCTGTGGCGTCGATCGGCCGGGCGTAGCGGTTTCCCGTCGACATGCGGCCCTCCTGCTGGCTGGTTCTCTGGCGAGTCCTACCCTGGGGGCGGTGGTTCGTGATCCGGGCGACCGGCATCCGGGCGCGCCCCGACGCCCGGATGCCGGCGCGCGCTACTCGAGAATGAAGATGATGTCCATCTCGACGCGATATTCGACGATCTTCCCCTTCTCGATTTTCACCTTCTGCGCCACCACTTCTCCGCCGGTGATGCCGCGCAGCGTCTTGCTGGCGCGCGCGATCGCCGAGTCAGCGGCCTCCTGGAAGCTCTTCTTCGATGACGAGATCACCCGTGTCACTCGTGCAACCGCCATGACCGACCTCCTCTTGGAAAGATGTGATGCCGCACTCTGCACCGGGTGGGGGTGCGGCTGTCAACCGGACGCCGCCGCCGCCGGTCACCGCCCGTGGGCGAACACCCCGAAGATGTTCGTCAGCCCCGGGCCGTGGCTCAGCGGTGCGCGGTACACGTCCGACAAGGCGAGCGCGACGAGCAGCGCCGCGACCGCGGCGACCGCCGGCGCGCGGCCGCGCCTCGGCATCCAGCCATCGATGCGCGCGGCGATCCATCGGGCCAGCAGGTAGAGCAGCGCGCCGGCGAGCAGCGCCTGAACGGTGAACAACGCGGCGACGAAGCGGGTCGTGAAGCCGGGGTCGGTGACGCTCAGCGGGACGGTGAGCGCGGTAAAGAGAAAGAGCTGCGCCGCCGGCACGCGCCCCGTCTCGATCATGAAGTAGGGCAGCGGCAGCGTGCAGACCAGCAGCGCCCACAGGATCCACGTCATCGCGCGCCGCGACATCGGTCAACCCGGTGGATGGCCGTCGCCGGCCGCATATTGGTCGCGCAGAGCGCGGACCGCGTCGCGCAGCGCCGCCGCGGCGCGATCGTCGCGCCACGCGCCGCGGACCTCCGCCCGCACCGACGCCAACGCCGGCAGGGCTGCCGGCGTCCGCTCGTGCACCCACACCAGATGGACGCCGTACGGCGACGCGAGCGGTCCCTGCCAGCGGCCCGGCTCGAGCGCCAGCGCCGCCGTCGCGAACCGCGGCCCGAAGAGCCTGGCGAGATCCTGCGCTGACGCAGAGCGCAGCTCGGACGGCAGCGCCAGGGCATCGCCGAGCGCGCTGGCGCGAGCGACGTCGGCCGGGCCGAGGCGCCCCAGCAGGCGCTGCGCGTCCGCCTCGAGCGCGGCGCCGCGCCGCGCTCGGCTCAGGAACACCTGCGAGAGCCAAACCCGCGCCGGCGTGGCAAAGCGCGCCGCGTGGGCGTCGAGGTACGCCTGCAGCTCGGCATCGCTGGGCTCGCCGGCCAAGGCCGGCTCCTGCAGGGCGCGGCGCATGCAGTCGATCAGCCGGCGGCGCACGACCAGATCGCTGTCCGCCAACCCGAGCGCGAGCGCGTCGCGATAGAGCGCGGCGGGGTCGGCGGCGCCGCCGAGGAAGCGCATGTTCCGCAACAAGCGCTCCTGAACGACTGGGTCGTCGCGGTCCAATCCGCGCGCCAGCGCGGCGCGGTAGAGCAGCTCGTCTTCATCGAGCACACCCGGCGCGCGCGGCCGCGCCCCGTCGCCGGGCGCCGTCGGGCCGATCCACCCGGCGAAGAGGAACAGCAACGCCCCGGCGGAGATGAAATGGATCGCGGGACGGCGCGGCAGCATCAGCTCACCCGCTCGGTCGCCGGCGTGTACCAGATCGGCGACGTCCACGCCCGCTCCCGCACCGTCGCCGGGTAGCGCCGATCGCAGCAGGGCGCGAAGGCCTCGGGGACCGTCGCCGGGTTGCGGCAATCGACGCCGGCGGCGTTGCACGCGTAGGTGCTCCACCGGCAGGTCGGGTTCTGCACGACGCGCGCGTAGTAGAACGCGCGCTGCGCCGCATCGAAGGCCGGATCGCGCCACACCGTACAGAGCTGGTCGAAACCCGACCCGCGCGGCGTGCAGCTGGCGAGGTCGACGCTGGCGCCGTTGTTCAGGTCGCCCGCGACCTCGTACACCTGCTCGCGCGCCTGGCCGTTTTCGATCCACCCTTTGATGATCTGGACGCGCTGGAGCGGCGCGGTGGGCTCGCCGCCGCCGGGATCGCGCAGCGCCCACACGGCGAAGGTCGGCCCGCGCGCTCCGGCGGCGGGCCGTGCCGGCAGGTCGCCGCCCATCGGTACGCCGTCGTCGTAGCCGCGCTCGACGAAGTCGGGTCTCGTACAGAGATCCTCCGGATAATCCCAGCCGCCGAAGAAGCGCACGTTCATGCGCGGCCCGCTGGTCCCGTAGGCCTCGCGCCGGCGCATGGCGGCGAACAGCGCGTCGCGCGAGTTCTCCTCCGCCCACAGGACGGCCAGCCCACCCGGATTCAGCTCGATGTCGTCGGGGAGTCCGGGCGCGGCGCTGTCGGGCGGGCTGCCGGCTCCGCCGTGGCCGAGGAACTGGTCCTCGCGCACCCCACCGGCCGCGGCGATGTGGCTGTCGGTGCTGCCGACCAGCCCGAACTTGAACGGGTTGACGCCGAGGCGCTCCTCCTGCGCCAATCCTTCCTTGAGCACGTTGCGCAGAAAGCTCATCGCCGGCGCCGGCGCCGCGAGCCACGGGATGTAGCTCGCCTGGAAGTTCTGGTACGGCAGCTTCTCGAAGCCGCACAGCTCGTCAGTCGTCTCGGCGCCGAGCCGGCACTCGGAATCGCCCTTGTGCTGCATGACCTCCGCCAGCGGTTCCATCGCGGCACGCGCGCCCGCGTCGGCGGCGGTGATCGGGCTGCCGTCCGCCGTCACCGTCTGGTACATGAGCCCGTTGCTCAGGTTCGAGTTGTGCGGGATGGTGAGGAACTCGCAGCCCGGCCGGCCGCGGCACGCGTCGGTGAGCTGCTGCCAGAGCTCCTCGGGACGCGGCGCCTCGACGTACGTGACCGGCAGATCGGGCACGGCGTCGCCGCGGAAGATCACGTTGCGGTGGATGTTGTTGCTGCCCGGCGCACCCGTCCACTCGTAGCCGACGAAGGTGGTGAAACGGCAGGCTCCGGTGCGGTCGTAGGCCCCCTCGGCGGCGTCCTGCACCACCCGCCACGGCGTGCGGGCCGCGGTGCGGCAGACATTGCCGTCGGCGCCGCAAAAGGCGAAGCGGCGCGGCGCGGTGCTGTTCGACACCTGGCTGTTGGCGAGGAAGAAGGCGAGACGCGGCCAGTGCCGGTAGATGATGCACGGCAGCGCGTCGTAGCCCGGCGCGCCCGGCGTCTGGCACACGGTCAGCTCGCCGAACAGCTCGGCGTGATCGGTGACCGCCGCGAAGTCGAGCGGACGGGTCAGCCGCAGGTGGCGGAGCGCGTGGCCGTCGGCGTCGAACGGCTGCACGCCGAGCGGCTCGCCGCGGGCGAAGCGGTAGGCGTCGGCCGGCAGCGCGCGCGTCCCTTGCGTGCTGGCGTCGAGCGACAGCGCGGTGTGCACGTGCAGGTCCCCGAAGTACGGCGTCCGCAGCGGATTGTAGCTGGCGCAGGGCTCGCGGCCCTCACTGCGCGCAAACGGCGCGCCGGCGGCGAGCGACGGAACCAGAGACCACAGCGCGACCAGCGTTAGCGCCCGCGCCGCTCGGGTAGGCGAATTCACGCGCGGGCGGTGACGATCCAGCTGGCCGAGGCCATGCGGACGCCTTGCGGGGTCACATAGGGTGCCAGCGCTTCGCGCACCGACGCGACCACCCGCGGCATCAGTTTGGGATCGGTGGATTCGCGCAGCGCGGCCGCGGTGGGACCCATCTGCAGCATGAAGTCGACCGTCGCATCGAGCCCGGCGCCGGCGCCGATGGTCAGCGTCTCGCGGACGTCCTCGAACGCGACGTCACGGAAACCGGCGCGCTCGAGGATGCCGCGTACGCGTGCCGGATCGGCGAACGAGAACGGCCCCGGCGCGTCGGGCGCGGGCAGCGGCGGGGGCGGCAGGTGCTGGAGCGCCGCGCCGAGCGCGACGAACATCCACGGGTTCTCCGGCAGCGCCTGCCAGCATACGAAGGCGAGCCGGCCGCCGGGGGTGAGCGCGCGGTGCAGGTTGGCGAACGCCGCGGTCGCGTCGGCGAAGAACATGACGCCGAAGCGGGAGAACACGACGTCGGCGCTGGCCGCGGCGAAGGCGTGCGTCTGCGCGTCGCCGAGCTCGAAGCGCGCGCGCACATGCTGCGCGTCCGCCAGCTGCCGGGCACGCGCCAGCATCGGGGCCGAGATGTCGACGCCGGTCGCGACCCCCCCCGGCGCGACCAGCCGCGCCAGCTCGACGGTGGTATCGCCGCAGCCGCAGCCCACGTCGAGCACGCGCTCGCCGGACCGCAGCGCCGCGCGCTGCATGGCGAGGCGGCCGAGCGGACGGATCTGGTCGTCGATCAGGTTCTGCAGCGTGACCCACTTCGGCCCAGCCGTCTCGTTCCAGTATTGGATCTGCTGCGCGTTGGGACCGGTGCTCTCGAGTGTCGTCATGTGGCCTCCCTGGCACGCTTCTGTGATCCTCTGTGTTCCGTGGTGAGATCCCGCGCGCGCCAGCTCGCTGCGCGCGCGAGCATTTGATCGGCCGGCACAGCCGGCCCTACGCTTTGGCACTCGGGCGCGCCGAGACGGCGGCGTGCCAGCGCGCCAGGTGGGTGTGCTCGGGTTGAATGCGGATCTTGCTGACGCGGCCGAAGTCGATGCC
>Ga0335082_10004694_pt1 | contig 14917 bp, 14 predicted proteins | sample Lox_Sample_41_FD_206718 | JGI IMG/M metagenome (GOLD analysis project Ga0335082, IMG submission 206718) | Soil microbial communities from Loxahatchee National Wildlife Refuge, Florida, United States - Lox_Sample_4.1 | ecosystem: Environmental > Terrestrial > Soil > Wetlands | place: USA...
GCGTAGCTGCCGGATGGAATCTGCGTCGCGAAGAGGCCTGGTTGGATGAGCCCGGCCAGCAACTCGGCGCTGTCGACGATCCGCGGCCCGGGGCGGTTGAGGTAGGCGTTGCCGTCCACGGCGTAGACGCGACGGTTGCGCACCGCCGGTAACGTTGCCCAGGCGGGGTGAGTCTGGAGCTGCGGCACCTCACGCAGTGTGCGCTCCCGATCGAAGCCGCACGGCATGAGGATGATCACGTCGGGTGCGTACGCGATGAGATCGTCCCAGCTCAGGGTCGGGCTGTGTCGCCCGGCAGCCACCATGTCGTAGGTGCCGCCGGCCAGCTGCACCAGCTCCGGCACCCAATTGCCCGCCGCCATCAAGGGCGCCAGCCATTCGAGACACGCCACCCGCGGCCGGCTGTGGGCGCGCGGCGCGCGACTGCGAATCGCCTCGAGCCGCGCCCGCAGCCCGGCAACCAACTCTGCCCCGACCGGCGCGCAGCCAGCAGCGGCGGCGACATGCCCCACATCGACGAAGATATCGTCCAGCCGCTGCGGCTTCAGCGACACGATGACCGCCGGCTGATGGAGCAGTTGGCGCGTGGCGGCGACGACCTCATCGTAGGACACCGCGCAGACATCGCACTGCTCCTGCGTCACGATCAGGTCCGGCTGCAGCTGGGCGAGGATGTCGCTCTTGATGCGGTACACGCTGAGCCCGTCGCGCACCAAGGCGCGCACCGCCGCATCGATGCCGAGTGAGTCACCCAGCGGATTGATCTTCGGCTCGGTGAGCACCGGCCGCCCCACGATGGCGGCCGGAAAATCGCACTCATGCGACACGCCAACCAGTTGCTCGGCAAGCCCGAGCGCACACACGATCTCAGTGGCACTGGGCAACAGCGAAACAATTCTCATGACGAGATCGCCCTACCGCAGCACTCAGAACTCAGGACTCAGGACTGCCTTCAGAGGTACCGCCGCTGCTCGCGCGGCCGCTCCGGCTCGATCTTGTCGCCGCAGGTCGCGCCGCAGCGGGTGCAGACGTACTCGAACTTGTCTCCCTGCGGCAGGATCAGCAGCAGGCGCTTGCGCACCGGCACCGCCTCGCGGCAGCGCGGGCAGAACAGCAGGCTGGCTTCCAGTTGTTCGAAAGCATCCGACATACCTTTGCCTCACGTTGTCAGGGTTGCGCCGCACAGATATATAGAAGCCTTCGCTACGGTTGCAACATGCGCAGCGTGTACATCGAAACGTACGGGTGCCAGATGAACCTGGCGGACACCGAACTGCTGTTGGGGCACCTCGGCCGGCACGGGTACCGTCGTACCGACGATCCGGCGGGCGCCGACGTGATTCTGCTGAACACCTGTGCCATCCGGGAACATGCCGAAGAGCGCGTCCTGGGCCGCCTCGGCGACCTGGTGCGCTACAAGGCGCGGCGACCCGACATCCAGCTCGGCCTGGCCGGATGCATGGCGCAGCACGTGCGCGACACACTGATGGACCGCCTGCCGTTCGTCGACTTCATCGTCGGGCCGGACGCCTACCGGCGCCTGCCCGATCTGCTCGGCAACGGTGACGCTGATCCGTTCGTCGACGTGCGCCTCGACCGCACTGAAACCTACGCCGATCTGACGCCGCAACGCGAGCGCGGGGTACGCGCATGGCTGACCATCATGCGCGGCTGCGACAAGTTCTGCACCTTCTGCATCGTGCCTTACGTCCGCGGTCGTGAGCGCAGTGTACCCGCTGACGCGGTCATCGCTCAGGTCCGCCAGCTCGCCGCGGAAGGCTACCGCGAGATGGTGTACCTGGGCCAGACCGTCAACGCTTACCGCCATGGCGACGTCGACTTTGCCGAGCTGCTGCGCCGCACCGACGCGGTTGACGGCATCGAACGGATCCGCTTCACCTCGCCACACCCGTCCGACATGAGCGCCGCGGTCATCGACGCGATGGCGACCTGCGCCAAGGTGTGCCCGCAGCTGCACCTGCCGGTGCAGGCGGGATCCGATCGCGTGCTGACGCGCATGGAGCGCGGCTACACCGCCGGCGCGTACCTCGACCTCGTGGCCCGCCTGCGGCGCGCCGTGCCGGGCATCGCGCTGAGCACCGACATCATCGTCGGCTTCCCCGGCGAGGAGGAGGAGGATTTCCAAGCCACCTGCGACCTGATGCGCGCCGTCGGTTACGACAGCGCGTTCATGTTCAAGTACTCGGCACGCAGCGGCACCAAGGCCTGCAGGTGGGAAGAAACCGTCGCCGAAGACGAGAAGAGCCGTCGCTTGCAAGCCATCATCGCGCTGCAAGAAGCGCAATCGGCGACCGTCAACCGCCGGCTCGTCGGCACGACGACGGAAGTGCTCGTCGAAGGTCCCGCCCGACGACGTGACGGCTGGCTGGTCGGCAAGACGCCGCACTTCAAGACGACGGTATTCCCGGCCGACGGTCACCAGCTCGGCGATCGCGTGCCGGTGCAGATCACCGACGCCACGGCGCACACCCTCCGGGGCGTCGCGTTGGACGCACCGAACGCGGACCGCATCAGCCTGAAGCCCGTCGGCTGTCCGGTGTGAGTCTGTCCTCTGACCGCTGCGCTCAGAACTCCACGACCACGTCGGGCGCGCCGTCGAGGTGCACGGTATCGATGAAGCGGATGAGGTGCTCGCTGAGCGCCATCACCAGCGAGCTGGTGCGCGCGCCGTGGCCGAAGAAGCGCACGCCGCGCATCATGTTGCCGTCGGTGACGCCGCTGGCGGCGAAGAGGATGTTCGGCCCGGGCGCCAGGTCGCGCTCGGTGTAGGTGCGGTTCGGGTCCGCAATTCCCATCCCCTTGAGGCGCGCCTCGAACTTCTTGCGCTCTTCGGCGCCGCCCTTGAACGGTACCAGGCGGCCTTCCATGCCGCCGTTGAGGCAGCGCAGCGCCGCCGCGGTCAGCACGCCCTCCGGTGCGCCGCCCGTGCCCATGACGGCGTGCACGTTGGTGCGACGCACGGCCGCCGAGATGCCGGCCGACAGGTCGCCGTCCCCGATCAACCGAATGCGCGCCCCGGCGCTGCGGATGTCTTCGATCAACTTTTCGTGGCGCGGGCGATCCAGCACGATGACGACCAGATCCTTCACCGTCCGGTCGAGGCGCTTGGCGATCGCCTTCAGGTTCTCGGCCACGCTCGCATCGAGATGCACGGCGCCCCGCGCCGCCGGGCCGACGATGATCTTCTCCATGTAGCAGTCGGGCGCGTGCAAGAGGCCGCCACGGTTCGAGGCCGCGAGCACAGCGATGGCGTTGAACGCCCCGGTGGCGCACAGGTTGGTGCCTTCGAGCGGATCGACGGCGATATCGACCTCGACGTCGTCGTCGTGCCAGCGGCCGACCTTCTCGCCGATGTACAGCATCGGCGCCTCGTCACGCTCGCCTTCACCGATCACCACCGTGCCGCGCATGTGCAACGCGTCCATCGCCTTGCGCATGGCCTCGACGGCGACCCGATCCGACCCCTTACGATCGCCCTGCCCCATCGTGCGTGCCGCGGCGATGGCCGCATCTTCGACGACTCGCAGGAATTCGCGTGACAGCTGACTCTCAAATGACATGACTCCCCCTTCCGTGCCGGTCTAGTTGCACATTCCCGCGAGAGCGGCAATGCTTCCGGCCGGCAGCAGCAAAGATCGACGACGACGTAAAGGGTCCACGATGTCCTGCCGGCTCGACGGAAAGGTCGCGATGATCACTGGCGCTGCTGGCGGGCTCGGCCGCGCCTACGCCCTGGCTGTGGCGCAGGCGGGCGCCAGCGTCGTGGCCAACGACGTCGACGTTGCGCCGAGTGGCGGGCCGGGCGCGGTCGTGCAGGAGATCCGGGCGCGCGGCGGACGCGCCGTGGGCATCCTCGAGTCGGTCGCCGACCCGCGCGGCGTGCAGCGCCTGGTTCAGGAAGCCGTCGCCACCTTTGGGCGGCTCGACATCTTGGTGAACAATGCCGGCATCGTGCGCAGCCGGCCGATCGTGGACACCAGCGATGCCGACTTCGACGAGGTGCTGGCGGTGCACTTGCGCGGCACCTTTCTCTGCACCCGCGAGGCCATGCGCGTGATGCGCGCCGCCGGGCATGGCGGCCGCATCATCAACACCACCTCCGGACGCGCCTACTACGGCCATTCGCCCGGCACGGCGAGCTATGCCGCCGCCAAGGGCGGGATCATCAGCCTCACCGGCGTGACCGCGGCCGAAGGGCGGGACGTGGGCATCACCTGCAATGCGATTTCGCCGCTGGCACGAACGGCGATGTCGGCCGAGTTCTTCAAGGACGACACCGACCCGGCGCTCGATCCCGCCGGTGTCGCGCCGCTGGTCGTGTTCCTGGCGTCCGCCGCGGCCGCCGCCGTCAGCGGACGGATCTTCCGCATTGCCCGCGGCGAGATCGCGCTGGTGCAGTCGACGATCGGTGCGCCGATCCGCTCGGCGCAGGGCCGCTGGACGGCCGCGGAGATCGCGGCGCGCCTCGGCGAAATCTGTCCGCCGGACTGATCCGTCCACCGCTGTCCCGATTTGTTGGGGACCGACGCAAAATACCGCTTTGGCGCCCCCCCTTTTCGTTGTATGAGAGCGGCGAAATACGCGGAAAGCCCGGCTGCGGCCGCGCCACGCGATCAGCAGCCGGCGGGAGGAAGCCGTGCGATCCTTTGGAACACAGCGACGAACGGACCGAAAGCAAGCCATCGAGTTGCTGCGCGGCGGCCCCGAGAGCATCGCCCGGTGGAATAGCTGGCGCTTCCTCGGGCGCGAGCCGCTGCGGCTCTCCTACTGCAATCTCGCCGGCGCCGACCTGTCGGGCGCCGATCTGGCCGGCGTCGATTTGCACGCCTCCAACCTGCGGCACACGAAGCTGATCGGGGCCAACCTCACGGGGGCGGACCTGCGCCGCTGCAACCTCGAGGCGGCCGATCTCAGCGGGGCCGTGCTGCGTTCGGCCAACCTGCGGGCCGCCAACCTGCGCGCCGCCAACCTCGTGTCCACCGACTTGCGCAGCGCCAACGTGCGCCGCGCGTCCTTCAAGCAAGCACGCACCGACGAGCAGACGCTCTGGCCCGACCGCGTCAATCCGCTCGGCGATCCAGCGGCACCGCCGCGGCGCCGCTGGCGGCGCCGGACCGACAAGCCGTTCACGCCGTCCGACGGAAATGAGGAATGACGTACTTGCCGAACAAGCCGATCGACTGCATGACTGCGGTGGCCGGAATGTGCCCGGCCTGCATGAGGCAGAGGACGCGGTCGATGCCGGCGCGCTGATACTGCTCCAGCTTGCGAATACACTTGTCCGGATCGCCGACGATCACCATGTCCTCGGCGTCCAACTCCTCGAAGGTCACGCTGTTGTCGATCACCTTGGCGATGATCGGGTGCGCCTTGCGAAACTCTTCGTAGGGCCCGATCTTCTGGGCGTCGCGACCCCGTGCGGCGAGCACCTGGAAGGCGTAGCGCATGTACCACAGCGCCGCGTCGTGTCCGCCGTTGGCGCGCGCCTGCTCCTCGGTCTCGGCGCAGTGGACGATCGTGAAGGCGCCGACCTGGTCGTTGACGAACTTGCCGATCGGCTGGGCGTGCGCGATCTCGCGCTTGTAGGTGCGGATCTGCTCGGCCACTTCGCCGACGGTGAGGAATAGCGTCAGCCCGAGTGCGCCGATCCCCAACTGCCCCGCGAGCTGCCAGCTCTCCGGGCTGGTCGCCGCCACCCACAGCGGTGGATGCGGCTGCTGGATGGGCTTGGGGATCACCGAGCGTTCAGGAATCTTGAAGTGCGGGCCCTCGTAGCCCGGGAACGGATCTTCCGTCCACATGCGCGGAATCACACTGAGCGCCTCTTGCCACATCGAGCGGCTGTCCTCGAAGCGGATGCCGAAGGCTTGCTGCTCGTACAGGCTCGAGCGCCCGGTGCCGAACTCCAGCCGGCCGTTGCTCATGATGTCGAGCACCGCAGCGCGCTCCGCGACCCGAATCGGGTGATTGAAGGGATACGGCAGCAGGGTGACGCCATGACCGATGCGGATGTGCTGCGTGCGTGCCGCGACGGCGGCGAGGAAGACCTCGGGCGCCGATGAGTGCGAGAACTCGGTGAGGAAGTGGTGCTCGACTTCCCAGAACGTATCGAAGCCCACTTGATCGGCCAGCTCCGCTTGCGCCAGCGCCTGCCAGTAGCACTCATACTCGCTGCGCGCGTGCCACGGCTTGAGCATCTCCATCTCGTAGAGCAGGTCGAGCTTCATCGGCACCTCCCCAATGCGGTCTGCAGCCTCAACACGCGCCGGGCGTGCATCGTCATCGGCTCCGGAGCGCCAAGCGGCCGACCGGCGCGGCGGGCGGTCTTTTCTTGTCAGGCGATGCTTTCGTCCGTGGACTTCATTCTGGGAGCGGCGTGCCCCCTCCGTTGGAGGGGTGCAACGTCACCTCGACGCGATAGCCGAGTCGCCCAATCAGCTCCTCGCATTCCTCCCACGTTAGCCCAAAGGCCCGCACATCCGCGACGACGAGCCGCGCCACGACGTCGCGCAGCTCGTCGTAGTCGTCCGGCGCAAAGTCGCCCTCCATCATGACCTGCTCGGCCCACTCCACTAGCTCGGGCAGCCGGATGCGGTGTTGCAGGTAGTCGCCAATCTTTCCGAGGACCTGTGCCCGGGTCGTCGATTCCATCACTCGACCTTTCGGTGACCGAGATCTACGGGATACTTCTCGTGGACCTCGATCAGCTTCCCGCTTGGATCATATACCGCTTGCGCAAACCGCGTCGTCTTCTCGTCTGCATCTACTTCCTTGATGTACCTGGCCTTCCACCCCGTGCGACTGATCACATCAAACCAATATCGCCGGCCACCCGCCGCTTCGCTTCTTCCATTCAGCTAGTGCAGCGTAACACTTGGTCACAGACGGTCGCAATCGTAGCGGGGGCAGCGTGCACCGGAGAAGATGGGCAGATGGCTACCGCCGCCGCTGCGCTTCGCGCAGCGCTTGCTGCGGCGTCACTACCAACGAGCTGCGCGCCGCTTCTTCCTGACGTTGCTCTTCCATCTGCATGAAGGCCGCCAGGCTGGCGCGCACCAGCGTCTCGCACATGGCGATGTCGCGGCCGCCGCGGTCGCTGGTCGCGAGCGCCAACGCCACCGCCACGGCTCGCTTGGCGGCCTCGACACGGTTGGTGGCGTGGAAGAAGTAGGCCATCTCCTCGAGGCGGCGCACCCAACTGTCGCGCCGCTCGCCGCCGAACAGCTCTTCGATTGCCTGCTCGATCACCAGACGCACACGCTCCTGCTGCTGCGCCGGATTGAGCAGCAGCGGGCTCTCCTTGATGCGCTGCATCTCGCTCAGGTAGGGCTGCAGCGCCTCTTGATCGAAGAACCAGGTGCGCAGTTCCTTCTCCTCGAGCAACCCATCGGACGTCCGCAACGCCTCGGCATCGCGACGCACCGTGTCGGCATCGAGGTGCGCGAAGATCAGGGCCGGCATGTCGGTAGTGGCCGGCTGCTTGATCAGCTGCGCCCGCAGACCGCGATAGTCTCCGCTCACCGGCTGCTTCTTCTCCGTCGCCCAACCGAAGGCACGGTCGATCAGGAAGTCGCAGTAGTGCCAATCCGCTTCGATCAGCCGCAGCTCGTGGCGCTGCAGCAGCTCCTGGCGCGACTCGCGCAACGCTTTGCGCGTCGTCTCGAACAGATTGACCTCACGCAGGCCGTCCGGGTCGTTGATCACCGCGAACAAGTGCGCGATCCCGCCGGGGCGCGGCTTGATCAGCCACACCAACTGATCGCCGCGGCCGTCGATCGGCGAAAGATAGCCTTCCAACGCCGGAGCGGCGACGACGCTCGCCGCGGGCAGCGTGGGCGGCGCGTGCGGGACACTGACACCACGCTGCTCCAGACGATAGAGTGAGCGCCGCACTTCCTTGCGCACCAGCTTGTCGGTGCTCGCCGCCTCGAGGGCCAGCAGGAGGTCGACGCTGGCGGCTGCCGTGTGGCTGCCGAGACGCGCCGCGATCGCCAGGTCGGCGGCCGGGTCGCGGCCGGTCAGGCTCTGCAAAACGTCGACGCTCGCCTCGGGCGACAGCTGCCATTCCTGCAACAACGCTTCGCCGCGGCGCAGCTCGGTCTCACGGTTTGCCTTGCTCATGCTCCTGTACCGGCTCAGCGGCGGCGCGCGCGAACATCGCCAGCTTTGGGGTGACGTGGTCGCGCAACCAATGTGGGTCCCACCATTCAACCGGATCGACGTGCACGCCCCACAACATTATAGAGAAATGCAGATGATCGCCACCTGCCAGGCCGGTCTCGCCGGTCTGGCCGAGCGTCTGCGCCGTCTTCACCCGCTCGCCGGGCTGCACGGCAATCGTGCTGAGGTGCCCGTAGAGCGAGAAGATCCCCAGGCCGTGGTCGAGCAGCACCGCGTTGCCGTAGATGCCGAGGTTGCCGGCGAACACCACGATCCCGTTCTGCGCCGCTTCGACCGGGCTGAGCTTCAACGACGCCAGGTCGAATCCCAGGTGGGTTTGATGGTCGATGACTTGGCCGTGATACTCGTAGCTGCGCCGGTCGGCAAACGAGCTGAGCGGCGCGGCGTTCGACTGGCGATGGAAGGCGCCGTCCCACAGCGGCCCCGGGTTCGACTTCGCCGTCAGCTCGTGAATGCGCGCCTCGTTCTGTCGCCGCAGCTCGCCGTTGATGCGCAGATAACCCTGCACCACGTCGGCACTCGGGGTAAGACCGTTGTCATGCTCCAGATCGGGCACCTTGCGGCTGAGGAACTCGTCGTCGAGATGCAGCGTGCGTTCCGCGAAGGTGCGCGGCTTGATCGTGCACGGCAAGTACACCTCGCGCTGATTGCCGGCCGCGTCACGCGCAATCAGCCGCGGTCGCGCGTCGTCGTTCAGGTCTTGCGGCACGGCAAAGAACGCCAGCGCGATGGCATGATCGGCGAAGGTTCCCGCAATGGCCGGAAAGAAGTACTTGTCGACCTCGACGCCGCTGTACACGGTATCGGGGGATTGGCGGAACACCGCCAGCTCGACGCCGCCCAGACGCAGGTTGTGCTGCGTGGTGAGCAGGTCGAGGCGCGGCGGGGTGAGATCGATCGTGACGGGAACCGACAGCAGCGGCGCCGCCGTGCGCGTCCACAGATGCCACCCGAAGGTTTCAGCGGTCACCTCGATGGTCGCGGTTCCCTCCGGAACTTTGAGCTGCGTCAGGTCGGGTTCGATGTGGAGCCGCTTCTCGGTGACGCCGCTGCCGCGCCACGAAACCGCCGGGTAGGTTTCCGACACCAGTTCGATCGGCACACCGCCGGCTTGCAGGCGCACCGCAATCGTCTTGAACCCGGGCGCATCGCTTCGCACATCAATGTCGATCGGGCTCTTGCGGCCGAGGACCTCAACGTGACGGACCAGCGATGCCTGCGGCGCATGATGTTCGAACTTCAGCCAGCCCAGTCCTCCCACCGCCAGCAGCAGCGCCACAAAGAACAACGCGACCAGCGCGCGCATCAACTCCGCCCATCCGCATGGAACATAGCGCCCTCGTTATTCGCCCCGCCCCCAATGATGTCAAGGTGATGGAAAGAAGACAGACGACAGAACACAGAGGACGGACGGCAGCGGACAGAACACGGGATGCGAAGCACCGCATGCGGACTGATTGGATGCATTGGCGGCTGCTGTACGGCGGTACGCTCAGGGTGGCAGGAGCAGATACAGCTCACCCGGGTCGCGCATTTCGCCGGCGATCGACTCAGCCGTCTCGCCACTGCCCCAGTAGACGTCGATGCGGCCCGCGCCGGTGATGGCGGCGCCGGCGTCCTGAATCAACGCGAAGCGCGAGATGTTCGGCCGGCCGCCGGCGGCGGACGACGTCGCGTCTGGCGCGATGTGCAGAAAGACGAGCGCGCCGGCTGGGTACACCGCGGCGTCGGCCGCGATGGAACGGCCCGGCGTCAGCGGCACACCGAGGCTGCCGATCGGGCCCGCCACCACGGTGCGGAAAAAGATGTAGCGCTGATTGGCAGCCATCAGCGCGGCCTGCTCGTCCGGATGCGCGCGCAGGTAGTCTTTCAGCGACTGCAGGGTCACCGCCTCGCGCCCCATTTTGCCCTGATCGATCAGCACGCGCCCGAGGCTGGTGTATGGCCGCCCGTTCGAGCTGGCGTAGCTCACCTGCATGTGCACACCATCATCGAACCGCAACACCGCCGAACCTTGCACGTGCAGGAAGAACGCCTCCACCGGATCGTCCAGCCAGGCTAACTCGCCGTCGCGCCCGGCCAACACTCCCGCATCGATCTCGGCACGCGAGTAGTACGGCACCAGCTTGCCGTCCTCAACGCGACCCTGCCCCACTCGTCCGCTGCACGCCGCGCAGTACTGCCCGAGGTCGACGTCGACGAGATCTTCCGGGGTGCGATACAGCGGGTAGCGAAAGCGCTCGGTACGAGTGCGACTGGCGCGCAGCTCCGGTTGGTAGTAGCCGGTGACCAACAGGTGGTCGAGCGGCTGCGCGCGGTAGACACGAACCCGTTCGCACAGCCGCTGCGGCCAGTCGGTGCCGTCGATGGTCTCATTCACCGCCGACAACAACGACGTCAGCTCACCAACGCTGAAGCGCCGGTCCAGGGCGGTGAGCTGGCGCTCCGGGGGCAGTTTCCGCAGCGCATCGAGGCTGCGCGCCGTGGCCTGCCGCAGGGAGTCGGGCGACGCGTCGTCGCGCAGCAGCGACCGGCACTCGCTCGGATCGAGGGCGCGCAGTTGCGGCGCCGGCGTGAGTGGCGCCGTCGGCTGCGGCAGGTGCGCGCACGACGTCATCGTGAGCGCGACCAAGACCGCGGCGCGCGACCGCCACCCAACCCTTCTACCGATCGGCTGCATGCTGGTACCGTCTCTCCCGCGAGCCGGGAGAGTAAAGAGGATCGGGCCGCGCTCCCGCTACGCCGACGCGTAGACGCGCTGCGCCGCCGCCACCGCCGCCCCGGCGCTCACGGCGTGCCCGCAGCGCGGCAGCACACGCTCCAGCGCGCTCAGCACCAGCAACACGTTTGCCCCGGTGCTCGACTCGCCCATCAAACCGATGCGCCACGTCTGCCCCTTCAATGGACCGAGCCCGCCGCCAATCTCGATGTTGTGTTCCTCCAGCAGGGCGCGGCGCAGGCCCACATCATCGACACCGTCCGGAATGCGCACGCTGTTGAGGCTCCACAGCTGATGCTGTTCCTGCGACCCGAGGCTGAGCCCGATCGCCGCCAACCCGGCCTTGAGCGCCTCGTGGTTGCGTTTGTGTCGCGCCCAGCGTGCCTCCAGGCCTTCCTCTTCGACCAGGCGCAACGCTTCGTACAGCGCGTAGTTCATGCTGATCGGCGCGGTATGATGGTAGACGCGCTCGGCACCCCAGTATTTTTCGATCATGGTCAGGTCGAGGTACCAGCTCTGCACCTTCGTCCGACGCTGCCGCAACACCTCGACGGCGCGCGGCCCCAAGGTGATGGGCGCCAAGCCGGGCGGGCAACTCAGACACTTTTGCGTCCCGCTGTAACACGCGTCGATGCCCCACGCGTCGACCCGCACCGGCAGGCCGCCGAGCGAGGTCACCGTATCGACCACCAGCAACGCACCGGCAGCGCGCACCAGCGCACCGATCTCCTCGAGCGGCTGCCACGCGCCCGTCGACGTCTCGGCATGCACGATCGTCACCAGCTTCGGCCGTGTGCAGCGCCCCAGCGCCGCCGCAATGTCGGCGGGATCGATGATCCGTCCCCAGGGGGCTTCCACCTTCACCAGCTGTGCGCCGCAGCGCTCGACGATGTCGGCCATGCGCGTGCCGAAGACGCCGTTGATGCACACCACCGCCTCGTCGCCGGGCTCGAGCAGATTGACCAGGCACGCCTCCATGCCGGCGCTACCGGTCCCGGAGATCGGGATGGTCAGCTCGTTGCGCGTCTGGAAGGCGAACTGCAGCAATCGTTTGGTCTCGTCCATGATGCCCAGGAACGCCGGGTCGAGGTGACCGACGAGCGGGATACTCATGGCGCGCAGCACCCGCGGGCTGACGGCGCTCGGGCCGGGACCGAGCAGGACACGAACGGGCGGCTCCAACGGTGCGGTGGTCGTCATGGTTCTTTGTGCTATTAGCCAGCGAGGGAAGGGGTGTCAAAGATGCTCGACGGACGCGTCCTGAGCGCGCTGCGCGCCATCGCCGGAGAGGACGCCGTGGTTGCCCGTCCCAGCGAGCTGCGCGTCTACGAGTGCGATGGCTACACCCTGGAGAAGAACGCTCCCGAAGTCGTCGTGCTGCCGCGTACGACCGAGCAGGTGTCGGCCATCCTCCGCCTGTTGCACGCCGAGCACATCGCCTTCGTGCCGCGCGGCGCGGGCACGGGGCTGAGCGGCGGCTGCTTGCCGGTCGACGCGCCGGTGATGATCGGCACCAGTCGGATGAACCGCATCGTCGCCGTCGACCTCGTCAACCGCCGCGCCGTCGTCGAAGCCGGGGTCGTCAACCTGTCGGTCACCAATGCGGTGAAGCAACACGGCCTGTGCTACGCCCCCGACCCGTCGAGCCAGATGGCCTGCACCATCGGCGGCAACGTCGCCGAGAACTCCGGCGGCCCGCACACGCTGAAGTACGGCGTCACTACCAACCACGTGCTCGGCGTCGAGTTGATCCTACCGAACGGCGACGTCGTCCAGCTGGGCGGCGCCGTCGAGGACGTGCCCGGCTACGACCTCACCGGGCTGGTGGTTGGCGGCGAAGGTACCTTCGGCATCGTCACCAAGGCCACGCTGCGCTTGGTGCGGCAGCCGCAAGCGTGGAAGACCCTGCTCGGCGTCTTCGAGTCGGTCGACGACGCGACCGGCAGCGTGTCTGGGATCATCTCCGCCGGCATCATTCCCGCCGCGCTGGAAATGATGGATCGGCTGATTGTCGAAGCCGTGGAAGCGGCGTTTCACTTCGGGTTTCCCACCGACGCCGGCGCGGTGCTGATCGTCGAGCTCGACGGCCTGGCGGCGGGGCTCGAGCGCCAGGTGCAGCAGGTTGCGGAGATCTGCCGCGCCCATCACGCACGCGAGGTGCGTGTCGCGGCCGACGAAGCGGAACGCGCCGCGTTGTGGAAGAGCCGCAAGCGCGCCTTCGGGGCGGTCGGCCGTCTGGCGCCGAACTACTGCACGCAGGACGGTGTCGTGCCGCGCACCAAGGTCCCCGACATCTTGCGGCGTATCATCGAGATCGGCCGGCGCTATCAGCTGCGCATCGGCAACGTCTTCCACGCCGGCGACGGCAACATCCACCCGATCCTGCTGTTCGACGAACGCGACGCCGACGAAGTGCGCCGCGTGCTCGCCGCCGGCCGCGAGATCCTCGAAGCCTGCGTCGCGCTCGGCGGTAGCGTCACCGGCGAACACGGGATCGGCGTCGAGAAGATCGCGCAGATGCCCCTGCTGTTCTCGCCGCACGATCTGCTGGTGATGAGTCAGCTGCGTCGGGTGTTCGATCCGGAGGGGCGCTGCAACCCCGGCAAGATCTTCCCCACTCCCGGCACCTGCGTGGAGACGACGTGGCCGCACCGGCAAGCGGCGATGTGAGGGCCATGGCATGCTGTGAGAACCGGTGGCACCGGCCTCTGGCCGGTGGCCGCACCGGCTGGAAGCCGCTGCCACCCTGCGCCGCCACCACAGGATCATGAACAGCGAAGCGGAAATCGTGGCGCGCTTCGTCGGTCTCGCCGGGACGCCAGCGGTGGTGACGGCGAGCGACGTCCTGACGGCCTTCACGGTGGACGGCTGCGCACCTTGTTGCGTGCTGTTCCCATCCACCGCGGAAGACCTCAGCCGCTGCGTTGCCGCGGCTGACGCGGCCGGTCTCGCACTGATCCCGGCGGGCAACGGCACGCAGCTGCACATTGGGCATGCGCCGCAGCGCTACGATGTCGCATTGTCGACGCGTCGCTTGCGGCGCATCGTGGCGCACGAAGCGGCGGACATGACTGTCAGCGTGGAGGCCGGCCTCACCCTCGCGGAGCTGAACGCGGCCCTCGCCGCGGCGGGCCAGCGGCTGCCGCTCGACCCGCCATATCCTGAGCACACCACGATCGGCGCGCTGATCGCGACGGATGCGTGCGGACCACTACGCCTGTCGCAGGGCAAGGTTCGCGACCTGCTGATCGGCGTGACGGTGGTGCTTGCGGACGGCAGCGTCGTGAAGGGTGGCGGCCGCGTGGTGAAGAACGTCGCCGGCTACGACCTGATGAAGCTGTTCACCGGATCGTTCGGCACCCTCGGCATCGTCACCGAAGCGACCTTCAAGATCCGCCGCGCAGGTGGGTTTGGATCCCACTCGGGCGGCGGTGATCGTCGGCTGCAGCGGCACCGCCGAGGAAGTAGACGCGCAGCTTGCCGAGCTGCGGACACGCTTCGCATCATACGCGCCGCATATCGCTACCGCCGACGGTGCGCAGCTGGGCACGGCGATCCGTGACCTGCCGGCCGCCGGGAAGCTGGGCTGCAAGCTGAGCGTGCTGCCGTCGCGGCTCGCGGACCTGCTGCGGCGGATCGAAGACGAGACGACGCGGCACGGCATGCAGGCGGCGGTGCTGGCGCACGTCGGCAGTGGCGTGGCGACGATCCGCTGCGCCGAGATCGCGGCGAACGGAGCCGCCTCGGCGTGGGCCGACGAGCTGCGCGCGGCGGCGCGGCGGGTCGACGGCTGGGTGGTCTTCGACCGCGTGCCGACCGAGCTGAAACACGGCATCGATCCGTGGGGTGCCGAGACCCACGGGTTGGCGTTGATGCGCGGGATCAAGGGCACGCTAGATCCCCATGGCCGTCTCAGTCCGGGTCGCTTCATCGGGGGGATCTGATCGTGTCCAGCACCGCGGCACCCACCACACATTCACCACCACGCTTCGTGGA
>Ga0335082_10004695_pt1 | contig 14915 bp, 13 predicted proteins | sample Lox_Sample_41_FD_206718 | JGI IMG/M metagenome (GOLD analysis project Ga0335082, IMG submission 206718) | Soil microbial communities from Loxahatchee National Wildlife Refuge, Florida, United States - Lox_Sample_4.1 | ecosystem: Environmental > Terrestrial > Soil > Wetlands | place: USA...
TCCACGAGGGCCTGCCGGTTTCGATCGAGATCCCGCAGAAGGTGACGCTGGAAGTCACCGAAACCGAGCCGGCGATGAAGGGCCAGACCGCCTCGGGCTCGTTCAAGCCGGCGATGCTGTCGAACGGCGTGCGCACCATGGTGCCGACACACATCGTCACCGGCACCCGCATCGTCGTCAACACCGCGGACGGCTCCTACGTCGAGCGCGCCAAGGATTGATCGTTACTTGAGCCGTTTCCAGACCGCCTCGATCCGCGCGCCAGTCGTGGTGGCGGGATTGGTGTAAATCAAGTCATCGGCCGTCAGGGTGGTAATAACGCGCTTGATTGTCTCGCCTTCCGAATGCGGAAACGTGCTGCCGCCGGTCTTAAAGACGATGGTCTTGTCAGCTTCGTTGACCGAATAGGTGCCGAAATAAGCGAGGCTCCCCCGCATTGTCGCTTTGGCTTCGTTCGGCGACGCTGTCAGGCGATTGGCAAAATTTGGGCGGTCCGAACGAAACACCTGCCAGGAAAAGTGGCCCTCGGCGGTGATAATAAAGAGGCCCTTGGGACTTGCGCCCCACATTGGGCTGCCATCCGGCAACTTGGCATTCGAAGACACGTAGGCCCAGGTTCCGACCAGTTGCTCCTTCAGCGATCGTTGCTGCGCAATTGCGGTGCCCGGCAGCGCGGCGATTCCCAACAATGTAATTGCCCAAAGACTGAATGCATTACGTCGATTCATTGCTTCCTCCATCTTCAAACCGCCTTTGACTACACCCTCACACTCGCGCGCACTTCCTTCGGAAACAGATCGTCCGGCGTCAGCCGTTGCGCGGTGACGCCCTGCTCGTGCGAGAAGCGGCAGAAGGCGTCGAGCGTCTTGCGGTTTCCCTCGAGGCCGTACGGGAACGGATCGGCGCCGAAATTCTTGCCCCACTCGCCGGCAATGGCCGACGCCCACGGCACCGGCACGCGCGACGCGGTGAGATCGGACATGCGCTCGAGGCTGCGCTCTTTGGCCTGTTCGAAAGCCTTGAACAAATTCATCGCCACCCACGGATAGCGCTCGAACACAGCACGGCGCATGGCGATGACATGCATGATCGGAAAGATACCGGTCGCCTCGTAATATTTCATCTCTTCGCCGCGATAGTCGGGGTAGAGACGGACGATTTCATGACCACCGGTCATGAACGCAGCCGGCACGCGCGCCGAGATCGCCGCGTCGAGCTCCCCGGACTTGAGCATGGCGCTGAGGCTTGAGTCGCGCCGCTGCGAATACTGAATGCCCTTGGGCAGCGTGAATTCGACCTTCTCCTCGCGGCCGGCCTCGTTCATGCCGGCTTGCACCCATTTGATCTTCCTGAGATCGACGCCCGCCGTCTCGCGCAGGAAGCCGCGCGCATAGATGCCGGCAGTCTGCGCCCACTCCGGAATGCCGACAGTTTTGCCTTCGAGGTCCTTGGGCGCCTTGATGCCGCGGTCGGCGCGCACGTAGAACGCTGAATGGCGGAACACGCGCGAGGGGAACACTGGAATGCCGATGAACGGCGAGTTGCCTTGCGAGGCGTAGCCGATGAACTTGCCGAACGACATTTCCGACACGTCCCACTCGCGGTTCTTGATGAACCTGAAAAAAATTTCCTCGACCGGCAGCACGAAACCGGTGAGCACGATGCCTTCGGCACGCACCACGCCGTTCATCAAGTCGCGCACGTGGTCGTAGTCGGTGGTGGCAAGCGTCAAATGCAGCCGTGCCGTGCCGCCGCTTTGGATGATTTCCGGCTCGCGGTCGGCATTCGCCGCGATCCTGCCTGCTTCGTTAACGGTCATGTCGCGCCTGTCTCCCCGGCTCCACCGCCCCTCTCGGGCCGCCGAACCTTATACCAGCCCCCGACACTTGTATGCTGCTGGGCAATGCCGTTAACTCCGATTCGACCGACCTTACTGCCGGGCGGGGCCGGATGAGGGACGCTTGCTGAAACGTGTCGTCGTTATGATCCTGGCGTCGCTCGTCTGCGGTCCGCTTGCCGCCCGCGAGTTTGAAAGCCCTATCATCGCGCTCAGCGACGTCAATTGGGATGCCGCGGCGGCGAGCCTTGCCGGCCAAGCGGCAAGGCCAGCCGAGACGTTCGCCCGCCTCAATACGCTTACCGGACAGCGTTTCGCCGGCATTGCCAAGAGCAGCGTTCCGGTGCTGCTGCCGTTCGACATCGACGCCTTCCGCAAGGACGTTGCCGATAACAAGGCGGACGCCGCCGCTTCCGACAAATATTTCGGGGCGTTCCGTCCGACCAAGTTCTTCCTGCCCGGTCCCGCCGGCTATGACGCGACCTTCACGACCGAAGGCTTCGACACGCATTTCAACAAGCCGGTCGTGGTCGAGATCACCGGCGCCGCCTTCATTTATGCGCTCGACGGCCCCAACCACATCGAAAAGGAACTACCGCCGCCAAAGGAGATCGCGGAAGCGTTTCCCGGCATCCGTCGTATCTTGAGCGAAGCGCATCTGCGCTACACGTTCGAGCGCTTCGGCGTGCCTTACGTCGTGTCTATTCAGTGCTACGACCAACCGGGCCGTCGCTGGCGCTTGTCGTGCAACGAAGCTGAACCTATCGCGCTCGCTTTCCTGCGCCAATTGCGCATCGCCGGCGGCACGCCGGCGAAACTGAAAGAACCGCAAATCGATCTCAGCCGGCCGACCGCCAAATCGGATTTCACGTATTACAGCCCCGGCGACCTGATCGAAAACTCCGGCTGGAGCAAGTTGCCGGGGCGGGTCGACTATCACGTTTATGCCCATATGCGGTTCCCGATCGCCTTCGCGCCGGCTTACGTCAAATCACAATCATTCATGTCCTGGGGCGACTGCTACAAGAGCGGGATTGTCGGCCGGCTCGGCCGGAAAGATGCTGAATACCGCTGCCGCCGCAACGAAAAGCAACTCATCTTCAACGAAGCCGCGCCGGAAAATTTTAGTTATCCCTGGCGCGACAACTTCTGCGAATTGCGCGATTGGCTCGTCGGCCAATGCCCGGGCGGCTATGGCCACCAAGGCGAGGACATCCGGCCGGCGCATTGCACCCTCAAGAATGCCGAGGCCGACCGATGCCTGCCCTATCAGGATTACGTCGCCGCTGTGGCCGACGGCGTCATTCGCCGTATGCCGGGGATGCTCGGCGCCTACATCGTCGTCAACACCGCCGATGAACATGTGCGCTTCCGTTATCTGCACATGAATCCACACTTCATGGACGCCGATGGCCTGCTCAACGGTCGGCAGGTGAGCGCAGGCGAGATCATTGGCAAGGTCGCGACCTGGGGCGATTTCGAGAACGGCACCTCCTATCATTTGAACTTCAACATCCAAGTGTTCACCAGTATCGGCTGGGTCTGGGTCAATCCTTACACGACGCTGGTTGCATCCTATGAAAGGCTGATCGGCGGCCGCGGCACCGAGATCGAACCAGGACAACCGGCGCCCCCGGTTCCGCTCAATCCTCCGGTGATTTTGCAGCCGAAACCGACCGGAGAAGCGGGTGCTCCTTCGGCCGAGGCCGAGCCACCGCCCAAAGCGCGCGAGGCTTCCGGTGAGCGCGCCAAGCCGCACCGGCGCCGGCACAGCCATTATGTACGGCACCGGCGCCGACATGAGGCGAGTAATTGAAGCGAGGTTCCCTCGCCCGCCGGACTATAGACTGTTCACCACGGCGCGTAGACTACGGCCATGTCGCGAATCTCATCCAGCGCAAGTCGACCAATCACATTCAGCCGACGTCGCTATCTGTCGCTTACACTCGGTGCAGCAGCAAGCCTGGCGCTTGTTTGCAAATCGCTTGCCTCGCAACCGCCCGCCTTTGCCCGCTGGGTTGCAACCTTTCGCGCCCGCGCTCTGCGGCGCGGCGTCTCGGAGGCGATCTACGACCGTGTCATGAGCGCTGTGACGCCCGACACCCGCGTGCTTGCCGAATACCGTGCGCAGCCCGAATTCACCGAGCAGGTCTGGCAGTACATCAACCGACGCTGTTCGGACTGGCGCGTCATCACCGGCAAGGAACGCGCCACGCAATACGCCGACCTGCTCGGGCGCATCGAGAAGGACTACGGTATCGACCGTTACATCATGCTCGGTTTGTGGGGCATGGAGTCGTCGTTCGGTGATGTCATCGTCAACCGAAAATACATGCGGCCGGTGATCCCGGCTCTCGCCGCGCTTGCCTGGGGCGAGCCGCGCCGGCGCACGTATTGGGAAGCCGAACTCATCAACGCACTGACCATTGTCGACCGTGGCTGGGGACAGCCGGCCGACATGATCGGCTCCTGGGCCGGCGCCATGGGCCATACCCAATGGATGCCGGAGGTCTGGCTGCATATGGGCGTCGACTACGACCGCGACGGCCGCATCACGCCGTTCGGGCGGCCCGACGATTCCTTTGCCGGCACCGCGCGCTTCCTGGTCGAGCGCGGGAAATACCGGCGTGGCGAAACCTGGGGCTGCGAGGTCAGAATCGGCCACCGCCAGCCGGCTGGCTGGCGCAAGTACGAGGAATGGCACCGTCTCGGCATTCGCCGCGCCGACGGCAAGGCCTTCACCGGTGCGAGCGACCGCGCCAAATTATGGGTACCGGTGTCGGGCGGGCCGGCCTTTCTGGTCGGACAGAATTTCTACGCTGTCCACGCCTATAACCCGTCGACCAGCTACACCCTGGCGCTCTGCCACCTCGGCGACCTGATCCGCGGCGATCCGCCCTTCGTCCAGCAGTTCCCGGGCGGCGAACGCGTGCCGACGCTGGCCGAGGTCAAGGAGATCCAGCGCCGCCTCAACGAACAGGGCTTCAAGACCGACGGCATCGACGGCCGCACCGGCTCGGACACGATCAAGGCGATCCTCGCCTTTCAGCGCAAGGTCGGCATGGAGCCGGCCGACGGTTATGCCGGCCTCAAGGTGTTGGCCCGGTTGCGTCAGGGCTCCTGATCCGGTTCAAATGCCGCCCGTGCCCGCCGGGGCGGGAAAGCCAGTCACAAGCCAGGAAATAAGCCCGTGTCGAATGCCCAGCGCGAGAGCGCCAAAAAACAGCCCGCGCGCGATCCCGTCATCGCGTCCGTCGATCGTCCAGTGCCAGCCGGCGTCAACGCCGCCGGTTTCGGCAGTGACGTCGTCGCCGACGCGCTGCGCGCGCTCGAGATCCCCTATATCGCACTCAATCCCGGCGCCAGTTATCGGGGCCTGCACGACAGCCTGGTGAACTATTTGGGCAACGAACGGCCGCAGATGCTGCTCTGCCTGCACGAGGAAAGCGCGCTCGCCATCGCCCACGGCTATGCCAAGGTCACCGGCAAGGCGATGGCGGCAGCGGTGCATTCCAATGTCGGGCTGATGCACGCGAGCATGGCCTTCTTCAACGCCTGGTGCGACCGCATGCCGATGGTCGTGCTCGGTGCGACCGGCCCGGTCGATGCCGTCAAGCGGCGACCGTGGATCGACTGGATCCATACTGCGCGCGATCAGGGCGCGCTGGTGCGCGGCTATACCAAATGGGACGATCAGCCCTCATCGCCCGGCGCCGCGCGCGAAGCCGTGCTACGCGCCGGCTGGATCGCCAATACCGCGCCGCGCGGCCCGACTTACGTCAATCTCGACGCCGGCATGCAGGAAGCGCCGCTCGCGGAGCCGGTGCCGGCGATCGATCCGTCGCGTTACATGCCGGAAGTCGCGAGCGCTCCCTCGTCCGACTCCGTCGCTAAAGCCACCGAACTGCTGCGCAATGCCAAGCATCCAGTCGTCCTCGCCGGCCGCGTGTCGCGCGACCCCGAGGCCTGGAATAAACGTGTCGCCCTGGCCGAGCGGCTCAACGCGCGCGTGGTCAGCGATCTCAAAGTCAGCGCCGCCTTTCCGACTGACCACCCGCTGCACGCGGGCAGCCCCGCCGGCAGCATTCTGGCGGCCGAGGCGATCGAAACGATCCGCGCCGCCGATGTGATCCTGAGCCTCGACTGGGTTGATATCGCCGGGGCGATCAAGCAAGCCGGCGGCACTATCCTCGGCAAGGTCGTCCAGGTCTCGGTCGATCATCGCCTGCACAACGGCTGGAGCATGGACTACCAGGGCCTGCCGCCGGTCGATGTGTTGCTCGCCTGCGAGCCGGATGTCGCGGTGCCCGCGTTGCTGGAAGCGCTCGGTTCCGGCGGCCCACGCGCCGTCGTGGCCAGCACGCACCAATTCCCCAAGCTCGCCGAAGGCAAACTCACCGTCGATCACCTCGCCGACAGCCTGCGCCGTGCCGTCGGCGACCGCGCCACCTCCCTTACGCATCTGCCGCTGTCATGGAACGGCGCCAGTTGGCCATTCCGCCATCCGCTCGATTTTCTCGGCTCCGACGGGGGCGGCGGTGTCGGCGGCGGCCCGGGCATTTCGGTCGGCGTTGCGCTGGCGCTCAAGGGCAGCGGCCGTCTACCGGTCGCGGTCTGCGGCGACGGCGACTACATGATGGGCGTCACCGCGCTGTGGACGGCAGTCCATTACAAGATTCCGCTGCTAATGGTGGTCGCCAATAACCGCTCCTTCTTCAACGACGAATTGCACCAGGAGCGCGTCGCCCGCATGCGCAACCGGCCGGTGGAGAACCGCTGGGTCGGGCAGCGCATTTCCGAACCGGACATCGACATCGCTGCCATGGCGCGCGCGCAGGGCGCGCAAGGCTTCGGCCCGGTGAAATCGGCCGACGATCTCAGCCCCACCTTCGCGAAAGCGATTGCCGCGGTCGACGCCGGCCAGGTCGCAGTCGTCGATGTGTGGGTCGAGCCCGGTTACACCGCCGCCGTCACCGCGGCGATGATGCGCAAGAGCGACTGACGATGCCTGCCGGCGCAGCGAAGACCGACGATGCCATCCTGGTCGTCGACGATATCGTCGTGCGCTACGACACGGCGGAAGGTCCAATCACCGCAGTCGACAACGTCTCGTTCAAGGTCAGACCCGGCGAGTTCCTCTCGGTCATCGGCCCGTCCGGCTGCGGCAAGTCGACACTGTTCAACGTCATCGGCGGGCTGCTCAGCCACCACGAAGGAATTGTCAGCGTCGCCGGCGAGACGATTTCGGGCCCGCATCAATCGATCGGCATGGTGTTTCAGGAGGAATCGACCTTCCCCTGGAGGACGGTGATCGACAACGTCGCCTTCCCGCTCGAACTGACTGGAATGGCGCGCGCCGAACGCGCCGAGCGGGCGCGGGACTTCATCAAGATGGTCGGGCTCGACGGCTTCGAAAACCGTTACCCCGGGGAGTTGTCCGGCGGCATGCGCCAGCGCGTGTCACTCGCCCGCACACTCGCCTCCGAGCCGAAAATTCTGCTGATGGACGAGCCCTTCGCCGCGCTCGACGAGCAGACGCGGCTCCTTCTCGGCGACAAGGTGCTGCAAATCCAGCAGCAGCTCAAGCAGACGACCCTTTTGATCACCCACAACATCACCGAAGCGGTGCAGATGTCGGATCGCATTCTGGTGATGACCTATAGGCCCGGCAAAACAAAGCGCATCGTCGATATCGACCTGCCGCGCCCACGCACCTCGGAGATCGTGTCGAGCGATGCCTTTGGCCATTATGTGGCGCAGATTTGGAACGACCTGCGCGAAGAAGCAAGCCGCGGCATGAAGGACGAGGAATCGCACGCGCTGCACGAAGGCGGTGCATCGTGACCGATGTGACGCGACGCGGTAGCACAGACAACCTCATCGCCAAGGTCGTCGGCCTCGCGTCCCTCGCCGCGCTTCTCCTAGCCGCCGAGGCCCTCATCCGCGCCGACTTTATCAGCCGCTTCATCGTGCCGCCGCCCTCGGAAATCATCGGCAGCTTCTATCGCATTGTTACCCAGGAGCACGTACCGAGGCGCTTCCTGACAACCGCTGCCGAATGCCTCGCCGCCGGCGCCATGATTACCGTATTCGGCGTCGCCGGCGGCGTGCTGATGCACCGCTTCAAGCTTTTACAGCAGGCATGCGAGACCTGGGTTGCAGCCATGGCCTCGGCGCCGGTGGTGCTGTGCTATCCGCTGTTCATGGTGATTTTCGGCCGCAATGCCTGGACCATCATCATGATCGGCTTCATCGCCGCACTGCCGCCGGTGATTCTGAAGACCATCGAAGGGTTGGCTGGCACGCGCAAGGTACTGGTGAATGTCGGCCGCAGCTTCAATCTGACGCCGATACAGCAGTTCTGGAAAATCCTCTTTCCCGCCGCGCTGCCGACGATCTTCGTCGGCTTACGGCTCGGATTGATCTTCGCGCTGATCAACGTCGTCGGCGTCGAGTTCCTGATCAATTACGGCGGCCTCGGCCAGCTCATCGAAGATCTCGCCGAGCGTTACGACCTCGCCGGTACCTATGCCGCAATCTGCTTCGTGATTTTGGTGAGCGTGCTGTTTTTCATGACGCTGGAAAAGATAGAACGATGGCTGCGACCGGTCGATTGACACGCACGGGCGAAGCGCGACCGCTGGTCAGCACGGTGACGCTGCTGCGGGCGGCGATCGTCCTCGCCGCGCTCGCAGTTTGGGAGCTTCTCTCCCACTCCGGCCTGCTGTATCGCGACGTGGTGCCCTCGCTCGTCGCTATCGCCCGCGCCCTGTTCGGATTGCTCATGAGCCCCGCTTACTACTTTAACCTCGGCGTCACCGCCGCCGAGATCGCAGCAGCACTCGCGATCGGCGGCCTGTCTGGCCTTATGGTCGGCATCCTGCTCGGCGCCAACCCGTTTTTGTCGAAGGCGTTCGAATCCTACATCTATTATCTCGGACCGACCCCGAAGATCATCTTCTTCCCGGTGATGATCATGTGGTTCGGAGTCGGCCCCGAATCCAAGGTCGCGCTCGGCACGCTGTCCTGCTTCTTCCCAGTGGCGCTGTCGGTCGCCGCCGGCATGCGCTCGATTGACAAGGTGCTGATCAGAGTCGGCAAGAGCTTCCGCGCCAATCCCTGGCAAATGATCGTGAAGATTTATCTGCCGGCGATGCGGCACCCGATCATCAACGGCATCCGGCTGGGCTTGGGCGTGGCGCTGATCGGCACGCTGCTGGCCGAGACAAAGTTGTCGAACAAGGGCATCGGCTATCTGATCATCAATGCCTATTCGACCTTCGATATGCCGCGCATGTACGCCAATCTGATCGTGCTGTTCGTGCTGGCGATCGGCGCCAATGCGCTGGTCGGTCGGTTCGGTGGCCTCGACAGCATTAAGCGGGCCTGACGGCGGCTACCGTCCCGGCGGATCAAAACCGCAATCGATCCACACTTTGAAGCTTTCCGGCTCGATCAGAAACCGGATGAATTCCGCCGCCTCGGCAGCAACTTTGCTCGCCGCGGTGACGCCGGCGCCATACGTGACGATCAGCTGCAGCGATGCAGGCAGGGGCCCCGCAAGGGCAATCCCCTTGACGCTGACGATTTCGCTTTTAGGGAAGATACCGAGCACGGCCTCGCCGCTGGCGATGGCCGCCAAGCCGCCGGCGAGACCGACTTTGTGTAGCACCCGCCCCGAAAGCTGTTCGGCCAAGCCAAGCTGTTTGACCACCTTGTCGCTCTGCGCGCCGCTCGGCGTAGCGGCCGGCGGCGCGTGCACGATGCTGTCTGCGGCAAGGAGCGCGGTGCGCAGCGCCTCCGGCGTCGAGACATCCGGCACCGGCTGCCCAGCAGCGACGCCGACCGCAAGCCCAATGTTGGCGAGCGGCGTACAGGCGCCGCGCACGATGCCTTGCTTGATGTAGGTCTCGATGGTCGCCACCGGCATCAGCAGCACGTCGAGCGCCTCGTGCGCAGCGACGCGCGCGGCGATGCCGCTCATGCTGTCGTAGAGTGCATTCAAGCTATATTCGGTGCGCCGCTCGAACAGCGGGCCGAGCCGGTCGAAGACCGGCTTGGGCGCGCCACCGGCGATGCTGGTGATGGTTACGCTCATTCAATGCGGCGGGTTGAAGCCGGCCTCTTTCCACACTGTCCGGTTTTCCGGTGCCGCCATGAATTTAACGAAGGCCGCCGCCGCATCCCGCGCCTTGGCCGCGGTCATCACCGCCCCGCCATAGACGATGGTGAGATCGAGCCCCGGCGGTAGTGGGCCGACAATGGCGACGCCCTTGACGCCCGCGACTTCGCTCGCCGGATAGATGCCGAGCTCGGCCTCGCCGGAGGCAACGAGTTGCACACCGCCGGCGAGCGCCGGCTTGTGGATCGTTTTCTTCGCCATGGCGTCGCCGATGCCGAGCTCATCGATCACCTTGGCCATGTGATTGCCGCTCGGCGTCTGCCCTGGGGTTGCATGCACCACCGATTTAGCGGCAAGTAACGCCGCCTTGAACTTTTCCTTGGTGACAATGTCGGGCTTCGGTGCGCCTTCCTTGACGACAACACTGATGCCGAGATTACCGAATGTGCCGATGGTTCCTTTGTTCACCTTGCCTTCTTTGGCAAGCCCATCGAGCACCGGGACCGGCAACACCAGAACATCGGTCGTTTCCCCGGCCGCGAGCTTCTCGCGGATCGCTGTGATCACCAGATAAGTGAACTCCACCGTGTTGCCGGTTTGCTTTTCAAATTTCGGCGCGAGCAGCGCGAACACTTCCTTCGGCGCGCCCCCGCTCATCACATGAATTTCGGCGGCTGATGCTGACATGCTGATACCCATGGCGGCGGACAGTGCGATTAGTCCCGACAGACTCTTCATCGTCACTCTCCCGGCTACAGTTTGAACCCCTCGTGCGTGCCTTCGTGGAACAACTCTTCGGGCTTGATCAGCCGCGGCGACAGGCCTTGCGAATGGTGATGGCGCAGGAAGGTCTCCAGCGTCTTGCGGTTGGCAGCGAGACCATAGGACCAGAAGTCTTCGCCCATCAGCGCACGCGCCTCGGCCAGCCGCTCCTCGACGAAGGGCAGCGTCACCTTGGTCGCCGAGGTGTCGCTCAACTGAGTCAGCGCCGCGGCCTTGGCCTGCTCGAAGGCCTTAAAAACCGCGCCCGGCAGCCAGGGATGCTGCTCGGCCAGCGTGCGCCGCACGCCGACCATGTGCATGATCGGAAAAATGCTGGTACGCTTGAAAAAGTCCTTGGCCGCTGCCACAGGATCGGCGAACAGCCAGCCGACGTTCGGCGTGTTCTTCGGCAGCGATGGCGGCCGCGGCGCCATAAACCCGTCGATCGCCCCTTCGGCAAGCAGGACGGAGATCGACTTGCCCGCCGGCGCGTCCTCGAGTTTGATCTCGGGGGGCAGCTTGATGGCGATCTTTTCCGGCCGCGCCGCCTCTTCGATGCCGCCGCGCACCCACTGAACGTCGATCGGTTTCACGCCATGGTCGTCTTCGAGGATGGCGCGCGCCCAGACATTGGCGGTCAGTTGATACTCCGGCAGGCCGATTTTCTTGCCCCTGAGGTCCTCCGGCTTTTTGATGCGGTCGGTGCGCACATAAATCGAGGTGTGGCGGAAGGCGCGCGATACGAAAGCCGGCACGCCGACATAGGGACCGCCGCCCTGCGCGGTCTTCACCGTGAAGCTCGACAGCGACAACTCGCAGACATCGAATTCGGCATGGCGAAAGGCACGGAAAAAGATTTCCTCCGGCGACAGCGCCATGCAGGTCGGTTTGACGCCGTCGATCTGCACGCTGCCGTCGATCAGAGCGCGAGTGCGGTCATAAGGGCCGACCGCAACGGAAAGATTGAGTTTGGCCATGAAGGGTCCCGGCGAAATAGTGGCCGGGAGTCATAGGCGAAATATTTATCCTTGTCATTCCGGGCCGCGGCCCTTGGGCCCGTCCCGGAATGATCGCTTTACTCCACCCCGGCCTTCTTGCCCTTGTCCTCGGGTGTCACGTCGATCGCCTGCGCATGGCCGGTGATCTTCACCGGCGGCCGGCAGTCCTTCATGCAGGGGTTCTTGTTCCAGAACACCTTTTCCGTCTTCTCGCGGTCGTCGTCGTAGAAACCGTTGGCGTTTGGCATTTTGACCTTGGCCCAAGTCTCCTTCGACAGCACGAACTTGTCGTCGACGATGTCGTTGAGATTGAGCACATAGGCGGTGACCGCGTAGAGCTCGTCGTTCGTCAGCGACTCCGCGTCGCCGAACGGCATGGCGCGGCGGATATAGTCGAACACGCTCGACAGATACGGGAAATACGAACCGACTGTTTTCACTGGATTGCCGGTGGCGAGCGTGCCTTTGCCCTGCGCCAACTGCGGCCAGCGCCCGGCGCTTTCGCCGAACTCGCCGTGGCAGGCGGCACATTTGTCCATGTAGACCTTCTCGCCCTCCTTCACCGAGCCGTGCCCTGGAGGCGCGCCCTCGCCATCCGGCCTGACGTCGATGTCCCAGCCGGCGATTTCGGCCGGTGTGGCGACGTGGCCGATGCCGTAATTGCGGACCTTGTTTTGCGCCAGCGCCGGCGCGGCGAAGAGAAGCAGCAGGGCGGCGGCGAGACTAACCCACTTCGACATTCTCGACCTCCCCGTTGGCTTTGACCGACCAGGTTTGGATGCCGTTGTTGTGGTAGATCGAATTGACGCCGCGAATTTTACGTAGGGTATCCTTGGTCGGCTGCACGTAGCCGGTTTCGTCCATGGCGCGCGATTGCAAAAGCAGCGGCTCGCCGTTCCACTCGATTTCGGCGTAAAAGCGCACCAGCGCCTTATCGAACACAGGTCCGTCGATGCGCGCGGCGCGCCAGTTGCGGCCGCCGTCGAGCGAGACGTCGACGCGAGAAACCTTGCCGCGGCCCGACCAAGCGATGCCCGAGATCACCGTGAAGCCTTTGCCCAGCATCGGCGCCTGCGGCGACGGCGAGGTGATCACCGACTTGGCGTCCATCACATACGTGAACTTGCGGGCGCGGCCGTCGGCGAGAAGATCGGTGTATTTCGACGTCTCCTCGCGCGTGTACCATGGTTGATCGCCAACCTTGATGCGCCGCAGCCACTTCACCCAGACATTGCCCTGCCAGCCCGGCACCACGAGCCGCACCGGGTATCCCTGCTCCGGCCGCAGCATCTCGCCGTTCATGCGATAGGCGACGAGGCAATCGTCAAGCGCCTTCTCCAGCGGAATCGAGCGGTCCATCGCCGCGGCGTCGGCACCTTCGGCCAGAATCCATTTTGCGTTCGGTTTAAGACCCGCCTGCTCCAACAACAGCTTGAGCGGTACGCCCGTGTATTGCACGCAATGCACCATGCCGTGCGTGTACTGGCAGCCGTTGAGCTGGGCGCCGCGCCATTCCATGCCGGAATTGGCGGCGCATTCGAGGAAGTAGATCTTGTTGACGCGCGGCAGCCGTTTGATGTCCTCGAGCGTGAAGATCAACGGCTTGTCGACGAGGCCGTGGATCATCAGCCGGTAGTCGTGCGGGTCGACCTCGGCGATGCCGCCGTGGTGACGCTCGAAGCACAGGCCATTCGGCGTGATGATGCCGTCAAGTTCGTGCAGCGGCGTGAAGGCGACGGAGGATTCCGGCGTCGCGGTCAGCCAGGGCACGGTACGGCGGATCACGTCCTTTTCGTATTTCGACGGCACGCCGTAGGGTTTGGTGCCGACGCCGGCGCCGAGACTACGCGTCCAATCGGGCACATTGGGCGGCAGGTTCTTGGGATTGTCCGCGAGCGCCTGCGCGCCCGCTCCTGCGGCCACAAGACCGGCCGCTCCCGTCAAGAATCGGCGGCGGGTGGTGGTGTCCATTGGCTCAGTCATCGGCAGCTCCCGGCAGATGCCTTTCCAGCCCCGCTCTTATCACATTCTATTTCGTGAATGTAACTGGAAAACCGCTCAAGCCCCGGAAATTTTCACGCTGGCATTGGGCGCAATGCGCACGGATTTCTCCGCCGCGACATAGCGTTCCACGAGTTCCCACACCGGCGGACCTTGCGTCCCCTCGTTGACGCTGGCCCAACCGGCCACCGTGTAGTCCTTGGTCGGCTCGATCGGCCGACCAGATTTCAGGTGCGTGATCGCCGAAATGCGGCTGCCGATCGGCTTCGACACGTCGATTGCGTAACCGAGGCCGCCGCAGCGCACCATGTCGCCGCCTTGTTGGTAGTAGGGATCGGGATTGAACAGATTGTCAGCGACGTCCTCCAGCACCTCCTTGAGGCGCTGACCGCTCATGCTCATGCGGTAAACCTGCGGATAGGTGATGGCGGTGGCGTTGTGAATGTCCTCCACCGTGATCGGCTGGCCGGGCAGCACGCTGGTACCCCAGCGGAAGCCGGGTGACAACGCGATCTCGGCGTCGCGCTCCTTCAATAGCGCCGCGCAGATCATGTCATCGAAGGTGCCGTTGAAATTGCCGCGCCGGTAGAGCAATGAATCCGCCTGCCCCACTACACGCGTCAATTCCTTAGCGTAAGGCGCGCGCGCCTTGGCAATCGCAGCCGTCATCTCTGCATCCGGATTGACGACGTCGGCGAACAACGGAATGAGCTTATAACGAAAGCCCTTCACGGCGCCGTTCTGGACGTCGAGATCGAGCCGCGAGACGAACTTGCCGTGGCTCCCCGAAGCGATAAGCAACGTATTGCCGACTTTGACCGCTTCGGGAATGGCGTCATGGGTGTGACCGGTGAGGATCACGTCGATGCCGGGCACGCGCGCCGCCAGCTTGCGGTCGACGTCAAAGCCGTTGTGCGACAGAAGCACAATCAATTGCGCGCCGCCCTTGCGCGCCTTGTCGACTTGGGCGCGCACGTCCTCCTCGCGGATGCCGAACGACCATTTCGGGATCATCCAGCGCGGATTGGCAACCGGCGTATAAGGAAAGGCCTGACCAAGCACGGCGATTTTCACACCGCCACGCTCGAAAATCTTCATCGGCTCGAACACCGGCTCGTTCCATTCGGTGTCGCGCACGTTGAGCGCGAGGAACGGAAAGCCGAGGCCCTTGATCAATTCGTTGACGCGCGCCTCG
>Ga0335082_10004696_pt1 | contig 14915 bp, 14 predicted proteins | sample Lox_Sample_41_FD_206718 | JGI IMG/M metagenome (GOLD analysis project Ga0335082, IMG submission 206718) | Soil microbial communities from Loxahatchee National Wildlife Refuge, Florida, United States - Lox_Sample_4.1 | ecosystem: Environmental > Terrestrial > Soil > Wetlands | place: USA...
CAACATCGCCGGGTGCATCGAGCTCACCGACTCGACGACCGACGGCCTCGCGTGCGCGAAGGCAGTGCAGGCGGTCGGGGGTTGCGAGCTCCTCGCCTGCGAGGCCAACTGCGACGTGCACGACTCGCAGTCGCTGAATGCGTACGACGACTGCGCGTCGACGGCCGATCAAGCCGGGTGCGAGACGTACGCGTCGGCGTCGTCGTGCGTGCAGTCGCTCCAGGAAGCCGGCGACGGGGTGGCGCAGTGCATCGCGTCGGACTTCGCGACCTTCTATTACCTCGCGGCGCAGCTCTTCTGCGGAACGGCGCCGGTGATGGACGCGGGAGCGCCGCCGTACGACGCGGGGTCGCCGATACCGGATGGCTCGACGGCGGGCGACTGACCGGCTACGAAGGCCAGTGACGTGCGACGCCTGATCCTTCCGCTGTTCCTCGTCCTGTCCTCCTCCGGCTGCGGTGGGTGCGTCGGGGATGATTCGCCCTCCAGCAAGGGGAAGCCCAACGAGAACTCGGGCGGGATTCACCCGGCCATTGTCCACACGCCCCTGCGACCGATCGTGCCGGCTCTCATGCCGAACGCCTCGGCCGCGCCCCCGGCGTCCGCCGCCCCTGCGGCGCCCTCGGCCCCGCCGCCCGCTCCATCCGGCTCCGCCGTGCCGTGATCCGCGCCTCGGTGCTCGCGGTGCTCGCGGGTGCGCTGCTCGGGTGCAGCAGCTCCTCGTCCGCCGCGGGTGGCGGCGGCGAGGACGCCTCGTCCGGCGATGCGCCGTTCGACGTGACGCAACCGCACGACGCGGGCGCCGAGGTCGAAGCAGGACCGGCCGGGCCGGACGCCGCGATCGACGGCGCGTGCGAGCCAGTGAAGGGTGCGTGCTCGCTCGTGCTGCAGAACTGCGCCGCCGGCCAGCAGTGCACCGTGAACGCGAGCGACACGACGGCATGCGGGCCCACCGATCCGGCGCAGCACATCGCCAAGGGTTACGCCTGCTGCCCTCCCGCAGCCGACGCCGGCGCACCGGACCCGTGCCTGCCCGGGCTCGTCTGCGTCGGCAACCCGTGCGTGGGCGACGCCGGCGGGGGCGGCGGCCGGTGCACCCCCTACTGCTGCGCGGGCGACGACACCCCGTGCAGCACCACCCCCGAGGGCTTCCCGGGGCACTGCGACGAGACGGTGGTGGACGACACGACGCGGGTGCCGCTCTACGACGTGTGCGAGTACGCGCCCCCGTGCAAGCCGCTCGGCATCCTTCCGTGCCCCTCCGGATATGCGTGCCTCGTGGACGATCCCTCCGGCGACGCGAAGTGCACGCAGGTCTTCAACGGCGGTGCGCCGCCGGCGCAGGAAGGGCAGCCCTGCATGTACCGCAACTCGTGCGCCGACGGCCTGATGTGCCTCCAGCGCACCTTCGCGGACGGCGCCGGGCTCCAGGAGTGCATCCGGCTCTGCTACACGGGCAAGGGAAGCCCGCCGTTCGACGCGGGCGCTCTCGACGGCGGCCCCGGCAGCGGCGGATGCGACCAGGGCAAGACCTGCACGGCCGCCGCGAACCTCTTCCCGCCGTGGCTCGGCGTGTGTCTGTGATAGACGAGGGGCCGTGAATCCCGAGGAGCTGCGCGACGACGATCCGGACATCGCGCTGCTCTCGGTGCTGCGCGACGACGGCTCGGCCGATCCGGAGACCGACCCGCACTTGCCCGCCGAGACGCTGATGCGGGCGTACCGCGAGATGCGCCGTCTGCGGATCCTCGACGCGCGCATGATCCTGCTGCAGCGCCAGGGGCGCGTGGGCTTCTACGGCGCGGCGCACGGGCAGGAAGCGGTGCCCATCGCGACGGGGCTCGTCGTCGGCGCCGACGACTGGGTCTTCCCGGCGCTGCGCGAGCAGAGCGTGATGCTCGTGCGCGGCTTCCCGCTGCGCGCGTTCGTGGCCCAGGTCTTCGGCAACTCGGGCGACGTGAACCGCGGGCGGCAGATGCCGAGCCACCAGTCGGGCAAGGCGGTGCACCAGGTGAGCTGGTCGTCGTGCATCGGACCGCAGCTCCCGCAGGCCGTCGGCGCGGCGTGGGCGATGCGGGCGAAGAAGAGCGGGGCGATCGCCATCGCCTTCTGTGGCGACGGGGCCACGAGCCAGGCCGACTTCCACGCCGCGATGAACTTCGCCGGTGTGTGGGGCGCGCCGTGCGTCATCGTCTGCCAGAACAACCACTGGTCCATCAGCGTGCCGACCGAGAAGCAGACCGCGTCGCGCACGATCGCGGTCAAGGCGCGGGCGTACGGCATGCCCGGCGTGCGCGTCGACGGCAACGACGTGGTCGCCGTGCACCGCGTGATGAAGGAAGCGGTGGACCGCGCGCGCTCCGGGGGCGGCCCGACGTTCGTCGAGGCGGTCACCTACCGCATGGGCGCGCACTCCACGAACGACGACCCCACGCGCTACCGCTCGCAGGCCGAGGTCGACGCCTGGGCCAAGAAGGACCCGCTCGACCGGTTGCGCCGCCACCTCGTGCACCTCGGCCTCCTGACCGACGAGAGCGATGCGGAGCTCGAGAAGGAGCTGGCGGCCGAGGTCAAGGGGGTGGTCGACGAGGTCGAGCAGCTCCCGCCGCCGGCGCGCGAGACGCTCCTCGACGACGTGTACGCGGAGCTGCCGTGGAACCTGCGCGAGCAGCTCGACCAGTTGAGAAAGACTGCGCCCGCGCCTACACACTGACCACCGAACATGGCCGACAAGACCTACGACGCGATCGTCATCGGCGGCGGGCCGGGGGGCTACCCCTGCGCCATCCGCCTCGGGCAGCTCAAGCAGAAGGTGCTCTGCGTCGAGAAGGACGAAGTGGGCGGCGTGTGCCTCAACTGGGGCTGCGTCCCCAGCAAGGCGGTCATCGCGACGAGCCACACTTTCGAGAAGGTCAAGAACGGCCCGAGCTACGGCCTCTTCGTCGACAACCCGCGCATCGACGCCAACAAGCTCCAGGACTGGAAGGACGGCATCGTCAAGAAGCTCACCGGCGGCGTGCGCACCCTCTTCAAGGGCAACAACGTCGACCTGCTCTACGGCGACGCGCGCGTCACCGGGCCCAAGCAGGTGACGGTCAAGACGCGCGAGGGCACGACCGAGGTGATCCAGGCGACCAAGGGCATCGTGATCGCCAGCGGCTCGTCGACCATCGAGATCCCCAGCTTCAAGTTCGACGGCAAGCGTGTGATCGGCGCGAAGGAGGCCGTGAGCCTGCGCGAGATCCCCAAGCGGCTTCTCGTCATCGGCGGCGGCGTCATCGGCCTCGAGCTCGGGGGCGCCTACCAGCGCATGGGCAGCGAGCTCACGGTGGTCGAGGCACTTCCCCAAGTGCTCACCGGCGTCGACCCGGACGTCGCGGCCGTCGTGGAGCGCGCGTACACCAAGCACGGCGCCAAGATCATCAAGGGCGCGAAGGCGCTCGGCTACGAGCCGCAGAAGGACGGATCGCTCGCGGTGCGGCTCGACCTGGGCGGCGGGAAGATCGAGACGGTGGTGACCGACGTCGTGCTCGTCGCCGTCGGCATGCGTCCCAACGGGGCGGGCCTCGGGCTCGAGGAGCTGGGCGTGCGCGTCGAGAAGGGCTTCGTGCCGAGCGACAACCTCGGGCGCACCAACGTGCCGGGCATCTACGCCATCGGCGACGTCACCGGCATGCCGATGCTCGCGCACAAGGCGACCAAGGAGGGCGAGGTGGTCGCCGAGGTCATCGCAGGCCACAAGGCGGCGAAGGACTGGGTGGGCATCCCGGCCGCCATCTTCACGGACCCCGAGATTGCGACCGTGGGCCTCGGCGAGCAGCAGGCCAAGGAGAAGGGCATCGAGGTACGCGTCGGCAAGTTCCCCTTCGCCGCCCTCGGGCGCGCGATGGCGGTCAACGAGACCGACGGGTTCTTCAAGGTCGTCGCCGACAAGAACACCCACGAAATCTTGGGGGTACACATCGTCGGCCCGAACGCGACGGACCTGATCAGCGAGGGGGCGCTCGCCCTCGAGATGCACGCGTTCCTCGAGGACGTGGGGCTGACGGTGCACCCGCACCCGACGCTCGGCGAAGGCATGATGGAGGCGAGCCAGAACGCGCTCGGTCACGCCATCCACGTCATCAACCGCCCCCAGTAGTCGCGCGCGCCCCTGGACGCGAAAATGTCCAGGATTGCCAAGGCTTCTTTACCTGAGCACGATGCCTCTCCGCGTGAATCGCGGTCGAGGTGGGCCGTCCATCCTCCGACCGCTTCACCTCACGGAGGAGGAAAGATCATGAACGTTTGGAAGCCCGTCGCTCTCGTCGCAGTCGCAGGAATGGTCGCCTCGGTCGGCATGCAGGTCGCCCACGCAGACAACGCCTGCCACAACCAGGGCCACATGCAGGCGGCGCTCGATCACCTGAAGGCGGCGCGCAACGAGCTCAACTCGGCGGAGCACAACAAGGGCGGCTGGCGTGACGCGGCCATCCAAGCCACGGACAAGGCGCTGGGCGAGACGAACCGCGGCTGCGCGTTCGCCGACACGCACTGAAGCGACGAAGCGTGGGGAACGGGGCGCCCGTCAGCGGCGCCCCTTGAACCCCATCATCTGCTGCACGACCGCTTCGCTCTGCTCGGCGACTTCGCCTTCTTCACGCGCCCTGTCCGCGCAGTCCTCGCATAGCTTCTTCGCCTTGCCCGCGACCTTCACCGTCACGAGCGCGTCGACCTCGTCGCCACATTCCTTGCACGTCGGCATGGTCGTCACCCCTTGGTCGGCTCTTCCTCGAAGTCCGCGGGCGGAACGCTCTGGCGCTTGCTCTCGATGGGCAGCGCGCGCCACGCGGCGACGAGCGCGTCGATCGCCTCGCGGGCCATCGTGCCCAGGTCGGCCTTGGCCGCGTCGGCGAGCGCGATGCGCGTCTCGTCGTGGCCGGGCCGGAGGACGGTCACGTTGCCGTCGCGCCGGTTGAGCAGGAAGCGCACCCGCCCGTCCCCGAGCTGCAGCCAGATGCCGTCCCCCGAGACGTTGCCGGCCGCAGGGATGTGGTGCGCGCGCGCGAGCTCGAGCGCATAGGTGATGGCGCTGCGGGCCTCGCCGAAAGCGATCTCGACGGATGCCGCCTCGCCGGGGACGAAGCCCGCGGCAGTCTCGGAGACGAGGTCGCGTGCCAGCTTCTGGTGCCAGTCGCCCATGAACCCCGAGCATAGACGATGACGGCCGCGTGTTACATTCTGGCGAGGGCCACCACATGGGCATCTTCGACCGGATGGGCAAGGTCATTCAGAGCAACCTCAACGCTTTGCTCGACAAGGCGGAGGACGACAAGAAGCTCATCGAGCTGAATCTCGACGAGATGGACGGCCAGATAAAGGCCGGCCACCAGGAGGTCGTGCAGGCGATCGCCGCCGAGAAGCAGCTCAAGAAGAAGGTCGACGACCTGCAGGCCGACGCCGACCGGTGGGACAAGCGGGCGGAGCTGGCGCTCAAGAGCGGCGACGAGGCCCTCGCGCGCGAGGCCCTCAAGCAGAAGAAGCGCGTGCAGGCGGAGCTCGCGAACACCGAGAAAGCCCGCGGCGACCAGCGCGACGTGGCGCTCCGCATGAAGGAGGAGCTCGAGCGCATGAAGGAGAAGCTCGCCGAGCTCAAGATGCGCAAGGGCTCCATCGTCGCGCGTGCGCAGCAGTCGCGCGGCGGCACTGGCGCCGAGCAGCTCGGGAGCAAGGGCGGTTCGAGCGCGTTCGACAACTTCCGGCGCATGGAGGAGAAGATCGAGGGGCGCGAGGCCGAGGGCGCGGCGATGGCCGAAGTCGAGGAGGCGATCGGAAAGGGCGAGAAGGTCGAGGACCTGGAGGCCAAGTTCCGAGAGCTCGAGCGCCGCACCGGCGGCAAGGGCGCGCCCGACGGCGGAAGCGACGTGGACGAGGAGCTCGCGGCGCTCAAGAAGCGCATTCGGGTCTAGACACACGGAGCGGCGCGCCAACGTGGCACGGCACATCGTCGTCGCTTTCCGGATGCCTCCGGCGGGGATCGCCCCCGGACCGGAGGGGTCTTACATCACGAGGGCGCGCTCGCTCTTCTCGCGGGGCGAGGCGCTCGGCGGGCAGCTCGTCGCGTGGAGCGCGGCGCTGCTCGCGGTCGGATGGGACACCGACTCGATGGAGGAGGCGGTGCACCTGTCGACGAGCATCCGCGAGGAGGCGCGGAAGAAGCCGGAGCGCGCTTGGGCGGCGGGGCTGGCCGAGGGCGAGCTCGATCCGCTCGCGCCCGACGGTGCGCGGATGCACCTGGCGTGGGGACCGGCGCTACTCATGGCGGCGTCGCTCGCGCGCATCGCGCGGGCCGGAGAGGTGCTCGTCGACGGCGACGTGCGAGCGCTCCGCGCGGGACAGCTCGGGTTGCTCGGGGCGCGCGCAGCGACCGACGCGGGGCAGCGCGTGCGGGGGTGGAAGCTGGACCTCGATCATCCTTGGAAGCGGAACGTCGCGGGGGTCCCGCCCGCCGTCCCGCCGCCGCTCCCGGCGGCCGCTCGGTCACGGGTTGCGTCGACGTCGGACGTCGAAGCGACGCTGGAGACGCCGGCCATGGACTTCGCGGAGGACGAGCTGTCGTCCGCGGAGGTGCTCCAGATCGTCGAGGCGACGATCTCGCCCCTCGTCGCGGAGACCACTGCGGAGCCGCCGGCCTCCGAGGAACGCACGGGTACGCGGATCGCCGAACGCGTGCGCAAGCTCGCCCGCGGCGATCAGGATGCCGACGCGATCGAGGCGCTCGCCGAGCTGCGGCGGGCGCGGGCCGCCGCCGAGGGTGGCCCGCCCGCGGCACGGTGCCAGGCTGCGCTGGCCCTCGCGATGACACTCGCCATCGCGGGGCGACCCGAGGAGGCGCTCCTCGAGGCGCTCGACGCGCTGGCTCGCGCGCGCGAAGCGAAGGACGCCAAGGCGGTGGGTGCCTGCATGGCGCTGCTGGCGAAGCTCTATTCCAGAGTCGGGCGGGGCGGTGAGGCGACGGCGCTGCGCGAGGCCGCAGGGGTGTCGTGAGCCAGAGGCTCTATCTGGGGGTGGACGTGGGGACGGCGAGCGTGCGCGCCGCGCTCTTCGACGCGAACGGCACGATGCGCGGAACGGGCACGCACGCCATCCGCATCGGACGGCCGCAGGACGACTTCGTCGAGCAGTCCAGCGACGACATCTGGGCGGCGTGCGGCGCTGCGGTGCGTGCAGCGCTCGCGCAGGCGGGTGTCGCGGCCACAGAGGTCGCCGGCATCGGCTTCGACGCGACATGCTCGCTCGTCGTGCTGGACGATGGCGACCGCCCCGTCACCGCGAGCCCGACCGGTGACGACGCGTGGAACGTGGTGGTCTGGATGGACCACCGCGCCACGGCGCAGGCGGCCCGCATCAACGAGACGAATCACGAAGTACTTCGATATGTCGGCGGCGTAGTTTCCCCCGAGATGCAGACGCCCAAGCTGCTCTGGCTGAAGGAGCACCTGCCCGAGACGTGGCGGCGCGCGAAGCGATTCCTCGATCTGCCCGACTTCCTCGTGTACCGCGCCACGGGCGTAGACGTGCGCTCGCTCTGCACGACCGTCTGCAAGTGGACCTATCTCGGGCACGAGGGGCGCGGCTGGCAGCGTGACTTCTTCGAGCGCGTCGGCCTCGGGGGTCTCGCGAGCGAGGGGTTCGCCCGCATCGGCACGCGCGTGCGACCGATGGGCGAGCGGGCAGGGGAGCTCACCGCAGCGAGCGCGCGCGAGCTGGGCCTCGCTCCGGGGACGCCCGTCGCGGTCGCCATCATCGACGCGCACGCGGGTGGCATCGGCACCATCGGCGCGGCGCTCGACGGAGAAGCTCCGTCGCCTGCGCGCATCGAGTCGCGGCTGGCCCTCATCGGGGGCACCTCCAGCTGCCACATGGCCGTGGCGCCGGAGCCCCGGTTCGTGCACGGCGTCTGGGGCCCGTACTGGTCGGCGATGATCCCCGGCATGTGGCTCGCCGAGGGCGGGCAGTCGGCGACCGGGGCGCTCGTCGACCACGTCATCCTCTCCCACGCGCGCGGGGCCGAGCTGCACGCCGAGGCGGAGCGGCGTGGCTCGAGCGTCTACGCATTGCTCAACGAGCGGCTCGAGGCTCTCGCGCACGACGCGCCGTTCCCGGCGGCGCTCTGCGCCGACCTGCACGTGCTGCCGGATCATCACGGCAACCGGTCCCCGCGCGCCGATCCGACGCTGCGCGGGATGATCTCGGGCCTCAAGCTGACCGACTCGCTGGACTCGCTCGCTCTGCTCTACCTCGCGACGGTGCAGGCGGTCGCGCACGGCACGCGACACATCGTCGACGCGCTGCGCGCCGGCGGCTACCGGATCGACACGATCCTCGCGTGCGGGGGCGGCACGAAGAACGACGTGTTCCTGCGCGAGCACGCCGACGCGACCGGCTGCGCCATCGTCCTGCCGGCGGAGCCCGAGGCGGTGCTGCTCGGCTCGGCCATCCTCGGCGCGGTCGCGAGCGGCGATCAACCCGGCGTCGTCGAGGCGATGGCCGCGATGACCCGCGCCGGCCGCGTCGTGCGCCCGTCGGGCGGCCAGGTCGCGAAGTTCCACGAGGCCAAGCACCGCGTGTTCCTCCGCATGCACGACGACCAGATGGCTTACCGGGAGCTCATGAGATGAAAAAACAGGAAGACGGGAAGACGGGAAGTGGGGTTTGTGGATCCCCCAAGACCTTCCCGTCTTCCCGTCTTCCTGTGATCTTTCTCCTCTTGGTTCTGGTGCTGTCGTCCTGCAAGCGCAGCGAGCCGGCGGACGGCGGAGCCGCCACGCTGCGCATCGCGATGGTGCCCAAGGGGACGACGCACGAGTTCTGGAAGAGCGTGCACGCCGGGGCGGTGAAGGCGTCGCGCGAGTTCGGTGTCGAGGTGGTCTGGAAGGGGCCCCTGCGCGAGGACGACCTCAGCGATCAGATCGACATCGTGCAGTCCTTCGTCGCGCAAGGGGTCGGCGGCATCGCCCTCGCGCCGCTCAGCGACAAGGGGCTCGTCGGCACCGTGAAGGCCGCGACCGACTCGCGCGTTCCGGTCGTCGTGTTCGACTCGGACCTCGCCGGCGGCAACTACGTCAGCTTCGTCGCGACCGACAACGTGGCGGCCGGCAGGGTCGCCGGCGAGGCGCTCGCGAAGGCCATCGGCAAGGGCAACGTGGTGCTCCTGCGCTACCAGGAGGGCTCGGCCAGCACGGCGAACCGCGAGAAGGGGTTCCTCGACGCCATCGCCGCTCACCCCGAGCTCAAGGTCGTCAGCGCCTCGCAGTACGGCGGTGCGACGACCGAGACGGCGGAGAAGGCCAGCGAGAATCTGCTCGCCTCGCTCGGGGCAGCGGGCGGCGGGGTGCAGGGAGTCTTCGCACCGAACGAGTCGACCACCTTCGGCATGCTCCGCGCCCTGCGCCAGGCCGGTCTCGCGGGCAAGGTGCACTTCGTCGGCTTCGACGCCTCCGACAAGCTGGTGGAGGCCGTGCGCGCCGGGGACATCGACGGGCTCGTCGTCCAGCGCCCCTTCGAGATGGGCTACCTCGCCATCAAGACGCTGGTCGGCAGCATCCGCGGGCAGGCGGTCGAGAAGCGCATCGACACCGGATCGATGCTCGTCACGAAGGCGAACGTCGACACGCCCGACGCGCAGGCGCTCGTGAAGCCGGACCTCAAGACGTGGCTCGGCGAGTGATCACGGCGTGATCACGCGACGACGCGATCGCCGCCGCCCTGCTTCGCGCGGTACGCGTTCTCGTCGGCCCGCCGCAGCAGCGCCGCCACCGTGTCCGACGGCTCGGCCACGGCGATGCCGATGCTCGCCGTGACGGGGCGCGCCGCGTCGAACCGCAACGCGGCGTCGCGCACGCTCTGCGCGACGCGCTCCGCCACCGCCACGGCCTGCTCGGCGTCCGTGTCCGGCAGGATGACGACGAACTCGTCTCCGCCGTAGCGACCCGCCACGTCGGTCGTGCGCGTGGTCGCCGCGACCGACGTCGCGATCTCCTTGAGCAGCACGTCTCCCCGCAGGTGCCCCTGCGAGTCGTTGACCTTCTTGAACCCGTCGAGGTCGACCATGACGAGCGCGAGCGGACGGCCGCGGCGCACCCGTGCGAGCTCCCCCTCGAGACGCGCGAAGAGGTGCCTGCGGTTGTAGAGGTTCGTCAGCGGGTCGAGCTGGCTCAGCTCCTCGAGGCGCAGGTTCGCCGTCACGAGCTGCGCCTCGCGCCGCTCGATGGCGTGCACGAGCGCCGAGACGATCGCCGTGCCGGCCGGGACGAAGAGGCTGACCAAGAGCGTCGCCATGAGCGCCTGGTCGATCGTGGGCGGACCCGCGGCGGCGACCTGCGGCACGTCGGGTGCGAACGGGATCCATCGCGCCCACTCGGACCAGACCACCGCGTCGTAGGCGACGAGCCCCGTGAGCGAAAGGGCGAACGCGACGGTCGAGTCGACCACGAGCGCGTTGGCGACGCTGGCGAAAAGGTAGAGCGACGCCATGGGCGTCACGACGCTGCCGAGGTTGTGCACCGTGAAGGTGAGTACGGTCACGTCGACGAGCCCCGACCAGAGCGCGCGCGCCCGCCGCCCGCCGATGCCCTTCTTGATGAGCACCTGCTGCACGACCGCCAGCATGAGGTAGACGACCCACACCCACGTGTGCCGCCGCGACGCGGGATAGAAGGTGGGCAGCAGCGCTAGCGCCATCAGCCCCACGCCGAACCGCGAGAGGGCGGCCCGGAACCTCAAGTCGTCGCGCGTCATTCCCCGCCGGGGCCCAGATTACGATAAACCGTCGCTCGTGAGTCCACCTCGCGTCGTCATCCGTGGGCTGCGCAAGGCGTTCGGGGCCACGGCCGCGCTCGCAGGCGTGGATCTCGAGGCCGCGCCCGGGGATGTGCACGCGGTGCTCGGCGAGAACGGCGCCGGCAAGAGCACCCTGATGAAGGCCCTCGCGGGGGTGGTCATGCCGGACGCGGGGACCATCGAGATCGACGGCGAGCCTTGGGCGCCGCGCGGACCGGCCGACGCGCGAGCACGAGGGCTCGCGATGGTGCACCAGGAGCTGGCGCTCTGCCCGCACCTCGACGTGGCCGCGAACGTGGCCCTCGGCATCGAGCCGACCCGGGCGGGGGTCCTCGACGCGCGCGCCATCCGTGGTCTCGTGGGCGACGCCCTCGGCCGCGTCTTCGGCGACCGCGCGCCGTCTCCTGCCGCCCGGGTGAGCGAGCTGCCCCTGGCCGACCGGCAGCTGGTCGAGGTGGCTCGCGCGCTCGCCACGGCGCAGCGGGCCGGAGGAAAGCTCCGGGTGCTCGTGCTCGACGAGCCGACGAGCAGCCTCGGAGCCGCCGAGGTCGAGCGGCTGTTCGCGATCGTCGAAGGGCTCGCCCGCGATGGCGCGACCGTCCTCTACGTCTCGCACTTCCTCGAGGAGATCACGCGCGTGGCCAGCCGCTTCACGGTGCTGCGCGACGGGGCGACGGTGGGCGCGGGGGACGTGGCCTCGACGACGGTGGACGCGATGGTGCGCATGATGGCCGGCCGCGACGTGGCCACGGCATTTCCGCGCGGCGCGCGCACGCCGGGTGAGGTCGTGCTCTCCACGCGCGGGCTTGCGGGCGCGAGGCTCCCGGTGGACGCGACCCTCGAACTGCACCGCGGCGAGGTGCTCGGCATCGCCGGGCTCCTCGGCGCCGGGCGGACCGAGTTGCTTCGCGCCATCTTCGGCCTCGACCCGGTGCGAAGCGGGGATGTTCGCGTCGGCGCCGTCGTGGGCCCCGCGTCACCGGTGCGCCGCCTCGCCCAGGGCGTCGGCTTCGCCAGCGAGGACCGCAAGGGCGAGGGGCTCGCGACGACGCTCACGATCGCCGACAACGTGACGCTCTCGAAGCTCGGCCGCTCCGGGCCCGCTCTGCCGGGCCGCTCCCGTGCGGCGGCGGCGCGCTGGATCGAGCGGCTCGGCATCCGCTGCTCCGGCCCCGACCAGCGCGTCGTCGAGCTCTCGGGCGGCAACCAGCAGAAGGTGCAGATCGCACGCCTCCTGCACCACGACGTCGACGTGCTGCTGCTCGACGAGCCCACGCGCGGGATCGACGTCGCGAGCAAGATGCAGATTGCCTCCCTCGTCGACGAGCTCGCGATGCGAGGCAAGGCCGTGCTCCTCGTCTCCAGCTGGTTGCCCGAGCTCCTCGGCATGGCCGACCGCATCGCCGTCATGCGCCGCGGTCGGCTCGGCCCGGCGCGTCCGGCGGCCGAGTGCGACGGCCCCTCGCTGCTCGGAGAGGCGGTGGGTACGTGAAGCGCTTGCTCCTGAAGCAGCCGTGGATGGGCCCCTTCGCGGCGCTCGTGGCGCTCTGGGTGTTCTTCGCGGTGCGCGCGCCCGGGTTCGCCAGCGCCGCCAACGCGGCGACGATGGCGCGGCAGACCACGGTGGTCGCCATCTGCAGCGTCGGGATGACACTCGTCATCGTCAGCGGCGGCATCGATCTCTCGGTCGGCTCGGCCGTCGCATTCACGACGGTGGTCGTCGCCGCGACGCTCAAGGCGGGCTTCTCGCCGGTGCTCGCGGTCATCGCCGGCATGGCGGCCGCGGCCCTCAGCGGCGCCGCCTCGGGCGCGCTCGTCGCGTACGTGCGCATGGCGCCCTTCATCGTGACCCTCGGCGCCATGAGCATCCTGCGCGGCGGCGCCAAGGGCCTCGCGGGAGAGCAGAAGATCGACTGCGACCCGCGCGGCATCGACTCGCTTCTCGCCCCGTCGAGCGGCGTCCTCCTGCCGGCGGGCGTGTGGATCGCCGTCCTCCTCGGTGTCGGCGGCGCGCTCGCCCTCCGCTACACGCGGTTCGGCCGACACGTCTACGCCGTCGGCAGCAACGAGGCGACGGCGCTCGTCTGCGGCGTCGACGTCCCGCGCGTGAAGCTCCTCGTCTACGCGCTGGCCGGGGCGCTCACGGGCATCGCCGGCATCATGGAGTTCTCGCGCCTCACCGTGGGCGACCCGACGGACTCCATCGGCCTGGAGCTCGAGGTCATCGCGGCCGTCGTCGTGGGCGGAGCTTCGCTCTCGGGCGGCGAGGGCACCGTGGTCGGATCGCTGGTGGGCGCCGTGCTCATGGCGGTCATCCGCACGGGCTGCACCTTCCTCGGCGTCCACAACTGGGTGCAGGAGATCGTCACCGGCGGCATCATCGTCATGGCGGTCGCGCTCGACCGTTTCCGGCACCGCGCGACCTGAGAGGTTCGCTAGGATTGCGGCCGATGCGTCTCGCCATCGCGCCGGCGATCGTGCTGCTGCTCGGCGCGTGTGCGGGGGCGCCGCCCGCTCCCATGACCGCTCCCACCCCGCTGCCTCCCGGTGCCCGGTCGATCGACGACGAGCTCGCGTTCCTCCAGGCGCACGCGCCCGTCGAGGTGCTCGAGGCGCCCGGCGGCGGCCGCGTCGTCCTTAGCCCGCGGTGGCAGGGGCGCGTGATGACGAGCGCCGTCGAGCCGCACGGGGCGAGCCTCGGGTTCGTGCACCGCGCCTTCATCGAGGCAGGCAAGACCGGGACGCAGTTCGACAACTACGGGGGCGAGGACCGCTTCTGGCTCGGCCCCGAGGGCGGGCAGTTCGGCCTCTACTTCCCGCCGGGCGCGCCGTACGAGATCGCGTCCTGGCAGGTGCCCCACGAGCTGCAGGAGGGGGAGTGGGCGGTCACCGCGCACGACGCGACCCACGTCACCTTCACGCGACGCATGCACGTCACGAGCTGGTCGGGCACCGCCCTCGACGTCGCCGTCGAGCGCACCGTGCGCGTCCTCGGCGCCGACGAGGTGCGCGCACGCTTCGGCGTGGCGCCCCCGGACGCGACCCGGTGGGTCGCCTTCGAGAGCGACAACCGCATCACGAACGCCGGCGCCGCCGCCTGGACGCGCGCGACCGGGCTGCCGAGCATCTGGATCCTCGGCATGTACAGCCCCGCGTCCGACGCGCACGTCGTCGTGCCGTTCGATCCCGCGGGCTCCGGTCCCGTCGTGAACGACGCCTACTTCGGCAAGGTGCCGGCCGACCGCCTCGTCGTCCACGGCGACGAGGGATGGCTCTCGCTCCGGGCCGACGGCAACTACCGGAGCAAGATCGGCCTCGGCCCGTCGCGCGCGCGAGACGTCGCCGGCAGCTACAGCGCGAACGCGCGCCTGCTGACGCTCGTGCACTACGCGAAGCCGGCGAGCGCGCCCGACGGCTACGTGAACAGTCTGTGGGCGAAGCAGGCGGACCCCTTCGGCGGCGACGTCGTCAACGCCTACAACGACGGACCCACCGAGCCGGGCAAGCCGTCCCTCGGAGGCTTCTACGAGCTCGAGACGAGCTCCCCCGCCGCAGCGCTGGCTCCGGGCCAATCGATCGCGCACGTGCACACGACGCTCCACGTGTCGGGCGACCCCGGAGCACTCGACGCCCTCGCCCGCCGCGTGCTCGGCGTGCCGATCGATCGTCTCTAGGCGCGGGCCAGCGAAAGAGCGACCTGGCGGTCACGGGCCCGCTCGTGAGACGAGACCTGGCGTCACAGGCCCGCTCGTGAGACGAGGTGGCGTCAAACAGGCCCATTCGTGAGGAGAGAGTTGAGAAGATCAGGAAGATCAGAAGATCAGAAGTGTGTGTTTGCCAAACCCCCTTTTGATCTTCTGATCTTCTTGATCTTCTTCTCACCCACCATGGTTACTGGTGGGCCTGTGGGCAGATCACCTTGTCCGTCCTGTTCTCACGGGGGCGCGCGGCCGGCGCGCTGAAGCTGACCGAGGTTCGCGCAGGCGAGGGCGGCGCCGGCTTCGCAGGCGCGCCGGTAGTAGCGCGCCGCGTTCGTGTCGCTCTGGGGGAGCCCGCGTCCGACCTCGAACATGTGGCCCACGTTGTTGCACGCG
>Ga0335082_10004697_pt1 | contig 14914 bp, 11 predicted proteins | sample Lox_Sample_41_FD_206718 | JGI IMG/M metagenome (GOLD analysis project Ga0335082, IMG submission 206718) | Soil microbial communities from Loxahatchee National Wildlife Refuge, Florida, United States - Lox_Sample_4.1 | ecosystem: Environmental > Terrestrial > Soil > Wetlands | place: USA...
GCGTTGCTCGGTCGCATGCCGTTCGATTCGATCCATCCTAAGGATCTAAAGCGCGTGCGCGGAGAGTTCCAGCGTCTGGTGCAGGGCGAGGATGCCACGCAGTCGATTGAATTTCGCTTCCGCCACGCGCATGGTCATTGGATCCATCTCGAGGCGCTCGGCAGCAATCTGCTGAACCATGGCGGCATTCGGGGCGTCGTGCTCACCTCGCGCGATGTCACGGACCGCAAGCAGGCGGACGCCCGCGCAAACTACGCGGCGCAGCACGATGCGCTCACCGGGCTGCCCAACCGGCTGCTGATGCAGGACCGCCTGCATCAGGCCATCACGCAGGCGCGCCGCAGCGGTGGGCAAGTCGCGTTGATGTTCATCGACCTGGATCGCTTCAAGCTGGTGAACGATTCGTTCGGCCACATGATGGGCGATACGCTGCTGAAACAAGTGGCGGGCCGGCTCACGCGCTGCCTGCGCGACACCGACACGGTGGCTCGCCTGGGCGGGGACGAGTTCATCATCCTGCTGCCCGATGTCGACAGTTCACAGGGCGCGGGTGAGGTGGCCGAGCGCATCCTCAGCGATTTCGCGCAGGCGTTCAGCGATGCCGACCAGGAGCTTTACGTCTCCCCGAGCATCGGCATCAGCTTGTTTCCACGCGATGGTACAGACCCCGAAGATCTGGTCAAGCATGCGGACACGGCGATGTATAGCGCGAAGGAAACCGGGGGCAACCGCTATTGTTACTTCACCGAGAGCCTCAACCAAGAGGTGCGCGAGAAGGTAATGATGGAGAATGGTTTGCGCCGAGCCATCGAGCGCAGCGAACTGCGATTGTTCTATCAGCCCAAGATCGATCTCGAATCGTGCCGCGTGATCGGGGCCGAAGCGCTGGTGCGCTGGCAGCATCCGACACTGGGGCTGGTTTCGCCGTCGAAGTTCATTCCGATAGCGGAGGAGTCGGGGCTGATCGTGCCCCTGGGGGAGTGGGTGCTGAACGCCGCATGCGAGCAGTTGCGTGCCTGGCAGGGCGCCGGTCACGATCTGCAGGTCGCGATCAACGTTTCCGCGCGGCAGTTCCGGCAGCGCAATCTGGCGGATCTGGTGTTGCGGGCGATGGCCGCATGCAACATCGATCCGCGCTTCGTGGAGATCGAAGTGACCGAAAGCGCGATCATGAACGATGCGGAGGGCTCGATCTTGACGCTGGAGGCGATGAAGGCGCACGGGATCTCGATCTCGATCGACGATTTTGGCACCGGGTATTCGAGCTTGAGTTATTTGAAGCGGCTGCCGGTGGACATTTTGAAGATCGACCGGTCGTTCGTGCGCGATATCACGACGGATCACAACGATGCGGCGATCGTGCGTACGATCATCGGGCTGGCGCGCAGCCTGGGGAAGAAGGTGATCGCCGAGGGCGTGGAGGATGACCGCCAGCTGTCGTTCCTGAATGCGTACGGCTGCAACTATGGTCAGGGGTATTTGTTCGGGAAGCCGCTCGACCCGGTGATGTTCATAGAGCTGCTGCGAGGGCAGGGGGCGTAGCAGTATATTAGTGACGTATAGCGGTCGATTCGGAAGCGACGGCGACAGCGTTCTGCCCCCTCCCTGACCCTCCCCCGCTTCGCAAGGGAGGGAACGAGCACTGCCCTTTTCGTTTCCCAAGACGCTGCTCGCTTCAGGGCAATAGTTGATAGTCCCACTATGGCTCCCTCCCTTGCGAAGCGGGGGAGGGTGAGGGGAGGGGCGAACACGGGCTGGCATCGCTCCTAACGCAGCTCGACCGGTGTAATCGCACGCGTCAGCTTCTGCGATCGACGCAACACCACCACCTCCACGCTCGTATGCAGATACGCCTCGGTCAGCAGTCGATGCAGCTCGTCGATGCTGGATACCGGCTTGCCGTCCCACGCGACGATCACATCGCCTTCTGCTACACCCGCCTCGCTCGCCGGGCTGCCCGACTCGACCGACATCACGCGTACACCGCTTTCCACAGCCAACTCGAAGTAGCGCACCATACGCCGCGGGAGCAGGGTGTTCTGTCCGGCAACGCCGATATACCCGCGGCGCACGCGGCCATGCCGCAGCAGTTGTCCGGCCACGAGCTTCGCCGTGTCGATGGCTGTCGCGAAACAGATGCCCTGTGCCGGCATGATGATGGCCGTATTGACGCCGATGACTTCGCCGCGCGAGTTCACCAGCGGCCCACCCGAATTACCTGGGTTGAGCGCCGCGTCGGTTTGAATCACGTCGTCGATCAGGCGGCCGGATTGTGCGCGCAGGCTGCGGCCCAAAGCGCTCACGACGCCCGCCGTGACCGTGCACTCGAAGCCATAAGGATTGCCGATCGCGATGGCAATCTGCCCCACGCGCACGCCACGCGAGTAGCCCAGCGCCGCCGCGGGCAACGTCGGCCCGGAAACTTTGATGACTGCAAGGTCGGTATGCGGATCATCGCCGATCAAGTCGGCATCCAAGTGCTGACCGTCCGGCAATGCGACGTCGATCCGCGTAGCGCCGCCGGCGACATGGCTGTTGGTGAGAATCAGGCCATCGGGCGTGAACACGAAACCCGATCCGCTGCCCTGCGCTTCACGGCCTTCCGGCGCGCCCGGCCGCTGCGCCGCTCGCTTGCGGACGTCGATCTTGACGACCGCGGGACTGACGCGCTCGGCCGCACGCACCACGGCGTTCGAGTAGGCATCCAGCGCATCGCTGTCGTCTGGGGGTGCGACCGCTTGGCCGCGCTGTGGATCGGGAGCATGCGCGTCGTTCTCCACTAAATATAAGTAAGGTGTGTGGCGAAGTGGGGCGTTCATTCGGATCTCCTCGATATCCAGCGAAGATCGGGTCGCATTCCCGTGTCCTCAAGTGGTGTGCCCGACTACGGGGCGGGGACAGAGGAGGCCTCAAAATCCGCGGTTCGCAAAGATCCCGTCCTCCTCTGTGCCTTCTGTGCTCTCTGTGCCTCTATGTTGGGTGTAGGAAGCGGGCACCAGAATGGAGCGACGCAAGGGGCGCGCGCACCTGGAAGATGCGCAGTAGGCGCCCGGCAGACCAGGGGTCGTTTGACAAACGCTCATGCCGCCAGCGACTTAGCGCGTGAACGCGCGGTGCATTGCGCATGGAACATCGCTTGCAAATCCGTCCCGGCAAAGCAGCGCCCGCGTGACTCGCGTCGCGTCAGTGGGCGATAGACCATGCAACCAACCGGGAGAGGACCGATGGCGATCAAGCAACCCAATACAGAACGGCGTGCATTCATTCAGGCGCTGGCGGCGGCAGGACTGGTCAGCGCAGCGGGTCCGGGGCTCATCCGGACGGCGCGAGCGGCGGACAAGATCGTCGTCGGTGTGATCTATGTCGGTCCGAAAGACGACTATGGCTACAGCCAGGCGCAGGCCCAGGCTGCAGCTGCGATCAAGAAGCTGCCCGGCGTCACGGTGGTCGAGGAAGAGCGCGTCGCCGAGACGGTCGATGTACAGAAGACCATGGGCTCGATGATCGAACAGGATGGCGCATCGCTCATCTTTCCCACCTCGTTCGGCTACTTCGATCCGCACGTCATCAAAATGGCGGAGAAGTATCCCAATGTGCGCTTCGCGCACTGTGGCGGGTTGTGGACCGAGGGCAAGCATCCCAAGAACGCTGGCAGCTACTTCGGCTACATCGACGAGTGCCAATACCTGAACGGTGTGGTCGCCGGGCACGCTACGAAGAGCAAGAAGCTCGGTTTCATCGCCGCCAAGCCGATCCCGCAGGTGTTGCGCAACATCAACGCCTTTACGCTGGGGGCGCAGAGCGTCAAGCCCGACGTCACCACCACCGTGATCTTCACCGGCGACTGGCTGCTGCCGGTGAAGGAGGCCGAGGCCGCGAACAGTCTCATCGATCAAGGGGTCGACGTCATCACCATGCACGTCGACAGTCCGAAGGTGGTCGTGGAGACGGCCGAGCGCCGCGGCATCTATGTCTGCGGCTATCACGCCAATCAATCCGCGCTCGCGCCGAAGGGCTATCTCACGGGCGCCGAGTGGAACTGGACCACGCCGTACACCGCGCACGTGAAAGCGGCGATGGAAGGCAAGCCGATGATCAACTTCCTGCGCGGCGGATTGAAGGAGGGCTTCGTCAAGACCTCCGCATACGGCAAAGCCGTTTCCGACGGTGCACGCAAGAACGCGGACGCGATCAAGTCCAAGATGATGGCCGGCGACTACGTCATCTTCAAGGGCCCGCTGAAGGACAACGCCGGCAAAGTGGTGATCGCCGGCGGCACCGTCTACAAGCAGACCGATCTCAACCTGGAGAAGATGGACTACCTGGTGTCCGGCGTCGTCGGGCACGTGTAGGTGGACGGCTCCATCACGCTGCCGGCGCCGGTCGCCGGCGGCGCCACGCTCGCCATGGACCGCGTGCGGCGGGCGGCTGAGGCGATCTGCATTCCCGTCGCAGCACTGCTCGCCGCCATGATGGTGTTTGGCGTGTTCATGCTGCTGGTCGGCAAGAATCCGCTCGAGGTCTACGCGCTCATCTACAAAGGCGGCTTTGCCAGCGCATTCGCTTGGCAGAACACGCTGCAGCGCGCTGCGCCGCTGATCCTCACCGCGCTGTGCGTCGCGCTGCCTGCGCAAGCGGGGTTGATCGTCATCGGTGCCGAGGGCGCGCTGGTGCTTGGCGGTCTCGCGGCCGCGGTGGTGGGACATGCGCTATCCGGCGGATCACCGCTTGCCGTGCAGCTTGCGATGGCGATCGCAGCCATGGCGATCGGGGGCGCCTGGATTTCGCTGGCCGGGGTGCTGCGTCACTATCGCGGCGTAAACGAGACCATCAGCAGTCTGCTACTGACCTACATCGCGATCGCGCTGTTCAACCACTTCGTCGAGGGTCCGCTGCGCGATCCGGCCAGTCTCAACAAGCCCTCTACGCCATCGATCGGCGAAGCCGCCATGGTGGGTCATCTGCCCGGCATGGATGTGCATTGGGGACTCGTCTTTGGGGTGGTGTTCTGCGTGTGCGCCTATTTTCTGGTGCGTTATACGGTGTTCGGTTTCGCGCTGCGCATCGTCGGCGGCAATGTCCGCGCCGCGCGCCTTGCGGGACTGGCGGTCGGGCGCCTCGTCCTGCTCAGTTGCTTTCTCGGCGGCGCGGCCGCGGGACTGGCGGGCATGGCCGAAGTGGCGGCGGTGCATGGCAGCGCGAATGCATCTTTGATCGCCGGTTACGGCTATGCCGGCATCCTGGTATCGTTTATTGCCCGCCACAATCCGATCGCGATTACGCCAGTCGCATTGCTGGTCGGCGGCATCACGGCGAGCGGCGGTCTTCTGCAACGGCGCCTGGGCCTGCCGGATGCGACGGTGCTGGTTCTGCAGGGCATCGCTTTCATGATGATTCTGGCGGGCGAGACGTTGTACGGACGGCTGCGCATTTTTCAGCCCAGGGCGCACTGACATGGATGCGAGCGGGCTCGGCTGGTGGGGTGTGCTGATCGCGGTGTTCGGCGGTGCGATCCGCGTGAGTACGCCGTTTCTGTTCGTGAGTCTCGGCGAATGCCTCACCGAGCGCAGCGGGCGCATCAATCTCGGCCTGGAAGGCATCCTGGTGATGGGCGCGATGAGCGGTTACGGCGTCGCGTATCTGAGCGGCAGCCCGTGGCTCGGGGTGCTGGTGGCGGGACTCGCCGGGCTGCTGCTCGGCACACTGCATGGTGCGGTGTGCAGTCTGCCACGCGTCAACGATATCGCCGTGGGCATCGGTTTGATGCTGCTGGGCACCGGCTTCGCTTTCTATCTGGGCAAACCGTTCGTGCAACCGAAAGCGCCGACGCTGCCCGCACTTCATCTGGGCGACTGGGCGAGCTCGGCGCAGGTGCAGTCCGCGCTGCAGGTGAATGTGCTGTTCATCGTCGGTGTGGTGCTCGCGTTCGCGATGCATTGGGCGTTTCGCAACACGCGCTGGGGGCTGGTCGTGCGCATGGTGGGCGACAGCTCGGACGCCGCACGGGCGATGGGCTATTCGGTCAACCGCGTGCGCATTCTCGCCACCGCTGCCGGCGGGTTTCTCGCCGGCGTCGGCGGATCGTTCCTGTCCCTGTATTACCCCGGAAGCTGGAACGAGGGTCTGTCGAGCGGCCAGGGTTTGATGGCGGTCGCGTTGGTGATCTTCGCACGCTGGCAGCCGCTGAATTGTTTTTATGCGGCCCTGCTGTTCGGCGGCGCAGGTGCGTTGGGGCCAGCGTTGCAGTCGGTCGGTATCACCGGCGGCTATTATCTGTTCAGCGCGGCGCCGTACGTGCTGACCCTGGCGATCATGATCGCGACGTGCTCGCCGCGCAGGAATCTGGCGGGAGCGCCGGGGGAGTTGAGTGTTACGCGTTGAAATTCAGGTGAAGAGGTGAGAAGGCGAAGAAGTGAAGAGGTGAAAAGGTGCAGGACTTGCAGATGAGTAGCTGGTGCATGCATGGTTCCGTTCCCAGCCATCCTCACCCATTCACCTCTTCACCTTTTCACCTCTTCACTGCGAAGTGACAACGAGCAACGAAGGAGCCAAACATGAGCGGACTAGGCGGTCTCAACAAATCGGCGAACGGGGTGGTGCTGGGCCTGGTGCAGCTGCAGCTTCCGGTGGTGAAGACGCCGGCCGATCTGGAAGCGCAGACCAAGAAGATCTGCGCGATGGTGGCCAAAGCCCGGCGCAACATGCCGACGCTGGATCTGGTCGTGTTCCCCGAGTACGCATTGCATGGCCTGTCTATGGATACCAGCGCGCAGATCATGTGCCGGCTCGATGGACCTGAGGTGAGTGCGTTCAAACGCGCGTGCATCGACAACCGCATCTGGGGCTGTTTCTCGATCATGGAGAGCAATCCCGGCAGCAATCCCTACAACAGCGGACTCATCATCGACGACTCCGGTGACATCCGGCTCTACTATCGCAAGCTGCATCCATGGGTCCCGGTGGAGCCGTGGGAGCCCGGCGATCTCGGCATTCCCGTGTGTGAAGGCCCGAATGGCTCGACGCTCGCGCTCATCATCTGCCACGACGGCATGTTCCCGGAGATGGCACGCGAGGCCGCGTACAAGGGTGCGCAGATCATGATCCGCACGGCGGGCTACACGGCGCCGATTCGCCACAGCTGGCGCATCACCAATCAGGCGAATGCATTCTGCAATCTGATGTACACCGCGAGCGTGTGCATGTGCGGATCGGACGGGACATTCGATTCGATGGGTGAGGGCATGTTCGTCAACTTCGACGGCACCATACTCGCGGAAGGTAGCCATCGCCCCGACGAGATCATCACGTGCGAGCTGCGGCCGGATCTGGTGCGCGAAGCGCGCCGCGGCTGGGGTGTGGAGAACAACATCTACCAATTTGGCCATCGCGGCTACGTCGCGGTGAAGGGCGGCGCGCGCGATTGCCCCTATACTTTCATGCACGACATGGTGGCGGGCCGCTATCGGCTGCCGTGGGAAAGCGAGGTCACTGTCGTGGACGGCACGTCATGCGGTTTCGCTCCGCCGACGCGCGAATATCAGGGACCGGCGCTGGGGCTGCGCAAATATGCCTGACGAGCGCAAAGGCATCGGGTGCTTCGTAGCGGCCGACCCGTATCCGTGGCCTTACAACGGCGACATGCGTCCGCAAAACACCGCGCTCATCGTGATCGACATGCAGACTGACTTCTGCGGCAAGGGCGGCTATGTCGACAAGATGGGCTACGATCTGTCGCTCACACGCGCACCGATCGAGCCGATCCAGGCGGTCATGGCCGCTATGCGCAGCCGCGGTTTTCATATCATCCATACGCGCGAAGGGCATCGCCCCGATCTGTCCGATCTACCGGAGAACAAGCGCTGGCGCTCGCGGCGCATCGGCGCCGGCATCGGCGATCCCGGACCCTGCGGCCGGATCCTGGTGCGCGGCGAGCCGGGGTGGGAAATCATTCCGGAGCTGGCGCCGCTGCCTGGCGAGATCGTGATCGACAAGCCCGGCAAGGGCTCGTTCTGCGCGACCGACCTCGAGCTCATCCTGCGTACGCGCGGCATCGACAATCTGATCCTGACCGGCATCACCACCGACGTATGCGTGCATACCACCATGCGCGAAGCGAACGACCGCGGCTTCGAGTGCCTGCTGCTCGAAGATTGCACCGGCGCGACCGACTATGGCAACTACCTCGCTGCGATCAAGATGGTGAAGATGCAAGGCGGGGTGTTTGGGGCGGTGGCGGATTCGAGGAAGGTGGTTGAGGCTTTGAAAGCGTGAATAAGGTGAAGAGGTGAAAAGGTGAACAAGAAAGATTCGCTGGAATGTCCGACATCGTGTCCTGGCCAAAGAATTGAGGGTTGAAGACGTAAGGTCAGCGCGAGTCTCCGGCATGCTGTCCCACCTGACTTGTTCACCTCTTCACCTTTTCACTTTTTCACCTCGACAGCGAAACAAGCTGACTACCCGACATGAGAATTCCCGCACAGTCGCCACCGCCTTCCTCCGCTCTCAGCCTCGAGTGCCTGAGCATGACCAAGCGCTTCGGTGCGCTGACGGCGCTCGATGACGTCTCGCTCAGCGTGCCGGCCGGCTCGTTTCATGCGCTGCTCGGTGAGAACGGGGCGGGCAAGAGCACCCTGGTGAAATGCCTGGTTGGATACTATCGTCCGGACTCCGGTGAGATCTCGGTGGACCAGCGCCAGCGCGACATCCGTTCGCCGCAGGACGCGCATCAACTGGGGATCGGCATGGTCTATCAGCACTTCACACTGGTGCCGAGCATGACCGTGGCTGAGAATCTGGTGATGTCGCGTGACGATGTGCCCGCCATCGTGAGCTGGCGCAAGGAGCGCGACCGGCTCGATGCATTCATGCGCGGCGTGCCGTTCCGCGTCGCTCTCGATACGCCGGTGTCGCGCCTTGCGGCGGGCGAGAAGCAGAAGGTCGAGATTTTAAAGCAGCTCTACCTCGATCGCCGCTTCATGATTCTCGACGAGCCGACCTCGGTACTCACGCCGCAGGAGGCCGATGAGGTGCTGGGGCTGCTCAAGCAGCTCACCCACCGCAACGAGATCACCGTGCTGATGATCACACACAAGTTTCGCGAAGTGATGGCCTATGCCGATAGCGTGACCATACTTCGGCGCGGCAAATTCGCGGGATCGGGCGCGGTCGCGGAGCTCACGCCGGCAGCGATGGCCGAGATGATGATCGGGGCGCGCGAGGAGGCGACGGTGCACGAGCGTCGCACCGCAACGGCGAGCGCAGGAAACGTGCGGCTGGCGGTGAAAGCGCTGGACGTAGACGACGATGGCGGGCTCAGCGCAGTGAGCGGTGTGAGCTTAGAGGTGAAGAGCGGCGAGATCCTCGGCATCGCCGGTGTGTCGGGCAACGGTCAGCGCGAGCTGGTGGAGGCGCTAATCGGGCAACGGCGTGCCGCAGCCGGCGCGGTGCTCGTGGAGGGCGAGCCGTATCGGGCGACGCGCACACAGATGCGTCAGCATCGCGTATATAGCCTGCCCGAGGAGCCTTTGCGCAATGCGTGCGTGCCGGAGCGTTCGGTCGCTGAAAACCTCGCGCTTCGCCACTTCGATCGCGCGCCGCTCGCGCTCGGCATTCTGCTGCGGCGTCGGGCCGTGCGCGCGCAGGCGGAACGGCTGATCGCCGAGTACAAGGTCAAGACAGCGGGTGCCGAGGCGCCGATGCGCAGCCTGTCGGGCGGCAACGTGCAGCGCGCGGTGCTGGCGCGCGAGCTGTCGAACGACGTAGCAGTGCTGATCGCGGCGAACCCGGTGTTCGGCCTGGACTTCGCTGCCGTGGCGGAGATTCACGCGCGCATTCTGGCCGCGCGCGATGCCGGCGCCGCGGTGCTGCTGGTGAGTGAAGACTTAGACGAGCTGCTGGAGCTGTCCGACCGTATCGCGGTCATGTTCGATGGACGACTGGTGCACGAGACGACGCGTGGGGATGCGGATGTCGGCGTCATCGGCAGATGTATGGCTGGGCACATTCAAAGCGGCGGCAGCACGTTGGAGCAAGCCGCCTGATTGCGTTAACGGGATTGCCTGGCGTTGCTCGCCATGATTCCCTCCCCTTCTAGGGGAGGATGAAGGCGGAGGAATGACAGTATGGAGCCATAATTTCCTCCCCCCGCTCTGTTAGTATGACGGGCATGACCCAGCCGAAGATCCTCGCTTTCGCCGGTGCCACACGTACTCAATCATGGAACAAGAAACTGATTCGCGTCGGCGCCGGCCTCGCGCGCGCTGCGGGCTGCGAGGTCACGCTCATCGACCTGCGCGATTACCCGATGCCGGTGTACGACGGCGATCTCGAAGCAGAGGATGGGCTACCACCGAAGGCGCGTGAGCTCAAAGCGCTGATGCTCGCCAACGAGGCGTTTCTGTTGAGCTGCCCGGAATACAACAGCTCCATCACCGCGGTGCTCAAGAACACCATCGACTGGGTTTCGCGTCCGCGACCGAACGAGCCCAGTGCGTTCAAGGGCAAGATCGCCGGCCTGCTGGCGGCCTCGCCGGGGAACCTGGGTGGTGTGCGCGGGCTGTTCACGGTGCGCCAGGTGCTGGCTACGCTCGGCGTGCTGGTGGTGCCGGCCCAATTCGCACTGAGCCAGGCTGCGGCTGCATTCGCTGATGACGGCGCTCTCAAGGATGAGCGCCACCGCGACGCGGTCAACGCCGTCGTGACCGAGCTGGTTCGAGTGACGTCCGCGCTGCGTCGCGCGCCTTGAGGTCGGGACGGCTCGCCCTGAAGTTGTGCGTGGCTCGCCACCTCCACCTCGCTTTGGTGCGCGTCCACCTGTTCGGCTGCGGCTCCGGACGTCGGCGTAACAACTAAGTGCGTGAGCGAGCGCACTTTTCCCGGTGCACGCGGTCAATGGCATGACGCATGCAATGCTTTCAGCGTCGCAGACTTTGCGAGGGCGGCTGCCATGGTACAGGAACAGTACTTCAACGAGATGTATGCCGCCGACGGAAGCGTGCGCGGACACTATGCGGCGCTGTCGCAGTGGATGACGTCGACCTCGTCCGAGCGTATCGCCCAGATGCGGCAGGCGGCGCAGGTGCTGTTTCATCGCGTCGGCATCACGTTTGCTGTGAACGGCGACACCACCGGCGGCGAGCGCCTCATCCCGTTCGATATCCTGCCGCACGTGATTCCTGGCGAAGAGTGGCGCAGGCTGCAGGCGGGATTGAAGCAGCGCGTGCGCGCGCTCAACATGTTCCTGCACGACGTGTATCACGACGCCGAGATCGTCCGCGCCGGCAAGATTCCCCAGCACAAGGTCTTCCAGAATGCGCAGTACCGCGCTGAGATGCGCGGGATCGATCTGCCCAACCAGATCTACGCGCACATCGCCGGTATCGATCTCGTGCGCGCCGGGCGCGGTGAATACTTCGTGCTCGAGGACAATCTGCGCACGCCATCCGGCGTGTCGTACATGCTCGAGAACCGCAAGATGACGATGCGGTTGATGCCCGAGTTGTTCTCGCGTCAGCCGATCGCTCCGGTCGAGCACTATCCCGATCTGCTGCTCGACATGCTGCGCAGCGTGGCGCCGCAGGGTGTGCTCGATCCCACGGTGGTGGTGCTCTCCCCGGGACAGTACAACTCAGCCTATTTCGAGCACGTGTTCCTCGCGCAGCAGATGGGTGTCGAGGTGGTGGAGGGCGCCGATCTGTTCGTGAAGGACAATCTGGTTTACATGCGCACGACCACCGGGCCCCAGCGGGTGGATGTGATCTACCGGCGCATCGACGACGATTTTCTCGATCCGCTCGCATTCCGCAAGGACTCCACGCTTGGCGTGCCCGGGCTGGTTTCGGTGTATCGCCAGGGGCGGGTCAGCCTGGCCAATGCGATCGGAACCGGCGTCGCAGACGACAAGTCGGTCTATCCGTACGTGCCTGACATGATCCGCTTTTACCTTGGCGAAGAGCCGCAGATTGCCAACGTCCCGACATATCTTCTGGAGAAGAAGGACGATCTGCAATATGTGCTTTCTCACCTCGACGAGCTGGTCGTCAAAGAGGCGCAGGGCTCGGGCGGCTACGGGATGCTGATCGGCCCGCGTGCCACGCGCGAGGAGCGCGAGACGTATCGCCAGCGTGTGCTGGCCGACCCGGCGAAGTTCATCGCGCAGCCGACGCTCGCACTGTCGACGTGCCCCACTTTCGTGGAGCAGGGCGTGGCGCCGCGGCACATCGACCTGCGCCCGTTCATCCTCTCCGGCAAGGAGATCGTGATGGTACCCGGCGGCCTCACGCGCGTGGCGTTGAAGGAAGGCTCGCTCGTGGTGAACTCCTCGCAGGGCGGCGGCACGAAGGATACGTGGGTGGTTGGGTAAGACCCACTCACGAATCACTAATCACGAGTCACGGTCTTTTTTTGATGCTATCCCGCACCGCCAACAACCTCTTCTGGATGGCCCGCTACGTCGAGCGGGCCGAGAATACTGCGCGTATTCTCGACGTGACGTATCGCATGTCGCTGCTGCCGCAGGAGGACGAGGCGGACCACAACGAATGGTTCGCTCCGCTCAACATCACCGGCACGTTGTTTCCGTTCAGCGGCCGCTATGCCGCCGTGGTCGCACACGACGTGCTGCGCTACATGGTGCTCGACCCGAATAACGCTTCCAGCATTTATTCTTGCGCGAAGGCTGCGCGTGAGAACGCGCGTGCGGTGCGCGGGTCGATCACCTCGGAGATGTGGGAGGTGCTCAACTCCACCTGGCTGGAGCTGCAGAACTTCAACGAAACCAGGCTCGACAGCGAAGGCGTGCGCGAATTCTTCGACTGGGTGAAGGAGCGTTCGCATCTGTTCCGCGGCGTGACGGTGGGCACGGCGCTCAAGGACGAAGCGTTCCAGTTCAACCGCCTTGGGACTTTCCTGGAGCGCGGCGACAACACCGCACGCATCCTCGACGTGAAGTATCACGTCCTGCTGCCGAGCATCGACGATGTGGGCGGCGTTGTCGACTACTACCAATGGGCAGCGGTGCTGCGCTCGGTGAGCGCGTTCGAATCGTACCGGCGCGTCTATCGCGACGTCATCACGCCGCTGCGGGTAGCCGAGCTGTTGATCCTGCGCGAAGACATGCCGCGCTCGCTGCATGCCTGCATGCAGGCGGCGTACGAGATCCTGCGCGCGCTCGAAGCGCCCGGGGCACACGAAGCGCTGCGCCAGGCCGGGGTGCTTTGGTCCGAGCTACACTTCGGGCGCATCGACGTGATCTTCGAGCACGGGCTACACGAATATCTGACGGAGTTCCTCCTGCGCACCGCGTTGCTGGGGGAGGAGATCAATCGGAGTTACTTCACGCTCAATTAAACCGAACCCCAACGCGAAAGCGCAAAGGACGCGAAGGCCGCAAAAGAAGAACTGACATGACGCAGAAGAGGGTGTCGATATTGCCACAAGGAGCCCCGCACTAAAGCTCACTCTCCATGTGCACACTCTGAGGCTACAAGCAGCCCACGCGCTCCATATGTTGGTATAGTTGGCTCTCTCGTTCTTTTTTGCGAACTTTGCGCTTTTGCGTTGGGGTTCGGTTTAAGCTCAAGACCATGACCTACTGCGTAGCCGTCCGCCTGGACACCGGTATTCTGTTCGCATCCGATTCGCGCACCAACGCCGGTGTCGACCGCATCTCGACATTCAGCAAGCTCAAGGTTTTCGAACGGGCTGACGACCGCATCCTGGTGCTGCTGTCCGCGGGCAACTTGTCGGTCACGCAAAGCGTGCTGCACATTCTCGAGCAGCACCGCAACGTGGATCCGGCCAAGCCCAGCATCTGGAGCGCTGATAACCTGTTCGACGTCGCCTGCCTGGTCGGTGATGCGCTGCGCGAGGTGCAGCGCCGCGACGGCTCACACCTGGCGGAGGACAACATCGACGCCAACGCTTCGCTGGTCCTGGGCGGACAGATCAAAGGCGAGGAACAGCGGCTGTTCAACATCTACCCGCAGGGGAACTTCATCGAAGCCGGTAGCGACACGATCTACTTCCAACTCGGCGAAAGCAAGTACGGCAAGCCGATACTCGACCGCGTCATCACCAGCTCGTCCACCGCGATGCAGACGGCGAAATGCGTGCTGGTGTCTTTCGATTCCACCATCCGCAGCAACATCTCGGTCGGTCTGCCGATCGACCTGCTGTGGTATCCACGCGATTCTCTGCGCGTGGGCATGCAGCGCCGCGTCGAGGACGGCAACCCGTACTTCAGCATGCTGCGCCAGGGCTGGGGCTCGGGACTGCGCCGCGTCTTCGCCGAGCTGCAGGATCCGGATTGGACGATTTGAGACCAAGATCAAGTGAAAAGGTGAAGAGGTGAAGAGGTGAAAAGGTGAACAGGAAAGATCACCTGAAACGTCCGACATCGCCTCCTGGCCGAAGGATTGAGGGTTGAAGGCGGAAGGTCGGCGTGAGTCTCCGATGTTCCATCCTGCCTCACCTCTTCACCTCTCCGCTTTCACGCACGCATGCCCATAAGGCTCCGTCACAACACAACCTATACCTTCGACCGCAGCGTTGTGCTCGGCCCCCATGACGTCCGCCTGCATTCCTCTGGGTACTGCCGCTCGCCGATTCTCGACTACACGCTGCGCGTGCAGCCCGCCGATGCTGCCGTTCACTGGTACGTGGACGCGCCAGGGAACAGCGTCGCGCGTTTCGTGTTCTCGCAGCCGGTCTTAGAGCTGAGCTTCGATGTCGAGCTTACTGCCGATCTGCGGCCGACCAATCCGTTCGACTTTCTGCTCGATCTCTCGGCAATGCAGTTTCCGTTTCGCTATCCGGACGAGGTGGCGGTGGAACTCGCGCCCGCACTGGGTGCGGAACCCGCCGCGGCGCGAACGAGCGAGTGGGTCGAGACGCTCCGGCGCGATTGTATGGGCAC
>Ga0335082_10004698_pt1 | contig 14913 bp, 14 predicted proteins | sample Lox_Sample_41_FD_206718 | JGI IMG/M metagenome (GOLD analysis project Ga0335082, IMG submission 206718) | Soil microbial communities from Loxahatchee National Wildlife Refuge, Florida, United States - Lox_Sample_4.1 | ecosystem: Environmental > Terrestrial > Soil > Wetlands | place: USA...
CTACCGCGACCGCGACGCGCGGCTCGCCACCATGGACGAGCAGCGTCTCGACGCCGCGCTCTTGTTCCCCACGCTCGGCTGTGGTGTCGAACAGGCATTGCGTTTCGACGTGCCGGCCACGATGGCGAGCCTCACCGCGTTCAACCTGTGGCTCGAAGACGACTGGGGCTACTCGTACAAGGACCGGGTCATCGCGGCGCCGATGATCTCGCTCGCCGATCCGGCCGCCGCGGTGGAAGAGCTCGACCGCGTGCTCGAACGCGGCGCGCGTGTGGTGCACATGCGGCCGGCGCCGGTTCCCACCGGCGGCGCGAGAGGTCGCTCGCTCGGCAACAAGCTGCACGATCCGGTATGGGCGCGTCTCGCGGAAGCCGGCGTGCCGGCCGCGTTCCACCTCGGCGACAGCGGCTACAACGCGATGCTCGGCGCGCCGTGGGGCGGAGCGGAAGACTTCGCGCCGTTCCGCGAGCCCGATGTGCTCGGCCAAGTGATCATCGGCGATCGCGCGATCCACGACACGATGGCAAGCCTCATCGTGCACGGGGTGTTCAAGCGCCACCCGCGTCTGCAGGTCGCGAGCATCGAGAACGGTTCCGATTGGGTGTATCCGCTCCTGAAAGGCCTGCGGAAGCAAGCGAACCGCACGCCGTGGCTGTTCCCGGAAGATCCGCTCGACACGATCCGCCAACACGTCTCGATCACGCCGTATTACGAAGACGACATCCGTAAGCTCGCCGACACGATCGGTGTCGAGCGCGTGCTCTTCGGATCCGACTGGCCGCACGGCGAAGGCCTCGCCGAACCGGCCGCGTTCGTCGACGAGCTCGAGGCCTTCACTCCCGACGAGGTGCAGCGCATCATGCGTCAGAATTGCGCGGAGCTCGTCGGGCTCGCTTGACTGCACCGCGTTGAGCGACACCGTCGACCAGATGATCCGGCGCCGCCAGGGCGACGCGCACACCGCGCTGCGGTTCGAAGACGAGCAATGGACGTGGGACGAGCACGTGAACGCGTCGGCGACGCGGGCCGCGCTCGCTTGCGCATGGCAGCGGCCCGGCCCGTTCCACGTCGGTTATCTCCTCGAGAACGTTCCCGAGACGAGCTTCTGGCTCGGAGCCGGCGCGGTGTGCGGCGCCACGATGGTGGGCATCAATCCGACGCGCCGCGGCGCCGAGCTCGCAACCGACATTCGCCATACCGATTGTCAGCTCGTCGTGGCCGAACGCAAGTTTCTCCCGCTGCTCGAAGGTCTCGACCTCGGCATTCCCCCCGAGCGCGTGCTCGCGGTCGACTCCGACGCGTATCGCGACGCGATCGACGAACACACCACGACGGCGCTGCCCGACCAACCCGTCGCGCCCGACGCCGTGGTGCTCCTCGTGTTCACGTCGGGCACCTCGGGTGCGCCGAAGGCCGCGATCGTCACCCAGCGCCGGCTCGCGGGTTACGGGCAGCGGTTGAGTGAGGCACAGGAGATCACCCCGGATTCGGTCTGCTATCTCGTGATGCCGATGTTCCACTCGAACGCGTTGTACGCAGGATGGTCACCGGCCGTCTACGCGGGCGCGACGATCGCGCTGCGGCGCAAGTTCTCGGCATCGGGATTCATCGACGACGTGCGCAAGTACGGCGTCACGTACTTCAACTACGTCGGCAAGCCGCTCAGCTACATCCTCGCGACGCCGCCGCGCCCCGACGATCGCGACAACACGCTCGTGAAGGTCCTCGGCAACGAAGGAACCGAACAAGACGTCGCGCGGTTCAGCGAGCGTTTCGGCGTGCCGGTCATCGACAGCTACGGGTCGACCGAAGGCGGCCTCATGGTGCGCCGCAGCCCGGAGCAGCCGAAGGGCGCGCTCGGTCCGTTGCCCGACGGCGCGCTGGTGGTCGATCCCGAGACATGTGAGCCGCGCGCGCGGGCGCGTTTCGATGCCGCCGGTCGGCTCGTGAACCCCGACGAGTGCATCGGCGAGATCGTGAACACGGGACCGTCGAGCAATGCGTTCGAGGGCTACTACAAGAACGACGACGCGGTACGGACGCGCACGCGCAACGGCTGGTACTGGTCGGGTGATCTCGGCTTCGCCGATGACGACGGCTGGTTGTGGTTCGCGGGTCGCGACTTCGAGTGGATGCGCGTCGACGGTGAGAACTTCGCGGCCGCGCCGATCGAGCGCATCGTGAGCGGCTTTCCGGGTGTCGTGCTCGCGGCCGTGTACGCCGTACCGGCCACCGACGTCGGCGACGACGTGATGGCCGCGCTGCAGCTCGCGCCGGGCACCACCTTCGACGCGCTCGCCTTCGACGAGTATCTCCGCAAGCAGCCCGACCTGGGCGAGAAGTGGGCGCCGCGCTACGTGCGAGTGAGCAACGCGCTGCCCGTGACGGCCACGTCGAAGATCGTGAAGCGGCAGTTGCGCGCCGATCGCTGGGAGACCGACGATCCCGTCTGGTGGCGACCCGATCGTGACGCGCCATTACGCGCGATGACCGCGTCCGACATCGCGGCGGTCCGGGAGCAGTTCGACGCGGCCGGACGGGCCCGCGAGCTCGAGACCCGTTGAGTCAGGGTGGCTCGGGCAGGTCGAGTCCGAACAGGTTGATCGCGTTCCCGCGCACGATCTTGTGCACGACGTCGGCCGGCAGGTTGCCCAGGAGTTCGACCGCGAGATCGCGCGTGTCGGGCCACGTCGAGCCGGAGTGCGGGTAGTCGACCTCGAACATCAGCAATGTCGCGCAACCTTGACCCGGCGAGTACCTGTATCCCAGGTTGATCACAGCCGGCGCAGACAACGTGGGACACATGAGCGATGTCACGAGAACCGAATGCCGGTCGTGCCAGCTCCCCGAGGCGCTTCGCCACGCGCGCGTCGTTGCTCACCTCGCTCGCGGCGTCGGCTGGCCCCGCGGCGGCTGGCTGCTCGCGGGCCTGTCCGACACGGCGCGCCGCACGCTCGTCGCCGACGGTTACGACATCATGGAAGATGTCTACGGCCGAGTGATCGTCGAGCCGCCCGCGGTGTAGTACGGCCGTCGCCGCACCGCGGGCACCGGCCGTGGCGTACCGTTGCGGCGTGGAGCAACGTGGGAAGGCTCCGGACGAGCTGCTCGCGGAGGCACGCGCGGCATTGCGCGGCGGCGATGCCGATGCGGCGCGCCGGCTCCTCGACACCGCGCGCGCCGAGTTCCCCGACGATGCCGACGTGTACGCGGGCCTTGCCCGCGCCGCGTACCTCGCACTGGATTTTTCGGCGGCGGCGGATTGATGGCGGCGGCGACAGCCTGACGGGCGCAGTATTGATCCGGCCGGACGGGCACGTCGCGTGGACATGAGCGTGGACAAGAGCGTGGACAAGAGCGTGGACAAGAGCGTGGACAAGAGCGTGGACAAGAGCGTAGACAAGAGGTTTGACGCATCCGGAGCTGCGTCGAGTCTCGCGGTTGGCACGGGGACCGCCGACCGGCACACTGGATGAGTGCAGTCGACGCGTGTCTCGCGCCTGATTCATGCGCCTCGGGCCGCGATCTACGCCGCGCTGCTCGATCCGGATGCGATCGCGCTCTGGCGCGCGCCCGACGATATGACGTGCCGCGTTCATTCCTTCGATGCCCGTGAAGGTGGTGAGTACCGCGTGTCGCTCACCTATGACGAACCGGATCGGCAAGGAAAGTCTTCCGCGCACACCGACACGTATCGCGGCCGCTTCCTTCGGCTCGTGCCCAACGAGAAGGTGGTCGAGTCGATGGAGTTCGAGACCGACAATCCCGCGCTGGCGGGCGCGATGACACTCACGACGGCCCTCAGTGACGCGGCGGATGGAACCGAAGTCGTGATGAGCCACGAGGGAATCCCGGACGCGATACCGGCCGCCGACAACGAGCTGGGTTCGCGTATGGCGCTTGCGAACCTCGCCCGGCTCGTGGAACGCAGTTGAGCACAGGCGAGCGGCGCGTTCTCGTCGCGCCTACCCGTGTCCCGCTTCGCGGGCGGTGCGCTCCAGCTTCTCTCGATACGCAGCCCACCATGCCGCGTCGGTGCTGGGGAGATTGCTGGCGTTCGGGAACAGCCCGACGCTGCCGTCGATCAGTTCGCGCACGATGTCGGCGTGGCCCGCATGCCGCTGCAGGTCCGAGATCACATGAATCAGCACGCGCTGCAAGGTCGGGTAGCGGCGCTCTTCCGGCCACCACGGAACTTCGCCGGTCGCGTCGAGCGCAAGCGCGTCGATCGTCGCGTCCGCATGCGCGCATGCACGCTCGTACAAGCTGACGATGTCGTCGCGCGTCTCGTCCGGCCCTGCCCACATGTCGGCGTTCGGCTCCGGATCGGCTAACCAATCCAGCGGCTCGTCGGCCGGTCGCCCGAACACCAACCCGAAGTAGCCGAGCTCCACGCCGGCGCAGTGCTTCACGAGCCCCAACAGGTTCGTACCCGTCGAGGTCATCGGACGACGGATGTCGTATTCCGACAGACCGTCGAGCTTCCACACGAGCGCGGCCCGCGCGCCCACGAGGTACATACGGAGATCCGTCTTCGCGTCAGCCATCGACTTCCTCCCCGGTGCGCCAATCGAATCAACGCTACCGGTCGAGCAGCAGGCAGAAGACAACGAACCGGCTTCCCGCGGCAGTCGGTTCGTGTCCGACCATCTCGGCACCGAGGCTCCTCGCAACACCGAGCGACGCCTCGTTCCCCTCGACGATCTTGATGACTGCCGAGGACGCGCGGAGGACCTGCGCCGCGTAACTCAGCGCGAGCCGAGACGCTCGCGCCGCGAAGCCGCGTCGCCGATACGGCGGAAAGATCACGTACGAGAGATTCACTCGGCCGTCTCCGAGGTCGCGTAGCTCGACACCACCTGCGAGATCGTGGCCGGGAAGCGCACGCACGCCCCACTGACGAACCGCTCCCTCGCACGCCCAGGATTCTTGCCAGGCCGCGATCGCGCGTTCGACGTGCGCGCGGGTGGCGGGTCCGGGAAACTCGAACCACCGGATCTGCTCGTCGTCCTCACCCGCGAGCCACGCGTCGACGTCGTCCATCGACAGCCGGCGCAGGAGCACAACGCCGTCGCTCGGCTCGTCGTCCATGCCTCAGGATGCATCATTCCGAGCGACGCCGATCGGCAATTCGAACGCGTCGTCGCCTCCCCCTCATCGACACCGATGACGACTACCTTGCTGCGAACGCATGACATCCACGACCGGCACGGGCGAGCACGCCACCTCGGCGTTACCGTCGTTACACAACGACTGGCTGCTGAGGCTCACCGGCATCGACGCGCCACCGTCGGAACCGAAGGCGACGTGTGGCGACTGCGTCATGTGCTCGGGCCCGGAGCGCTCCGGTAGTGCGGTCGCGTTCTCTCCGCACGTGAAGTGCTGCAATTACGTCCCGCACCTCGCGAACTTCATCGTCGGTCGGTCGTTGCTCGGCCCCGGGCGCGAAAGCATCCAGGGCCGGATCGCGCGCCGGGCGGGAGTGACACCACTCGGACTCGGTCTCAGCCAAACCGACATCCGTCGCATCGTCGCGGCGCGGTCGCAGCTCGGAGAGCCCGACGTGGTGTGCCCGCACTTCGACGACACCAACGGCTGTGCCATCTGGCAAACCCGGAACGCGGTGTGCTCGACGTGGTTCTGCCAGCACGAGCGCGGCGCAGTATCCCAACGCTTTTGGCACGCGACGCGCGATCTGTTGATCGCGACAGAGGAGCGCGTCGCGTACCACTGTCTTCTCGCCGCGGACCTCCCCGAAGAGCAGGTCCACGCGGTGCTCGGCCAGCGTGCCACGGTCCGAGAGACCATCGCGCTCGCCAACGCCGGCGAGAACCTGAGCTCCGACCCGTCGCCGGACGACGAATCGGCCGCGTGGTACGAGCGGATGTGGGGCGAGTGGCGAGACCGCGAGGAAGAGTGGTTCCTTCGCTGCGCCGAGTCGGTCGAGAACCTGCACGAACGGGAGCTCGTCGCGCCGATGGACGAGCTCCGCGAACTTGCCGATGCGGTCGGACAGCGTCGGCGCGAGTTGAGCGCACACGAGACGCCCGACATGTTGATGTTCAGCCCCGGCGTCGGAAGCAACGCCACTGGGGACGAGCTCCGACTCGTCGGCTACAGCCCGTTCGACCCACTCGTGGTGCCCGCGGCGATGCTCGCGCCTTTGCAACGCCTCGACGGACGACCGATCGCGCAAGTGCGCGCCGAGCTGAGCGCGCGGGGCATCACGCTCGACGACCAGATCCTCCGTCAGCTGTACGACTTCGGGATCGCGGTGCCGCCGCCTTGACCGTCCGGGCCGGGGCCAAGGTGCCGCTCGACCTCTCCGGCGGGCGCGGCGACTGACAGGAGAAGTGTCATGTCGGCTGGAGGTCGTGGGCCTGGCCGATGCGCCCCGCTTCCACGCGGTTTGGCACGTCGAGCTTGCGCAGCAGGTTCGAGACGTGGACGCTCGCGGTCTTCTTGCTGATGAACAACGACTCGGCAATGTCACGGTCGGTGTGCCCCACCGCGAGGTGGCTCAGCACTTCGACCTCTCGCGGCGTGAGTCCGAGGTCGGCGGCCACGGTCGACTCGGGCGTGGGTGGTTCGTCCTGCGCGTCTATGAGGTGGAGGCGCGCCCGCTGCGCGAGGCGTGAGATGTCGTCGATCAGCGGCGCCGACGACAACTTGGTGCTGATGCGCCACGCGCGCTGCAGACACGCGGTGGCACGCGGGCGCTGCGAGCGTGCCGCGAGCAAGGCGTCGGCGGCGCGCCAGAGGCTGTATGCCGTTGGGTATGGCTCGCCGCAACGCTCCCAACGGTCGGCGGCGATCTCCCACGCGTCGGCGTCCGAGCGATGGAGCCGCGATCGTTCGGCGTGACCTGTCGCCGCGAAGGCGTCGAGTCGCGGGGGCACCGCGCCGCCGCTCGCGATCCTCGCGGCAATGATCTCGTCGATCGTCTGGATATGGTCGAGGCTGCGGATCCGCAGCTTGTCCACGTCGACGGCGCGGCGGGTCTGGGTCGCGTCCTCGAATTCGTCCGCGAGGCACTGGATCGCGAGGACGTTGATCTGCATCCGGAACGGCGCATCGTCCGTCTCGGCGGCGAGCGCCAGTGCCTGCTCGATGTCGGTGTTTGCGTCAGCGGGCCGTCCTTCGAGCAAGGCGACCTCGGCCCGCAGTCGGTGGTAGGTGCCGCGCACCTGGAGGTCGTCGAGGTTCGTCGAGAGCTCGTCGGCCAGGTCGAGGTAGCGCGAGGCGTCGCCCGTCCGGCCGTCGCGGATCGCGACCTGCGCTCGCAGGAGCGACGGTCCGGTGACGCAGCTGCCCACGCCGCGTTCTCCCGTCAGTGCGAGGAGCGTCTCCGCGTCGGCATGACGACCAAGACGGATGAACGCGTCGACAACATTCGTTGCCGCGCCGTTCAGCCTTACTCCCCACATCTCCTCGCCGATTGCGGTGCTGTCGAAGATGACTGCCACACAGTCCTCGAGGCGGCCGGCCTCGGCAAGCATCGCGCTGAGACCCATGTACGCGCGGTTGAGGTCGTCGGCGTTTGCTGTCTCCTCCGCGATCGCGAGCGCGTCGCGGATGAGCTCGATTCCCTCGTCGTGGAATCCCTGCATGGCGCGGCTACAGCCGAGTGTGTACTTCAGGTGGCCCTCCTCGGCGCGCGCACCTGCCGCGACGGCAATCGGCAGCGCGTCCCGGCATCGGCGCTCGGCCGCGCCGAACCGCGACATCAGCATGAGCCCCCGTGCTTCTTCCGCGAGAACGCGCGCGAGCGCGGCCGAAGGCTCGTCGGCCGGGACCAGTGCGGCAGCGCGGCGATACGACTCGAACGCGAGCTCCGAGTCGCCTATCGCCCACGAGTTACGTCCGAGGAGCGCCCAGCACCGCGCGACGCGCAGCGGATCCATGACGCGGTCCGCGGCCGCGATCGCCTCACGTGCGAGCTCGACCGAGCGGTCGCACGCGCCGGCCATGTACGCCGCGTCGGCAGCCTGCTCCAAAATGGACGCATGCACGACTGGATCAACCGCTTCGTCACCCAGACGGTGCGCGGCAGCGAGCGCGCGCTCGAAATGCGTGAGCGCTTCGGGAAACGCCCATACGGCGACGGCCGCGTCGGCCGCGGTGAGAGAGGGCGCGAGCGACGCGTCCCACACGCCGGCCGCCCACCAGTGTGCGGCGATCTCCGCGGCACGGTGACCGCGCGAGCCGCGTTCGTCGAGCGGCGTCGATTCAAGCACCGTCGCAACCCTGCGATGCCAGCGCGCGCGCTCGCCGGGCAGCATTGACGCGTAGATCACTTCACGAAGCAACGCGTGACGGATCGCATAGCCGGTTCCGGTCGTATCGACGACCAGCAGCTGCCGTCCGACCAACTCGTCAAGCGCCACTTCGAGCGCCTCCACTTCGAGCGCATAGACCTCGACGAGCAACTCGTGGCTCACGGGTGGTGCCAGAACCGACGCGAGACGCACGAGATCACGGGCGTCCTTCGAGAGCCCCTGCATTCGGCTCAGCACCAAACTCTGGAGCTGGGGCGGCAGCGCGGGATCGGCCCGCGCCGCGGTGAGCTCCTCGACGAAGAAGGGATTGCCCTGCGAACGGCCGCAAACCGCGTCGACGAGGGCCCAACCGGGCGCTTCGCCGATGATGCTCTCGATCATCGCCGACACGTGCTCACGGGTCAGCCCGGTCATCCGCAGTGTCGTGACGCTCGGTGCGCGGCTCAGCTCACTGACCCAACCCACCAGTTGGTGGCCGAGCTCGTGCTCGTCGCTGCGATACGTACCGACGAGCAGGACACGCGCGGACGCGAGATTGCGCGCGAGGAAGCCAAACACTTCCGTGCTCGCGGAATCGGCCCAGTGCAGGTCCTCGAAGACGATCACGCAGGGCGCCTGCCCGGAGATGCGCGTGAAGTACGCCAGGAGCGTCTCGTAGTTCTTGGTCTTTGCGAGCTCGTCGGCGACGTGCGGCACTGCCGAGTACTGACTCCAGCGGACCTCACCGCTGCTCGTATCCGCCTCGGCAGCCGACGCCGTGAACAGGGTCGCGAGCGCGTCTTCGCCGAACTGCCGCACCAGTTCGCGCAAGACCCCGACGACGGGCGCGTACGGCAGACCGCTCCCGCCGATCGGCACCGAGAACCCCGTCGCGACCACCGCGCCCCCACAACGCGCGAGCTCGCAGAATTCCTCGACGAGCCGCGTCTTGCCGATCCCCGCGTCACCCGAGATGAGCACGGTATTGGCGTCACCCGCAGCGGCCGCATCGAGAGCAGCGTCAAGGGCGGCGAGCTCTTCGGCTCGTCCAACCAACTCGCGGCGGGCATCTCGCTGGTGCACGACACAATCATCGCCCACGGCGTCGGCTCACCGCACCAGCAGACCTCCTCAGATCTGCCCCGAGAGTTACCTATTTTCGACGCCGCCCGAGCGCGGGCGAGACGCTCCTCGTACCTTCCGGCTCTGACGCAGGGCCGAGACGACACGGCTTCAGGCCGCCCGGAACCGCGGTGCCGGGACGGTCGCGATACGTAGCGGCGGTTGGTGATCTAAGGAGACATCCCGATGCGTGGCGGCTCCTGAAGGCGCATCGTCGAAGTCGCGGGTCGCCATACCCGTGGAAGGTCCCCGGTTGGAGGGGTCCTCGAACAGGAGGGGTGTCATGACAGCTACTTCAGTGCTTGCGCCGAGTACGCCGAGGTCTTGGAAGGCACTTCAGCGCGCCGCGTTGATCGTCCTCGTGATTGCGGCGTTCGTCGTGCTGGCATTCGCGGCTGGGCGCGCCAGCGTGAGCGCCCACCACGATTCACCGACTCTCGCGCCGACTTCGGCTTCCGCGCCGTCGGCGGCGGGCGCGACCGTTGACAATTGCCGTATCCGTCGTGGTCCGTGCTGAGGGGAGATGACGATGCCTTTGTTCATGGATGTACACGAAAAAGTCGATGGTCTCACGGCCGAAGCCGTTGCGGGCGCGCATCGCCGAGATCTCGAGGTGCAAGGCTCCTACGGAGTTCAGTACCTGCGTTACTGGTTCGACGAAAACAGCGGCAAGGTCTTTTGCTTGGTCGAAGCGCCCGACGCCGAGGCTGCGCACGCCGTGCACCGAGAAGCGCACGGCTTGGTGGCAGACTCGATCACCGAGGTGCGGGAGGGCAAGTGAGTGCCGTCGAGCCTCACTTACCCGCACGGTCACTCCTCGAGTGCTGAACGGTCCCACCGTGCGAGCTCCGCGGCGGCTTCGTAGGTACTTTGGAAGAACGTGAGCAGCATCTGGTCCGGGTCGTCGGATGTCCGCACTGCGCGGTAGGGAAGAATGAATTCCCCGAGCGTCTCGTCGTAGGAGGCCGCGGCGGGCTCGACCGGCCACTGCGCGAAACCGTCGGGTTGCGGGTACGCGTAGGCGTAGAAGGCGCCTTCATCAGCACCGCCGGGCCAGAAGCCGCAGCTGCTGACTTCATGGCTGTACGCGAGTTGTTGCACCCGGTCCGGACAGTTCGGCACACCGCCCGGATGGGTCGGTGCGGTTCGTCCGGAGAAACGCGTCGTGGCGAGGTCGGCAGCTCCCCAGAAGAAATGCACCGGGCTCGACTTTCCCATGAACCGGCCGCGGAAGATCGACATGACGCGGTGAGCCTGGACGAGCGCGCGCCAGAATCGGTGGACGGCGTCGGGGTCGTAGGAATGATGCTCGTCGTCCTCGGCGAAGGGAATGGCAGTCGGCACCTCAACGGGTCGCGCCATGATCTCGACGTTGACGCCGACATCGTCGAGCGCCGCCATCGTGTCGGCGTAGAAGCTCGCGACCGACTGCGGCTCCAAGCGCACCCGACCGGCACCGCCATCGGATGTTCGGATCTTCAGGACATGATCGATGAAGTCGAACTCGATCTCCAGACCCGTGTCACCGTCGTGCATCAGCGAGGTGGTCAAGCCGCGCGCCGACACGTACAGCGGCACCTGCCACCAGTGATTCACCATGGGCTCCAGCGCGAGTCGCACCTTGCCGACGATCTGGAGCCACATGTGCAAGGTGTCGCGCGTGTCCTCCCATGCCGAGAGTGTCAGCTCTGGCCACGCGTCCGAACCGATCGGCGAGCTCACTCGCACAGGTTGCCCGCTCCGGAGCATGATTTCCAGCGTGGATGATCTCGGCGGCGCGTCGGCAATCGAGTCCGTCGCGCTCACGTTCCGTCTTCCGATCGTGCGGCTCCTCGGGCAATGACGTCGAGAATCGAGCGATACGCCGTGATCGGCGACACCCAGACTGCCGCGCTCGTGGGCGACAACGGCTCGATCGATTGGTTGTGCGCACCGCGGTTCGACAGCGGCGCGTGCTTCGCGGCGCTGCTCGGAGACGAGTCGCACGGACGATGGTTGATCGCGCCCGCGGCCGGAGGCCGCGCCGCGCGCCGCCGCTACCGCGCCGACACGCTCGTGCTGGAAACCGAGTTCGAGACGCCCGAGGGCTCGGTCAGGATCATCGATTTCATGCCGATCCGCGACCAGACCGTCGACGTGATCCGGATCGTCGAAGGGCTACGCGGCGACGTGCCGATGCGGATGCATCTCACGATCCGCTTCGACTACGGCCACATCGTCCCGTGGGTGCGCAACGTCGGCGGTGCCATCACCGCCACGGCCGGCCCGGACGCGCTCGTGCTGCACACGCCGGTCGAGACGCACGGCGAGGGCTACTCGACGGTTGCCGATTTCACGGTCAGCGCCGGCCAGGAGCTTTCCTTCAGCCTCGCTTGGTACGCGTCTCACGTCGAAGTGCCGGGGCCCCGCAACGCGGCGCAATCGCTGAAGCGCACGGAAACCTGGTGGCGCGAGTGGGCGAAGGCGTGCAACTACGACGGCGCATGGCGCGACATCGTGCAGCGATCGTTGACGACGCTCAAGGCGCTGACGTATGCGCCGACGGGCGGGATCGTCGCCGCGCCCACATGCTCCCTGCCGGAGTGGATCGGAGGGGTGCGCAACTGGGACTACCGGTTCTGTTGGCTTCGGGACGCAACGTTCACGCTGCTCGCATTCATTCATGCCGGCTACGAGGACGAGGCGCGGGCGTGGCGAGGGTGGCTCCTGCGCGCGGTCGCCGGCGACCCCGCCGACCTGCAGATCATGTACGGGCCGGCGGGGGAACGCCGGCTGACCGAATGGGAGGTGCCGTGGCTTCCCGGATACGAGGGCTCGCGTCCGGTCCGCATCGGCAACGCGGCGTCCGAGCAGTTCCAACTCGATGTGTACGGGGAAGTCATCGACGCGCTCTACCAGGCGCGGCGCGTCGGGATCTCCGGCCACGACGCCAGTCCGCGCGATCTGATCCTTGCCTTGCTCGAATCCCTCGAAGCCGGTTGGCGGTTGCCCGACGAAGGCATCTGGGAGGTGCGCGGCCCGCGCCAACATTTCACCCACTCGAAGGTCATGGCGTGGGTGGCGTTCGATCGCGCGGTACGTGCCGTTCAGGAGTTCGCGATCGACGACGACGCGTCACGCGTCGCGCACTGGAGCAACATTCGCGACGAGATCCACGCCGAAGTGTGTGCGAATGCGTACGACGAAGAGCGCCGAGCATTCGTGCAGGCGTACGGCTCGTCCAACCTCGACGCCGCATTGCTGATGATTCCGTTGGTCGGATTCCTTCCTGCGACCGACGAACGGGTGCGAGGAACGGTCGATGCCATCCAGCGCGAGCTCACGACCGACGGGCTCGTGATGCGTTACACCTCCGACGGCACGGTCGACGGGCTTCCTCCCGGTGAAGGCGTCTTCCTGCCGTGCACGTTCTGGCTGGTCGACAACCTCGCGTTGATGGGGCGCGTCGACCAAGCGCGCGACCTCTTCACACGATTGGTCGCCCTCGCCAACGACCTCGGGCTCCTCGCCGAGGAGTACGACCCTCGATCGGGACGACAGCTCGGGAACTTCCCGCAAGCATTCACCCACGTCGCGCTCGTGAACAGCGCGGTCAACCTGTCGCGTATCGAGCGCGGCGGGACGCGCCACCATCGCGCGCGTTGACGTCTGAACCTGCGAAGCAGTCGGCGACCGCAAGTTCGCGACCCGGGGCTCGAGCCGGGGGCGGGAGTACCGAGGGTTCCTCCTTGCGCGCGGCTTCGGTTTCGCGGCACGGTTCGCGCGTGAACTACGAGGAGATTCGCGTCGAAGACGACGATCACGTCCGGCTGGTCACGCTCGACCGACCGGCGCGGCGGAATGCGATGTCGTGGCGCATGCTCGCGGAGCTCGCCGATGCGATGGCCGCCGCGGATGCGGACGACGACATACGCGTCGTCGTCATCACGGGTGCGCCGCCGGCGTTCTGCGCCGGTACCGACATGACCGTCGACGGCCACGCGTGGCAGGCACCAACCGCCGCCCGGGGGAACCCACGACGGGAATTCCAGCCGCACGAAGTGCGCAAGCCCGTGATCGCGGCGATCAACGGCCACGCGATCGGGGTCGGGCTGACGTATCCGCTTCAGTGCGACGTCCGCTTCGTCGCGACTGATGCGAAGCTCTCGTTCGCCTTCACGCGGCGAGGGGTCGCGCCCGAGCTCGGATCGCATTTCCTCCTGCCCCGCATCATCGGTTTCTCGCACGCCGCGGACCTGCTGATCTCCGGCCGAACGTTTGACGGCGCTCACGCCGCCGCAATCGGCCTGGCGTCACAAGCGCTGCCCGCCGACGACGTCCTGGACGCGGCGCTCGGGTACGCCCACGACATCGCGCGCGAGTGCTCACCCACGTCGTGCGCGATCGTGAAGGAACTGCTCTGGTCGGCGCTCGATCTCGACCAGGCCGAGGTCCGCCGCATCGAGCTCGCGCTCTTCGGCTGGATCGGCAGGCGCGACGACGCGCGCGAAGGCGTCATGTCGTGGAGTGAGCGCCGCGCGCCGCGCTGGACCGGGGCACCGTCGGAACGACCCGAATGGTGGCAGGCCATCTGAACATCCGTTCGGTTCGGGCTAAGTTTGCGCGTCATGCGTATGCGATTGGAACGCGCGGACGACTACCTCCACGAAGTCGAGTCGGCGTCGAACTTCAACGAAAGCCGTTACTACAACTTCTTCGACCGCCGGGTGGGCATGGGCGGCTGGGTCCGGATGGGGAACCGGCCGAACGAGGGGTACGCGGAGATGACCGTGTGCCTGTACCTTCCCGACGGTCGCGTCGCGTTCAACTACAAGCGGCCGCGGATCGACGGGCACGCGGCCCACGACGCGGGCGGATTGCGTTTCGAGGTCATCGAGCCGTACCAAGAGCACCGCGTGACGTACGACGGGAAAGTGTGCGTGCTCGCGCGACCGCGTGAGATGACCGATCCGAAGAGCGCGTTCAACGACAATCCGCATGCGCCGTGCGTGATCGATCTCACGCTGAAGCGCGTCGGGCGACCGTGGGGCGGCGAACCGGAGTGGGAGGAGGGCGAGGCGAAGCCCGACCTCGACCCCGAGAAGATGTTCGCCCGTGGTCACACCGAACAGCACATGGCCATCACCGGCCACGTAACCGTTGGCGACGAGCATTTCGAGATCGCCGATGCGCTCGGGCTGCGCGACCATTCGTGGGGCCCGCGCTTCTGGCAGAACGTCTGGTGGTACCGGTGGCTCACCGTCAACCTCGGTCCCAAACTCGGGTTCGCGCTCACGATCGCGGGTACCGAAGATGATCCGGACTCGCGCCGGGTCGGCGGTTTCCTCTACGACAGCGAACGATACGGTGACGATCATTGGGTGCCGATCCGCGACTGCAGTCTCACCTCGCAGTACGACGATGAGTGGTACCCGATCAAGAACCACGCGAAGGTCGTCACCGACGATCACGTCTACGAGGTCGATGGAGAGGTGTGGTCGAACATCCCGTTGCGCAACCGGCGCGACGGTATGGTCACTCGCATCACTGAGGG
>Ga0335082_10004699_pt1 | contig 14910 bp, 11 predicted proteins | sample Lox_Sample_41_FD_206718 | JGI IMG/M metagenome (GOLD analysis project Ga0335082, IMG submission 206718) | Soil microbial communities from Loxahatchee National Wildlife Refuge, Florida, United States - Lox_Sample_4.1 | ecosystem: Environmental > Terrestrial > Soil > Wetlands | place: USA...
CCTGGATGAACATCTCCAGGGCCTGCTCGCCGCTGGTGGCCACCTGCACTTCGAAGGATTCCTCGCGCAGGGCGCGGCTGATGGTGCGCAGGGTGAGCGCCTCGTCGTCGACCACCAGGATGGAGTGCCCCATCAAGTGACCACCTCCTCCAGTTCGGGCGCGACCTGGCCGACCTGGCGGATGGGCAGGGTGATGCGGACGGTGGTGCCCTGTCCGGGCGCGCTGTCGATCTTCAGGTCGCCCTTGTGGCTGCGCACGTAGGCCTGGCTGATGCTGAGGCCAAGGCCGGTGCCCTGGCCGCGCTTGGTGGTGAAGAAGGGCTCGGTGACGCGGGCCAGGATGTCGGCGGGGATGCCGCTGCCGGTGTCGGAGACGGAGAGCTCGATGCTCTCCTCGAACTTCACCTTGCGCGCGGAGACGGTGATGCGGCCGCCTTCGCTGGTGGCCTGGCCGGCGTTCAGCAGCAGGTTCATCAGGACCTGCGAGAGCTGGTTGGAATCGGCGGAGATCTGCGGCAGGTCGGCGGGGATGTCGACCAGCAACTGGATGCCATGGAACAGCGGCTGATGGTAGAGGAAGGCGAAGGTGTCGGCGACCAGGCGGTCGAGGTGGACCTTGCTGATCAGCAGCGGGCCGGGGCGGGCGTAGTTCAGCAAGGCGTGGAGGGTGGCGGAGATGCGCTTGGCGCCGGCGATGCACTGCTCGATCTCGACGCGCTGCTCCGGGTCCCTGACGGTGCGCAGTTCCAGCTCCAGATGGGAGAAGATGCCGAGCAGGGGATTATTGATCTCGTGGGCGGCGCCCATGGCCAGCTGGGCCAGGGCGGCGTACTTCTCGTACTCGGCGAGCTGCACCTGGAACTGGGCCTTCTCGCGGGCGAGCTCGCGCTCCTGGTTGAGACGGTTGGCCAGCTCTTCCTGGGCGGAATCGCGCTCCAGCTCACGCTGGCGGGCGACCTCGAGCGCCGTCAGCAGCCCGAGGGCGGCGGCGCGCGAGCGCTTGACGGCGAACCACCAGCCCAGAAGGGCCGCCGCCAATGCCGCCGTGACCACCGCGATGACGGTCTCGTGGGTCAGGAAAAACGAGGGCAGCACGCTCGTACTCCTCCCATTCTGTACCGCTTCCAGCATGGGCCGGGGCCGCCGATCCGGCAGTGATTGGGGTCACCAGCGGGCGTGACCGCTGAACCACGCCGGCGCTTGAGGACGTGCGCGGGGCGAGGTCCGCGGTCAGCCCTCATTCGCCCATCACCTTCACCAGGACGCGCTTGCTGCGCTGGCCGTCGAACTCGGCGTAGAAGATGCGCTGCCAGGTCCCGAAATCGAGCTTGCCGGCGGTGACCGGCACGATGACCTGGTGGTGCACCAGGATGGCCTTCAAGTGGGAGTCGCCGTTGTCTTCGCCGGTCTGGTGGTGCCGGTAGTCCTGGCGGAAGGGGGCGAGCTTCTCCAGCCACTGGTCGATGTCGTGGATGAGGCCGGACTCGTCGTCGTTGACGTACACCCCGGCGGTGATGTGCATGGCCGAGACCAGCACCATCCCATCCTTGATCCCGCTCTTGCGGACGATGGATTCCACCTGCGGCGTGATGTGGATGTACTCGCGATGGCTCCTGGTGTGGAAGGTCAGGTACTCGGTATGGAAGGTCATGGCGTTCTCCAGCGGGTGCGCTCGGAGGGAGGATTCTAATGCCACGAACCACGGAGGGTATCGCGGTCCACGTCTGATAATGCGAAGATGCGGACGTGACCGCGACCGCGAAAAATCAGCAGATGCTGGCCTCGTTCCGCGATTACCTGAAGGTGGAGAAGGGGCTGGCGCGGCAGACGGTGTCGGCGTACACGCGCGACCTGCTGCAATTCGCCGAGTTCCTGGGATCGCGGCGACGGGTGCTGGGCGGGGCGCGGCGCGACGACGTGCGCGACTTCCTGGACCGGCTCTTCGCCGACCGGGTGGATGGACGCTCGGTGGCGCGCAAGCTGTCGGCACTGCGGCACTTCTACAAGTACCTGCTGCTGGACCGGATGATGGAGCACGATCCGACCATCAACATCGATACGCCGCGGCAATGGAAAGTGCTGCCCAAGGCGCTGTCGCGGGAGGAGATCGGCAACCTGCTGGCGCCGCCCGCGCGTGCTCCCAGGACGAAGTTAGGGGAGGCGATCGCGGCACGGGACCGGGCGATGCTGGAGGTCTTCTATGGGGGAGCGCTGCGAGTGTCGGAGATGGTCGGGGTGAAGCAGGAGGACCTGAAACTCGATCTCGGGTATGTGCTGGTGCGGGGCAAAGGGGACAAAGAGCGCATCGTGCCGCTGGGAAAGCCGGCGATCGATGCGGTGGAGGAGTATCTGAAGGACTGGAGGGGAGAGATCGCGGCGGGGAAAGGGTCGCCCTTGCTGTTCATCGCGCGCGGGGGGCGACAACTCACGCGCCAACGAGTGTGGCAGATGGTGAGGGCGGCGGGACCGAGCAGCGGCCGCCCGGCAAGCCCGCACATGCTGCGGCACAGCTGCGCCACCCACATGGTGGAGAAGGGGGCCGACCTGCGCACGGTGCAGACCATCCTCGGACATGCCGACATCGCGACCACCCAGGTGTACACGCACCTGGCGCTGGACCGGCTGAAAACGGTCTACCGGGAGCACCATCCGCGAGCGAGAAAACACCCACCACTGAGGCACGGAGGGACGGAGTAGATGAGGCCGGAAAAAGACATCGCGCGGTTCCTGAAGTCGCTGCGGGAGAAGAATGCGTCGGGTCATACCATCCGGGCGTACAGCAATGACCTGGGGCGGTTCGCGGAGTACGCGGGCGCGGCCGCGACCTGGAAGACGATCGACCACGTGCGCATCCGCGGGTTCCTGTCGCACCTGTATGAGAAGGGGCTGAGCAAGACGTCGGTGGCGCGGTCGCTGGCGGCGCTGCGGTCGCTGTATCGTTGGCTGGCGCAGGAAGGCGTGGTGGAGCAGAACCCGGCGCTGCTGGTGTCGACGCCGAAGCTGCCCAAGAAGCTGCCGCGGGTGCCGACCATCGAGGAGATGAACACGGTGCTGGATTCCGCGATGCCGGAGTGCGCGTCGTGGCCGGAGCGCGACCGGCTGATCCTGGAACTGCTGTACGGCTGCGGCATCCGCAACTCGGAGCTGGTCGGGATCCAGCTGGACGACGTGCGCTGGTCGAACGAGGCGATCCTGGTGCGGGGCAAAGGGAAGAAGGAGCGCTATGTCCCGTTCGGCGACGCGGTGAGAGCGGCGCTGGACGCCTACCTGCCGACCCGGCAGAAGGTGCAGGGGAAGAAGAATGCGACGCGGGCGCTGCTGGTCAGCCTGCGCGGGACGCCGCTGACCACCCGCAGCGTGGGGCGCATCGTGAAGCGGATCGCGGTGGCCAGGGGGCTGTCGCCGGACGTGCACCCGCACACCCTGCGCCATGCCTTCGGCACTCACCTGCTGGAAGAAGGAGCGGACCTGCGCGCCATCCAGGAGCTGTTGGGGCACGAGCGGCTCTCCACCACGCAGCGATACACGCAGCTCTCCATGAAGCACGTGCTCCAGGTGTACGACCAGACCCACCCCCGGGCGAAGTAAACGCCCAAAAAAAGGCGGCGGCGCGGCCTTTCGTGCTACGATTTAACCCCTCCCCAAGCAATCTCCAAGTCCCTCAATCGGGGTGAACGATGAACGCAGCAGCAAAACCATCCGAGGGCGCCGACAAGCGCAGGCATGCACGTGTTCCGGTGGACGTCCGCATGATGGTGCGGGTGACCACGTCGGCGGTGACCACGCGACTGAAAGCGCGCGGGGTGGACATCAGCGAGTCGGGGCTGGCCTGCCGCCTGCCGGAAGACCTGGCCGACGGACAGTCGGTGGTGCTGGAATTCGCCCTGCCGATGTGCCCGGATGTGTTCAAGGTGCAGGCCGTGGTGCGTCACCGGCGCGGGTCGCGCCACGGATTTGAGTTCGTGTCCCTGCCAGAGAAGTCCAAGGAACGGATCCTGTCGGTGCTGGAGTCGCTGCCGACGCTGCAGGGCGAGACCAGAACGTACTAGGCGGATCCCGCCAAAAAGAGAAAAGCCCCGGGGCGGACCCTGGGGCTTTGTTGCTTTCTGTCTACGGTCACTGACCGGCGTGGTCAGAGCCGTGCCGGGGGCAGGAGTTGCCGCAGCAGGCGCCAGCCTTGGCCGAGTCGGTCTGGTCGTGGCAGCAGCCGCCCTTGCCGCAGCAGGGCGCCTTGGCGTCCTTCACCTTCTTGCAGACCTTGGCGTCCTTGCAGCATCCGGCCTTGTCGCAGGCGCCGCCGTCTTTGCAGCAATCGGCGCAGGTGTGGCCGGCCGCCTTGTCCTTGCAACAGGCGCAAGGAGCCGTCTTGTCGTTGGGCGCCGGGTTCTGAGGCGCGGCTTGCGCCGCCCACAGGTTCAGGGAAAGCGCCAGGATAAGAAGCATGACTTTCGTTCTCATAATAGTGAGTCCTCTCGAAACGATCTCTTGGTTCAGTTCGGCGGAGCGTTGGCGCTCCGAGACGGGCGAAGGTCCGAGAGGCTAGATCCGCAGGTCGTCTTTGCGATCGAGGACGGGAGGCGCGTGTCCGGCCATCCGGGGCCAGGCGCAAAGCGCGACTGGTGATGCGGCGATGGGGCCCGCTACCGGCAAGGCGCTGGGCAGGGCAAGGCAGACCGGGCGCACGGTACTCTGCCTGGTCTCGGCCGGGGGCGCAACCGGCGCCGGCAGCATGGAGCAGCAGGCGCCCTGGGACGAACACGCGGGGAGCGGCGCCGCCTTGTGCAGCGGACACGATGGGACTCTGGGCGCGTGGTGGCCGCAACAATCGGAGTCCTGCTGCATCCGGTGTTGCGAGGGGACGCTAACGCTGGAGTGGCAGGAGGCGGCAGGCAGGCTGACGGCCGCCAGCAGGGGTTGCCCCGAGCCCAGCAATGCCAGCAGGAGCAGGAGGCTGATGAGGCGGCGAGCGTGGGCGGGCAAGGCCACGACTGATTGTCCGGCGTGGAAGAACGCAGGTCTGTGACGGCAGTCACATGGCGCCGTAACGACAGGATGCCGGTCAGCCGGCGGCCGCTTCGGTAGAGCCCGGCCCTTGCTGGAGCTCCCTCCACATGGACAACACTCGTTCCCGCAGCTCGCCGGTGACCTGCGCGTAGGTGTTCTCGTCGTGCGGGCCGGGGGGCGGCGCGAGGGGATCGCCGAACGCGATGCGCAACGGCGAGAAGCCCTGGAATCCCCGGTCGCGCGGGAGGACCTTGTCGAAGCCGGCGAGGGCGACCGGGACGATGGGGACTTGAAGGTGCGCACTGAGGATGGCAGCGCCTTTCTTGAACTTGCGGGGCACGCCGTCGATGGAGCGCTCGCCTTCGGGGAACAGCACCAGGACCTTGCCGCGACGCAGGCCGAACGCGCCGGCACGCATGGCGGGCACCAGGTTGGAATCCGGGTCCACGGGGATGAGCTTGATGGAGCGGGCGATGCTGCGCAGCAGGCCGCTGCCGAAGATCTCGCTGGTGCCGACGAAGAACAGGTCGCGGTGAACGCTCCACGGCGCCTGGCTGACGAGCACCGGGCCGTCCAGAAAGCTCTGGTGGTTCGGACAAATGATGTAAGGACCGCGCGCCGGAAGCTTTTCCAGGCCAGTGACTCGAAGATGGCAGCGGTCACGGGTGAAGAAGTCCACCAGCCTGCCGAACAGGAACCAGGCGGCGGAGTGGAAGGTGCTGGGCCGGGCGATGGCCAGGACCTCGGGGTCGTCCGACTCGGTCGCGAAGACCGCGTCCCAACCCTCAAACGCGGAAGGCGATGAGGAACCGGCGCCGGAACGCACCGCGTCGACCAGGTCGCGGACGGTGTAAACCTCGGAAACGATGGAGTCGTCGACGTGGGTCCCGAGCGCCTTCTCCAGTGCGACCAGCAATTCCACGCGCTCCATCGAATCCAGGCCGAGGTCGAGTTCGAGATTGTCGGAAGGGAGGATGGTGCGAGGGGCATCTTTGGAACTTGCGCGGACGACGGACAGCGCGCGCCGGACATCGGGCTGCTGCACCCACTCGGCTTCGCCGGGGGTGAGTTCACGTTCGGCGTCCGGGAGGGGCTGGGAGAAGGCCGACGATGCCTGCACCCGCTTCTGGATCTCGAAGCGCTTCAGCTTGCGGGTGGTGGTGCGCGGCAGGTCGTCCTTCCAGATGTCGTAGCTCAGGATGCGCTTGGTGCTGGGGAGCCTGGCGGAGAGGGAGTCGATGTCGAAGCGGACCACCTCGTTCACGTTGACGATCCTCTTCTGCCTCAGCAGCTCGAAGTCGGGGACAAGGACGGCGTGCAGGCGCTCGGAGAAGGGCTCGCCGGGCGCGCTCTCCAGGCCCATCACGCAGATCTCCTTGATCCATTGGGACTGGCCGTAGTGGGCTTCCAACTCTTCGGGATAGACGTTCTTGCCGGAGCTGAGGACGATGACGTCCTTGCGGCGGCCGGTGATGAAGAGGTTGTTGTTGTCGTCGAAGTAGCCGAGGTCTCCGGTGTGCAGCCAGCCATCACGCAGGACCTGGGCGGTGGCATCGGGGCGGTTCCAGTAGCCCTGCATCACGATGCCGCCCCGGATACAGATCTCCCCGGAAGCGGGCGCGCCGTCCTCCCCTGGCTCGGGATCGACGATCTTCCCCTGCACGCTCCAAAGAGCCGGCCCGACGGAGCCGATCAGGTTGTGCCGCGGGCGGGTGCAGAACGCGCCGCCACTGGTCTCGGTCAGCCCATAGGCCTGCAGGATCTCGAACCCCATGGCATCGAGGTCGCGCCCGATGGCGGGATCGAAGCGCGAGCCGCCGGTGATCAGGTAGCGCATCTTCGGCCCGAGCGCCTGGTGGGCCTTGCGGAAGAAGAGCTTGCCGGGGTTGAGGCCGAGCGGCTGGAGCAGCCGGGAGATGCGCATCAGGGCGCGAAACAGGATGCGGGCCAGCGCGCCGTGGGCCCCGACCTCTTTCATGATGCGCTCGTGGATCAGGTAAAAGAATTGCGGGACGCAGCAGAACAGGGTGGCGCCGCCGTCGCGCAGAGCGCGCATCAGGTCGGTGACGTTCAGCGATTCCAGGTAGATGACCTTGGCGCCGAAGGAGAAGGGGAGCAGCAGGTTGGCCATCTGGGCCAGGGCGTGGAAGAGGGGGAGCACGCCCAGGATGGCATCGGTGGGACCGACGTCGAGTGTGTGCACGACCGCATCCACTTCGGCGAGCAGGTTGGCGTGGGTGAGCACCACGCCCTTGGGATCGGCGGTGGTGCCGGAGGTGTAGAGCACGGCGGCGATGTCGCCGGGGCGGAGAGCGGCGGGGGTGAAGGCGCCAGGACCTTCCGCGAAGATGGCGTCCAGGCAGGGGAGGCGCTGGCCGGCGACCGGCTCCAGCAGCAGCACGCCCGCACTTGCCGCCGCGGCGGCCTGGCGGGCGATGGGGAAGAGGCGGGCATCGCAGAACAGGTAGCGTGAGCCGCTGTCCTGCAGCAGCTTTTCCACCTGGGGGGCGTTGAATGCGGTGTCGAGGGGGACAGCAACGCCGCCAGCGCTCATCACTCCCAGGTAGGCGGCCACCCAGCGGGGGCTGTTGGCGGCCAGGATGGCGGCGCGCTCCCCACGGATGGGGCCGGACCTGGCCAGCCAGGCTCCCACCGATTCCGCCATGCGCCGCAGCTCCGCGTAGCTGAGGTGCTCGATCTTGGGCTGTCCGGCGGCAGCCTGGGAATGGCGCATCTCGACCGCGATGTTCTGCGGCCACCTGGAGACGGCGGCGAGGAACAGGTCGTAGAAGCTCTGCATCCGGGAAGGTGCATCTTAGCAAACCAGCCGGGACGCTCCAGGCAGGCGGCTGGTTGCAGGATTCAAGCGGTATCGGTGTCCATCCGTGGCAGGTCCTCTACCTAGTGATGGTGCCGCAGGCGATGCGGTCACCGGCATTGCCCGCCGGATCGGTCCTCTCGTCGTCGGCCTTGGCGTGCACCACCAGCGCGGTCCCGCCGTTGGCGAACACCGAGTTGGGGGCGCCGTCGGCGAGGGTCACTCGCGGATTGTTCAGAGTTCCCTTGGCCACGCCTTTAGCGCTGGCCTTGATGTTGGGCATGTCGCCGTTGTGCGGCCCGTCGGGATTCTGCAAGCCGTGCTTCTTGTTGTCCGGGTTGAAGTGCGGCCCCGCCGACTTGAAGCCGTCACTGGCATCGCACTTCGCGTTCTGGTGGATGTGCAGGGCGTGTTCGCCCGGCGGCAGGTTCTTGAGGTTGAAAACGATGGCCACGGCTTTGCCATCCTGCTTGAGGGTGGCGGTGCCCACGTCCTGCCCCTTGGCGTCCTTAAGGGTGACCGTGGCCGAGCCCGCCTTCTTGTTCTTCGCGAACATGGGAACAGCCGCGACCAGGGCCATCAGCAGCAGCAGAGTCCAGGCTTTCCTCATCAATCCTCCTGATGTGTGACCAGAGTATCGAGTACAGCCGTACTGGTCAGAGTCCGGCGGCCGGCGGCCGCATCCAATATCGAAGAAGCGTATGTTACGCTTTATTGAGGCGGAGCGGAACCCCGCCGTTTTCCGGCCTAAGGGACAAATTGTTCAACAAGATAGCAGCCAAGATTTTTGGCACCAAGAACGAACGCGAGCTCAAGCGCCTGGTGCCGCGGGTGGGGCAGATCAATGCCCTCGAACCCGAGATGCAGCAGCTTTCCGACGAGCAACTGCGGGGCAAGACCGAGGAATTCCGGTCCCGCATCGCCGAGTATCTGAAACCGTACGAAGAAGATGAGCCGGTCCAGGCGGCGGGCGGGGAGGACGGCGAGCCCGACATCGATGCGCTCAAGCGGCGCGAAGACGAGCGCTACAAGGCCCTGCAGGACGTCCTGAACGAGATCCTTCCCGAGGCCTTCGCGGTGGTGCGCGAGGCCGGCCGGCGCGCCCTGAACATGAGGCATTTCGACGTGCAGTTGATCGGCGGCATGGTGCTGCACGAAGGCAAGATCTCGGAGATGAAGACCGGCGAAGGGAAAACGCTGGTCGCGACCCTGCCGGTCTATCTCAACGCCCTGTCGGGGCGCGGCGTACACGTGGTGACGGTCAACGACTACCTGGCCAAGCGCGACGCCGAGTGGATGGGGAAGATCTACAACTTCCTGGGGCTGACGGTCGGGGTCATCGTGCACGAGCTGGACGACGACGAGCGCCGTGAAGCCTACGCCGCCGACGTCACCTACGGCACCAACAACGAATTCGGCTTCGACTACCTGCGCGACAACATGAAGTTCGACCTCAAGGACTGCGTGCAGCGCGGGCACAACTTCGGCATCGTCGACGAAGTGGACTCCATCCTGATCGACGAGGCGCGGACGCCGCTGATCATCTCCGGGGCGGCCGACGAGTCCACCGACAAGTACGCGCGGGTGGACCGCATCATCCCCAAGCTGGAGAAGGGCGAGGAGATCAAGGGCCCGGCGGGCGAACCGCCCACCTACACCGGCGACTACACGGTGGACGAGAAGCACCGGAACACGCTGATCACCGACCAGGGCTGGGAGAAGGTGGAGAAGCTGCTGGGCGTCAGCAACATCGCCGACCCGGAGAACTGGGACCTGAAGCACCACGTGGAGACGGCGGTGAAGGCGCACGCGCTGTACCGGCGCGACGTCGATTACGTGGTCAAGGACGGCGAAGTCCTGATCGTGGACGAGTTCACCGGGCGCCTGATGCCGGGGCGGCGCTGGTCCGACGGCCTGCACCAGGCCATCGAGGCCAAGGAGCGGGTGAAGATCGAGCGCGAGAACCAGACGCTGGCCACCGTCACCTTCCAGAATTATTTCCGCATGTACAAGAAGCTGGCCGGCATGACCGGCACGGCGGAGACGGAAGCACCGGAGTTCGACAAGATCTACAAGCTCGAAGTCATGGTCATCCCCACCAACCGGGACCTGATCCGCATCGAGAACCCCGACATCGTCTACCGCACGGTGCGGGAAAAATATTTCGCCGTGGCGGACGAGATCAAGGTATTCGCCGAACGCGGCCAACCGGTGCTGGTGGGTACGACCTCCATTGAGAAGTCGGAAACGCTATCAAAATTGCTGGATAAGAAGGGCGTCAAGCACCGCGTCCTGAACGCCAAGATGCATGAGAAGGAAGCGGAGATCGTGGCCCAGGCGGGACGCAAGGGCATGATCACCATCGCCACCAACATGGCGGGCCGCGGCACCGACATCCTGCTGGGCGGCAATCCCGAATTCATGGCCAAGCAGGAGTGCTTCAAGAAGGGCCTGGCGCAACCCATCAAGACTGCGGCCGGGGTCGTGGGCGAGACGTCGCTCCCTGAGGGCGTGACCTCGTGGTACTACCAGGGCAACGAGTACCAGGTCCCGAGCGAAAAGTGGGACGACATCTACGCCAAGTACAAGAAGGGGTGCGACGCCGAGCACGACGAAGTCGTTGGGTTAGGTGGCCTGCACATCCTGGGCACGGAGCGGCACGAGGCGCGGCGCATCGACAACCAGTTGCGCGGACGCGCGGGACGCCAGGGCGATCCCGGCAGCTCGCGCTTCTACCTGTCGCTGGAAGACGACCTGATGCGCATCTTCATGAAGGAGTGGATCTCCACCCTCCTTCAGAGGCTGGGCATGGAAGAGGGCGTGCCTATCGAGTCGAAGATGATCTCGAGGCGCATCGAGAAGGCACAGCAGGCGATGGAAGCGCAGAACTTCGAGGCCCGCAAGCACCTGCTGGAGTACGACGACGTGATGAACAAGCAGCGCCAGGCGGTGTATGGCCTGCGCACGCGGCTGCTCGAGGGCCTGGACCAGAAGGACCTGATCCTCGAAGACTACGTGTCCGGCATCCTGGGCGAACGGATAGACCAGCGTGCGCCGCGGGACAAGCATCCGGACGAGTGGGACCTGGAGGGCTTGAAGCGCGACCTGTTCACGCGCTTCGGCGTGGACCTCGCCGCCGAGGGCATTGACCTGGCCGCGCTCAGCCGCCAGGAAATCGGCGATGCGATCTTCGAGAAGCTGAAACAGCGCTACGACGCCAAGGAGGGGCTGATCGGGGCCGACGCCATGCGCTACCACGAGCGCATGATCATGCTCAGCGTCCTGGACGGCAAGTGGAAGGACCACCTGCTCGACATGGACCACTTGCGCGAGGGTATCGGGTTGCGCGGCTACGCCCAGCACGATCCGCTGGTGGAGTACAAGCGCGAGTCGTTCGACATGTTCGAGCAGATGATGTCGCGGTTCCAGGAAGAGACCGTCCGCTACCTGTACCTGATGCAGGTGGTGGAAACGCAGCAGCGTGCGCCCGAGCCGGCGCCCAAAGCCGAGGAACCGGAGGTCTCAGCGGAATCGAGGCGGCGGATCTCGACCACCATCGACGACATCGAGGCCGAGTTCCAGCGCAAGAAGAAGAAGGAACTGGAAGAGGCGAAGATGGCGGGCGGTGGTAATGGCCAGCCGGTGCAGCAGCGCCGCGCCGGCAGCAAGGTGGGACGCAACGACCCTTGCCCCTGCGGTTCCGGGAAGAAGTACAAGAAGTGCTGCGGCGTGGCCGCGTAAGCCGACCGGCAGAGATCAAGAAGCCCGCCAGCCGGCGGGCTTTTCTATTGCAGGCGGGGCTCAGTTCAGGGCACGTTGGGGCTGCTCTGCGAGCAGAAGCCGTTCACCGCGCAGTACGCCAGGATGCCGGAGCCGACGGCGACCGCGGCCGCGGGAATATAGATCTTGGTGGAGCCCTGAGGCACGTTGGTCAGCGGCCCGCAAGCGCCGCCGCCCTGGCGGCTGAAGGACTGCCCGGCCGAGAGCATGTGCTTGGCCCCGTCGTCCGCCACCGCCGAGCCCTGCTCCACCGTGACCTTCAAAGTGCCGTTGGACTGGGAGACCCGGAACTTGGTGGCTCCCTGGCCGGTCGGCGAGATGGTGATGCCGGCAACGCGGACCATCGCGCCCGCGGTCGTGGTCACCAGCGCGCTGCCGCAGCCCAGGTCAAGCTTGTTGTCGGAGAAGATGGCGGACGTATTCGGGTCCATCTGGACCATGGTGCCCTGGGCGGAGATGGTAGCGGTGCTGCCCGCGCCGGTCTCGACCTTGTCGCCGGCGAAGATGGTCGAGGAGTTGGAGACCCGCGCGCCATTCACCATGACGGTGCCCTGCGCCTGCACGGATGCCTGCGCCGGAGCGGCGAGCATCAGCGTGGGGAAGCAGACCAGGAGCAGCAGCGCGGTCGCTTTACAGATCGGCGAATACATCGAAACACCCACTTCGAATCGCATCGTAATTGGCCGCCTCCAAACCGTCAACGTGACTTTAGTGTGCTCGAGGCCGGCCCAAATCCGGCAAGTTGTTCCCAGGGGCGCGTAAATTCTACGTGCCAGCGAACGCTCCCTGGATCAAAACCGCGCTCCCAGCAGTGGCCCCGACTGGAACTTGACTTGCGAGTGTAGATGCGGGATGCGGGCCATGCGGTTGGGGCAGTGGCCTTCGGCAACGGACACCCTGTCCGACGGGACGATGGGAAACCAGGTCCCAGATGCTGCTCGGAGGACATCTTGCCGGGGTAGCCGCACGGCCTTAAGCTCGGCCGGAGTTCCAGGGGTGGGGGATGGACCACAGGTTCAACTCGTTGCTAGCGCCGATGGCGGAACCGCCACGGAGAACCAGCCAGTTCGGGGCCAGCCTGATGGCGCATGTGGCTGCGCTGACGGCCCTTGCGCTGATCCCGCTCACGCATCCGGAGATCGTCATCAGGAAGCCGGCCTCCACCTACCTGGTGATGCCGGTGTTGACCGAATACCAGGCGCCCAAACACGTGCCGGAGCCGGCGAAGGTGAAGCTGCCGCCGGTCCCGGTGTCGCACATCGAGCCCGCGGCGCTGGCGAAGCTGGAAGTCCCGAAGGCGATGGCCCGGGAGAAGGCGGTCGAGCCGCCGAAGCTCAGACCGGTGAAGTTCGACCCGGTTGTATCCGCTCCGGCCCCAGTCCAGCCCAAGCTGGCCAAGCAGGTCCAGACCGGCGTGCTGGGCGAGGGCAGCTCGGCCAAGCCGACGGTGAAGGCGGCGGTGCAGAGAGTCCAGACCGGCGGATTCGGGGACGAGAACGGAGTGAACGGCGAAGGCAAGAAGGACGCGCGCCTGCTGGTGGCGCACCTGGGATCGCCCGAGCTGCCATTCGGCGGCGGGTACGGGAATGGCTCGGGTGGAGCGCACGGGATCCGGGGGACAGTGGCCAGCGCCGGGTTCGGCAGCGGGGTGGCAACCCCAGTGGCCGGCGGACGCGGGCAGGGGAACGGAGGAGTGCAGGCGGGCGGCTTCGGAGACGCCACGGCGGTGACGTCGGCTCCCAAGACTCGCGCGCGCAGCGATACCGGCGGCATGACGCCGGTGGAGATCGTCTCCAAGCCACGACCCATCTACACCGAGGAAGCCCGGCAACTGAAGATCGAGGGTGAGGTACTGCTCGACGTCGTCTTCCTGGCCGACGGCTCGCTGCGAGTGGAGCGGGTGGCGCGCGGGCTGGGCCACGGCCTGGACGAAGCCGCCATCCGCGCCGCCCAGCAGATCCGTTTCCATCCGGCGAAGCGGGACGGCCAGCCGTTGGACAGCGCCGCTGTACTGCACATCGTTTTCGAACTGGCTTATTGAACCGGGATGAACGCGGCTTCGGCCGCTGGAGTGAGGACATGAAGAACGCCAAGTGGATCGTGTTAGGGATGCTGCTGGCCGTCGCGGCCATGGCGCAGGGACAGGACGCGCCGGAAGAGCAGGTCATCGACCGCTTCATCGCGCGCGAGCAGTTGCTCATGCAGAACCTGCACGGCTTCTCGCCCCTGGTGGAGACCTACATCCAGTACATGCGTCCGGACGCCGATCTGGGGGCGGTTCCGGAGAAAGACGAGTATTTCCTGGGGCGCATGAACCTGAGCAAGGGCCTCAGCGAAGACAGCTACCAGGAGAAGAAGGGCCGGATGAAGCGCATCAAGGGCGCCTTCAACGGCATGTTCACCATCCAGTTCGCGCCCGAAGGCTTCAGCGGTCTGATCGTGGTGGATGGAGAGCACTTCGACCGGGCCCACTACGAGTTCACCTTCCTGCGCCGGGAGTTCCTGGGCAGTGTCCGCACCCTGGTGTACAACGTGACGCCCAGGAAGAATGCCGGCGCGAACGTGTTCCTGGGGCGCATCTGGGTGGAGGACCAGGAATTCAACATCGTCCGCTTCAACGGCACGCACGTGAACCCGCACGTGTTCAACTACGACTTCCACTTCGACAGCTGGCGGCAGAACCTGCGGCCGGGGCTATGGCTGCCGACCATGATCTACAACGAAGAGTCGAACATGAAGTACTCGGTCTTCAAGACCCTGCGCTTCAAGTCGCAGACCCGGCTGTGGGGGTATGACCCGAAGTTCGCGCGCTTCGAGGACGAGCTGACGAACATCAAGGTGGAATCCAAGACCGGGGCGCAGGACCACAGCCAGACCGCGGAAGAGTACTCGCCGGTGCTGAGCCAGCGCATGTTCGAAGCCGAAGCCGAAGAGAACGTGATCGAGCGACTGGAACACGCCGGACTGATCGCGCCCAAGGGTGAGGTGGACAAAGTGCTCGACACAGTGGTCAACAACCTCGAGGTCACCAACAACCTGGACATCGAGCCGGAAGTGCATTGCCGGGTGCTGCTGACGTCTCCGCTGGAGTCGTTCACGGCGGGGCACACCATCGTGCTGAGCCGCGGGCTGATCGACACGCTGCCCGACGAAGCCAGCCTGGCCGCGGTGCTGGCGCGCGAGCTGGCGCACATCGCGCTGGGACATCGCCTGGATACGAAGTACGCCTTCAGCGACCGGACCCTGTTCGCCGATCCTGAGACCCTGCAGAAGGTCCGCCTGGGCCGCACCGACTACGAAGGCGGCGA
>Ga0335082_10004700_pt1 | contig 14910 bp, 15 predicted proteins | sample Lox_Sample_41_FD_206718 | JGI IMG/M metagenome (GOLD analysis project Ga0335082, IMG submission 206718) | Soil microbial communities from Loxahatchee National Wildlife Refuge, Florida, United States - Lox_Sample_4.1 | ecosystem: Environmental > Terrestrial > Soil > Wetlands | place: USA...
GACGTCGACCCCGACCAACACGCCGACGCTGACCCCGACCGACACCCCGACACTGACGCCGACGAATACGCCGACGTCGACGCCCACCAACACGCCGACCGCGACGCCGACGAACACGCCGACCAAGACGCCGACGTCGACGCCGACCAACACCCCAACTTCGACACCAACGAATACGCCGACGAACACGCCGACTGCGACACCGACGAACACGCCGACCGCGACGCCGACGAGCACGCCGACCAATACGCCGACCGCGACGCCGACCAACACGCCGACTGCGACACCGACGAACACGCCGACCGCGACGCCGACGAGCACGCCGACCAACACGCCGACGTCGACGCCGACGAACACGCCGACCGCGACGCCGACCAACACGCCGACCTCGACACCGACCAACACGCCGACGAGGACCAGCACACCGACCAACACGCCGACCCCGACGCCGACCCAGACGCCGACTCACACGCCGACGCAGACACCCACGGTGTCGTTCACAGTGACGCCCACGTCCACACCGTCGGCTACTGCCACCAACACGCCAACCTCGACACCGACGTTGACGTCCACGAACACGGCGACGCCGACCCCGACGAACACGAACACCCGTACACACACTCCGACCGTCACCTTCACGGCGACGCCGAGTCAGACCCCGACCCCATCGTTCACGCCGAGCCGGACCTTCACCCGAACCGTCACCCCCACCTTGACTCCGTCGGCGACGACGACGCCCACAGTGACCCTGACATTCACGCCGACCCGGACGGCCACACTGACGGCGACGCCGACGCCAACCCTCGGCATGGTGCCGCCGCCGATGTTCCCGGGCTGCATTACAATCGGCACCGATGGCAAGACCGCCGGCTACGCGCTGTTCCCGGTGGGTTGCGGACCCGACAACTTCCGCTGTGTGCACAGCGCGGACGCCGACGCCGCGTACGTATTCAGCGATTCGACGACGGCGCTCGGCCCGCAGTCCGACCTCTACACTATGGAAGACCCCGCCCCGGCGGATATCCCAGAGCCGATCGGCGCGGTGATGGTACACGTCCAAGGCCGTTCGACAGTCGGCAGCGCGACGACACGCGTAGCCCCGATCATGCGCGTCGACGGCCAGGTTGCCCCGGTGGTCGTTGGGCCCGACTTCCCGACGACGACCAACTACCAGACGTTTACGGCGACGTTTACAACCAACCCGCTCACCAACGCCCCGTGGCAAGTCGACGACATCAGCATGGTGAACGCCGGCGTACAGGAAGTGGTCGGCACCGGCGATCAGCTACGCACCACCGCTGTGTGGGTCGAGATCTGTCCCACGGTCTTCCCGCTCGGTGGCGAGTTCCAGGTGAACACCTATACAACCCATGCCCAGCTGCGGCCGGCGGTGGCGTCGGATTCGAGCGGCAACTTCCTGGTGGTGTGGGAGAGCCTGCGACAAGACAGCAACGGGCGGGTGTGCGACAACGGTGACCCGGCGCACACTGGAATGCAGTGCACAAGCAACGCGGATTGCGGAATGGGGACTTGCATCTCGTTCACCGACTTCGGCATCTTCGCGCAGCGCTACGATAGCGGAGGGAGCCCTGCCGGCACCGAGTTCCAGGTGAATTCGTACACGACGCTGTCGCAAGAGGATCCCGCAGTGGCTCCGGGATTCTTCGGTACCTTTGTGGTGGTGTGGACCTCAACCATAGCACCCCCGTTGGTCCCGGGTCAGGATGGTGATGGCGCCGGTGTCTTCGGCCAACGGATCACCGCCGCCGGTCAGCCCAACGGCGCCGAGTTCCAGGTGAACACGTACACCACGTACGACCAGCAGCATCCGGCCGTTGCGGTTCAAGGAAGCGGGAACTTTGTGGTTGTATGGGACAGTGGGACGCCTAGCTTCGACGGCCAAGATGGCTACGGCGAGGGCGTGTTTGCGCAGATATTCAGCCGGAACGGCCCGCCTCTTGGCAGCGAGTTCCGAGTCAATACGTACACTACCGGGAACCAAAACAATCCTGCGGTCGCCGCCGCTGCGAACGGGAACTTCGTCGTCGTGTGGTCTAGCTACTTCCAGTTCAGCGATTACGGGCAGATCGTTGGGCAGCGCTTTGACGCCGGCGGCACGCCGTTGGGTACCGAATTCCAGGTCCACGTCGGTACCACCTACGATCAAGTGCTCCCGGCTGTTTCTTCTGACTCAGCAGGAAACTTCGTCGTTACCTGGCAAGACTATAGCGACGGACGCGGCATCTTTGCGCAGCGCTTTGCGAGCGACGGAAGCATGCAAGGCACCGCCTTCTTGGTCAGCTCGCCCTTGAACGGGAATCGCCCAAGCATCGCATCCGACCCGGACGGCGACTTCACGATTGTATGGAGCGAAGCGGTCTCTGCGGGTAACCTGGACGTCTTTGGATCGCGCTTCAACAGCGCGGGCAACCAACTCGGAACAACCTTCCAGGTAAACACCTTCCAGCCATCGATCCAGAACTACCCCGCCGTGGCGGCAAATGCGGCAGGCAACTTCGTGGTTGTGTGGGAAAGCGACACCGAGGACGGTGACCAGCTCGGTGTCTTCGGCCGGCGTTTCGAGGTTTCGCCATGAGGTCGCGTGCGTCGCAGTGTGCGCTCCTGATCAGCCTGCTGCTCGGTGCGTTGGTTGCCCACGCCTCCGAGCAATCCACCAAGCTCTACTCGCAGGGCCTGGTGCAGTTCCACGCCGGCGACTTCTCGGCGGCGCTGCAGCTCTTCGATCAGGCGGTGCAGGCCGACGGCCAGGACATGTACGCCCTGTACTACCGCGGCGTGACCCACGGACAGTTGAAGGAGTTCCCGGCGGCCGCGGCCGACCTGCGCGCCGTGGCGACGGCGCGGCCCGATCTGCAACAGGTGCCGCTGGAGCTGGGCTACGCGCTGCTGCAGACCGGCGACTACGCCGAAGCGGCACAGTGGCTCGAACGCGCCCAACAGACGCCGGCGCTGGAAGCCGAAGCGTCGCTGTTCCTCGGACTGGCGCACACGCGCCTGGAACGCACCGAACAGGCACGCCAGGATCTCCAGCGCGCAGCTGCCAAGAACCCTGACCTGCGCCACTCGGCGCTGTATTATGAGGGCGTGAGCTACTACCAGGACCGTAACTGGTCGAAGGCGGAAGCGGACTTCGATGCGGTCGTCAAGGAGCGGCCCGACAGCGAGATCGGACACCTGGCCTCCGCCTATCTGGATCTCCTGCACCACGGGACCGGTAAGCCATACGATCTCTACGCCGACGCCGGGTTCCAATACGACAGCAACGTCGTGCTGGCGCCCTCCGACAGCGTGGTCAAGGCCTCGGTGGGCCTCAACAAGCAGTCGGATGGCCGCGCCGTCATCGACTTCGGTGGCCGCTACATTCCATGGCAGACCGAGACCATGCAGCTGTCGGTCGGCTACGAGTTCTTTCAGAGCCTGCACTTCTCGCTGCACGACTTCAACTTGGAAGACCATCGGCCGAACGCCGAGTTCACGATCAACACCGAGTACGCGCGCTTCGGCATGTCCGGTCGCTACGACTTCTACCTCTTGAAGACCAGTTCGTTCCTGCAGGAAGCCGCCGCGCAGCCCTGGGCCACCGTTCCGGAGGGGAACATCGGCCGCACCGAGATCACCTACCGGATGCGCCGGCGCGATTTCATCGCCGCACCCTACGCCGGGCTCCTCGATGCGTTCAACCACCTGGCGGGCGCGCGCCAGTACTTCTATCTCGGACCGGAAACCGACTACCTGTTCGCCGGCTATCAGTTCGATCACGACGAACCGATCAACGCCTCGGGGAACCAGTTCGAATACGACGGGAACCAGGTCGACGGTGGGATCGGGTGGGCATTCCCGCTCAACATCACCACCGAGCTCTCGTACGCCTTCCGCCACGAGCGCTACGCCGCGGCAAGCAACGGGCGGCGCGACGAGGAACATCTGGTGACCTTCATCGCCGAGAAGCCGATTACCGAGTACTTGCACGTGCAGCTCGCGTACCTCGGCGATTTCAACAACTCGAACACTGCGCTCTATGCCTATGATCGCAACATCGGGTCGGTGTCCCTGGGAGTGAGGTTCTGACCATGCGTCGCCGCAGCATGATGGCATTGATGGCGCTGGTCGCGCTTGCCGTTCTGGCCGGCAGTGCCCGCGCCCAGGACGTGGGGAGCGTTGCCGACCTGCAGGGCGGCTTGGACATCGGTCGCGACACCACCTGGACCCCGGCGGCCATCGGTGTGCCGATCCAGCTGCACGATGAGCTGCGCACCGCGAAGGGCGGCCGCGCGGTAGTCGTGTTTCGCGACGGCAGTGTGCTCGTGGTCGGGGAAAGCTCACAGGTCATGGTCGATGAGCAAGTCTTCGACCCGGCGCAAAGCCTTTACCAGTCCACCCTGAAGCTGCTGCGGGGCAAAGTACGGGCGCTGGTCAGCGACTACTACAAGCAACCACGCAGCCAGTTTCGCATCGAGACGCACACCGCCGTGTCGGGTGTGCGCGGTACGGAGTTCGTCGTGACCTTCGATCCGATCGCCGACGTCAGCGACGTCGTCGGCGTCGAAGGGCAGGTCGAGGTGCACAGCGTGCTCGATCCGATCAATCGCGGCGTCTTCGTTACTCGCATGGAACTCACCCGCGTTGCCCGCGGCAAGCTCCCAACCCCGGTCCGGCGCCTCGACGAGCCGGTCTTTCGTCAGTACCTGGAGGGCCTGGAATTCATCGGCGATGGCCGGCCCGAGAGCATGGTCCACAACAACGGCGTGCTTCTCGGCACCGACGTCCCGGTGCCCTTCCGTCCGGGCGAGTTCGCCCGCTTCTCATTGCGCGGGCCCATCGCTGGCCCGCCGCCGGTCTACCCCAAGCTCCCGCCCTATTCGCCTCCCGTGCTGGGCGGTCCGGGTGACGTCAACGTACGCTTCTGACGCGCACCGTCGCGAGCCGATTTCGCTCCGCGTCAGCGTAGCGTCGCAAACGATCCCACCACCGGAGCGACCAGGCGTGCGAAGTCCGCGTATTCGACTTTCACCGTCTGCGTGTGGTTGCCGGCGTTGAAAACGATGTGCGGATCACGCGCCAGCGTCTGGTCGACGTAGACCGGCAGGCCGTACAGGTTGCCGAACGGCGGCATCGCCCCGGGGTCACACTGCGGAAACAAGCCCTTGAACTCTTGCTCGGTGGCCAGCACGAGATCCGCCTTGCCGATGACGGTCTTGGCGCGGTCGAGATCGATGCGATACGGCGCCGGCAGCACTGCCATGATGAACTGCGAGCCGGACCGCAACATCACGACCTTCGCGAGCAGCTTGCCGGGGACATGCTCCGCCGCGGCTATCTCCTGTGCCGTGTATGCCTCGGGATGTGACACGACCTCGTACTGCACCTTGTTGCCGTCGAGGAACTCGCGCAGCTTCTTTAGAATGGGCATGGCTCTCCCTCCCTGCGGCCTCGATCGCTTCACGATCCATACCACGAGGCCGCAACGATCGGGTGGCTCCGAGCCTACCGATCGTTCCCAGCTTCGACACGGTGCCGCGACAGGTCTTCTTGACGCTGCGAAGCGGTGTCACGACCCTCACACGACACGAACGACCACTCCTGGCGCCCGCTTTGCTTCTCCGATGAGTGAGGGAGTCCGTCATGCAAGTGTGGCAACTCATGTCCACCGACGTCGTGACGCTGAACGCCAAAGGCACACTCGACGTCGCCGACGATCTCATGAAGCTCAAGCGCATCCGGCACCTGCCGGTGCTCGACGGAGACCGACTCGTCGGCCTGATCACGCAGCGCGACCTCTTCCTCGCCGGCGTGTCGAGCGTGCTGCAGTTCCGCAGCACGACCGAGAAGGAATGGCTGGCGCGCATCAGGATCGCCGAGGTCATGACCCGACACCTCGTCACGGTCGCGCCGGATACCGATGCGGAAGAGGCCGTACAGCGGATGGTCGAGCACAAGATCGGCTGCCTGCCGGTGGTCGCCGGCGGCAAGCTCGTCGGCCTGCTCAGCGAGACGGATCTGCTGCGCTATCTCCTGCGCATCCTGCAGATCGCCGACGTCAAGCGCCGGCTCGCCGAAGAAGAGCGGCCCGTCGACGTCAGTTGACGGATCAGAACGACGGCGCGGCGCCGGGCGTCAGGGTGACACGGCGGACATGCGCGACGCTGCCTGGCGGCGTTGACAGCTCGATGTCGACCATCGGCTCGTCGCCGGCCAGAGTGAAGGAGCCTCCGCCGACGCCATCGAGCAGCATCCGCTTGGCACTGCGCAGGCGCGTGCGCACGGTGGGTTCGGATGCGTCGAGACCCATTCGCCATTCGCCTGCTGGCAGCGGCACCCCGGAAAGCATCACCGGTTGCACGGGCGTCACGGCCACCCCGAGACGGTCCTGCGCGTCGAGCCGGGCAACGGCGGTCGGCGCGGTGGCGAACAGGAAGCCGGGAATGATCACCGCATCGTCGCGACGCACGATGCCGACCCGCCCGCCCTCCCGTCGTACCCAGGTGCGCGAACGTGCCGGAAAGGGATCGCTCCCTGCGAAGCTGATCGGGAGGTAGCGTGCCTGGAACAGGGGGCTGCGCTGCATCTGCAAGCCACTTTCGAAGCAGGCCAGCTCGCCGCCGCGCGGCGAACAGAACTGGATGAGATCCGGCTCGCGGTCCAGCACGTACGGTCCGTTGCCCAGCTCATGACCCACCCAGCCCCGCCCGAAGGTTGCCGGCGGATGATGGGCCAGGTAGCGATCGTTGAGGCCGAGCATGTCAATCGACGGCAGACCGGAGAAATACGGCACGCACCCCGCGGCATCGACCGCGAGCAGCGCCTGCTGCGCGCCGAAGGCGTGCCGGAAGAGTGTGCCGATCACCTGACCCTCCCACTCCCAGCGTTCCACGCGCGCCCGCTGGTTTTCGACGTCGCCGGGTTGCTGCGTTGCCAGGAGCACGAGCGCCCCGGCCACCGCCGCCCAGGTTCCAAGGCGCCAGAGAGTCGACCGGTGCATCAGTGAGGCAATGCCGTTTGCCAACAGCAGCACTGCCCCGACCACGATCGGCACCAGATGCCGCCGAGCCGGGAAGATGTCGCCGCCGATGACGACGACGTACACGCTCCACAGCAGAATGGGTGCAGCAACCACGATCACCCGACGCCGTCGTTGCCCGTCGAACAGGCTGACCAATGACAACACCGCAGCCGTGCCGAGCAGCGGCAGCAGTGCGATGACGCCGTCGCGGAGGTAGAGCCAGCCGCCGCGGAGACGCTCCGCAGTGGAGCTGAGCTTCACCAGCGCGGTGTTCGGTACCCACTCGCCGTAGTAGGCGAGACGAAAGGCGAGCTGCGCCAGGCAAAACCCAGCTGGCAGGATGGCCAAGCTCAGCGCCGTGCATCCCGCCTGGCGCTTGCCGCCTCCGGCGATCAACACGCCGGCACAGACAGCGACCGTGAACAGCACACCGTCCGGCCGCGTCAGACAGAGCAATGCCAGGAGCATACCGGGCCACAGCGCCGCCGCCGGCGATACGGCGTCGTCGTCGATCAGCGGGTACGACCGCACCAGTGCCCATGCCAGCAGGGCGGCGAGCAAGGGCGGCTCGAGCCCGCCGATCGTCCACACGGCGATGGGACCACTCAACGCCAGTGCCAGGGCGCCGGCGAGCGCCGGCAGCACCGCGTCGAGACCACCGGGGCGATGCGCATACACGACGGCGCCGATCGTTGCCCCCATGCCCAAGAGCCCCAGCAGACGGGCGGCATGCACCAGATCCATCCCCACCGCACCCAGCGCTGCGCAGCTCAGGACCCACAGCAAGTTCGAATAGCCCTCGACCCGCTCGCCGTCGGTCCATGTCAGACCGTTGCCGTCCAGCAGGCGGCGTGCATAGCGCAGCGAAATGAAGGCGTCGTCGCTGATGAACGGCCAGTACGCCCGCGCGTGAAACGCGAGGACGACAACGCCGATCACGCCGATGGCGGCGGTCAGCGGCCAGGACGTGGCGCGAGAGCGCGCCGCGGGTGGGATCATCGCGGCGCGACGTCGCGCCCGGCCGCACGCTGGCGCAACGCCGCTTCGATGGCCGCGCTCAGCGCGCCGCTGGGTGCCATCGTGTCGAGGACAAGCGCCCGTGACGCTTCGTCTGCGTCGAGAGGCTCATAGCGCTGGCGCTGCTCGACGTACACCTGCCAATCGGCGTCCGACGGGCTGTCGCCCCGCGCGGCGCGCGCCTGCAAGCGCTCGCGGACGGTCGCCTCGCTGCAGCGACACTCGACGATGAGGCACGGCACGTTGTGCGCCGCTGCCAGTGCCCGGGCGGTGTCCCGGCCGCTGCGGCGCTGGAACGTCGCGTCGAGGATCACGCCATGACCGGCGGCGAGCTGTTGCTCGGCTTCGGCGAACAGCGTCGCGTAGGTGCGCTCGCTGAGCTCGGCGCTGTACAGCCCGGTGTCGTACGCGTCGCGGACCCGCGCCGTCGGCGGCAAGCCGGCGAGCCGCTTGCGCACGACATCCGAATTGAGATGGGTGAACCCGGTGCGCGTGTGCAGCGTGGCGGCGACGGCGGACTTGCCGGTGCCGCTGAGCCCGCAGACGACGACCAGACATGGGGAGTACGCCCACGTGTATCGATACGCCAAGGCGAAGTGTCGCCACGCGCCGCGCTGCGCCCGTTCACGTTCGGCGGGGGCGACCTCCTCCTCGGCGCTGGTCAGGCTGTCGACCTTGCCACGCACGTAGGCGCGGTAGCAGCAGTAGAAGGGGAGTAGCCGCACGACCTCCGGGTCGCCAGCGTGTACCGCGTAACGGGAGACCAGGTGCGCCGCGAGCTCGGGGTGACCGTGATAGTCGAGATCCATGGCGAGGAACGCGATATCCGAGGCGACGTCGCAGTGGCGAAACGCAGCGTTGAACTCGATGCAATCGAAGATCGACAGCGTCCGGTCGAAGCAGATGTGCTCGCTGTGCAGGTCGCCATGACCGTCGCGGATACGGTGCTCCGACTGCCGACGCCGGAACAGGTCGGCGTTATCGTCGAGAAAGCGGCGCGCAAACATCTGAATGGCATCGTCGTCGCTGGTGGCAATGGTGCGGTCGCGAAACGGGCGGACGCCGTTGTAGTTGTCGTCGAGAATGCCCCAGATGGCGGACGGGTCGCCGTTGGCGGTGACCGCGGGCCCGGCGTCGGCTTGTGCATGGAAGGTGGCCAAGCGCGCCGCAATCAGGTCGATCATCTCCGGACTCACGGCATCGGCGTCCACCAATCGGTCGAGGGTTCGGTCGGCCGGCAGCCGGCGCATGTGCACCGCGTACTCCACTGCGGCTGGATCGCCGTCGCTGCCCAAGCGATAGCGCCCGTCGTCTTCGCAGATCGCCACCACACCGCGATACACGTCGGGAGCCAGACGGCGGTTGAGCCGGACCTCCTCGTGGCAGAAGTGGCGGCGCCGTTCCAGGGTCGAGAAGTCCAGAAACGAGAAGCGCACCGGCTTCTTGATCTTGTACACCTGATCGCCGGCGAGCAGCACGTAGGAGATGTGCGTCTGCACCAGCATCACCGCGTCCGGCCGGTGTGGATAGACCGCTGGTTCGAGCAGGGCCGTGATCAGCGCGGGCAGGCTCACGGACGTGCTTCCGGCGGGCCGTTACGCGGAACGTGTTGCCGACGGCGCGACGACGGAGTTGACGTCGAACCCGGCCGCCTCGAGGCCGGTGACGATGTCCTCGATGCGGCGCGACTTGAGGCGCACGTGCACCTTGCCCGGCTCCTGGCTGTCGGGATGCAGCCACTTGAGCTCGCCACGCTGCACCGCGATGACTTGCCGCACCTGCTGCTGCGCGGCCTTTCCCTTGGCGCCCGTCAGTATCAGCCGGTAGGTCTCCTCGCCCACGCCCGACAAATCCACGAACGCGTCGAGCACGTCGGACGCCGAGAGGATACCGATGAGCTTGCCGCCCTCGACGACCGGCAGCGCGCCGATCTTGCGCGCCCGCAGCAAGCGCGCCGCTTCGTCGACCGACGCGTTCGGTCCGATGACAATCGGCTTCGTCGTCATGAGGTCCGCGACCCGTTCGGCCTTGGCTCCGGCGCTGCGGAGATCACGGTCGGTGACAATCCCGGCGAGCCGGGCCTTGCGCATGACCGGGAGCTGGCGGACGCGATGCTTGTCCATCAATGCACGGGCCTGCGCGACGGACTGCTGGGGCTCCACCGTGACCACGCGGCGTGACATGCGACTACGAACCAGCATCGGAATCCCCCTTTCTCCTGATCACTCGAGCAGTCGGATCAGGCCTTCCTGTGCGACGGACACCACCAATACGCCGTCGCGTGTGAAGATGTTGCCGGTCGCCAAGCCGCGGCCGCCGAAGGATGCGGGCGTGGTTTGGGCATACAGCAGCCACTCGTCGGCGCGGAAGGGCCGGTGGAACCACATGCAGTGATCCAGGCTGGCCATCATGAGCTTGCGATCCGGCGACCACATGAGGCCGTGCGGCCGCACGGTGGCGTCGAGCAACGTCATGTCCGACGCGTAGGTCAACACGCAGGTGTGCAGCATCGGGTCGTCAGGCAGCCGGCCGTCGGCCCGTACCCAGGCGTAGGCAACCGGGTCGCGCAGCTCTTCGGGACCCCGCCCGGGCGGGTCGCACAGCCGGATGTCGATCGGACGTTCGCGATCCACCCAGTCGCCGAGCTGCTCGCGAAACGGCTTCAGCCGCTCGGTGAATGTGGGCAGGCTCTCCGGCGGCGGCACCTCGGGCATCGGCCCGTGGTAGGTGAGGCCGGGCTCGTCTTTGTGGAACGAGGCATCGAGGTTGAAGATCGCCCGCCCGTGCTGAATGGCGACGACACGCCGCGTGGTGAATGAGCGACCGTCGCGAATGCGGTCGACCTCGTACAGAATCGGCACGCGCGGGTCGCCCGGCCGCATGAAGTAACAGTGCAGTGAGTGCACGCGGCCCTGATCGACGGTGCGGCCGGCCGCCACCAATGCCTGCCCGGCGACCTGCCCGCCGAAGACGCGTTGGCGGTCTTCCTTCGGGCTGACGCCGCGGAAGATGTTGACCTCCAACTCTTCGAGATCGAGCAGGTCGATCAGCTTCTTCAATGCATCGGCCACGCGGTCCTCCCTGCCGCTTGCACAGTATCGAAATGGTCTCGACAGAACCAGGGGGGCGGCGGCGCACCAGGCCGTCTCTGAAGCAGATGAGAATCCGAAAACCGGGAACAGGAGAGCGGAAACCGGTCAATTGGGCTGGTCGCGCCAGTCCATTGGCCCGTTTCTCATCTCCGGTTTCCTGTTCCCGGTTTCTCATTGTTCTGCTGCCGAGCAACATCAACCATCTCTCACGCGGCTGACGAACGCTGGGAGAACACGAGTTTCCTTCCGCGCGTCGGGGACGAATGACGCGAGGGGGCGCATCCATCAAGGACGCACGATCCCAGACTGGACACCACGGAGACACTACCGCACGCGGCTTGCAGTCACAGCGAACATGTGGAACTGCTGCGGCGCCGAGGAGGGGAGACCATGCCCAAGGCCGACATCGAACCGTTGATTGCGTTGCTACGCAGCGCGCCGGTGCCGCAGTCCGTGGCCGAGATGCGTGCCAACATGGAGGCCTTCGCCCCCATCATCAATGCCAACGCGCCGGCCGTCGGCCGCACGCTCAGCAGCGTGGCCGTGGCCCCCGGGGTCGGCGCGGATATCCTCGTTCCGCCCGGCACGCCGCCGTTTCCGACCTTGCTCTACCTGCACGGCGGCGGTTGGACGATCGGCAGCCCACGCACCCATGCGCGGCTCGCCGCCCAGCTCTGCATCGCCGCCGGCGCCGTTGTGGTCGTCGTCGACTACCGCCTGGCCCCGGAGCACCCGTTCCCCACCGGCCTGGAAGACTGTGTGGCCGCGGCGCGCTGGGCCCGACGCGCGATTGCCGACTACGGCGGTGATCCGACACGTCTCGCCGTCGGCGGCGACTCGGCAGGCGGCAACCTGGCGATGGGCGTCGTCAACGCCCTCGACGGAGAAATCGCCTTCCGCGCCGCGCTGCTGATCTACGGCGGCTTCGATCTGGCGCTCGATCTCGGAACGTACGGCACCGATCCGGCGACGGAGGATCCGATCCTGACGCGTCGGATGATGGACCTGATGATCGGCGCCTATCTCTCGGCAGGTGCCGATCCGAACGACCCGCGCGTCAGCCCAATCAAAGCCGATGTGCGCCAGTTCCCGCCGGCCTGTCTAATCGTCGGCGCCGCCGACGTGCTGTATCCGCAGTCACTGGCGCTGCACGAGAAGCTGCGCGGCGCCGGGCGTTCGAGTGTGCTGCACACCTACGCCGATATGCCGCACGCCTTCCTGCAGCTGCCGGGGCTTCCGGACGCCGAGCAGGCGATCGGTGCCGCCGGCGCGTTCCTGCGTGCGCACCTGCGATAGTCGCGACGCTGCGGCGTGGAGCATGAGAGGTTGATGCCGGAGATGAGCTGGCAGGCGCAGTATGCCGACAAGCTGGTGGATGCCGACGCCGCCGTGCGGCGCGTGCGCGACGGCGATCTGGTGCGCCTGCAGATGGGGCCGGTGCCGGTGACCCTGGTGAACGCGCTGGCGCGGCGGCGCGACGAGCTGCACGGCGTGCGGGTCTTGCAAGGCGCGACACGCCATCCGCTGCCGTGGGCAACGACGGCACCGGGATGGGAGGGGCGCATCGACTTGATCACCGACTTCATCTCGATGCTCATCCGTCCGTCGATCGCGGCGCGCCGCGGCGACTTCGCCGTCACCGACTACGGCATCGGCTCGAAGGTACAGAGCGGCGGGCGTCAGGACGCATGGGCGGCGGACGTCTTCATGGCGCTGGTATCGGAGCCGGATGCGGCGGGGTGCGTCAGCTTCGGGTACAGCCTGTGGCACTCGAAGGCCTTGCTGCGTGCCGCCAAGCTGCGCGTCGCCGAGGTCGGTCGCGATGTGCTGCGCACCGGCGGCGACAATCGCGTCCCCTTGTCCGACTTCGATCTCATCGTCGAGCAGGTCGAGCCACCCGGCCGCTTCCCCCTGCCCGAGTTGAGCGCCGAACGTCTCGAGGTCACCGAGGTCATCGGTGCCTACGTGTCGACCCTGGTTAATGATCGCGACACGATTCAAATCGGCACGGGCACCCTCTCGTCGTGCATGGGCAGCTACCTGACGGAGAAGCGCGATCTGGGGATCGACGCCGAGATCCTGGTGGCGTCGGCGGTCGAGCTCGTAAAGTGCGGCGCCGCGACCGGCAAGTACAAGACCTATCACCCGGATGTGGCGACAGGATCGTTCATCGTGCCCGGCGCCGACTTCGCGTTCTGCGCCGACAATCCACGCATCGCGCTGCACGACATCGAGTGGACCAACAACCTGTCGCGTATCGCCAGCATCCCCAACCTGGTGGCGATCAATCAAGCGTCGGCCATCGACCTGACCGGCCAGGCGGCGTCGGAGTCGATCGGCCCGGTGATGTACACCGGCCCCGGCGGCCAGCTGGTGTGGTCCATGGGCGCGCTCTACGCGCCCGGCGGCCGGGCGATCCACGTCTTGCCGTCGACCGCGCAGAACGGGCGGGTGTCGCGCATCGTGGCGCAGCACGCACCGGGCACGGTGATCACCGTGCCGCGCACCTTCGTGGACTTCGTGGTCACCGAGCACGGCATCGCCAACCTGCAGGGCCTGACCCAGCGCCAGCGTGCTCTGGCGATGATTGACCTGGCGCATCCCGACTTCCGCGAGCCGCTGCGGGGCGAGGCGCGCCGGCTGTTCTGGCCCTGAGGGCAGGCTTTCGACGCCCGTGCCGTCGGCGTACGATTGGTACGAGATCCGATCGGAGGAGGTGCACTATGCCAAAAGCCACCTGGAACGGCGCCGTACTCGCGCAGAGCGATCGCTGCGAAGTGGTCGAAGGAAACCAGTACTTCCCACCAGACGCAATCGATCGGCGCTACATCAAGGAGAGCGCCACGCATACGGTGTGCCCGTGGAAGGGCACCGCGAGCTACTACGACGTCGTCGTCGACGGACAGACCAACAAGGATGCGGCGTGGTACTACCCCAGTCCGAAGGACGCCGCGAAGCAGATCAAGGACTACGTCGCATTCTGGCGCGGCGTGACCGTCGAGGCATAGCGACTGATCGAGCGCGTCTACGGAGGGGCGTGATCAGCCGGTCGTCTGGTGGCGCATGCTGCTGCGTAGGGCGGCGATCACCACGCTCGACTCCAGCACCTCCTCGCCGCCGATGATCAAGGCCAGACCGAGCAGCCAGTCCAGCTGCCAGCACCACGCCGCGCCGATGCCCGCGAGTGCCAGGCCGAGGATGGCGGCGCGAAAGCCGCACAGCAGAGCGAGCGCGCGCGGCGGATCGCGGCGCGCGCGCCGTGCCGCCGCGACGCCCCGGCTGATGCTCGCGACCGCGATCGTCACCCCCACGGCGATGAGCCCGACCGCGGGATGCATGCACGTCTCCAACATGAGATCGACCTCCGGGAAGTGACGGAACACAGAGGACCGAGCGTTCAAGAGTGGCACTCGCCCGAAGACGATGGAAAACAAGGTTCCCTCCCCTGTGCCACTTCTGGCACGGGGGAGGGTGAGGGTGGGGGCCGCGTGACAACCGACGCCTCGAATTTACAAACGGGATCTGTGCCGCGATCAGCTGCGTGCGGCCGACGTCGCAGCGCGCAGCGGCTGCGTCGCCTCGGTGCCGGCGCGGCGGATCAGGTATGCCAGCGGGCCGGCGCTGCCGAGGACCAGCGTCAGCAGCACGTACGGCAACGCTGACACGCCGCGTGCCCGCGCGTCGCGCACCATCCACACCACGATCAGCGACAGCGCGATCGTCAAATCGGCGAGCGCGGCGATGGTCGCGAGGTTGGCCGTCGCCAGCTGGAAGAACCCG
>Ga0335082_10004702_pt1 | contig 14907 bp, 11 predicted proteins | sample Lox_Sample_41_FD_206718 | JGI IMG/M metagenome (GOLD analysis project Ga0335082, IMG submission 206718) | Soil microbial communities from Loxahatchee National Wildlife Refuge, Florida, United States - Lox_Sample_4.1 | ecosystem: Environmental > Terrestrial > Soil > Wetlands | place: USA...
GTGCAGCGCCCGCGGGATGACGGGTGGAAACGCGAGCAGCCTGGTGGGCGTGGGGCGCGGAGGGCTCGCCGCGTCGCCCGAGCGCTTCGCCACCAGCACCTACTTCGGCAATACGCCGATGGCGGTGAGTTCGTCGGAGTCGAGCGGGCTCAAGCTCGTCACGGCTAAGCGTGCGCGGCTCATGGACTGTGCCGGCTGAAGCAAGCGGGCTGTAAGTCCAAGCCGGCTCCGCGTTGGTCCGCCTGGACCGAAGATGGCTGTGCAGCGCGCGCGGCGTGCGGCACACTGCGCCGGTTGAGGGGTCAGTAGGGGGAGAGAGAAGTGAGCCAACAGGCTCAGGGGAGAGCGTCGTCGCGCACGCAGCGCTTCGCGGCTGCGCTCGCGGTGATCGCCGGCGCCGCGCCGGACCCGCTCCTCGCGCAGATCACTATCCCGAGCATCCCGCTCGACCAGCTCCCGCGTCCGAGCGATCAGCCGCTCCCCAAGCCGCCGCCGGTGGTGCCGAAGCCGGAGATCGTCCTGCCGCCAGCGCCCGCACCCGGCGCACCCGCCCTTTCGCGCGGCGCCCGCGTCCTGGCGAAGGAATTCCGCTTTGTCGGCAACACCGTGGTGCCGACGGAGGAGCTCGAGGCGATCGCCGCGCCGTACGTCGGCCGCGACCTCGGCAACGCCGAGCTCGAGGAGCTGCGCGTCGCCCTCACTCGCCGCTACATCGAGGCCGGCTACATCAACTCCGGCGCCGTGATCCCCGACCAGGACGTGTCGGACGGCGCGATCACCTTCCGCATCGTCGAGGGCCGGCTGAGCGAGATCGTGGTCGGCGGCGAGAACGGCTTCCGGCCGTGGTACCTGCAGGACCGCCTCGCGCTCGGCGCGGGGCCGCCGCTCAACGTGAACGACCTGCAGGAGCGGATGCAGCTGATGTTGCAGGACCCGCAGATCGCGAACATGTCGGCGGAGCTCGCCCCCGGCGTGGAGCGGGGCGACGCGGTGCTGCGCGTCGACGTGACCGAGGCGAAGCGCTACTCCGTCGGCCTCAAGCTCTCGGACAACCGCTCGCCGGTCGTCGGCCAGAACGAGATCGAGGGGTTCCTCACCGCGCGCAACGTCTTCGGCATCGGCGAGAGCTTCGCCTTCCGCGCCGGCGCGACCCAGGGGCTCGACGACTACTCCGCGGTGTTCGCCGTGCCGGTCTCGGCCCGCGGCACGCTGCTCACCGTGCGATGGGATCACACGAACAGCCGCGTCATCGAGGCGCCGCTCAGCCAGCTCGACATCGGCGCGAACTCGACCGCCTGGGACGTCACCCTCTCGCATCCGCTTTACGAGCGGCTCAGCCGCGTGATCAACGCCAGCGTGACGCTCGCGCAACGAAACACTTACAGCACGTTCCTTGGCCAGGCTTCGCCGTTCATCCCCGGCGCACCCGACGGCCGCACGCGGATCAGCGTCGTGCGGTTCGGCCTCGACGGCGTCGAGCGCACCCAGACCGACGTCATCGCCGGCCGCGTGCTGCTCTCGCTCGGGGTCGATGCGCTGAATTCGACGATCGTGGACAACCCGGATCTGCCCGACTCGCGCTTCACCGCGCTGCTCGGGCAGTTCCAGTGGGTGCGCCTCCTGTCCCGGGAGGCGCAGCTCCTCTTTCGCGCCGACGGACAGTGGTCCAACAACCCGCTGCTCGGCTCCGAGAAGTACTCGATCGGCGGCATGGACAGCGTCCGCTCCTATCGGCGCGACTACGCGATCCGCGACAAGGGCTGGTTCTCGTCGCTCGAGCTCCGCTACCAGGTCGCGAGCGTGCCGGTCCGCGCAAACCCTGCGCCGAACGAGGGCGCGATCCGCCTCGCCGCGTTCGTGGACTACGCCCAGGCTTGGGACGTCAACGGTCCCGGCAGCAAGGTGACGTCGATCGGCGGCGCCGGACCGGGTATCCGCTGGGAGCCGGCGCCGGGATCGGAGCTCGCCTTCTACTGGGGTATCCGGCTGACGAGCGCGCCGCCTCCGGCGAACACGATGCCCGACCGCGGCCTCTACTTCCGTTTCCTCGTGAGCTACGCGTTCTAGACTAGCGCTGCGCGCGCAAGGCGAGATCCGGATCGCCCGGCCGCTCGCGCGCGAGCTGGACCCACAACCCGCCCGCCTCTTCGCGCAATCCAAACTCGTCGAGCAGCAACGCGTAGAGCAGCCGGTCGGCGAAGCTCGCGTCGGCGCGGGGGCGCGCCCGGTCGACGCGCGCGCGGAGATCCGGCCCCGCCACGCCGAACTCGGTCCAGGCGTCGACCGCGCGGCCGCCGGGAAGCTCGGCCTGCACCTGCCAGCCGTACGTCCGACCCGCTTCGAGCGCAACGCCCGCGGGCAGCTCGACCGCCGGTGCTGAAGCGCGCAGCTCGTGCAGGACCTTTCCGTTCGAATCGGTGAGTTGGAAGCGGTACGACGCAACACCCGTCACCGGCTGCCAGCGGAACGATTTCGGCGGATCGAGCAGCCACGTCGAGACCGGCGAGACGAGCTCGAGCTTGCTCTCGCCGGGCCCGCCGCGCATCGAGATGCTCGCCTGCGCGATGCGGCCGGTGCGGATCCGGAGGTCGCCGAAGGCCGCGTCGGCGGACTCGCGCATGCGAAGCTCGCCGGGCCGCACGATCTCCATCCGCCCGCTCGCCCAGCGGAACGCCCCCGGCCCGATCAGCTCGAACTGCCGCCCGTTCTGGGTGTGTACGACGACGACCCTCGCGGCGGGCGCGAGCGACACCTCGGCGCCGGGAGGAAGGCCGGAAAGGATGGCGACCCGCTTGCCGGCGAGCGTCGCCTCGCCCTGCACGTCGATGACGAGGCCCGGCGGCTCGGACGCCCAAGCGCCGGCAGCGCAGACGAGCGCGAGTGCGGCGGCGAGCCGGAGGAACAGGACGCTCATGCCGCCCGCTCCGCGGCCGCACGCGCACCGCGCGCCTGCGGCGGCCAGCCGTACACGCGCACCGGCGAATGGCCCTTCAGCGTTCGTTCGCCGAGCGAATCGAACGCGGCGAGATCGCGCACCGCTGCGACGACCTCCTCGGTCACGACGAGCGGATAGCCCACTTCGGCGGACAGTGCCTCGATCCGGGCGGAAACGTTCGCCACGTCGCCGATCGCGGTGTACTCGTTCCGCTCGGGGGCGCCGATCCGGCCGACCACCGCCTCGCCGAACGCGAGCGAAAGCGCCATCTTGATCGGCGGCAGCCATTCGGATGCGAGTTCGCGGTTCAGCACATCGAGCTCCTCGAGCATCTCGCGCGCGGCGAGGAACCCCTCGCGGCACGGATCAGGCGTCGATTGCGGCGCACCGAAGATGCACATGATGCCATCGCCACGGAAGTTGTCCACCGTGCCGCGGTGGCGGTGCGCGACGGCGACGACATGGGTGAAGTAGCGGTTGAGGAGCCGCACCATCTGCTCCGGGTCGGTACGCTCGCTCAGGGGCGTGAACCCCCGGATGTCGCCGAACATCACGCACACGCGGCGGCGCCCGCTGCCGAGCTCCGAGTCGAGCTCGCCGCGCAGGATGAGGTCGAGCACGTTCGGGCTCACGGCGCCGGCGAACGCCCGGCGGAGCTCCAGCCGGCTGCGCCGGTTGAACCAGGCTTCGAAGCCGACGCGCAGCGTCGAGGCGAGCACCGCGACGACGAGCGCACCCGCGACGGGTAGTTGCACCCCGCGCGCGAGGAGCCAGGTCGAGCCGGCGACGGCGACGGCGACGGAACCGACGAGCGTCACCGCACCGACGCTCAGCCGCGCGAACGCGAACCAGAGGCACGCCGCCGCGAGCACGACCGCGAGCGCCGCGGCCGCGGGCGCCGGCGCGATGAGACCGGGGCCTAGCAGCGAACGCAGTGCCTGCGCGTGGATCACCACCCCGGGCGTGGTGCCCGAGTCTTCCCACGCCGCGAGCTCGACCGGTATGCTGTGCCGATCCTTGAACGGCAGCACGCTCCCGACGAGAACGACGCGGCCGCCGAACGCCGCCCGTAGCTTCTGCGCGTCGTCGGCCGCGGCCCACGCAGCCACGTCGTGCGCGGGGGTGTAGCCGAACCGCGGACCGACCGCGAAGTCGATCAGGCCTGCGGGCGTCGCCGCGCCGAGACGCCGCGCCATTACGCCGCTCAGCGTCGGGATCGCGGCGCCACCCTCGCCCTGCCGCTCGTCGAAGCGGCGGACCCGCAGGTCCGGATCGATCGGCCAGGTCGCGAGCCCGGCCCCGTCGGCGCCGGCGATGGCGAGGAACGGCGGGAAGAGCGGCTTCACCCGTCCGCCCTGGTCGACGCCGCGCGCGATCACGAGCGGCGCGACGGTGCGCAGGCCGTGCAGGGCGCGCAGGAGCGTGGCGTCGAGCTCCGGCTGCACGAAGTCGTAGGAACGCTCGGGCAGCTCGACGTCGACGCCGACCGCGCGCGGCCGCGCCGCCGCGAGGCCGTCGAAGATGCCGGCGAGCCGCCGGTGCCAGAGCGCGATCGGTTCCGGGAACGCTTCCAGCGTGGCCTCGTCGATGCCGACGATCACGACGCTCTCGGGGCCCGGTTTCGGGCCGAGCGCGCGCCGCGCCGCAAACTGCGCATCGAGGAGATGGAGCTCGAGGCTCCGGATCGGCGGCGCGAACTGGAGCGCGATGCCGGCCGCGGCGATCACAAGCCAGACAGCAACCGACCGGGGCCGGGTGAGGCTCTGCTCGATCCCGTTCACTGCACGACCTTCGCGCCAGAAAACGGCGTTGGGGGTTGGCCCCCGGGACGGGCCGGCAGGCTCAAGGACGCCGCTCGAACGCGGCCACTTCGGCGAGTCCCGCCTGCTCGAGCACCGCCGCGCGCCGGGCGCGCAGGCTCGCGTCGCCGGGACGGGCGGCGAGCGGCTCGGAGAGCGCGGCGAGCGCGTCGTACCAGATGCCCTCGGCGGCGAGCACCGCGGCGCGCTCCCCCTCGCCCGCGCCGGCGAGGCGGCCCCGCAGGACGGCCGACGGCTCGACCCGCTGCACCGCACCGCCGGCGACGACGTCGCGCGAGCGCTGCGCCGGGTCGGCGACCACCGCTACCGACCACTCGTAAGCGACGCCGGGCTCGAGCCCGACGCCGCGCTCGGCGAGGCTGAACGCCTGGATGCCCGCGCGCTCGCCTGCAACCACCGCTTCCACGACCGGGCGCGCATCGCGCGGATCGACCACGACGAGCTCGATGCGCGCGGTGGTCGGCCGGGAGAGATACCAGTAGAGCGTCGGGCGCTCCGAAACGGTGAGCGCCAGGTGATCGGGGACGAGCACCGCGATCACCGGCATCGCCTCGGGAAGGCCGCGCGCGCTGCCGCCGACCCGGCGCGGCGCGAGGTCGCCTGCCGGTGGGCGGTACTGCACGGCGTCGCTCTGCGTCCACCCGGTGACGGGCGCGAGCAGCGCCGCAGCGAGCGCGATCGGAAGCAGGCGTACGTTCATTAGCGCGGGCCTAGAGCCAGTTGCCGATCACCAGGAACGGCGACCAGTAGCCGGGATGCCGGTACCGGAGGTCGGCGAGCATCTTCGTTTGCGCGCGGCGGAGCGCCTCGGCTTTGCTGACCCCCGGCTGGCCGACCTGCCGGTAGAACTCGGTGACCAGCATGCTGGACGCCTGGTCGTTGATGTGCCATAGGGTCGCGAGCGCGCTGCGCGCGCCCGCCTTCACCGCGACGCCGGCGAGCCCGAGCGCGGCCCGCTCGTCGCCGGCCGCGGTCTGGCACGCGGAGAGGAAGAGCAGTTCCACGGGTTCGTCGCGGTAGCGGTTGAGCTTCATGCTGTTCTCGAGCCGGTCGATCGTCATCCGGCCATCGTAGGTGAGCAGGAACGAGCGGCGGGAGTCGGACTCGAACTGCGCGTGCGAGGCGACGTGCACGATCGAGAACGGCTTGTCGCGCAACTCGCGCTCGAGGTTGTCGGCAGTGAACGCGCGATCCCGCAGCTCGGCGCCCGAGCCGAGCGCGTGTAGCTCGTCGAGCTCCATCCCGACGTACGGCAGTGCTGGGTAGCCCTGCACCGGTTCGGTGAGGCCGCTCGCGAGGACCCGCGCGCCCTTCATCGCGAGCGGCTGCGGCTCGGTGAGCGTGAGGCTCGGCGCGGTGGCGATCGCATAGCGCGCGATCAGGAAGTCACGCCCGTCGTGCAGCGCCGCGAGCGGAATCGAGCGCAATGGCTGGTCGGGAACGAACACCAGCGTTTCAACGTCGGCTTTCTCCAGCAACGGCTCGATCGGCCGGATGACCCAGTCGTAGATCCGGCGCGCGTGCGGAAGATACTGGTAGGTCGTCCGCTTCTCGAGGAGGGCGCGGAGCGCGAGCGACTCGCGCCGCAGGGTCGCCTCGTCGACCGGGACCGTGATCCGGTGGATGTCGTTCCCGACGCTCACCAGCAGGTCGAGCCGGTCGGCGAGCGGCACCGGGTACACGACCGCGGTCCGCGGCGCGGTCTGTTCGACCGGCTTCGCGCGCGCGAGATACCGGGCGACGCAGTCGTCGCGGAAGTAATCCTCGAGCTCGACCGTCTTGAACCGCTCGAGCACGCCCTGCGCCTCGCGCAGCGTCTTGCGCACCTCGGCCAGGTCCTTCGTGCCGCCGGCGCGCCGCAGCAGGAGGTCCGTGTAGCCGAGATAGGCGGGACCGACTTCGGCGCGGAAGGATTCGCGGCTCGCCCACAGCTCGCTCGCATAGTCGACCTTCAGCGGCGCGAGCGCCTCGAGCGCGCGGCGGTAGGCGGCGAGCGCATCGTCGGGGCGGCCGGCGCGGTCGAGCAGCCGCGCCTGCTGCCATTGCCAGAGGAAGAGCGTCTCCGGTGTGCTCGCGGACTGCGCGGCGAACACCGCGCGCGCGTTCAGGCCGAGCGCGTCCGGGAGGCGGCCGCGGTCAAGCGCGAGCTCGGCGAGATAGCCTTGCGCGTAGGCGCTCGCGCGCGCGTCCTTGAGATCGGCCGCGATCCGGGCCGCCTGCTCGAGCGCGGATTCGGCGCCGGCCTGGTCGCCGGCACGGCGAAGCACCTCGCCGGCCGCGGCGAGCTGGAACGCTTTGTCACGTGAGTCGGGCACCGTCGTAAGCGCGGCGAGCGCTTCGCGCGCAAACGGCGCTGCTTCGGTCGGACGGCCCTGTCGCTGCGCGAGCCGGGCGGCGTTCAGCGACGCCTTGGCGGCGAGCAGGCCATCGTTCGCCGCGCGCGCGCGTTGAGCGGCTTCTCGGTAGGCGGCGAAAGCCGCTTCCGGCTTGCCGTCGGCGGCGAAGACGAGGCCGAGATCGTTCTGCACCGCCGCCTCGATTCGCGGGGCGTTCGCACGCCGCGCGAGCTCGAGGGCGCGCCCGAGCGTGGGCCCGGCGCGGTCGAGCCTGCCGGCAAGGAAATAGGCCTGCCCGAGCGCACCGGTAACCCCCGCGGCGAGCGCGGGTGGCGCGTCGCGGCCGTCGAGCAGCGCGGCCGCGTCCTCGAGATCGACCAGGGCCTGCGCGCGGTGGCCAAGCGCCTGGTAAGCCTCGGCGCGCCGCGCCAGCGCCTCCGCAAGGCGCATCTCGTCGCCGGCCTTGCGCTCGGCCTCTACCGCCTCGGTCGCCCGGCGGGCGGCCGCTTCCCAGGGATCGTCGGCGAATGTCGCGCGGCCCATGCCCGGAGTCGCAGCGAGGAGCGCTGCAAGACAGGAGGCGACGAGCGCGCGATCGATCATCCGGGAGCGCGGGCGGCGGAGCAGGCGCCGCTCGCGCGGTCAGTCTAGCACCGGACTTCAGTGCTTGGACGGTCCTCCGGCGCCGGCGGTGACGTCCCGGACCTCCGCCTTGACCTCGATGTCCTGCGTCTGCCCGGACTTACTCCGGACTTTCAGCTTGATCGGCACCGTCTCGCCCTTCTTGAGCGGCGCCTTCAGGTCCATCAGCATCACGTGGTAGCCGCCCGGCTTCAGCTCGACCGCCCGCCCGGCGGGCAGCGCCAGCTTTTCCACCCCGCGCATGCGCATCGTGTTGCCCTCCGTCCGCATCTCGTGGATCTCGACGATGCCGGCCACCGGGCTCTCGGCGCCGACCAGGGTCGCGCCGTCGGCGCTCTTGAGCTGCATATAGGCGCCACTCGCCGTCTGGCCGGGAACGGTGCCGCGCACCCAGGCGTCCGACACCGTCACCTGGGCTTGCGCTGCCGCGGCGCCGGCGGCGGTGGTCATGAAAACCAGCAAATGCACGAACCGGCGCATCTCGACAGGCACTCCTGCTCGAGTTACCGCAGCCGCACTCGCCAGGTCACAGGACGTAGCGCGCGAGGTCTTCGCTCGCGGCGAGATCCTTGAGCCGCGTGTCGACGTAGGCCGCGTCGATCGTCACGGCCTGCGTCCCGCCGCGCCCGGCTGCGAATGAGACGTCCTCGAGCAGTTTCTCCATCACGGTGTAGAGCCGGCGCGCGCCGATGTTCTCGGTCTTCTCGTTCACCGCGAAGGCGGTCTCGGCGAGGCGCTTGATCCCGTCCGGCCGGAACTCGAGCTTGACGCCCTCGGTCTCGAGCAGCGCCTCGTACTGCTTGACGAGGCACGCGTCGGTCGCGGTGAGGATGCGCTCGAAATCGGCGGCGGTGAGCGAATCGAGCTCGACGCGGATCGGGAAGCGGCCCTGCAGCTCGGGGATGAGGTCGGACGGCTTCGCGAGATGGAACGCCCCGCTCGCGATGAACAGGACGTGGTCGGTCTTCACCATGCCGTGGCGCGTCGAGATCGTCGTGCCCTCTACGAGCGGCAGCAGGTCGCGCTGCACGCCCTGGCGCGAGACGTCGGCACCCTGCAGCTCGGAGCGGCTCGCGATCTTGTCAATCTCGTCCAGGAACACGATGCCGTTCTGCTCCACGTTGGCGAGCGCGCGAGTCTTCAGATCCTCGTCGTTGACGAGCCGCCCGGCCTCCTCTTCGGTGAGGAGCCGCATCGCCTCGCGGACCTTGAGCTTGCGCAGCTTCTTCCGCCCGCCACCGAGGTTCTGGAACATGCCCTGGATCTGCTGCGTCAGCTCCTCCATCCCCGGCGGCGCGAGGATCTCCATCTGCGCCTGGGTGGCGGCGACCTCGATCTCGATCTCCTTGTCGTCGAGCTCGCCCTCGCGCAGCTTCTTGCGGAACCGTTGGCGCGTCGCCGAGTCCTCGGTCGTCTCGGTGCGCTCGGCGAACCCGATCGAGCGCGCCGGCGGGAGCAGCGCGTCGAGGACCCGCTCCTCGGCCGCGTCCTCGGCGCGCGCGCGCACCTGCCGCATCGCGCCCTCGCGCGCCTGCTTGATCGCGATCTCGACCAGGTCGCGCACGATCGTGTCGACGTCGCGGCCGACGTAGCCGACCTCGGTGAACTTGGTGGCCTCGATCTTGATGAAGGGCGCGTCGGCGAGCCGCGCGAGCCGGCGCGCGATCTCGGTCTTGCCGACGCCGGTCGGCCCGATCATCAGGATGTTCTTCGGCGTGATCTCCTGACGCAGCGGCTCGGCGACCTGCTGCCGCCGCCAGCGGTTGCGCAGCGCGATCGCGACCGCGCGCTTGGCGCGGTCCTGGCCGATGATGTGCTTGTCGAGCTCGTGGACGATCTCCTGCGGCGTCATGGAACTCATTGGACTACCCTCCGCGCGTCGCGCGCTCGGGGTTCGCCCTCGGAGCGGCCCGGCGGTCTCATGGCCCGCGTCACTCCAGCGTCTCGACCACGATGTTCTGGTTGGTGTAGATGCAGAGCTCGGCGGCGATCGCGAGACTGCGGCGCACGATCGCCTCGGCGTCGAGCTCGGTCGACTCCAGCAGCGCACGCGCCGCGGCCTGCGCGTAGGGGCCGCCCGAGCCGATCGCGATCAGGCCGTGCTCGGGCTCGAGCACGTCGCCCGCGCCGGTGATGATGAGCGAGCTCGTGCGGTCGGCGACGGCGAGCATCGCCTCGAGCCGCCGCAGGATCCGGTCGGTGCGCCAGTCCTTCGCGAGCTCGACCGCCGAGCGCACGAGGTTGCCCTGGTGCTTGTCGAGCTTCGCCTCGAAACGCTCGAACAGCGTGAACGCGTCGGCGGTGCCGCCGGCAAAGCCGGCGAGGATCCGATCCTGGTAGAGGCGCCGCACCTTGCGCGCGCCGGCCTTGATGACGATGTTGCCGAGCGTCACCTGGCCGTCGCCGCCGAGCGCGACGGTTGCGCCGCGGCGGACGGAGAGGATGGTGGTGCCGTGAAACTGCTCCATTGGCGGGGTTTGGCCTTGCGCGGATGGACCGCCATCATATCGGGGGTGGCCGCCCCGTTGGCAAGGGGCCGACTACTTGCGCGGGATGATGCGGGCGATCTTGGTGATGCCCATGACGGCGAAGAGCGCGATGATCATCTCACCGGCCCCGCGCACGACGATCTCCTTGCCCGTGACCCGCTGCTTCTCGAGCACGTTCAGCAGGCGCCCGGCGTTGACGAAGTCGATCCGCTTGGCGGCCGCGAAGTCGAGCGTCACCGGGCTCGCGCCGTTGGCGTAGGCGGTGATGTCGGTGAAGAGCTGGTCGCTTTGCCCCGCCACCTCCCCGACCACCATGAACGCGTCGTTGCCGTCCGCCACCGAAACCGGCTGCGACATCTCGAGCGGCTTGGGCCGCGGCGGCGGCGTCTCCCACGAGGGCGGCGAGACCTCGTAGGTGACGGCGTAGTCGACCGCCGCCTCCTCGAACTCGTTCTGCAGCCCGAGCATCTGATAGAGATCAAGGAGCAACAGCCACACCGCGACGTCCACCGACTTGTCGCCGGCCTTCGCCGAATCGCGCAGGAGCTGGAACGCGCGCGCCTCGCCGGTCAGATAGACGTCCTTCTTCGCCGCCTTGAACGCGCGCAGCGCGTCGCGGAGCAGCGTGCAGCCGGCAGGCTCCACGCCCTGCAGCTTCGCGAAGTCGAGCCGCAGTTTCGGCTGTCGCTCGGCGGCCTTCTTCAGCTGCTCGAACGCCGCGGCGCTCGCCGCGCCGAGGACGCCGGTAAGCGAGATGGCGGCAAGGCCGCCGGTGCGGAGATTCGGGTTCTGGCGCACCGCCGCGGTCGGCGCGTCGACCCACACCGGCGGCGAGCGCTCGAACTTAACGACGAAGTCGAGCGCCTTCTCCTCGAACTCGGCCTTGCGTCCGAGCACCTGGAGCACGTCGAAGAGCATCAGCCACATCTGCAGCTTCCACGCCCCAAGATCCTCGCCGTCGAGCGCCTTTTGCGCGCGCGCGCGGGCCTCCTCGGTCTGGCCATTCGCGTACAGGATCGCCGCTTCTTCGATCGCCGGCGGGACGTCGACGCCGGACCCCTCCTCGACCTCAATACAGAGGATCGAATCGAGCGGCTTCTTCGGCGCCTTCTTCTTGGGTGGCTCGGGTGCCTTGGCAGGCTCGGGCGCGCGCGACGCGGGCACCTGCTGGCCGACAGCCGCTGCGGCGAGGGAGCCGAAGTCGAGGCTGAACGCTTCGCCGCCGGCTGGTGCCACGGGCGGAGCGCTCGAGGGGCCTTTCGCGGCCGGCACCTGGGACGGTGGCGTGATCGACTGCGGGGCGATCGACTGCGGGGCGATCGACTGCGGGGCGATCGACTGCGGCGCGATCGACTGCGGTGCCTGCGAGGCGGGCGGCGGTGCGTAATTCGTGAAGTCGAGCGACATGCCGTCGTCCGCGCCGGGGGGCGGTGCGGACGGTGAGGGCGTGGCGGGGCGGCGCGCCTCGATCTTGGGCGCGCCAGGCTTGTCCGGCTTCTTCTCCGGTTGCTTTTTACCGAAAAGCGAGAAAGCCAATCTGTAACCGAATCAGTACTCTAGGAACGACGGCCCGAGCGGACCGGCTCACCCTTCTACCACAGCCCCCCGGTCGGGGCAAACCGCCAAACGCAAAGGCGGGGCGTTTGCCGCAGCGAGGGGCGCCCATCGGACTACCCGCGCACCAAAAGACCGCGCTCGGGATTGCTCCCTTGGGACGGCCCGTCGGGCTCACTGGGTCATCCGCGGGGCTCCAGCCGGAACACGATCGGGACCAGGACCCAGGCTTCCTCCGCCTTGCCGGCGCGCCGGGCGGGGGTGAAACGCCAGGTCTTCACGGTGGCGAGCGCCACGGCGTCGAGCGAGCTCGATCCGCTCGAGCGCTCGAGCACGACCTCGCGCGGCGCGCCGTCGGTGCTCACCAGCACGCGCAGCGTGACCGTGCCTTCCTCGCCGTTCCGGCGCGCCGCGGTCGGGTAAGTCGGCGCCGGGTTGCGCAGGTATGCGGCGCGGAAGTCGGGAGGCGAAGGCGCCTCGCGGGGAGCCGTCGCCACGGGCTGGGCCGGCGCTGCCGGGATGGCCTGCGCTGGTGCGGATTGTTCCTGCTTCGGTCCGGCCTCCAGCAATGGCGGGGCCGCAATCGCCTCCGCTGCCGCCGGCAGGGGTGGGGGCGCAGCCGGGGGGGGTGGCGTGCGCGGGGCGACCTGCGGTGCCGGCCGCGGTGGGGGTCGACGCGCCGGAGGCGGCGGCGCGGGCGGGGTCACCTCCTCCCGCGCCGGCGCCTCCGGCTGCAGCAGCACGCTCAGCACGCGCGGCGGCTCCAGCGGGTGCTCGTGCATGAGCCCCGGCCCGAACACGAGCACCGCCGCGTGGAACGCGACGCTCGCTGCAACGCTCGCCGCGATGAAGCGGCGCTCGTCGGGTGCCGGGGGGAGCGCGATCTGCATACCCGGCCTCAGAAGGCCCCGCGCACGCCTGCCATGAGCGCGCGTCCGCCGAGCGGAGCGATGTCTTTCAGTTCCGAGGTGCTGTAGCGGATCGTCTGGTCGAGCAGGTTGTTCGCCTGGAGAAACACCTCGAGCGACGGCCCGCCACCGGGAACCTTGAAGAGATACGATGCATTCAGGAAGACGTTGGCGTAGCCCGCCGTCGTCGTCTGGAACTGCGGCACGCGCGTCTGCGCCGCGGCCGCAAGAATGCCGAGGCCCGCGGTGAACGCCTCGCGCTGATAGCCGAGCGTGGCACCCGCCCGCAGCGGCGGGATGAACGGCAGCGGCTGGCCGTTGGTGAGGTCCTGCGCGTTGACGTAATCGCCCTGCAGGCCGAGCGTGAGCGTCTGCCCGCCCATGCTCCAGATGGGTAGCCCGCCCTTCAGCTCGATCCCCCAGAACCGCGCTCTGACGCCCTGGTAGTTGAACTGCTGGACCGGGTTGACCACGTCGCCGGTCACCGGATCGACGATCGGCGCGGCGCTCGGCACGACGCTACGATCGTCGGGATTGCGGAAGATGCCGGTGGGTATGAGCGCGATGTAGTTCGAGAAGTGGTTGTAGAACGCGGCGACCGAGCTCGCGAACAGACCCGACTTCCACTTGAGCGCGAGATCGACCGCGGTCGACTCGACCTGGTTCAGGTTCTGATCGCCGACGACGAACTGGTCGGTCGCGAGGTGCGGGCCGTTGGCGAACAGCTCCTGGACGGTCGGTGCGCGCTGGGTATAGGAAACGTTCCCGGTCATCCCCCACTGCCGGTTGAAGGCGTAGAGCGCGCCCACGGCGACGCTCCAGGGCGTGAAGTTGCGCGAAGCGGCGGGCTGCCCGCCCTGCGGGAAGTCGGCGGCGTCCATTTTCACGCTCGCCACCCGCCCGCCGAACAGAAACTTCCACGGTCCGTGCGGCAGCTCCTCGTAGATGAATCCGGCGAAGTCCTGGGTCCTCGTGCTCGGCACGAACGCCTCTTCACCGAGCGCGGAGAACTTGATGTTCGCCGCTTCGAAGCCGACCGCACCGCGCAGCGGCCCGATCGGGACGTGCAGGCCCTCGACGCGAAGGTTGTAGCCGTTGGAACTGAACATGGTTCCCGCGGTCCCGCTCTCGAACTCGGTGTGCTGATAATCGGTGTAGATGTATTTGACTCGCAGCGCATCGAGACCCGGAATCGTGTTGCGGAGCTCGCTGGCGAAATTCCACGCGTGCTGTCTGAGCTTGATCGTGACGTCCTCTTCGGCAACGGTACCGTAGTCGCTGTTGAACTGGCTGTACGACAGCCCGGCGTAGCCGCGATCCCCGAGCATTACCGACCCCCCGACGCCGAAAGTCTCCGTGTTGCCTTGGCTGTTCGGCAACGTGCCCGACGGGCCCGGTGACCCGCGCGCGTCCTGCACCGCTCCGGTCCAGGCGTTGCCCGGGATCTGCAGGTCATGGTTGTTCGACTTGTAACCATCGAGGTGGACCACGAATGCCTGGTTGCCGGCATTGACGCGCATCCCGCCGGCCTGGAGGCTGTTCTCGGTGTTGTAGCGGTACTGGGCGGCGCCCTGCACCGGCGTCGACTGCCCGTACTGCGGGATCCGGCCGTCGATGACGTTGACCACGCCGCCGACGGCGTTGCCGCCGTACATGATGGTCGCGGGGCCGCGCACGACCTCGATCGCCTCGGCGGCAAAGGGCGAGGTCGCGACGGTGTGATCCGGGCTCATCGCCGACACGTCGGTGATCCCGAGACCGTTCTGCAGCAGGCGAATGTCGAACCCGCCGAGGCCGCGGATGATCGGCCGGCTCGCGTTCGGCCCGAAGTACGAGGACGTCACCCCGACTTCCTGCGACACGGTCTCGCCGAGCGTCGGCTGCTGACGGAGCCGCAGCCCCTGGCCTCGCAACACATTGACGGGCTCGACGGTTTCGAACAGGTCGGATCCGATCGGCGACGCGGTGACCACGGTGGGCGGCAGCGGCTGCGGCGCGCCGGCGGCCTGGGCCCTTGTATCCTGCGCGAACGCGCCGGCGATCAATGCGACCATCGCGGCGAGCGGTGCCTTCTTGAATTGCATTGCAGCTCTCCCGACTGGCCCGGCTGCGGAACGCTTCCGCGAGCGGGCGGTGTGCGACGAGCGCGTGCGGCAGACAGCCCGCGCGCGCTACCTCACGGGCGGATCAGGAGAGAACAGGCGGCGCCCGGCTCGAGAAGCG
>Ga0335082_10004703_pt1 | contig 14905 bp, 7 predicted proteins | sample Lox_Sample_41_FD_206718 | JGI IMG/M metagenome (GOLD analysis project Ga0335082, IMG submission 206718) | Soil microbial communities from Loxahatchee National Wildlife Refuge, Florida, United States - Lox_Sample_4.1 | ecosystem: Environmental > Terrestrial > Soil > Wetlands | place: USA: Florida...
CCGGAACAGCGGCAGCACGAAGTTGCCGCCCGCCGCCATCGAGGCTTTGAGCTCGACTTTGCCCGAGGGAGTCGGGAAGTTGCCGCTGGCATGCGGCGCATAGGTGTCGGGTGTGCCGACCTTGAGCCGTGCATAGCCGTCGCGTTTGAGCTGGTCCATGGTGATTCCGGCAAGCGCCGGAGACGACCAGTCGAGCGACTCCAGCGCCATCTGCTCGTCGGTGCGCTTGAAGTGCGGATCGTCGAAGCGCATCGCCACGGCGAGCCGCCGGAAAAGCTCGGTGTTGGGCACCGCCTCACCGCGCGGTGCGATCGCCTGCTGGTTCAACGAGAGATAGAAGTGGCCCCACGAGAACATGATCTCGTGCTGCTCCATCTGCGTGGTGGCGGGCAGCACGATGTCGGCATAGCGCGCCGTGTCGGTGATGAAATGCTCGCTCACCACGCTGAACAGGTCCTCGCGGGCGAGGCCCTTGAGCACCTTCTCCTGCTCGGGCGCGACCACAGTGGGATTCGCGTTGTAGACGAACAAGGACTTGATCGGCGGGTCGAGCTTCAGCTCTCCGGTGAGCGCCGGACCGAGCTTCCATTGGTTGAGCACGCGCGTGCCCGGCTTGATCCAGTCCGGGCGCATGAGCGCGTCCCATTTGACCGGGAACGCCCAGATCGGAAGCTGCAGGATGCCACCGCCCACGTCCCGCCAGGCGCCGACCAGCGCCGGCAGGCAGGTCAACGCGCGCACCGTCTGGCCGCCCCCGGCATGGCGCTCGACGGCCACACCGATGCGGATCACCGACGGGCGCGTGGTCGCGTACTCGCGCGCCAGCTTGCGGATGTCCTCGGCGGAGATGCCCGTGATCGGAGCAACTTTCTCCGGCGGATATTCCTTGGCGCGCTCGGCGAGCTCGGGATAGCCGACGGTGTACTTCTCCACGTAGTCCTGGTCGACCAGGCCTTCGCTGACGACGACGTTGATCATCGCCATCGCCAGTGCGCCGTCGGTACCCGGCTTGATGGCGATGTGCCAGTCGGCCTGCCGCGCTGTGCGCGTGCGCACCGGATCCACCACTACGATCTTCGCGCCGCGCTTCTGGGCCTCGGCGATGAAGGGCCAGTGGTGCAGGTTGGTGCTGATGGTGTTGCACGCCCACAGGATGATGTAGCGCGAGTGGACGAAGCTCTCCGGATCGGTGCCGGGCGTGGGACCCACCGTCATCATGTATCCCGTGCAGGCCGCCGAATCGCAGAATGTGCGCTCGGATATTGTCGCGCCGAGCTTGTTGAAGAACGCGTCGCCCACGTTCAGCCCGTTCAGGATCCCTTCCGTTCCGAGGTAGCTGTAGGGCAGGATGGCGCTCGGCCCGTGCTCCTTGATGATCTGCTTCCAGCGCGTGGCGATTTCCTCCAGCGCCGCTGGCCAGCTCACGCGCGTGAACTGTCCCGACCCCTTCGGGCCGCTGCGCTTGAGCGGGTGAAGGACCCGGTCCGGGTGATGGATCCGCTCCTCGTAATGATTGACCTTCACGCACAGGCGCCCGTCGGTGAACGGATGGTCCGGGTTGCCACGAACCTTCACCACACGGTCGTTCTCGACCGTGACCAGCATGGAGCAGGTATCGGGGCAATCGTGCGGGCAGGCGCCGAGGATGGTCTTCTGGCCGGACGCAGCGGGGCTTGGAACGGCGGACATAGGAGGTCTCCCTTCGAGGAGGGTTGCGGGATTTTTGGGTTGCGCCTAGAACGGCCCGCAGGCAAGCCTAGGCTGCAAGATTATTCTAGACTCCTCCGGCGGCGAGCTGCCAGGATCTCCTTATCGCGCCGCACCTACAACTCCACGCATGTCAGACTGCCTTCGTGATCGACTGTCCCTCGCCTTGATCGCAGCGCTGCTCTCGTCTGCCGTCGGGCGAGCCGCGAACGCAGCGGAAGACGATGCCCTCGTCGGCAACTTCTTCCCGTATGGCGCGTTTCAGTCGCTCCCGGCGACGCGCATCGACGTCGGCGGCGGTGCGCTGACCGTCGCTTTCGGTCCGGGCGAGCTGACCCTGCCTCGTGACGCGATCCTCACCTGGGTGCGAGGCTGCGTACGCGCAGTCGCCGATTATTACGGACGACTTCCCGATCCCGACACGAAGCTGCTCATCGTTCCCATCGGTGGCGCCGGCGTGCGGGGCGGATCCACGTACGGCTACAGGGGCGTCGCGAGTCGCATCCTACTCGGACGCGACACCACGCCGCCCCAGCTCGAGCAGGACTGGGTGCTGGTACACGAGCTCGTGCACCAGGGCTTCCCCATGCTGTCGGAGGAGCACGATTGGATGGAAGAGGGCTTGGCGACCTATGTCGAGCCGATTGCGCGCGCGCAGGCCGGAGCGTTGAGCGTGCAGAAGGTCTGGGGAGATCTGGTGCGAGGACTGCCGCAGGGCTTGCCGCGCGAGGGAGACCGCGGTCTCGATCACACCCCAACGTGGGGACGCACCTACTGGGGCGGCGCGCTGTTCTACCTGCTGGCCGACATCGACATCCGGCGCCAAACCGACAATCGCCGCGGACTCCAGAATGCGCTGCGCGCCATCGTCGCGTCGGGCGGCAATTTCGCGCACTACTGGCCGGTCGACAAAGTGCTCGCCGTCGGAGACCAAGGGACCGGCACCCAAGTGCTGGCGCGCCTGTACGAGCAGATGAAAGACACGCCGGTGAACGTGGATCTGGCCGGTCTATGGCGCGAACTGGGCGTCTCGATGAGCGGCACTTCGGTGACCTTCGACGATTCTGCGCCGCTCGTCTCGATCCGGCGCGCGATCACGGCCTCGTCTGAACTCCACTGACATGGCCAAGTGCCGGCGAGCGAACACGCTTCGTCGCACTGCTGAACGGCGAGAGAGGCCAGCGCAGCGCCGGCGGCATCCTACCCCTACGGTCCCGCACCTCGGATACCGCAGCGCACCTGGCTAGCGGAACAAGACCGACGCCTTGCTGAGCGTCGTAACCACGCCCCAGGCGAGGGGCACGCCAACGGCAAGCCAGCACAGCGCGACTACGGCCAGGCTGGTCGGCTTATCGTCGGATGGCGCACTGGCCGCACCATAGGGATCGCCCGTCGCGCGCGCGGCGGCCTCGTGCGCGATCCGCCGCTCCGCTTCGAGCTCGGCGTCGCTCATGTAATGCCGCTCGGCCACCGGCCGCACCAGCAGGTTGCACACGAAGCCCAGAGCGAGCAGCCCGCACAGGATGTATAGCGTCATGTCATAGACCGCCGCCCGCGGCAGTCCCTGAGCTAGTTGGTACTCGCGCAGGTAGTTCACGATGACGGGGCCGAAGATGCCGGCAGCCGACCAGGCCGTGAGCAGCCTGCCCTGGATGGCGCCCACCATCTGGGTGCCGAACATGTCGGCCAGATAGGCGGGCACGGTGGCGAAGCCGCCGCCGTACATGGACAGGATGATGCAGAACGCGCCCACGAACAGCGCGATGTGGTGGTGATGTCCGGACCACGGCGCCGAGGCGTACAGCACGATCCCGAGCACGAAGAACGTGTAGTACGTCATCTTGCGGCCGAGGTGGTCGGATGCCGACGCCCAGATGAACCGGCCGGCGATGTTGAACAGGCTCAGCAGCCCGGTGAACCCGGCCGCGATCGCCGCGATCTGCCCGCGCTGCAGCGACGTGAGGTCGTTGAATTTGATGTTGAGCCCGATCAGCTGGCCGGCGAACACCTCCTGCAGCATCGGAGAGGCCATGCCGATCACGCCGATGCCGGCCGTGACATTCAGGCACAGGACCCACCAGATCAGCCAGAACTGGGGCGTCTTCCAGGCGACGTCGAGATGCACGTGCCGCATCGTGATCATCCGTCCCCCGTTCCCGGCGGGCGGATTCCAGCCGGCTGGCTTCCATCCTGGGGCAGGAAGACGGTAGCCGAATGCCCCGCTCAGCATCGCTACCAGATAGATCGCAGCGAGCGCAAGGAAGGTCTCCCACACCCCGACCGAGGTCGGGGTCGCGAAGTGCTTCATCAGCATGTCGGCGAGCGGAGCGCCGATCATGGCTCCTCCGCCGAAGCCCATGATCGCCATTCCCGTCGCCATGCCGCGCCGGTCGGGGAACCACTTGATCAGCGTCGAGACCGGTGAGATATAGCCCAGCCCGAGCCCGATGCCGCCGATGATCCCAGAGCCCAGCCGCAGCATCCAGATCTGGTGTACGTACACGCCGAGGGCGGAGAATGCGAGCCCGCCGCACCAGCACAGCGCCGCCACCACCCCGGCCTTGCGCGGACCGGCGTGCTCGAGCCAGCCGCCCCAGACGGCTGCCGCGCCGCCGAGAAAGACGAAGAACAGCGTGAACATCCAGCCGAGGGTGCTGATCTTCCAGTCGCAGGAGGTCGCGAACAGACCCGCGACGAATGTCATATCGGGCGGGCATGCCACCGAGTTGGTGATCCCGATCGCCCGCGACAGCGGCAACCAGAACACGCTGAAGCCGTAGGCCATGCCGATGCACAAGTGGATCGCCAGGGCCGCGGGCGGCACAAGCCAGCGGTTGAAGCCCGGCCGGGCGTAAGTCCGCTCTTTGGACAGCAAGCCGGCGCCGTTGGCGAGGCCGGCGGGCAGCACTGCGGTGGCTTGAGACACCTTCGTTCCTCCCCACTCGAGATTGCCGGATGACCCTGTTAGCGTTCCTCGACACCGGACGCGTACGCAGCCGCTGAAGCGAGCGGCGATATCGGGCTGCTTGCACTCGCCATCCCCGTGCAGCCCGGCTGGCGTATCGACAGGTGTCGCCAGCCTGTCGACGCTTCGATCGGGACGGCTGGTGTTGTCGGGACGGCATGAGCCTATAGACCCGGGACGATGAACTCAATATGCTGTGCCAGGCGCACAAAGCTTTGTGATCGCCGGCATCTCCTTTATGTTTCCGTGAGCATATGATCAAGCTTCAGATCAAACCGGAGTGGATCCTGCGCGACCCCGAGGGAACGGGCCGGGGCCTGTCGCAGCTGTTCGAGCTGCTCGCGACGATCGCGGCCGAGGGCAACCTCAGGCGCGGCTTTGCGCGGCTGAATCTGTCGTACCGCCATGCTTGGGGCATAGTCCGCGAGGGCGGGCAGATGCTCGGCATGCCGTTGATCGATTTCACCCGCGGGCAAGGAGCGAAGCTCACTCCGCTCGGCGACAAGCTGGTCTGGGCGAACAAGCGTATCGCGGCGCGCCTCACCCCGATCCTGGACAGCTTCGCCTCCGAGCTCGAGAGCGAGATCGGGCGGACGCTTCCCGCTCCGGGCGCTCGCACCCGGATTCACGCCAGTTACGGGTATGCCGTTGCCGCGCTGCACGGCCTGCTGCATGGCAAGCGACTGCAGGTCGACTTGCGCTACGTCGGCAGCGCCGACGCTCTCGCGTCGTTGTGCCGCGACCATTGTGATCTCGCCGGCTTCCATGTTCCGGTCGGCGATCTGCAGCAGGTCGCGCTGCGAGCGTACGCGCCCTGGCTCAGGCCGCGGCAGCATCGCCTGATCAACCTCATCACCCGGCGACAGGGACTGATGGTCGCACCGCGCAACCCGCACCGGATCGCGAGCCTCGCCGACCTGACGCGCCCGGGCATCCGCTTTGTCAATCGGCCGGCGGGCTCGGGGACCCGGCTGCTGCTCGACATGCTGCTGGAACGCGAGGGCCTGAGCGCAGCGCGCATCGCGGGGTTCACCACCGTCGAGGCTACGCACGCGGCGGTCGCCGCCTACATCGCGAGCGGCCTGGCCGATGCGGGGCTCGGCGTCGAGCCGGCCGCGCGCCAGTTCGGGTTGGGCTTTGTGCCGCTCGTCAACGAGCGCTATTTCCCCGCCTGCCGCGAGGACGCGGTCGACTCCCCGCAGATCCGCGAGGTGCTCGAGACCGCGCGTAGCAGCGAGTTCCGGAGCATGATCGCCGAGCTACCCGGGTTGGACGGGATCCAATGCGGAACCCTGGTGTCGGTTCCGGAGGCGTTCCCCGACTACCGCTTTCCCAGCCACAGGGCACAGCTGCGGCGTGGCTTGCCCCCACGAGAGCGAGCAAGCAAGAGCCCGTCTCGCGGGCGAGTTCAGTGATGGTGGAGATGTTCCGCGTCGCGCAGCTCCCCGCGTCTTCGCAGGGAGGGGCTGATTCGGCGACATCGATGCACGCGCCGCGCTCACCCGCCTACGCGTGGCCGCTTGCACCTGGTGCATCGCGGCTTCAGCCACGTGCAGGAAGAGGCACGTTGAGCTTACGAACCGTTCTCAGCCGAGGTGCGCAGCGCTAACTTGCCAGCTCCCGCCTCTGCGCGGCCCGGCCTTCCAGGTAGCGGGCCAGGATCTCCTGCTCCGTCCTGGTGCGCTGCTCGGCGAGACACGGGTAGCGCAGCACCAGCGTCACCTTGTCGGCATCCACCAGTCGGAGCGTGACCCGCGGCTCGGCAGAGGGCATGACGACGAACTGCTCTCCTTCCAGCTCGCGCAACGCCGCCTCGGCCGGAGCGACGTGTTCCGAACACACCTGCGCCGCGGTTCGCTCCAGCAGGCGCTTGGCGCTATCCACGTCGCCGCCGACTGCCAAGGGCACGATCAGTATGCCGAGCTGATAGTCGCCGATGCGCGAGTGGTTCCGGAGCGGGTGGCTGACGTACAGGCTGTTGGGGAACTGGACGGTGCGGCCGGTGAACTGGTGCTCGTCGCTCATCTCGAGCAGTGTCGTGGAAAGCAGAGTCTGGTCGATGACCTCTCCGCGCATCCCGCTGATCTCGATCACGTCGCCGAAGCGGAAGCTCTTCGAGGTGGTCCGGTAGACGTAGCCCAGCACCGAGGTGAGAAGCTCCTTGCCCCCGATGACCAACGCCACGCTCAACGCCGCCAGGGAGAAGGCCGCAGCACGCAGCTCCGCCCGCCAGACGAACAGCAAAGCGAGCACTGCGAGGAACAACGACGCGTTGCGCCAGAACACGGAGGCGCGCAGCTTGGTCTCGCGCGAGAGCCGGGCGCGCCCCCGCAACCACGCCGAGATGGCGAGGTTGATCGCGACCACCGCGACGATCAGGACGAGGGTGGCCAGAAGCTCGAAGCCGATGCCGAAAAAGGCCGATGAACGCTGCATACGAGTCGGCCTCGCGGCCGATCTGACACGGTTGGACCCGGGAAAGCCGGCATTTTAGAGGCTCCGCGGCGGTCAGGCTGCACGGGCCACCGGTCCAGCCGACGCCACGACAGGTTCATGTAGGGCGACACGCTCACTGGTATGGTACGTTGACGCTCTTGTCCGATGTCCGTGAGTTCGAGAATCGGGATCCAACCCCGTGCGATCGGTGATTGCCGATGCGAAGACCGGGTCCGAAGAAACTCTTGGCACCTCCGGCGGGTCAGAGTGCTGAGCAATAGCCAACACGAGCAACTTGCCCCGGACATCGAATTTCAGGCGCGGCCTCCATCGGCGCACCGTGGACCGGGGGCGGACAATTGCTGTTGGAAACCTCAAATCGCGGGCTGCGGAGGAGTTGTGCAGATGAAGACGGGTCGGATGTCCTTGTTGTTGATGGCGGTTTTGCTCTCGGCTTGCGCGGCGCAAACCAGCCGCAGTACCTCCGGGCCAGGCGCTCAGGGGCGAGCTCAATCGCCATCTGAGAAGCAGCAGACTACGGCGCCGACCCCACCGCCGGGGCAGCCGCAGGCACCGCCCGCGGAAGCGGCTGGCTCGCAGCAGCAACAAACCGCTTCCACGGTAGCCACCGCCGCGGCCCAGGCGCAGCCTCAGGAACAAACGCAAGGTGCGCGTAAGGAAGAAGGCGCCAGCGCCCAGGTCCAGCACTACGAAGAGGAGCAAGGCGCGCCCAAGGAAGAGGGCATCACCGCCCAGAGCCGGCAGTACGAAGAGGAGCAAGGCGCGCCCAAGCAGGAGGGCATCACCGCCCAGAGCCGGCAGTACGAAGAGGAGCAAGGCGCGCCCAACCAGGAGGGCATCACCGCTCAGAGCCGCTACTACGAAGAGGAGCAAGGCGCACCCAAGGGAGAAGGCATCACCGCTCAGAGCCGGAGCTACGAAGAGGAGCAAGGCGCACCCAAGGAAGAGGGCATCACCGCCCAGAGCCGGAACTACGAAGAGGAGCAAGGTGCACCCAAGGAAGAAGGCATCACCGCTCAGAGCCGGCAGTACGAAGAGGAGCAAGGCGCGCCCAACCAGGAGGGCATCACCGCTCAGAGCCGGAACTACGAAGAGGAGCAAGGCGCACCCAAGGAAGAGGGCATCACCGCCCAGAGCCAATACCCCGAAGAGGAGAAAGGCGCGCCCAACGAGGAAGGCATCACGGCCCAGAGCCGGTACTACGAACAGCAGCAAGGCGCGCCCAACGAGGAAGGGATTGCCGGCCAGACCCGGCATTACGAGGAGGAGTCAGGCAAGGCGGCGGAAGGAGGCGTGAGCGGGCCCAAGGGCTTCCCCGAGGAAACGGTAGCCGCGGCCGAGACGGCGGTCAAACCCGTCACGGTCCTGCCGGTCACCGTGCGCGTGGAGGCGAACCCGTTCTTCGACTTCGACAGGTCGGCCGTGCGCACCGACGCTCAGGGCAAGCTGGACGAGCTGATCCGGCAGCTCGACGGCATCCCCTTCGGCGACATCGTGGTGGTGGGCTTCGCCGACCCGATCGGGACGGCGATGTACAACCAGAAGCTGTCCGAGCAGCGCGCTTCGTCGGTAAAGGCCTACCTGGCAAGCCGGGGGATTTCGGCCGACAAGATCCGAACCGAAGGGCGCGGCGAGACCGAGGAGTTCGCGACCTACCAAGGCTGCGGGGGACTGCGAAACGACAAGACGATCGCGTGCCTGCAGCCGGACCGTCGTGTCGAGGTGACGGTCAACGCCCAGCAGACGCAGTAATCGTTCTTGGCGTAGTCCTCGAACCCGAGCCTCCGCTTCTAGCCGCAGGCTAGGATCGGCCGCCGTCCTGCCATCCCGGCGTCATACGGTCGGAGCGGAGTGCGGCTGCAAACGCGCCCGAGGCTTGGCGCGCGTCGCCACGGTGACGCGGTCGAGCCGAGCGGCCATCTCTGTGGGCGGTACCTCCGGCCCTGCGATGCGGACATGCTGCGCGCAGATCGCAGCCATCGCGACCCCGAGCTTGGCGGTGAGATGCCGATAATGGCTCCGCGGCGATCGAACCTCGGGCACGCATTGCGCCCACCCCAACTTCCCGGCCGCTGACCGCAGCGTCGGCGGAGGCGCCCAAACCCATGACCACTCAGGCATGCAACGTGCGTTTACAGCGCGACGATTGCAATGGGTTGGGGGATCGGCATGAGACGCAGCAGCTTCCGCACCGGCGTTGCGCCGCTGCTTATCGGGGTTTGCGCGCTGGCCGGCGCTTCGAGCACCGCCGCGCCGCTGAGCCAGCAAGATGTGCCCGGCCCGCTTCAGCCTTGGGTGCCCTGGGTGCTCCACGGAGCCGAAGAGCGGCAATGCCCATACTTCTACAACAACGGCGAGCAGCGACAGTGCAGTTGGTCCTCCCGCTTGACGTTGGCCGTCACGGGCAGGGGTGGCAGCTTTTCGCTGCAGGTCGCCGCCTTCCGCACGCTGTGGATGCAGTTGCCGGGCGACGCGAAGCATTGGCCACAGGAGGTCAGGGTCGACGGCAAGCCGGCGCCGGTCGTGGCGCAGGCGGACAGGCCGGGCGTACGCGTGACGCCGGGCACTCATGCTATCTCGGGCGACTTCGCGTGGAACGGCCTCCCGGAGAGCCTGCCGCTGCCGGACGCGATCGGCCTGGTCGAGCTCACCACGGATGGGCTGCGCAGCGCCGTTCCGAACCTGGACAGCGCGGGACGGCTATGGCTGAAGCAGCAATCGGAGCGCAGCGCCGGGGCCGAGCGCATCGAGGTTCGGGTCAACCGGCGGGTGACCGACGACATCCCGCTCACTCTGACCACCCAGATCGAACTGACGGCCTCGGGTAAGAACCAGGAGGTGCTGGTGCCCAACGCGCTGCTGGACGGCTTCACGCCGTTGGCATTGTCGAGCCCACTCCCCGCGCGTTTCGAGCCCGACGGACGCCTGCGGGTCCAAGTGCGCCCCGGGCGATGGCAGCTCTTCGCCACCGGCCGCAGTATGGCGCCCCAGACGAAGCTGGCGCTGCCGGCCACCCGAGATCAGCTAGCCCCGAGCGCCGAGGTGTGGGCATTCGAGCCGCGTCCCGAGCTGCGGCTCGTGACGATCGAAGGCCTCGCCGCTGTCGATCCACAGCAGACGACGCTGCCGCAGGAATGGAAGCGCTTCCCCGCGTATCTCCTCAAGCCGGGCGACACCCTGCGCCTGCGACAGACCAAACGCGGCGACCCGGAGCCCGAGCCGGACCGGCTCGCCTTGAAGCGACATCTGTGGCTCGACTTCGACGGCGCGGGCTACACTGTGCAGGACCGGATCAGCGGCAGCATCTCGCGCGCCTGGCGGCTGGAGATGGCGAAGCCGCAGGCGCTGGGCCGGGTGGCGGTCGACGGCGCAGATCAGTACATCACGCAGCTCGACGCGAACGCCCTGCCTGGCGTCGAGCTGCGCCGCGGCGCCGCGAACATCACGGCCGACAGCCGGATCGACAGCGGGACCCACACGCTCCCCGCTACCGGATGGCAGCAGGACTTCAATCAACTGTCGGCCACGCTGCATCTGCCGCCGGGCTGGCGCCTGGTGTACGCCTCGGGAGCCGACCGTGCGCCACAGGCGTGGAGCGAGCGCTGGACGCTGCTCGACTTCTTCCTGGTGCTCATGATCACGCTCGCGTCGGGCAAGCTGTTCGGCTGGCGCTGGGGCGTGGTGGCACTGGCCGCGTTGACATTGTCCTATCACGAGAGCGGCGCGCCCACCTGGGCCTGGCTCAACCTGCTGGCTGCGGCCGCGCTGCTGCGGGTCCTGCGCGAAGGCCGGTTGCGCAATGCGGTCGCCATCTACCGCTGGCTGTCGCTCACGGCGCTGATCGTCGTGGCCGTGCCCTTCGCGGTCGCACAGGTGCGGGAGGCGCTCTACCCTGTCCTCGAGCGGCCCTGGCAAGCGATCGGCGAGCAGGTGGCGGTCTACGGCGAGCCGGAGGCAGCGGGCGGCATGGCGCAGAATCGGCCCGTTCCCACGCCCGCGCGAGGACGCGCGCCGGCCAGTTCCCCGCTCGCGGCACAGAACGCTGAGCCGGCCGCCGGCCCCGCTCCGGTGCAGCCCGAGGAACAAGATCGCCTCGAGAAGAAGAAACCTGCACGGCATGGCACTTCCTATGAGCTCGCGTCCAGCGGCTCCGATCGGGCATCGTTCGAGAGGATCGACCCGAACGCACAGATCCAGACCGGTCCCGGGCTCCCGCAATGGACCTGGAACGAGTACGAGCTCGCTTGGAGCGGCCCGGTCGAGCACACGCAGACCCTGCGCTTCTGGCTGGTTACACCGCTGGAGGGCAAGTTGCTGACGGCGGCGCGCCTGGCGGCGCTTCTCGCTCTGTTGGCACGGCTTGCCTGGCTCGGCGCGATCCGGCTGCCGGCTGTCGGGAGGACAGCGGGGACAACGGCGGTGATGGCGTTGCTCGCATGCACGGTCGCGATCCAGCCCGGCCAGCTCTGGGCGCAATCGATGCCCAACCCCGAGCTTCTCAACGAGCTACGCGAAAAGCTGCTCGCTGCACCGGACTGCCTGCCGCGATGCGCGGAGATCTCGCGGCTCCGGCTGAGCGCCACAGCGAGCGATCTGCAGCTGCGCGTGGAAGCACATGCAGAGACCGACACGGCAATCCCGCTCCCGGGGGGAGCGCAGCAGTGGTTGCCCGAAGAGCTGACGGTCGACGGCGCACCCGCCCGCGGGCTGATGCGAGACCGGACGGGAAGCCTCTGGGTGCAGCTCGCCAAGGGCGTGCACCAGATCGGGATGCACTCCGGCATGAACGGCCGCCCCAGCGTGCAGCTCGCGCTCCCGCTCAAGCCGCATCGGGTTGAAGCGGACCTGGCGGGATGGACGTTGGATGGGCTGGGAGAAGATGGTCAGGCAGGGGAAAGTCTGCTGCTCACTCGCCTAGCCGGCGCCGCGCGGTCCACACAGCTCGGGGCCGGAGACAGCCTACCCCCGTTCGTGCGCGTGGAACGGACTCTCAACCTGGGGCTCGTGTGGCAGGTCGCGACCCGGGTCGTGCGCGCGGGTCCCAGCACGGCGCCCGTGCTGGTCAAGGTCCCCTTGCTCGAGGGTGAGTCGGTGACGGACGGCGAGGTGCGCGCGCAGGACGGTATCGTGCTGGTCAACCTCGGGCCGCAGACCAATGCGTTCTACTTCGAGAGCGCGCTGAAGCAAAGCAAGCAGATCGACCTCCGGGCGCCCGCGGAGAGCAATCAGATCCAGGTGTGGCGCCTCAACCTCGGGCCGCAGTGGCACGTTCAGCTCGGCGGCATACCGGTGATCCATCACCAGGACGACGCCGGCCGCTGGCTGCCCGAGTGGCGCCCATGGCCGGACGAGCATGTGACGCTCGCATTGACCAAACCATCCGGGGTTGCAGGACAGACGCTCACCCTGGACCGCACCCGCCTCAGCCTCGCGCCTGGAATCCGTGCGACCGATGCGCAGCTCGACATGACACTGCGATCGAGCCGAGGTGGCCAGCATAGGGTCCAGTTGCCGGAAGGCGCTGTGCTGCAGAGCGTGGCCATCGACGCCAAGACGCAGCCGATTCGGCTCGAGGGCCGTGCGGTAAACCTGCCACTGAGCCCCGGGAAGCAAGAGGTGACGATCGCCTGGCGCGAGCCGCGCGGGATCTCGACCTGGTTCGCGGCTTCGTCAGCCGACGTGGGCACGCCGGGCGTGAACGCAGCGCTGCAGATCAAGATGCCCGAAGGGCGCTGGCTGCTGCTGTTGGGCGGGCCGGCCATGGGCCCCGCGATCCTGTTCTGGGGTGTGGTGATCGTGCTTGCTCTCGCCGCGCTCGCTCTGGGGAGGATGCGGCTCACACCGCTCCGATCGCACCAGTGGTTCCTGCTCGCGCTGGGACTCACGCAGGCGCCGCTGCTGACGGGTGTGATCGTGGTCGCCTGGTTCCTCGCGCTCGGAGCGCGCAAGCGCTTTGGGGATGGGTATGCGGGCACGCGTTGGTTCAACATCGGACAGGTCGTGCTCGCGCTGCTGACGCTGGCGGCGGCGGTGAGCCTGTTCTGGGCGGTGCAGAACGGACTGCTCGGGTACCCCGAGATGCAGGTGGCGGGCAACGGGTCCGACGTGTGGAACCTGCGCTGGTATCAGGATCGGACGCCTGGGGCGCTGCCCACGGCCTGGGTGATCTCGGTGCCACTCATCGTGTACCGGCTCCTGATGCTCGCGTGGGCCCTTTGGCTCGCCTACTCGCTGCTCGGATGGGCGCGCTGGGGCTGGGACTGCTTCAGCGACCGCGGCTACTGGCGCAAGCTCGACTTGTGGACCAAGCGCTCCGCCAAGCGTCCGACAAGAGAGGCAGGAGGGGCGCCAGCGGCCTAATGCGGTGCCACCGCTGCGCCGCCCCGCTAGGCCGGCTATGACGGCGCGCCTGCAGCGGCGTCGCGCTCGAAGAGCGTGCGCTGCACGTTGGCCTCGCGGCATGTAATCATCACACCCGGTGCCCGCAGCGCTGAGCGGGAAGCCGCGTGCGCGACATCCTGATCGACGCTCCACAACGCGGCACCGCCCGATCCGTTGAGCTCGCGCCGATGCAACCGCAGGAAAGCACACACTTGACCGCTCTACCCCGGCTTCTCGCTGTTTTGATGGCCCTCAGCGCCCTCGCCGGCTGCGCGACGCCGTACATGCGCCATGGGTTCATCGGCGGCTATAGCCAGAAGAAGCTCGGGGAGGCCACCTACCTCGTGAAATTCGACGGCAATGGGTACAGCTCGAAAGACCGAGTCTGGTACTTCTGGATCTATCGCTGCGCGGAGCTCACTCGGCAGCACGGCTACGAGATGTTCGCGCTGCTTGGGCCCGAGGCCGCGGGTGCAGAGCCCGCGGCCGTGCGCAAGCGCTGGGAAGCATCCTCACCCGCGATGGTAGAGCCGGCGCAAAGCGCAGGTGCCGCCGGCTATCCGTACTACGAAGCGCCCGGCGGACTGGTGACCACGTATCACGCCAGCGGCACCATTCAGATGCTCCACGCGCCGGTGGCCGAGGACCAGGCCTTGGTCCTGAGTGCAAGTGCGATCATCGAGGCACTGAAGCCGTATGTGGACTCCGGTGGCAAGGCGGCACCTCCCACAAGGGCACAGCTGTTGGAGCGCGCGGCGGTCGAGCCGGGGGGCGAGGGCTAAGCGCACGATTTCGCTACGCTGGTTCATACGGCAGCTCGCGCATCCACCGCCGGCCGGGGACCGCGTTGTTGCTAGAATCCCTGCATCGCCAACCCCTTCGCGCTCGACCCATGACCGATTCCCGCCTGCCGTCGCTCTCGCCGCTGGAAGCACGCGTGCTCGGCGTGTTGATCGAGAAGCAGGTCACCACCCCCGACTACTACCCGCTCACCGTGAATGCTCTGGTCGCCGGCTGCAACCAGAAGAGCAACCGAGACCCGGTCATGAATGCGAGTGAGGCCGAGGTGCAGATGGCGCTCGATGCGCTTAAGCGCCAGACGCTGGTCATCGACAGTTATGGCGCGTCGGGACGCGTCATGCGCTATGCCCACAACCTGCCGAAGGTGCTCGACATCGGGCAGGCGGCAACGGCGCTGCTCGCTGCGCTGATGCTGCGCGGAGCGCAGACGCCGGGCGAGTTGCGGACGGGTTCCGAGCGTCTGTATCGGTTCGCGGACATCTCTTCGGTGGAGGCCTATCTGGAAGAGATGAGCGCGCGCGCGGCCGGCGCACTGGTGACGAAGCTGCCCAAGCAGCCGGGCTCCCGCGAGCACCGGTGGGCGCATCTGCTCAG
>Ga0335082_10004707_pt1 | contig 14900 bp, 14 predicted proteins | sample Lox_Sample_41_FD_206718 | JGI IMG/M metagenome (GOLD analysis project Ga0335082, IMG submission 206718) | Soil microbial communities from Loxahatchee National Wildlife Refuge, Florida, United States - Lox_Sample_4.1 | ecosystem: Environmental > Terrestrial > Soil > Wetlands | place: USA...
AACCTCCAAATAGCGTCACGCCCCGTGGCCTCTTGCTCATCGTTCGGCATTTTGCCGAGCGTCCGGCTCGATTCTGGTTGCCCACTTCTTTGCTTTCAGCCGTTTCCGGATGGCGAGCCGGCTGCATTATTCTCTTGCGACAGCGAAAAGGAGAACGACAATGACGCAAATAGGAATCCACTTCCACCAGATAACCACCTTGACACCCGAGCAGTACGTCGCAGGGCTCACCGACTTCGGGCCGGGCCGCTCGAAGCTGTTCGGCAACAGCGCCGACGAGTACCTCAAGGTACATCATTTCGGCCGCACTGACGCCGACGTGACCGAAGGCTCGGGCGGCATTTGGGAACGCCTGCACTACGACTGGTCCGATCCCAACCGTGTCGTCCTCACGACGACCGACTCCAACACGTGGGGCGGCGCGTCCGGCCACACCTATACCTTCAATCGTCAGCCCAACGGCACGACCGACATTGACGTGGTCGTCGTGCGCGAGGGCAAGAACCTCAAGGGACGTCTGCTCGGCTTTGTGCTCAGGACCATCGGCAGGAGCGTTTTGGAAAAGGCGTTTGAAAACTCCGTCAAAGCCATCGAAGCCCGGAACGCCGCTCACTCACGCTACGGCGGCCTGGCTAGTCAGTCACTGCGCGCATGACGTGACACTTTTCTTGTGCGTCGAAGCCACAACAACGGGAGTACACCGTTCACCGCAGTTCACGAAAGACAGAGACTAACATTCTCAACTACTTCGCCGATCAACTCCTTCGATCGTCTTGACGTGCACCGCTAGACTCGAATGAAACGCGCGATGAAATCTCTAAGGAGCAAATGGCGCAACACCGAAATTACGAAACAAACCCAATCCCGGAAATGAACACTGGCGGGCCAACCTCCGTGTCACGCGCCAGCGCCTTGACACAGGGCTCCCGAGTATTCTACTGTAAGCATTCGACTTGGCCGCGTTGTGGCCAGGCGAATCTATGGCAGAACGGCAAATGCTGCTCGATTCCACCTTGGACAGCGTCGAAGTCGCGGAAGCGGCCGTTCTGCAGGATGCGCAGGCGATCGGTTTTCCGGAGGAAGATTTGCACCAGCTCGGCATGGCTGTTCGCGAAAGCATGGTGAACGCCGTCGTCCATGGCAACCGCTACAATGCGCGCAAGAAAGTGCATTTGTCGGTGACCAAAGGCGCGGATCGCCTCACGGTCGTGATCGCCGACGAAGGCGATGGATTTGACCTGAGCGCTCTGCCCGACCCGCTGGCCGAGGAGAATCTGCTACGCCAGTCTGGCCGGGGATTGCTGCTCATCCAAGCGTTCGTGGACGAGTTTCAAGTTAGCCGGGCGCAACCGAGCGGAACGGAAGTCCGGATGGTGAAGTACCTGGCCAAGGCCAGCTAACAGGTTTTCAATACTGCAGGAGGCTATTCGTGAGCGTTAAACTGACGACCCGCCAAGTTGGCGACGTAACCGTAATCGATGCTAACGGCCGAATCACTCTGGGAGAAGGCGCCAGCACGTTTCGGGACACACTTCGTGACTTGGCTACCAAGGGCGACAAGAAACTTTTGGTCAACCTCAGCGACGTGTCCTATATCGACAGCTCTGGGATCGGCGAGATGGTTTCCGGTTTCACTACGGTAACCAATCATGGCGGCCAGTTGAAACTCCTCGGCCTCACCAAGCGCGTGAAGGATCTGCTACAGATCACCAAGTTGTACACTGTCTTCGAAGTCTTTGAGGACGAAGCCACGGCGGTGCGCAGTTTTAGCTGAGCTTCTCGGGCCAAAGAAATGGCGGCTGCATCTGCGGCAGCGAAAATGCTCTAGCAGCAGCGCGCGCAACAGCATCGTCACTGGACCGGTCTTCCTCGATCGGCGGATATCCCGGGAGTAGCAGACCGGGCATTGATTGTCCACGGCAATTCTCACATTGAATTAGAGGCTTGGCACCCCTAAACCTCTCATTCTTTCGTTGGACAAGCCTCTGGTTTGTCCTGAGCCGTAGTCTTGCCCTGTGTTACAATAAAATTTCCCCAGCTAGAGGTCTCCATTGGACAGGCTCACCCGTAAAGAACTCAAGAGCGACCGCTTTGCCCTGGAAGTCCAGCACAGCGTCGAATATGTTTCCGAACACCGCCAGCAGTTGGTCCGCTGGGGCGGCGTAGTAGCCGCGCTTGTCGTCGTCGTTCTCGCCATCTTCTTGTACCGCGGTCGTGAACACGCAGCCCGTCAAGAGGATCTTCGTGCCGCACAGCGCGTTCAGAACGCCAGCATCGGACCCTCCGGCAGTGATCAAATCCTCACTTTTCCCAGCTCGCAGGAACGCAGTAAAGCAATGCTGAAGGCTTTTGGCGACATCATCGCCAAGTACTCCGGCAGTGATGAAGCGGTTATTGCTCAATACACCCTCGGAGTAAACGCGGCTGATGATGGTAACGCCGCCGAAGCTGAAAAACGATTCAAGGCTGCCGTCGATTCCGGCAAGGCTCCTTATGATTCGCTAGCCAAACTGGCGCTCGCGCAGATCTATGCATCCAAGGGCAAACTCGCGGATGGAAAACAGTTGATCCAATCGGTCATCGACCATCCTTCCGTTTTGGTTTCCAAAGAAGCCGGGACTATCGCGATGGCTCAGTTGATCGCCAAATCCGACCCCGCGGGTGCGCGAAAGCTACTGGAACCTCTGCGCGGGAATCCGCGAACGAACGTGAGTCAAGCCGCTCTCAACGCGCTTTCCGAGCTTTCCCAGCAGAAGTGACCTCGCTTGGCCGCTTGCGGTTTCCCGTCGGCCAGAGCCGCGGGCGGCGCTATCCTGAGCTTCCGCATCCGTACCGCAACGAATTCCAGCGCGATCGGGATCGCATCATCCACAGCCGCGCCTTCCGGCGGCTCGAAAACAAGACCCAGGTTTTCCCCTCAGGCATTTCCGATCATTTCCGCAACCGCCTGACCCATACGATCGAGGTCTCGCAGATCGCCCGGACTGTCGCCTCCGCCCTGGAATTGGATGAAGACCTCACCGAAGCCCTGGCGCTCGGCCACGATGTCGGTCATCCACCGTTTGCCCATGCAGGCGAAGAGGAACTCGACCGCCAAATGCGCCGGTTCGGCGAACGTTTCGATCACAATCTTCACGCGCTCCATATCGTCGAATCCTTCGAGCACCGCTATGCACGATTCCCCGGCCTCAACCTCAGCTTCGAAGTTCGTGAAGGCATCGCCAAGCATTCCCGCGATTTCGAGAAGGGTGAAAACCCGGCGCTCGATGAATATCTGCCCGGCTTGCGGCCGCCTCTCGAAGCTCAACTCATCGATCTCGCTGACGAGATCGCCTACAACACCGCGGACCTCGATGACGCCTTCTCGGCCGAACTGTTCACCATCGATGAAGTCCGCGCAGCGGTTTCTGAAGTGCAACAACGACTCGAGGAAGCCGAAGGCCAGTTCCCGGGGGCGTCCGATCGCGAACGATTTCAGGAAGTCGTTCGAGGTTTAGTGGACAGTCTGGTCTCGGGACTAATCGAAGGTACGATCAAAGCCGCCGAGTCCTCCGCCATCGAAGATTTCACAAAGGTTCGCGAGCATCCTCGACGCCTGGCCATCTTTACGTCACCGGCTCAGGCTACCAACCGCGCACTAAAACAGTTTCTCCATCACAACGTGTACTTCTCGGACGCTATGGTCGCCGAGCGCCGCCGTTCCGCCATAATGATCGCCGAACTATTCGACTCTTACGTCGCGAATCCGGAGAAGCTCCCCGAAAACTATGTGGAAGCGCTGCAGCATGCGCCGATTCACCGCGTCGTCTGCGACTACATCGCAGGCATGACGGACGGTTATTTTCTCCGCTCCTACAACCAGCAGATGTTGGGAGCGGCTCTAACGTAATCAGTTGCTACTGGCGTGCATGGTCTGCTCGGCCCAAAGAGTAGCCTCGAGATAGGCATCGCTGACGGCTCCCGTGGAGATTCCACAATATTGCGAGAGCCGTTCCACCTGATCCCAGTCGCCGAACTCGTTGCAGCGAGTGAGCAGGTAAATGCACGAGAGCAGGTCCCGCTCCGGTGCCGTGCCAAGGAGAGCGCTGGTGATATCGGGTCCCAAATTCACTTCTTGCAAGGCTTCATCGAGCGGCCGATCCACCAGCGCGTCGAGTACGGAGAACATGCCCATCAGGAATGCTTTCTCTTGCAGTGGATGTCCCGTTAGCTGCGCCAACCGTTCGCAGAATCGGGCACGAACGATGGAGAGCCGAACCAGCTCGGCGGGCTTGTCAGTTGCTAGAGCCGGCAAGACGGCCAGCGAAACCCAGCGCCGCAGGCCGTCCTCGCCTAGCACCATCAGAGCGCGGATGATCGACTCAACGCGTTCGCGCCGCCCGACCAGCGCCGAGTTGGCGTAGCGGAGCAGCTTGTGAGCCAGAGATACATCCTCACGGATCAGCGATGCCAGGCGCTGAAAGTTCAGATCGGCTTGCTGCGTTTCCCGGAGTAGCCGCAAACAGTTGGTCTTGACGGTCGGTATTTGATGACCTTTGACTACAACCGGGTGGGCGAAGAAATACCCTTGAAAAAAATCGTAGCCTGACTTCCAGGCCCACTCGAATTCCTCGTGAGTTTCCACTTTCTCGGCCAGCATGGCGATGCCTCGCGTTTGATAGGTCTGCAATAAGCGCTCTTGTTCAGGTCTCGACGTGGTACGTACGTCGACCTTGATCAGGTTCGCAACATCGGTAAGAGGCTCCACGCCAGGGCTCCACACGAAATCGTCAAGGGCGATCAAATACCCCTGTTGACGAATCTGCCGGCACAGCTCGATCAGGTCGGGCGTCGGTTCAACCGACTCTAAAATTTCAATGACAATTGCGTTTCGAGGCAGGCTCAAATAGGCGCCCTCGAACAGGAGACGGCGGTCAAAGTTGAGGAACGCTTTCTTGCCCCCGAGAACGTTCTCTAGACCGATCGACAGCAGAGTACTAGAGATCACTTGCTGCGTTGCTGAGGACGACTCGCTACCGTCAAATTCGTTCACTACCCCATTTGCACGGTAAAGTAACTCATAAGAATCCAGTTTTCGTCGCCGGTCGAAAATAGCCTGACGGGCGACAAAAATTTCCATGCCCAATTATCGGCTTATTCTTCGCGAATGAATAGATGACTAAAGTAATGCTGCACGGCGGATCCTGGTCGTCCTTTTGGGCGCTAGCTTGAAGACCCGATGCTACGATAGGGGTACCAGGGTCCACGACATGAAATGTAAGATTTGCGAGACACGCAAGCCGCGCCGGCATTGCCTTGGCGTGGGCGGCGATATCTGCTCCATCTGCTGCGGCGCCGAACGCGAAGTCAGTATCAACTGCCCGCTCGATTGCCCGTTCCTTGCCGAAGCTCGCCTGCATGAGAAGTTTGCGGAGATCCCCCGTGAGCAAGTTCCCAATCTGGACGTCCCGCTCAACGAAAAATTCCTGCGCGAGCACGAACCCGTCATGCTTTTCCTTGGCTCGGAGCTATTAGCGGCATCGTTAACGACCTCCGGCGCCGTGGACTCTGATGTACGTGAAGCGCTCGATTCGCTCATACGCACCTATCGCACGCTCCAAAGCGGCTTGTACTATGAGACCCGGCCGAACAACCCCGTGGCTGCGGCGATCCATCAGAAGATCCAGGAATCGGTGGAAGCGCTGCGCAAGAAAATGAGCGAAAAAGGCGCGGGCGCCATTCGTGACGCGGAAGTCTTAGGCTTGCTGGTCTTCTTCGAGCGTATCGGAATCTCGCACAATAATGGCCGTCCGCGGGGCCGTTCCTTCATCGATCACCTCCGCGCTCATTTCCCGCAGAAACAGCAAGACGCAACGCCTACACCGTCATTGATCCAGGTATGACCGGTTTCATCGTCTTCGCGCACGGATCGCGTGTTGAGTCGGCCAACCAAGCGGTGCGTGATGTTGCCGCGCGCATGGCCGCGTTAGAGCAAAACGGAGCGCCAGTTGAACCAGCGTTCCTTGAACTAGGTGAACCGGATCTTACCGGGGCGGCAGCCCGCCTGGCGTCACGCGGCATTTCCCGCATCGTCGTCATCCCGTATTTCCTGACGCTGGGCACTCACATGCAGCGTGACCTGCCCCGCCTGGTTCAACAGGCCGCTCAAGCGATCGGCAACGTCGAGATTGAAGTTACAGCGCCGCTCGACGGTCATCCGGCGCTGGTTGAAGCGCTGCTCGACCGGGCCAAGGAACGCGCATGAAGGCCGTACTTCTTGAAACTCGCGATCTTGCCCCTGAAGTCCGCCATTTCGTCTTCGAGACGCCTGGAGTAAGCGAGCTGAACTTTAAAGCCGGACAATTCGTCTCGTTCACCGAAACCCTCGCCGGAAAGAAGATCACCCGCCCCTATTCCATTGCTTCACTCCCGGACGGCAACCGTTTTGAGCTGTGCCTCAACCTGGTGCACGAGGGAGTCTTCTCGCCGCATCTGTTCGAAATGAAGCCTGGCGATTCGGTGGAAATGAGCGCCCCGCTTGGCTTCTTTGTGGTTCGGAATCCCGATAAGCCCGCGGTGTTCGTAGCCACCGGAACAGGCATCGCACCATTTCGCGCGATGGTCCCAGAATTCCTGCGGCTTCCTCAAGCTCAAGAGCTGACCCTGATCTTCGGTGTCCGCTACGCACCAAATATTTACTACCGCGAAGAGTTCGAAGCCCAGGCGGCGCGGCACGGAAACTTCCGCTTCTGGCCGACGCTAAGCCGTCAGGATCCTTCCTGGCAAGGGCGAACGGGCCACGTCCAATTGCATGTACTCGAAGCCATCGGCGATCGCCGCGACCTGGATGTGTACATCTGCGGGCTCAAAGCCATGGTGGACGACGTCCGTGCCATCCTGAAAGGGTTGGGCTTCGATCGTAAACAGATCATTTTCGAGAAATACGACTGATGAACCGCAACCTGTCTCTGGCGGGCGCGACAGCCCTGGTCTTTGTTGTAACGGTCGCGCTGCTGCTTGTCCTTATCCCCGGTCCGCGCAAGCCCACTGACTATCTGGTGATTGGCGCTATCGCCACCTTCGCGTGCCTGTTGCTGCTTTTCCTGGTACTGGTAAAGTCGGCCAAAAGGAACTGACTCACTTCACCATCCGCACTTCCACCGACTTGTAGACTTCCTTAGTCTGTTCGATGTTCGCGAACTCGACGCCTGGCAGACGCGCCGACGCCGTGCCGGCCGCAACACCCCAGCGGACACAGTCGCTGAATTCCTTCTTCTTCGTGGCTGCCCAAACAAAAGCGGCCGCTAGCGCGTCGCCGGCCCCGAGCGGCGACACTGCATCGATGCGCGGCGGGATGACTTCCAGCAACTGATTGCCGTCCACGGCCACAGCACCCCGGCTGCCAAGCGAAACGATCACGGACTCCGCGCCCATGGCCTTAATCCGCGTGGCCGCTTCGAGGAAATGTGCGCGCGTGATCAGCCCGCGATTCAGCAAGCGCTCCGCTTCCGGTTGATTGGGACTGACTACCGTGGGTCCGGCTTCGAGACCCTGAATCAATGCATCGCCATCGGTGTCGAGCAGTGTCTTCACCTTCCGCTCGCGCGCTAGCCGGATCAGCTTGGCGTAGAAATCGGAGGAAACCTCAGGAGGGATGCTTCCACACAGCATGATCCAGCTCGCAGTTTCGAGCCGGCTTTCGACCGCCTTCTCGACGCGAGCCAATTCCGACTTGGTAATCAGTGGACCCTTCTCGTCCAACTTCACCGCCAGGCCCTGCCGGTCCGTGATGGTCAAATTCACGCGAATGTCTTTGCCGATGCGAACCAGCTTTACCGGAAAGTCGCACTTGGTGAGTAATTTCTCGAGCCGCTCGCCACTCGCGCCACCGGTGGTTGCGATAGCCAGCGTTTTGGCGCCGTACGAATGCAGCACTCGCGAGGCATTGATCCCCCGGCCGCCCGGCGAATCCGCGCGCGAAATGATATAGGCGCGATCCTCAAATACCAATCGATCGACGGTAATAAGCCGGTCCACCGACGGATTGATCGTCAATGTAAGTATCAACTCTCCATGTTAACCATTCAGGTACGGTTTAGTAACCTGAGAATTGCCGCGTCATTCGCAGTTCCGGGCCTACGTTGCTCTCGCGGCAGTCTGCGTTTTCTGGGGAACCACGTACCTCGGCATCCGCATGGCGATCGAGACGCTGACACCGGCCATGCTCGTGTTTGTGCGCTACACGCTGTCGGGCACGGCGATGCTGGTGGTCGCGTATTTCGCCAAGGCTCACCTGCCAAGGGGCAGGGAACTCTGGTACACGGCGCTGTTCGGCGTCTTAACCATCGGAATCGGAAACGGATGCCTGGCCTACGCCGAGCTCTGGGTTCCCAGCGGGCTCGCGGCACTGTTCGTTACCACGTCGCCATTCTGGATGATCGGTGTCGAAGCGCTGATTCCGGGCGGCGATCGACTGCACGGGCCAACTATCGCGGGCATGCTCGTGGGCCTCGCCGGCACGGTCCTTCTGGTCGCGCCGATCGGAGCATACCAGGGCTTCGGTGGAATGCTGAAAGGATTTCTACTTCTGCAGCTCGGCTGCTTCGGATGGGCGCTCGGATCCATCGCTCAACGGCGTCATGCGACGAAAGCGCATCCGGTGATCAACGGGGGTGTGCAGCAATTGGCTACCGGTCTGGTCTACCTCGCGCCTGCCCTGCTGACGCGAACGGGCCCCATCCATTGGAGCGGGCGGAGCATAGGAGCCGTGCTGTACCTGATGACTTTCGGGTCCATCATCGGCTATAGCGCCTACATCTACGCCATGGACAAGCTGCCGGTCTCGGTGGTGAGCCTCTATAGCTACGTCAATCCGGTGGTGGCGATCTTCCTGGGCTGGCTGTTTTATCGAGAGCATGTCGGCGCACGCGAGATTGTCGCGATGCTGATCATCTTCGCCGGCGTTGCACTCGTGAACAGGTACGGGCACAGTGCTGCGAAAGTAACTCCGACGGTTTCAGACTAGGCTCCCCACGCGTTCTAGAGCTGCTTCGATCTTCTGCTTGTTCGTCAGCACCGGCTGAAAGAGATCACCGACGCGTTCGAACCGATCGAGGACATTACGGATGGTGAACTGACCCGGATCGAGTCCGCGCCGCACCTCGGACCAATCGAGCGGCGTCGACACCGGCGCTCCAGGGTACGCGCGGGGAACATACGGCGCGGCGATGGTCTTGCCGGTCGAGATCTGCAGGTAATCGAAGTACACCTTGCCCTTCTTGCGGCGAGAGACGGCGCGCGGCGTCGTGAAGAGGTCGGGCTTTTCGCGAATCACCAGGATCGACAGGATCTCGGCGAACGATCGCACTTGCTCGTAGGAATACACGGGCTCGAGTGGGATGTAGATGTGCATGCCGTCGCCACCCGTAGTCTTCGGATAACCGGCCAGACCGATGGAGTCCAGCTTCTTCTTGACCAGGTGCGCGGCTTCCACGATCTGATCGTATGGGCATCCTTCCGTCGGATCGAGATCGATGAGCGCGAAGTCCGGATTCTCCAGTGAACCGATGCGGCTCATCCACGGATTCTGATCGATGCAGGCTAGATTCGCCAGGTACAGCAGCGTTGCGCGATCGTTCGAAATGATGAAGTGGATATTGTCCTGGTTGTGCGAGGAGAAAACCGGCTCGAGTCGAACCCACTCGGGAACTTTGTCTTCAGCGTCCTTCTGGAAGAAGAAGTCATGATCGATGCCGTTGGGATAGCGCTTGAGTGAGAGCGGACGGTCACGCAGGTGGGGCGTAATCAAGTCGGCGATGGCGTCGTAGTAATTGATCAGGTCGCGCTTGGCGATGCCCTCGCCGGGATACAGGACTTTGTTCAGGTTGGTGAACTTCAGCCGGTGGCCGTCGATCGTTACCTGCATTTCGCTCGGTGGCTTCTCGGGAATCAACAGCTCTCGCTTGATCAACGGCGGATCGCCTTCGGGCGCGGAAGCTGGAGTCTCGGGCTCGGCCTCCGGGACTTCGCGAACGCAATCGCTCGGATTCTTATCGAGCCGCAATCCAACGAACACTGGCGCACGAAGCAAGCCATCGGGCGTGAACTCGAGAAACTTGATTTCCGCCACCAGTTCCGGCTTCACCCAAGTGACGTCGCGCAGGGCCTTCACGGATCCGGCAAAGGGACTCTTCTTAACAATTAGCGGCTCCATCCGCGAATAAATCTCCCGCAGCGATTTGTCGTTGAATCCAGTTCCAACCTGGCCAACGTGAATCAGCCTGTCGCGCTCGTAGAGTCCCAGCACCAGGGAGCTGAAGTAATCGCGCTCGCCGTGCGTGAACCCGCCAATCACGAACTCCTGATTCCAATTGACCTTGATCTTGTACCACTCGGTGCTGCGGCGCCCTTCGTATTTGCTGTTGCGCCGCTTAGCCAGGATTCCTTCCAGACCATTGGCGCGAGCAGCTTCGAGCATGGCGTCGCCGTTGGCCGCGAAGTCATCCGAGAGGCGAATGTGATCCGTGACGTTCAGGATCTCCTTCAGCAGCCGCTTCCGTTCTTCGAGCGGCACGCCGCGCAAATCGTAGCCGTCGAGATAAAGAAGATCAAAGAGAAACAGGGTCACGGGAGTGGATCGCGCCAGGTGAGCGATGCTGTTCGGATCGGACACAGAGATCCGGGGCTGAATCAGGCTGAAGCTTGAGCGGCCGTTCTCATCGAGCACCGCGATTTCGCCATCGAGAATCGCCGAGGATGCCTCGAGAAACTGCGGCAAAACACTGAGTTCGGGATATTGCTGTTCGCAGTGCTTCTGCGTGCGCGAGAGGATCTGGCGGAGTTCGTTGTCCTGGACAAAGCAGAGCGCGCGAACACCGTCCCATTTCACTTCATAGAGCCAGTTTTCTCCAGAAGGAGGGCGTGTAGTGAGCGTCGCCAGCATCGGAGCGATGGTGCGCGGCATGGGGGATTGAACCGCACCCTTCAATTCGCTGAGGTCTCGCGAGCTGGCAGCCGATATCTTTTCGACTGCCGGCAGATTCTCGGCGATTTCCTGTTGTGTCCGGCCGGTGAGGACGCTGCGGGCGTGGTCTTCGATATTCCAGCCTGGCTTGGCTTCGGTATCTTTCTTTTTGATGATCAGCCACTCGTTGCCTTTGCCGCGATTGCGCATCAACACCAGGGCGAATTCGCCGCGCAGCTTTTCGCCGTGAAGCCGGAACTTCAAGTCGCCGCGAGCGATCTGGGCGCTGGCCGGTTGATCGCCAAGTAATTCATAAACACCGCGATCCCACAGCATGACGCTGCCGCCGCCATATTCGCCTTTTGGAATGTTGCCTTCGAAATTGCCGTAATCAAGAGGGTGATCCTCGACGTGCATGGCCAGGTTCTTGGCCAATGGTTCGAGGCTTGGCCCCTTGGGCACGGCCCAGGACTTCAGCGTCCCGTCGACTTCCAAGCGAAAGTCGTAATGGAGACGCGTGGCGTCGTGCCGCTGCACGCAGAAGAAGTTGCCCGCCGGAGATTTCGGGCGCGCGTCACCCTTGGGTTCGGGTGTTTTGTCGAACGATCGCTTGGCGGCGTACTCCTTCAGTGACATCGCTCAGCATCTATTCTACGAATGAATGGGCAAATCGTTGCACAAGCCTCCGGTGTTCGGCGCACGCCGGAGGCATGCGCAACAGGCTGCGTCGAACGCGAAGCCGGAGGGTTGCCTCGTTGTGGTATCACCTAAGTATGCTGAGCGCGTTGGGGATTGGTACCAAATTCCGTCAAGGGAGCGCTCGCAGCCAACGGCAAACGGAACTTCTTGGCTGTCTTTCGCGTTCTTGCTATGTATGGCGCGAATTCTGAAGGGTCCGTGCGTCAATCCATAAAGGTTTGATTTCTGTGATTACAATTTCCCGAGTATCGCTCTTGTTCCTGTGTGTCTCTCTGCTTGTTGCGCCGATGGGTGCGCAGACCGAGATCAGAATTGACCAGCCCAGCGGCGGCCGCTTCGGTTGGCTCACTCATCCGTATCAGCCGCGCGACGTGCCACCGGTGAATTTGGCCAATACGTCGCGTCTGGAGTCGCTGGTCCGGGCCGGCAATCTGTACATTTCGGCACAAGACGTGGTGGCACTCGCGCTCGAAAACAACATCGACATCGAAGTGCAGCGCTATGGCCCATTGTTGGCTCAGGAAGTACTGCGGCGCGCCAAGGGCGGCGGGGCTTTACGAAGCGTCGGGCTGGGCGTCGCACCGGGCCCGCAAAGCGTCAGTCTGCAGGGCGTCACCGTGAACGCGAATGGGATCTCGCTAGCGGGCGGCGGCGTGAGTTCGGGCGGCGGAATCGTCACCCAGTTGGGGCCGCTGGTTCCGGTACTCGATCCGAGTTTACTTTTCTTCGCAAATTTTCAACACGTCACCAGTCCGCAAAGCAACACGTTCCTTACGGGAACGACGGCGCTAACACAAGATACTCGCACTTATTCGGCGCAATATGTACAGAATTGGGACTTCGGACTGAATGCGCAACTCAGTTACAACAGCACCCACACCAAGGTCAACAGCCAACAGTTCGCTTTGAATCCGTTCACGTCCGGCAGTCTTGATTTGCAGGTCACGCAGAATTTGCTGCAAGGGTTTGGTTCGGCGGTAAATGGCCGCAATATCCGGGTTCAGCAGAATAACGTCAAGTTCACAGATCTGCAGTTTAAGCAGCAAGTGATCACGACAGTTTCGGCGGTCCTCAATCTGTATTGGGATTTGGTGAGTTTCAACGATGACGTGGCGGCCCGAAGACAAGAAGTTGATACGTCACAACTACTGCTGGCGGACAACAAGAAGCAGGTGGAAATCGGCGCGATTGCCGAGATCGAAATCACGCGAGCGGAGGCTCAACTCTACGCCTCTCAACAGGACCTGCTCATCGCGCAGACCAATGTTCTACAGCAGGAGATCGTGTTGAAGAACGCGCTCAGCCGTAACGGCGTGGCTTCCGCGAGTTTGGCTGGGGTACACATTATCACGCTGGACAAGATCGCGATCCCAGATAAGGATGAGATCAGGCCGGTAGCGGATCTGGTCCGGGACGCTCTGAACAACCGCGTCGAGATTGCGCAAAGCCGTCTGAACCTGGAGAGCAATCGGATCAATCTGGTCGGCATCAAGAGTTCCCTAAAGCCCACCCTGCAAGGCTTCTTTGAATTGACGAACAACGGCTTGAGCGGCGACCTCACGGCGTTGGGAGCAGCGGCTCCGGGTGTGGCGTATCTCGCGGGCGGGTACGGCAACTTGCTGGCGCAGATCGCTCGACGCAACTACCCGAATTACTCAGCGGGCTTTTCGCTAAACATTCCACTGCGTAATCGCGCGGCGCAGTCCGACTACGTCACGAGCTTGTTGGAGGTTCGACAGAACGAATTGAACCTGCAAAAGAATGTCAACCAGATTCAGGTGGACGTTCAGAACGCGGTAATCGGATTGCAGCAGGCCCGAGCGCGATACGACGCAGCACTGAAGGCTCGGGCATTGCAGGAAGAGACACTGCAAGGGGACCAGAAGAAGAATGCGCTGGGCGCGACCACGATCTATCAAGTGGTGCAGGATCAGCGGGACCTGGCGTCCGCGGCAAGCGCTGTGGTGCAATCCATGGCCAATTACACTCATGCCAAGATCGCCTTCGATCAGGCGTTGGGAACGACGCTTGAAGTGAACAACATTTCGCTGGACGAAGCGAAGAGCGGGCGGGTGTCCCGGCCCTCGGGTATTCCGGCGAATGTTCCGGAGGTGAAGCAATGAGCCGCCGGTATCGGAATATGCCACGCAAAGCACTAGCCCTCTGGCTATGTGCTTCCAGCTTTTCCTTTGTTTGCGGGCAATCGATAAGCATCGAGCCCCTCCGGCCACAGGCTCCGATTCTGTGGCGGCCTTATCTTACCCCGGAGGTGCCGCCCATTCGAGTGGCGAATTCGGGGAGGCTACAAGATCTGACTCGGGCCGGCATCCTTTATCTGACCGTGCAAGATGCAATTGCGCTTGCGCTCGAGAACAACACCGACATCGAGGTGGCCCGCTACAACCCGCTGATCGCGGCATCACAATTGGAGCGATCCGAAGCAGGAGGTGCATTGCCGGGTGTGCCCAGCAGCGCTTCACAAGCGGGTTCGGTCGCCCTTGGGCAGGGAGTCGCAGGAAGTCAAGCGGCCGCCGGTGTCGCCACGGCCGCCGCTGCCCAAAATGCGGGCCGCACGGCAAATGCGACCATATCCCAAGTCGGTCCAGTTACTCAGACGCTCGATCCGATTGTCCAGGAAACAACGACGTTCAGTCACACCTCTACGCCGCAGTTCAACACGACCCTGAGCGCCACGACGGTGCTGACCAATGCGACTCACGTCTACACGGGGTCGTATCAGCAAGGATTTCTCACCGGCGGCAGCGTGACCGTTACCTATAGCGAACACTACTTGAGTGAAAACGCGCCGTCGGATCTGCTGAATCCCTCGCTGGCGCCCAATCTCTCGTTGTCGTTTCAGCACAATCTCCTGCGAGGATTCGGTGTGGCGGTGAATGCCCGCACCATCAATATCAGTAAGATCAACCTCCAAGAATCCGACCTCAACTTCAAGACGCAGGTGATCTCGACGGTGGTCAATGTTCTGAACTTGTATTACGGCCTGGTGGCCGATTTGGAAGACGTGAAGGCGAAGCAGAGCGCACTTACGTTGGCTCAGACGCTTTATGAGGACAACAAGAGACAGATCGAAATTGGATCGCTCGCTCCACTGGATTTGACTTCCGCGGGATCCCAAGTCGCCGCCACGCAGCGGGATCTGGTGATTTCGCAGACCGCACTTCAGCAGCAGGAGCTACAGCTCAAGAACCTGTTGAGCCGTGCAGGAGTGATGGATCCGGCGATCGCCAACGTGCGGATC
>Ga0335082_10004708_pt1 | contig 14899 bp, 9 predicted proteins | sample Lox_Sample_41_FD_206718 | JGI IMG/M metagenome (GOLD analysis project Ga0335082, IMG submission 206718) | Soil microbial communities from Loxahatchee National Wildlife Refuge, Florida, United States - Lox_Sample_4.1 | ecosystem: Environmental > Terrestrial > Soil > Wetlands | place: USA: Florida...
TCCCCGCACCAGTGCGGCGACGAGCTCATTTTGGTCTGTTTTGTAAACCAACGTCTTGATGAATCTGTCCGGGGTGAGTCCAAGAAATGCAGCAACATCTGCAACGCTTTTCTTTCCGGGAGTAGAGACCTTCTGGACTTTGGGCGACTCTTTCGCCACGTCCCGGCCCGTGGGCCGGCGCGGCTTGATTTCGGCTTTCTGCACGTTTGCGGCGTACTGACAGCGGTTGCAGCTGACGATGGCATCTTCACCGGATTCGGCAAGCACTTGGAATTCATGGGATTGGCTCCCACCAATCGCGCCCGTGTCCGCCTCGACGGGACGAAAGCGCAGATCGCAGCGCGTAAAGATCCGCGTGTAGGCCTGGAACATGTTGTCATATTCCCGTTGGCAGTCTTGCACATCGGTGTGAAAGCTATAGGCGTCTTTCATGATAAATTCGCGCCCGCGCATGAGACCAAAGCGCGGCCGAACTTCATCACGAAACTTGGTCTGAATCTGATAGAGGTTGAACGGCAACTCACGGTAGGAACGCACCACGCGCCGGACCAGATCCGTGATGACTTCCTCATGCGTGGGTCCCAGGCAAAAATCCCGCTCGTGCCGGTCTTTCAACCGGAACAGTTCTTTCCCGTACATCTCCCAGCGGCCGCTCTCTTGCCAGAGCTCGGCGGGCGATGCGATGGGCAATAACAACTCCTGCGCGCCCGCGCGATTCATTTCCTCACGGACGATAGTTTCGATCTTGTTAATGACCCTCACCGCCAACGGCAGGTAATCATAAATGCCGCGGCTGATTTGCCGAATGAATCCCGCGCGCACCAGGAGCTTGTGACTCACCACCTCGGCATCGGCGGGATCTTCCTTGAGCGTAGGGATAAAGGTTTTACTCCAACGCATGGTGGATTTGGAAACAATAAAAGATCAATTCGCGGAAGGGCAGGTTAGTCGTCCGCAACGGCCGTCTTTTCCGCCACGGTTTCGGCGGCGAGTTTTTGGACTTCTTCCATGAGCGCGTCAACAATTTGAGCTTCGGGGACCTTGCGAATGACCTCACCCTTCTTAAAGATTATGCCGATCCCTTTACCCCCGGCCACTCCTAGATCGGCAGCCCGTGCTTCTCCAGGACCATTGACCTCGCAACCCATGACGGCGACATGCATGTTCAGATTACTGTAAGGAATCATTCGCTCTTCGACGGCTTTGGCCAGTGCAACAAGGTCAACATCGGCCCGTCCACAAGAAGGGCATGCGACAAAAGTCAGTCCTTCTTTCTTGAGACCGAGGGCCTTGAGAATTTCCCTCCCCACGCGAACTTCTTCCACCGGATCGGCGGCAAGAGAGACGCGAATCGTGTCGCCGATACCTTCCGCGAGCAGCGTCCCCAGTCCGACCGCAGACTTAATCGTGCCAACGTTCGGCGTCCCGGCTTCCGTAACGCCTAAGTGAAAAGGATAATCGACTTTGTCGGCAAGCATTCGGTAGGCTTCGATCATCATCAGCGGGTCGGAAGCTTTGAGCGAAATCTTAATCTCGGGGTAATTCAACTCCTCTAATATGCGAATATGACGCAGGCCACTTTCGACCATGCCTTCAGTCGTGGGGCCGGCGTATTTTTCCAGCAGATCTTTTTCTAAGGAACCGGCATTGACCCCGATGCGAATGGGAGTCCTGCGCTCCGAAGCTGCCTTGACGACCTCCTCGACATAACGGCGTGCACCGATATTACCCGGGTTGAGCCTTAAACCGTCGACTCCCTGCTCCAAAGCGATCAACGCCAGCTTGTAATTAAAGTGAATGTCCGCCACCAGCGGAATGCGAATTCGTTTTTTGATCTCGCCGAGCTGCTCAGCCGCCTCACGCACCGGCACGGCCACCCTCACGATATCGCAACCCGCCGCCTCCAAAGCCCAGATTTGATGCACGGTCGCCTTGACGTCGCGGGTGTCGGTCTTGGTCATTGATTGCACTGTCACCGGTGCATCTCCACCGACCTTTACTTTGCCGAGCTGAATCTGTCTTGTCTTACGACGTCCGATCATAGGTCCACTATAGAAAACGGTAGAAACGCGGTCAATGATTGGCCACAGGACCAACACTCTGCCCTGACTAACTCTTGCTTGAAGCTCTCGCTCCCGGTTTCTCCTCTGGTTGGGTTTTGGTCTCTTCTTTCTTTTTGCGATCACCTTCGGGGATAATGAGCAACCGGCGATAGGAGCCTTGCCCCAGGCTTTTGGTGGTTACCCAGGGATCGTCTTGGAGAGCCGCGTGAATAACGCGGCGGTCGGCGGCGCTCAGCGCGTCTACTGTAACGGTTTTGCGCTGCCGCTTGGCTTTCTCGCCTAAGCGCAGCGCCATATCTTGGAGCGTTCTCCGGCGACGCTCAAGGTAGTGTTCGATGTCAATGACAATATGGGGAGCGTCGCTTCCCGCACGTTCGCCGGCGATGCGCGTTACGAGATACTGGAGGGCTTCTAATGTCTGGCCCTTGCGTCCGATCAAGAGGCCGCTATTCTCGGCGCGGATTTCAAGGATTATTTCGTCCCCATTTTCCCCTGTCTTTGTCTCCACCGATGCTTTGACGTCCATCAAATCCAAGATCTTCGCCAAAACCGATTTCGCTTTGTCCACCATCGCCGCCGCTTCAGCCTCCGTCACGGTTCGCTCCACAGGAGCGCGGTTCGCGTCGGAAACGTTCACCGGGCTATCGCCTTTTCTCAGCGCGGCACGGATGCGCGCTTTTTGCGCCCCAAATCCAAAGATTCCCTTTTTCCCCTCTGACAAGATATCCACCGTAATCTTGTCCCGCGCCACTCCGAGTCTTTTGAGCGCGTTTTCAATCGCCTGATCAATGCTGTCGCCTTCGGTTTCCACGATATCCATAACCAAACCCTTCCTCAACGGTTATCGCATACGGCGGTTGATCCAGTACTGCTGTCCAATCGAAAGAAGATTGTTCACCAGCCAGTAGACGGTTAGGCCAGCCGGAAAAGAGACGAACATGAACGTAAACATGAGCGGCATCATCATCATCATCTTTCTTTGATTCGGGTCCCCCGCGCTGGGCGTCATCCACTGCTGCAGAAACATGCTCCCTCCCATGAGAATCGTTAGGATCGGGACGCCTAAATGCCAAGTGCCGAGGGTGAATGGGAGCGATTGCCAATCCGGCTTCGAGAGATCCTTGATCCATAAAAACGACGCGTGACGCAATTCGATGGGCGTGCTCAAAGCGTTGTACAGCCCGATGAAAACAGGAAATTGGAGCACCATGGGTAAACAGCCACCCAGGGGGTTTACGCCGTTGCGGCGGTAGAGATCCATTATCTCTTTGTTGAGCTTTTCCTTGTCATTGCTGAATTTTTCCTTAAGCCGTTCCATCTGCGGCTGAAGCTTCTGCATCTGCTTCATCGACACAAAGCTCTTGTGGGTTAGCGGCGCCATGAGAAGCTTGATCAATACAGTCAATAGGATAATGTCGAGCCCATAGCTGCCTGTAAATCGATGGAAAAAGTGCAATACGTAACGAAATGGTATCGAGATAAAACCGAAATAGCCGAAGTCGATCGATCGCTCCAGCCCCTTTCCCACTGATTTGAGAATTTCGAGTTCTTTTGGAGCGATGAAAAGCGTGTAGTGGCCTGCTCCCGGCGGTTTAGCCTCTGGACTGCTCATCGCCGCAATCAACGCAGGTCCGTTTGAATGAACGGAAAACTTCTGTGGAGCAGCGTCCTCCGGTAATAAACCGAAGAAGAAATATGTATATCCAAACCCTGCCCAGGAAATTTCACCGCTGAGATCTTCCCCTTTTTTATTGGCGTCCGGAGGCGGTTCGCGACTGATCTTGTTGTTGACAAGAGCGATGACTCCTTCAAAATTGGCATCCGGATTGGGCACCGTGTGGTCGCCTTTCTCTGCCAGCAGAATTTCCGGAGCCGGAGCGCTGCCATCCGCTGTCTTGACCGAAACTTCCAGCTCAATAGGGTAGCTCGAACCGGAGAAAGTAAGCGACTTGGTTACGACGAAACCGTTCGGCGTCTGTCCGCGAAAGACAAGAGTTCCCTTGGAGGCGCCGGTAAGCTTCAGATCGTTCCCTTCGGTCCCATAGAGCAGCTCGGTATCTTCATAGGGTGCCGGACCCTGCCACCGAACTCCTAAGGGAAGCGGCACCCCTGGGGCGGACGTCACAATCTCGAAGGGCGGGCTATTTTCATTCACGGAGCTGCGATAGTTTTTGAACTTAAAACTTTTTAGCCGACCGCCTTGATTCGTAAACAAGGCCACGTAATTGTCGGTTTCGACTCTGACATCTTTGGCTCCCTGGCTAGCGGGCGCCTTAGCCGGCACATTCGGAACCAGCGCAGGGGGCGCAGCCGGTGCGGCTGCCACGGTTTTTTCCGGTTCTTCTTTCGCCGGACTCGCTGGCGCTACAGGTGCGGTGTAATAGCGCGCTATCCATTCTTGGTAGCCCAGGAGCACAAGCAGAGAAAGAATAACCGCTATAAACGCGCGTTTTTCCATTAGTAGAAACTATCTGACCGGATCGTAGCCGCCGGGGTTCCAAGGGTGACAGCGGCTCAACCGGCGAATACCGAGAAACGCTCCCTTCAAGATCCCATATTTTTTTATCGACTTTGAAGTATAAACGGAGCAGCTCGGGGAAAATCGACAAGCCCGCGGCAATAAGGGCGACAGGATCTCGTGATATGCGGCGAGAAAAAGAACTAAACCATTGCGCAGCATAGCCATCACTGTTTTAGGTGACTCCTATGGTTTCCCAAACTCTTTCCAAGCTCGCTTTCAATTAGGGCCAAAGAAACGTCGGTTGCGCTCTTCTTAGCGATAACGAGGATATCTAGACCTCGAGCCAACTCATGACGGCGGCGGCGAAAAAACTCCCGTACAAACCGCTTGATCTGATTCCGCGCCACGGCGTTACCCACCTTGCCGCTGACGGTGATCCCCAGTCTGGTTTCTCCGCAGTCATTGTTTTCGTAAATAACGACAAAATTAGGGGAGTGGATCTTTTTGCCGGTTCGCGAAAGTCTAAGGAATTGAGGTCGTTTTCTCAGGCGGGCCGATTTCGGAAATCTTTCTCTGCCCTCAGGCGACATTCCTCGGCTCTCACGTGCGCGCTCGTTTAAGGGGAACGGTGACCGTTAGCCTTTTACGTCCTTTGGCTCTACGCCTCTTCAGAACTTTACGCCCGCCCGGGGTCGCCATCCTGGTAAGAAAACCGTGTGTCCTTTTCCTTCTAATATTACTTGGTTGATAGGTTCTTTTCATCGATCTATGACTCCCTTTGGCCAATTAGGCGGCGAAGTTATTATTTCAACCATAGAGTCCAGGTATTGTCAATTTAACCCATTTCCGGCTTGAGCGAACGCTGCATCAGGTCGCGCACCGCCGCGGAAGGTATCTTGCGTTCATAGAGAACCTGATGCATCTGATCCACGATGGGCATTTCCAAGCCCAGGCGCTGGGCGAGTAAATAAACAGACCGCGTATTGCGGACCCCTTCGGCGATCATTTTCATCCCTTGGGTAATTTCTTGAATGTTTTTACCTTGCGCGATCTGGATGCCCACTTTTCGATTGCGGCTGAGCTCGCCGGTGCAGGTCAGGATCAAATCCCCCAACCCGGGCAGCCCCGCCAGCGTCATTGGATCCGCCCCCATGCGAACAGCCAAGCGCGTCATTTCCGCAAGTCCCCGCGTGATCAAAGCGGCACGTGCGTTATAGCCCAGGGCCAACCCGTCGCTTATCCCGGCCGCAATGGCGATAACGTTTTTGATCACCCCCCCCATCTGCACGCCAACGACATCCTTCGAGGTATATACTCTTAAACTTTGCGTGCTGAGAATTTCTTGTATGGCGGTTGCCACGTTCTCGGCATATGCAGCCACCGTTACCGCCGCCGGCAGTCCGCGAGCGACTTCGATGGCGAAGGTCGGACCAGACAGAAATGCATGCTGCTCGCGCCGCTCTGTGCCAAAGATGCCGGCCATGACCTCTCCCATGGTTTTAAGGCTTTGCTCTTCCAGCCCTTTGGTGCCGCAAAGAATCTTGGCTTGCGGCGACACATGGGGCGCGGCACTGGACATGATCGCATGAGCCGCATGGGACGGCACGGCACAAATAATCAGCTGTTTGCTGGCAACCACGTCGTCCAGCGAACGAGTGATTTGGACGGTCGAAGGTAAGACAATCCCGGGAAGATAACTTCGGCTTTCTCTAGTCTCGACAAGCTCGTGGTAATTTTCCAATCCGTGACACCAGAGCGCTATCTGTTCGCCTTTATCCGCGAGCACCTTGGTTAGAGCAATGCCCCAACCACCCGCGCCAATAACGCCAATGGAACTCGACATAAGCCAAGAGGACGCTCACTAGAGCGCAGTTCCAAAAAAGAACCAGGGAAATCTAAACCGCTGGATTGGAATTGTCTTCTGCTTCCTCTTCCTCTTCCTCTTTTTCGGCCAGCCGCGCCAGCGAAACGACTCGCTCGCCCTCTTCCAGCTCGATGAGGTGCACCCCCTGAGTGTTACGTCCGATGACGCGGATGTCTTTTACTCGCAGGCGAATAATTTTCCCTGCGTTGGTGATTAGCATCAGCTGGTCGTCTTCCGTAACTTGTTGCACACCCACCACGCGCCCGGTTTTATCCGTAGTTTTCATGGTAATGATGCCTTTGCCGCCGCGGGACTGGAGACGATACTCGTCCATCTCCGTGCGTTTGCCAAAACCGTTTTCGGAAACGGTAAGGATCGCCGCGCCCAAACTCAGGATCTCCATGCTGACCACAGCATCACCCTCGTCGAGACGCATGCCGACCACGCCATAAGTTCCACGACCCGTGGATCGGACTTGCTCTTCTTTAAAACGAATCGACTGCCCGTCCGCCGTGGAAAGAACAATCTCCTGCTGACCATCGGTCAGCCGAACGCCGATGACTTCATCGCGGTCCTCAAGGGCAATGGCGCGAATGCCGTTCGAGCGCGGATTGGCATAAGACATCAACTCGGTTTTCTTGATCAGTCCTTTCTTGGTGGCGAAGACCACGAAACGCCCTTCTTGAAATTCCCGCACAGAGAGAAAAGCGGAGACTTTCTCGCCGGGTTCGAGATTGAGAAGGTTGACGATGGGACGGCCCCGCGCCGCCCGGCTCCCCTGGGGCAGCTCGTGAACCTTGATCCAATAGACCTTACCGATGGTGGTGAAAAAGAGAATGTATGAGTGGGTCGATGCAATGAAGAGATACTCGGCGAAATCCTCTTCCTTCGTGGTCGTGCCGATTTTTCCTTTGCCGCCGCGCCGCTGGGCTCGGTAAAGCGTCACAGGGTTGCGTTTGATGTAGCCCTCGTGGGAGATCGTCACCGCCATATCTTCGTCGACAATGAGATCTTCGACGGAGATTTCCTCGGTGTGGTCGACGATTTGGGTGCGTCGCTCGTCACCGTATTTCTCTTTGATTCCTTTCAGCTCATCGACGATGATACGATAGATTTCCTTCTCATTGGCCAGAATCGCCCGGAGTTGAGCGATCAATTCGCCCGTTTCCTTGTGCTCCTGCAGGATTTTGTCGCGTTCCAGACCCGTCAGTCTCTGCAAACGCATGTCCAAGATAGCTTGCGCCTGAATCTCGCTCAGGCCGAAATCGGCCATCAAGCCGTCTTTGGCAACCTTGGGATCCTGAGCATTTCGAATCAACGCGATCACTGCATCCAGATTATCCAGCGCGATTCTCAATCCTTCCAAAATATGCAACCGCTCTTCAGCTTTGCGCAGATCATACGCTGTGCGCCGGGTGACCACCTCTTTGCGGTGATCCAAGAACGCTTTCAGCGCTTCTTTAAGATTAAGAATTTTTGGTCGCCCTTCGACAATCGCGAGCATGTTGATGCCGAATGATTCTTGCAGGGCGGTGTGCTTGTAGAGCTGATTGATGACGATCTCCGCCACCGCGTCACGCTTGAGCTCGACGACGATGCGCATTCCCTCGCGGTCCGACTCGTCGCGCAAATCGGCAATTCCCTCGACTTTTTTCTCTTGAACGAGACCCGCAATTTGCTCGATGAGACGGGCTTTATTAACCATGAAGGGAATTTCGCTGATGATAATCTGCTCCTTGCCGGTCCGTTTAACGGTTTCAGTAAAGGTTTTCCCGCGGGTCTGGATGATGCCCTTCCCTTCGCTATAGGCTTGGACGATGGGCTCTTTACCGTGGATGAACCCGCCGGTCGGGAAATCCGGGCCGGGGATGTGCTTCATCAGTTCTTTGATTGTGATATCCGGGTTTTCCACCAAGGCAACCAATCCATCGACCACTTCCCCTAGATTGTGGGGAGGAATGTTGGTAGCCATGCCGACGGCGATCCCGGACGCACCATTGACGAGAAGATTGGGTATCCGTGAAGGTAAGACCGCAGGTTCTTTTAGTTGATCATCGTAGTTGGGAACGAAATCGACGGTCTCTTTTTCGATGTCGGCGAGAAGCTCCTCGCCCAACCGCGCCATCCGTATTTCCGTATAGCGCATGGCCGCCGGAGGGTCGCCATCGATGGAGCCAAAGTTCCCTTGGCCGTCGATGAGCGGATAGCGCATGGAAAAATCCTGCGCCATGCGCACGATGGTGTCGTAAACCGCCATCTCCCCATGGGGATGATACTTACCGATAACATCGCCGGCCACGCGAGCGGACTTCTTGTAAGGCTTGTCCCAGGTATTGCTCAGGTCATACATCGCGTACAGCACCCGGCGATGCACCGGCTTCAAGCCGTCCCGCACATCGGGCAAAGCGCGGCTGATGATGACGCTCATGGAATAGGCCATGAACGACTGGCGCATTTCGTCTTCGATATAGACGGGCACTCTTTGCTGTCTTGGTGTTGCTTCCATGAGCTAAAAGGATGCGTTCCAATCGTTCAAATCGTCTTGAACCGCTTGAACGAATTGAACATGGCGAACGTTTTTTGACTAAATGTCTAAGTTCTTGACCGTGAGCGCATGCTCTTCGATGAATTTGCGCCGGGGCTCGACCTCGTCACCCATCAAGGTCGAGAAGATGTCGTTGGCTTCCACCGCGTCTTCGACCCTCACCTGCAAAAGGATCCGCGTCTCCGGATTCATCGTGGTTTCCCATAGTTGTTCCGGATTCATCTCGCCGAGTCCTTTGTAGCGCTGGATGTACTGACCTTTTTTTCCTCCCTCCATGACATACTCGAGGACTTCCGTGAGGGACCGCAGCTGTGCTTTGTGGTCGCCGTTTTCCAGCGCATAAGGGGGCAGACCGAGACCGATCAGGTCGGTGAAAAGTCTTTTTATTTCCTTGTATTCCGGACTCGTGAGAAATTCCCGGTCAATGACGGTCTGAAAACCGGTGCCGTTGGCGCGGGTAGAACAGATAAGCTTGAAACAGTCGTGCTCGGGGTCTTCTTCCAGGCTGCACGATAAAGGAGATTGGTCAGGAGCCATAAGATTGACATACGAGGTCAGGCGATCCAGCAAACTTTGCAATGCCTTTTGATCTTTGAGCGTTTGTTCGCCAAATCCGTTTTCCAGCAACAGCCCTTCGACGATGGTCCGGTTCTTTTTTTTCCGCGCCGTCAGCGCCATCAATTTTTCCCACCGCGCGACTTTCTTGATAAAATTTTGCAGCGGCTGGCCGGCAAGACCCTTGCCGTCATTGGTCGCTCGCACCCGGATATTTTCCGTGCCGAGTTCGATCAAGTGGTCTTCAAGGGTCGCCTCGTCTTTTAGATAGCGTTCTTGCTTGCCGCGTTTGACCTTGTAGAGGGGGGGCTGAGCGATAAAAAGATGGCCGTTTTCCACTAGTTCGGGCATCTGGCGATAGAAAAAAGTAAGCAGCAAAGTGCGAATGTGGGAGCCGTCGACGTCGGCATCGGTCATGATGATAATAGAATGGTAGCGGAGCTTCGCCGGATCATAATCCTCTTTCACGCCTGTTCCGAGGGCCGTAATCATCAGGCGTATTTCCTGAGACGAAAGCATCTTGTCGAAACGCGCTTTTTCAACGTTAAGTATTTTCCCTTTAAGGGGGAGAATCGCCTGATTGCGACGATCGCGGCCCTGTTTCGCCGATCCACCCGCGGAATCGCCCTCGACGAGGTAAAGCTCGCTCAACGCCGGATCGCGCTCCTGGCAGTCGGCCAGCTTGCCAGGCAATGAGCCGGAATCCAAAGCCCCCTTTCGTCGCGCCAGATCTTTGGCCTTGCGGGTCGCTTCTCGCACCCTGGCCGCTTCGACGCCTTTTGAGACGATCTTCTTCGCATCGCTCGGATGCTCACTCAAATAGCTTCCCAGTCTTTCATTCACCAAAGCTTCAATGATGCCCTTCACCTCGCTGTTTCCGAGCTTTGTTTTCGTCTGCCCTTCGAACTGCGGCTCGGGAACCTTGACGCTGATGACTGCGGTAAGACCTTCCCGCACATCCTCGCCTTGAAGATTCTCTTCATCCTTTTTGAGCTGTCCGGTATCGATGGCATAACTGTTGATGGTGCGCGTCAACGCGGACTTGAAACCGATCAGATGAGTGCCGCCTTCGATAGTGTTGATGTTGTTGGCAAACGAGAAAACGTTCTCCGAATAGCCATCGTTCCACTGCATGGCGATTTCCACCGCGACCCCGTCCTTTTCGCCTTCGAAGTAAACGACTTTCGGATGAATGGCGGTTTTAGCGCGATTCAAATGTTCCACGAAAGACAAGAGCCCGCCCTTGTAGAAAAACTCATGTTTTTTCTGCGTTCGCTCGTCTTCGATGGTGATTTTTACACCGCGGTTTAGGAACGCCAACTCGCGCAATCTCTGCGACAGAATGTCGAAGCTAAATTCGGTGGTCTCGAAAATTTCGCCGTCCGGTTTGAACGTCACCCGCGTGCCGCGCTCTTTCGATTTTCCAACTTCCTTGAGCGGCTCTTTCGGAACTCCCCGAATGTAGCTCTGCTGGTAGACCTTGCCATCCCGCTTGATTTCAACTTCCAATGCTTCAGCCAAGGCGTTGACAACCGAAAGGCCCACGCCGTGGAGTCCGCCGGAAACCTTGTAGGAAGCTTTATCAAACTTGCCCCCCGCGTGAAGTTTGGTCAAAACCACTTCGGCAGCGGATTTCTTTTCCGTCGGGTGCATATCGACAGGAATACCGCGACCATTGTCAATCACGGTAATGCTGTTGTCGATATGGATTTTCACTTCGATCTGATCGCAATGACCCGCCAAGGCTTCGTCGATGGAGTTATCGACGATTTCATAAACCAAATGGTGCAAGCCCCGCTCGGAGGTATCTCCGATATACATCCCGGGCCGTTTTCTCACGGCTTCGAGTCCTTCAAGGACTTTGATGTTGTCCGCGCTGTATTCGGATTGCGCTAGTGGTTTCGATTCAGTCATTTTCGACCAATCGGCAGAAGAAATTTCACTTGTAAAACTAAGGGGTTAGCGAGAATTGCAACCTGACCTAATACTATCGGAAAACTGCTCAAAAGTAAAGCGCAAACTTGGGTGTAACCTAACGATTTTTAAAGCGAATTTTGGCCAATGATAATATTGATGAATTGGCCGTCATCGGTGTCGTGGATAAGTTACTAAATGCCTCAAACATGTTGACAGTTGCGGGGGGTCTGAGCGAAAAGAGTAGCCATGCAAAACGCCTTGGCGGCGTTTAAATTTTTGGTTCTGGGCGAGCGTTTCACCAGCGATCAATTTAACCCTGAACGAGTTGGACTGGGTACCCTCTACTTTCCCTTGGTGGGGCTTGTTATTGGCCTCGTTCTAGCGATCTTCAATCGTATTTTGGAACCCTACCTCGAGTCGGAGATTCTCGCCGTGGCTATTATAACGATCCTGATTGTACTAACCCGAGCAACTCACTTGGAAGGTACGCGGAAAACTTTTGATGCCTTCTCGGCAAAAACAGATTTATCCAGCGAAAGAACTCCGCCTATGAGCGTCTATGGTTTCCTTGCTGTGTTGTTGATTATTCTTTTCAAAATTCGATCCGTGGAGGTGATCGGTGAAACACGCAACCTGAGTCTATTGCTTACTCCGACCCTGGCCCGCTGGGCGCTCGTCGTTTTCCTTTACGGTTCCACCTCAGCGGCCGATGGTTCGGCCCAGCGCATCACCGAAAACGTAAAGGCCTGGCATCTCGTTTTCGCAACCGCAGTGACTTTGGGCATCACCGTATTCTTAGTCGGGCCCACGGGTCTCTGGGTCGCACTATGTCTTTCTCTCCTCGCCCTGTTAAGTCGCGGCTATCTTCATCGGCGCGGCGACGGTCTTAATTGCAACCACTTTGGAGCCCTCATCGAAGCGAGCGAAACCCTGAGCTTTGTCCTCTTTGCATGTCTATAGCGCAGCCGCCTCGATCGCAAAGGGCGCCGCCTTCCCCAACTAGCGAAAATAATTCTGTTGAAAATAATTCTTGACAGATCGTTTTTCCCGTTGTAGCTTTCCCCTCGTTTGATGCTCGTAGGCGTCAGGGAAGTCCGGTGCAAATCCGGCGCGGTCCCGCCACTGTGAAGGCTACGAAAGCCGCAACGCAAGTCACTGTCCTGAGTTAAACGGAAGGACGGGAAGGCGCGGCGATTAGATTAAGGCCTGAGCCAGGAAACCTGCCTAGAGTTGTTCAACCGGTCTCTCCGGAGAAGAGAGAAAGGTTTCCTTCATTTCTTCCTTTTCTTTTTCCCGTAGAGACCTCGTCGTTAAGTTTTATGCGGCTGAGTGCTTTTCTTACTATATCTATCGCGATGCACGCGGCGGCATTGACATATCCGCTCGTTTTTCCAGGCTATCGCGTAGAAGAGAACGTCTCGGTAGTCCTTCTGACTATACACGATGGGACCGGAGCTGGAGTGAGGGGTGACGAACAACCCGAGGGGAAAGCAGACAAACCAGTTGGATCAAGACATGCCGCTTCGGTGCGGCAAAACAAACAACGAAACGGCGAGGAGAAAAAAGAGCCGACCGCTGAACCGAAAGAGTCCAGTGCAATTTCTCTCAGCCTCGCTGACGTGCCCGCGGGAGTCCCAGTGGAATCGGCTATGCCTTCTGCGAAAGAAGCGTCTGGAAACGTCTCGCTACAAGAAGCGAACGGAAGCGGAGGAGCAGGTGCTGGTGGTGGCGCATCTAGCGGCAGAGGAATTTCTGGCACTGGGAGTGGTTCTGGCACGGGGCGCGGTGACGGAGTTGGAGAATCAAAATTCGTCCAGGTGAGTTACGCCTACAGCCCCAAGCCAGAGTATCCCGCCCCGGCGCGAAGAGAAGGCAAAGAAGGACGAGTTCTTCTTCGTGTCTTAGTTGACGAGCAAGGAAAATCCAAGTCAATTGAAGTAAACAATAGTTCTGGCAGCGAGGCATTGGATCGAGCTGCAGCGGAGGTAATCAAACGCTGGCGCTTTTCTCCGGCTCGTTACGGCAACAAATCTGTGGAGAGCTGGGTTAAGATTCCAATCGACTTTCGTCTCACGGACGCAAACAATTAGCGATCCACTAAGGAGGCAATAAAGAAAGACATCATTAACCGCAGACGGATGCAAGGGAAAAGGGGTGACTCCCCGTCCCACCCGACCACAACCATTTTCGATTGCCGTTTTTGGATTGGGGCTCAATCTAAAATCCAAAATCTAAAATCCAAAATGGGCGGGGTTGGGTGGCGGGAGGGAAATCCTCTGCTGCCCCGCAACTGTAAGGGCCACGAAAGCCGCACGCACTAGCCACTGTCCTGAGCCGAGTCGAAGGATGGGAAGGCGCGGTAAGTAGGTTAAAGTCCGAGCCAGGAGACCTATCCGATCTGCTTCAACATTCCCCTTTCGCGGGAGAGGAGATCGTCATGAAAGTACGGCTTTTCCTACTTCTATTCATTCTGGTGATTTGTCCTGCCGTCGCACATTCGCAGGATACCCTGCCGCCGCTGGTTGTCCAATCGACCCGCCTGAAAGACGTCGAGGAACCAATCCTAAAAGTCCCTGAAAAGGTCACCATCATCACCGCGGACGATATTAAGGCGCTGGGCGCAAAGACAATCCAGGAAGCGCTTCAGTACCAAACCGGGATGGTCATTTACGATCAGGTCGGCAATGATTTCCAATCGACGCTGGATATGCGGGGATTTAACGGTCAGCCGGTGACGACCACGAGCGTTTTTGTGGACGGCGTAAGAATCAACGAACCGGACTTCAATACTCTCAATTTTGATTTGATTCCCATTGAAGATATCGAGCGCATAGAAATTCTCCCGGGGACTGCAACGGTGTTTGGCCGGAATGCCTTGGGAGGCGTCATTAACATCACGACCAAGCGCGGGCGAGACGAGGGAGTCCATTTTGGCGTTAGCGCCGGCGGCGGAAGTTTTGCGCGACAAAAATACGGCTTCAGCACCGATGGACTCTTCCCATCTACAAATCTCGATTACTATTTCGGCGTAACCCGAGAGCTGACCGATGGCTCTCGCGATGCGAGCGGAGGAAGAATCACGCGGTTGGCCGGAAAACTCGGTTACCGTCCCGCCGAAGATACTGACATCACGTTCTCCTACACCCACGTTTTGGATCACTTGAAGCAGGCTGGTTCTTTACCCGACAGTATCCTGCACATCGACCGCAATGGGAACCTCACCCCTGGTGACTTTTCCAGCTCAAACCTCAATTTGTTCGCGACGAACCTGAGGCAAAAACTGCCTGCGGGATTTTCTCTGGCTGTCAATGGCTTTTACCGCAATAACGATATCGAAGGTTTCGTCCAGGGACTCACTACCGTGTCCCTCTTGCAGGAGCAGCTAGGTTCTGGCGGAGGCACCGCCCAGCTTACACACGAGGGGACGATACTGACAAGAAAAAACGTCGCTATTTTTGGAGTCGAATACACCCGCAACCAGTTCGATATTAGCA
>Ga0335082_10004709_pt1 | contig 14898 bp, 13 predicted proteins | sample Lox_Sample_41_FD_206718 | JGI IMG/M metagenome (GOLD analysis project Ga0335082, IMG submission 206718) | Soil microbial communities from Loxahatchee National Wildlife Refuge, Florida, United States - Lox_Sample_4.1 | ecosystem: Environmental > Terrestrial > Soil > Wetlands | place: USA...
ATCGAGACCAACCAGGGCCTCGAGCGGGCGATGGAAATTGCGCGCGCGAGTGAGCGCATCGATTCGATCATTCTGGGCGGCGTCGACATGTCCGCTGATTTGCGCTGCCAGAAAGCGTGGGAGCCCCTGCTGTACACGCGTTCACGGCTGGTGCATGCGGCGGCGAGTGCTGGCATCGATCTGCTGGACGTACCGTATCTGAATCTGGACGATCCCGAGGGCTTACGCATAGAGGCGCAAGCCTGTGCGCGGTTGGGCTTCACGGGCAAAGCGTCGATCCATCCGAATCAGCTTGCCATCATCCATGAGGCTTTCACGCCGACGCCTGAGCAGATCGCTCGTGCAAAGAAGTGCGTTGCCGCGTTCGAGCAGAGTCCCACCGGGCTGGTGGTCGTAGACAACGAGCTGATGGAGCTGCCGGTGATTCGGTCGATGAAGCGGATCCTGGCGATTGCGGAGCGGGTCGGAGTTCGGTGATCAGAGCCTGCTACACCAAGTCTTGAAACCACAGAGAACACGGAGAACACTTGCGGGTTACCTTGATGCTCCCTCCCTTGCGAAGGGGGGGAGGGCTGGGGAGGGGGCAGCTAGTGATCATACATTCTCGAACAGTTGTTGCACCGGCACTTCGATATCGATACTGGCCAAAGACAATGTGCCACTCAGCTCCACCTCCGTGAGTACCCATTGCCCTTGCGTGCTGGCGCGATAGACTTCAACCCTCCGGCTCTCGGGGTCGATCAGCAGATACTCGCGCAACGTCGGGACCTTACGATATGCGGCGAACTTCTCACCGCGGTCGTAGGCTTCGGTCGAAGGCGAAAGCACCTCCACGATCAACACCGCCGAAAGCATGAAAGTATCGGCCTCGTGATCTTGCGCATCGCACGTGACGAGTACATCCGGATAAAAGAAAGCGTCGGCCGCTTCGATGCGCAGCTTCATGTCGGAGATGTAGACCCGACACGCGCTCCCACGCAGATGGTTGGACAGGATGATCGCAACATCTGCCACTGCCGTGACGTGCTTTCGGGTGGCTCCGCTTTTGGGGAGTACCTCACCGCGCAGAAATTCGTTCTTATCGGTACGCGTACTTTCCCAGGCGAGATACTCATCGGCGGAGTATTCCGCGACTTTCGTCGAATGTTCCATGATCGCTGTCCTGGTGCAGTGGAAAAAGGTGTCTTGGTATGCGTGGCGCGAAGAGGTACCTCGTTTGCCTCCGCTGGACTCTGGACATTCACCTCGTCGGCGGCAATAAGCTCGGGCTGCTCGCGACCGCACCGACCGGTGCCGGATGCTGCGTCGAGAAACCCGATTCGCTGCCGGCGTTGATCAGCCTCGCCAGCGCTGAGGCCAGCCCATCCAGGGCCTCCGGGCCCGGCAGGGTCACCGCGAAGCGGATCTTGCCGTCGTCGCCGGTCTCCACGCATTGACGAAGACCGGCCTTGACCGCCGCAACCGCTTCCGGGGCTGGCGCCGCGGAGGCCGATGCCGGAAGCATCTCGCTCAAGAAGGAGAATGCTGAAGCGAGGAGATGCCCTCCCGCTTCCGCCACGCGCTCGCGGCGTTGCACCAGCGCAGCCGCTTCAGCTTGTTCGCGCATGGATAGGTCCGCTGCCGCTTCGGGCCGGGCCCCGAGCAGCAATTCGAGACGCCGCTTGAGCTCCTCCATGCCGCTCGCAAGCTGCACCTCCTCCAGATCGGAGTCGGGATCGAGCACGGCGGCGGCCAGCTCGTGTTTGGCTGAGAGTGTGGCGAGAAGATTCTCTTCGATGGTCTCTTCCGTGACCAGCAGATACACCTGCACCGGCCGCTTTTGACCCATCCGATGCGCACGCGCAATGCGTTGCTCCAGCAGCGCCGGATTCCATGGCAGATCGATGTTGATGACCGTGTCGGCAGCCTGCAGATTGAGGCCGGTCGAGCCGGCATTGGTGGTGAGAAAGGCGCGGCAGGCGGCATCGGCGTTGAACCGCGACACGAGCTGCTGGCGCTGCTTCTGCGGCACGCTGCCATCCAGGCGCACGAAGCCGGCCCGCAGGCGCTTGAGAATCGGCTCCACGAGATCGAGCATGGTGGTCCATTCGCTGAACAGCAGCAGCTTGCGGCCACGTTCCGCACACAGCGTTTCAAGAAGCTCGTCGATACGCTCGAGCTTGGTGGAGTAGCCGGGTGGTTGCTTGTCCACCAGAAATGTGCTGTTCGCCGACATGCGCGCAAGCAGCAGGGCTTTCTGCAGCCGGAGCAGGTCCATCTCGGTGATGAACCGCTTGCGCGTAACCGAGCGGACCACCTGCATCTGCGCACCATGGAGCTTAAGTTGCTCGTCGGTCGGCGTGATGCGTAAGATCTCGGTGGTACGCGGCGGGAGCTCCAGCGCCACGCTTGCGCGCGTGCGGCGCAGAAGCACCGGATCCAGGCGAGCGCGCAGGGCAGGGAGGTTCTTGTACCCCAACACTTTTCCGGTGTCGCTCGCAACGCGGTGTCGGTTGATGAAACGGTACGCAGGGCCGAGCCGGCGCTCGTCGATGAACTCGACCACGGAGTAGAGATCGTCGAGCCGGTTCTCGAGCGGCGTGCCGGTCAGTACCAAAGCGAACGGCGAGCGCAATGACTTGATGATGCGGCTGGTCTTCGCCTCCCAGTTTTTGATGCGCTGTGCCTCGTCGAGGATGATGAGGTCCCAGCGCGTGCGCTCGATGTCGAGGAAGTCGCGCAGCACCTGCTCGTAGTTACACACCGTGAAGAATGCGCCGCCGGCATACGCCTGCGCACGCTCGGAACTACGCCCCGTCACCAGTTGCACGCTGCGCGTGCAGAAGCGCGTGATCTCCATGCGCCACTGCGACTTGAGCGATGCGGGGCATACGATCAGCACGCGCTCGATGCCGGCCTGCCGTGCGAGCAGCTCGGCAACGCCAACGCCCTGGATGGTTTTGCCCAACCCCATCTCGTCGGCCAGTACCGCGCGTCCGGCTCCCACAGCGAACGCGATGCCGTCGAGCTGATATGGCAGCAGTTCGGTCTGGAGCAGCTCACATCTGAGCGGATGCGCGCCGGGATCCCTCCGTATCTGCGCTACCAGCTCGCTCACGCGATGCCGGTGCAGAGCCTGACCGAGAATCTCCTCGGCATCGGGATAGACCGTGACTTCCTCGCCGAGCTGAGAGAGCTTGCGTATCGTCTCGATCAGCTCGATGAGCTCGGCACCCTCATGCGCGAAACGACCTTTCCAGGGTTCGACGATGCGCTTTGCTCCCGCAGATGGGCGCGGCGGCACCTCCAGACCCAGGCGCAATGCATCGTCATAACGCGCGTACACGCCGAAGCGCTGCGGTACTGACTGCTTCGCCAGGGCCACGGTATTAAATTTCTTCTTCACCCACGCCTGCACCTTCAGGACGTGTTTGCAGGTTCCCAGCAGATTCTTGCGAAAATCCGGGCATGAACAGTAGCTCTGGCCGCGCTCCATTCCACGCAGGGCGACGCGATAGGTCTTTCCGGAGAGGGCGCTCGCGACGATGTAGTCTGCCCAGGGTACGGCCGCGGCAGTCGGCTTGATCTTCATCGCCTCTTGCTCTGCGCGCTTCGCCCGCTCGGCCAGAGCCCGTGCCTCGAGTGCGCTTTCGGGAAGACTTTCCCACGGCGTGTCCTCTTCCGGCGCGGCCGCCAGTCCCAGCGTCGTCTTCTCTTCCAGGATCAGCGACAGCGTCGCGGCCTGGTAGAGCAGGGCTTGTTCGCCCGAAGCGCTGCAGTCGATCCGCAGTCGGTCCCGATGCGCGTCATCGAGCGCCACCGTAACCACGTAGGCGCGTTTGACTCGTGAATCGGGAAACGTGACTTGCAGACGCTCGTCGGCTAACAGTACCTGCGTGTCGAGGTCGATCTCGAGCGCGCCGCCTTTGGCGAGCAGCTGCGCACCTTGCGGACCGAGAAGCTTCTGCGCCTGGACAAGTGTGAGTCGGGAGAGCTTGTCGCGCAAAGTGAGTTGGGCGGATGGTTTGACGCGCATTGGATTGAAGAACGACGGTGAATGGCCGAGGCGCTACTCTACCTTATGCGCGACTGGTCCCAGGACAGGGTCAGGCGAGTGGCCCGATAGCGCCGAGGCGCCGGGAACCTTCGCTGCACATGTATCCGGTCAGTCGCCGCGATGCCTGTTCCGCAGAACTATCGCGCGATCACCGCAAGTACGTGTATAACGCTGTCTGCGAATCGGGAGCACGTACTCACCAAACCACTCCGATATGTGTCCTTCTCACGTTGCTGCTCGTCCGAACGAGCGCGACCCGACGGCCGGTGGCCTAGCTCGATGCCAATGAGCGACACCAGTGAGGGCAGTCCCAGGCGCAGCGCAGCTGAGCCTGCGACGCCGCTAGAGCGGGGGCGTGCCTGCTTCGAGCGTCACGAATGGAATGACGCCTTCGAGGCGCTGTCGCTCGCGGATGAGTCGACACCGCTTGGCGCGGAGGATCTCCACCGGCTGGCTTGGTCGGCTGGGCTGACGGCGCGGGATGAGGCGATGCTGGCGGCGCAGGAGCGCCTGTATCACGTGCTTCTCGAGGCGGGCGAGAGTCTGGCCGCCGCACGGGCCGCGTTCTGGCTGGGGTTTCGCCTGGTTGCGCGCGGAGAAGCCGGCCGCGCGAATGGATGGCTCGGCCGGGCGCAACGTTTGGTCGAGCGCGAAGGGCGGGATTGCGTCGAGGGAGGCTACCTCCTGTTGCCGGCCGCGCAGAGACATCTGAGTGCGGGCGAGTTCGACGAGGCACACGAGGCTGCCGCCCGTGCCGCCACGGCTGGCGAGCGCTTCCGGGAAGCAGACCTCGTTGCATTCGCCCACAATCTCCAAGGACGCGCGTTGCTCAGTCAAGGCCGGCTAGACCGCGGCCTCGCGCTCATGGACGAGGCGATGGTCGCCGCCACACCGGCTGCTGACCGTGCGCACTCCGCTGGGTCGGAAGGCGCGACCGAAGATGATCGCGCGGGGCACCCCGTTGATCCGTGTCAAGCCCAAGGACCTCGACGCTGCCGCCATCCAACGCGTCCCACGGGTGGTCGGGGTACGCAACGGGCAGCCCTTGCTCGAGGACGGTCGGGCGCTCGACGTGGCGAACGTCATCTGGTGCAGCGGCTTTCGGCCAGGCTTCGACTGGATCGACCTTCCCGTCTTTAGCGAAGACGGCGAACTGCTGCATCATGGGGGCATCGTTGAAAGCCAACCCGGGCTCTACTTTGTGGGCCTAAATTTTCTCTATGCGATGTCCTCGTCGATGATTCATGGGGTCGGCCGGGATGCGGCCCGCATCGTCAAGGCGATCGAGGCACGCCTCAGCTTGGCTGCCTCCAGGAGTGACGTGCCGGGGGTCGCGCCAACCAGCGGGCGAGGTGGTGTCGAGCAAGGAACTGCGTAAGCGGCTTCGCCGGTAGATGGAGGATTGGCGCGCATAGTCAGTCTGCTCCCAGGCTGCCACCTTCTCCGCAAAACCTAGTCCGTCAAATCTGAGGATATCCTAACTCGCGCTGGTGGCCGATGCGTAGTACTCGAACGGTATTGAGTGCAGCGGAAAACCGATACAGCGCCAGAAACCCGGTCTTTCCTCTGGAGATCACGAGTTCCCGCAGGTCGTGTTTGGTGACACGACCGATCAAGGGGTGGTTGCCGAGGACCTCGATCGCCTGCCGTATGGCTGCCGCCTGCGCAGCAGCGAGCTGAGGGTCGTCTTTGGCATAGAAGGTGAAGACCCGCTCAAAATCTTCCAGCGCGCGTTGGGAGAACGCTATTTGCGCCAAGCCCTGGGCCTTGGACGTCTGGCGCGCTTACCTTCGGCACGGGCACTTATGTAGCGGAACACGTCCTCGGCCGCATAGCAAAGGCCCGTGTCATCCATGTCCCGATCGGCTTCCAGCGCTTCGGCAAGGAATGCCTCATAGCGCTCCGCGCGCGCCGTTTCATGCTCGATTGCTTCGAGCATGAATGCATGCGCGGACTTGCCGGCGGCCTGAGCTGCGGCGTCCACCCTCGCCTTGAGCTCTGGCGGTATCTTGAGACTGGTGGCTACGGTCGACACAGGTAGTCAAATAGTAGTTCTTCGAGGGCTTATCGTCAATATGAATCTCGCGCTAGAATCCGCCCTATCGACTAAGGATCCACATGAATGCACCCGAGACCAAGCTCCCGCGCCTCACCAGTCTCGCTCACGGCGGGGGCTGCGGCTGCAAGATTGCGCCCGCTCTGCTCGAGCAGATCATCGCAAAGGGGGGGGCCGGCATCCTGCCGAAGCAGTTGTTGGTGGGAACGGAAACCAGCGACGATGCTGCCGTCTACCAGATCAACGAATCGCAGGCGATTGTCGCGACCACGGACTTCTTCATGCCGATCGTCGATGACCCGTTCGACTTCGGAGCGATTGCTGCGACCAACGCCATCTCTGACGTGTATGCAATGGGGGGCACGCCGCTGTTCGCGCTCGCGCTGGTCGGCATGCCGATCAACACGTTGCCCCCCGACACGATTCGCAAGATTCTGGAAGGTGGGGAATCGATCTGCGCAAAGGCCGGCATTCCGGTCGCCGGGGGGCACAGCATCGATTCGGTCGAGCCGATCTACGGGCTGGTCGCGATCGGGCTCGTGCATCCGAAGAACGTCAAGCGCAATGCCGAGGCCAGGCCCGGGGACAAGCTGATCCTTGGCAAGCCGCTCGGTGTCGGCGTCTACAGCGCTGCGTTGAAGAAAGATGCGCTCGATGAGACCGGCTATCGCGCGCTGATCGAGAGCACAACAATGCTCAACACACCGGGCCGCGCGCTCGGCGAGCTCAAAGAGGTCCACGCGCTCACTGATGTAACGGGCTTCGGCCTGCTCGGACATCTCCTCGAGGTATGCAAGGGCTCGTCCGCTTCCGCGACCGTCGAGTGGAGTCGCATCCCACTCTTGCCGAATGTGCGTGAACTGGTAGAGGCCGGATACAAGACCGGCGCGTCCGGGCGCAACTGGAGCGGATACGGCACGAGAGTGGATCTCGGCCGGTATAGCGATGTCGAACAGGCGCTGCTCACCGATCCTCAGACCAGCGGCGGACTGCTGGTGACGTGTGCCCCATCAGCAGTCGACGATGTGCTGCGGATCTTCCGGGCGGAAGGCTTTCAACAGGCGTGTATCATAGGCGAGATGGGGTCTGGCGAGCCCGGCGTAAAGGTAATCTGAAATCCGTGCCCCCACCCTAACCCTCCCCCACCTTGCAGGGGAGGGAACAAGTGAAGCGTTTCAGAGGAATTCATCAGTGGATATTCTGCAGAAAGACACCTGGGCCGAGCTGCGCCGGCTGGCGATTGCCGAGGCTGAGCGTGAGCCGGTGTTGTCGGGACACTTGTACGACCTGGTGATCCGCCACCGCGGCTATCCCGAAGCGCTGGCCTATCTCATCGCTGCGAGCCTTGGCAATCAGGTCTTCAATGCGGTAGCGATGTCCGATCTGTGCAACGAAACGCTGGCGGGACATCCCGACATCATCACCTCCAGCCTCTACGATCTCAATGCGGTGCGCGAGCGCGATCCGGCATGCGAAAACGTGCTCATTCCGTATCTCTACTACAAGGGCTTCAAGGGTCTACAGGCCTATCGGATTGCGCACGCGCTGTGGGAGGCCGACCGCCGGGGTGTCGCGCGTTTTATGCAGAGCCGCGTCACCGAGGTATTCGCGATCGATATTCACCCAGCGGCGCGCGTGGGGCGTGGCGTGTTCATCGATCATGCGACGGGTATCGTCGTGGGCCAGACCAGCGTGATCGAGGACGATGTGTCGATGCTGCAGTCGGTCACTCTCGGTGGAACGGGCAAGGAGGTCGGCGATCGCCATCCCAAGATCCGTCGGGGTGTGATGATCGGCGCAGGCGCCAAGATCCTCGGCAACATCGAGATCGGCGAAGGTGCGAAGGTCGCTGCAGGCAGCGTGGTTACCAAACCCGTTGCTCCGCACACCACCGTGGCCGGAGTGCCAGCCCATCCGGTAGGACGTCCAACGTCTGAGATTCCTGCTTATGACATGAATCAGGAGTTGGAGGATTGACGAGGTGAAGAGGTGAACTGGTGAAGGAGTGAAAAGGTGAACAGGTGAAAAGGTGAACCGGCACCGACTTATGTGAGGCGAGGGAAGGAACTCTCGTTGTTGCTTGCGTCGTAACTTCTTCAGATTCACCTCATCACCTTTGCACTGTTCACCTGTTCACCTGTTCACCTCTTCACGCTTCTGATGCTCCTCCTCGACAACGTCTCCAAGTCATTCGGCGCGAAGCACGCTCTGGCGCCGACGTCGCTCGCGCCGCAGCCGGGGAAGACCACCGTTCTGATCGGGCCGAGCGGCTGCGGCAAGTCTACGCTGCTGCGTCTGATGATTGGTCTGATCACGCCTGACACCGGCAGCGTCAAGGTCGATGGTGCACCGTTAACGGCGATCAATGTCGACGAGGTCCGGCATCGCGTCGGCTATGTCATACAGGATGGGGGGTTGTTTCCGCACCTCACCGCGTATGGCAACGTCACCTTGCTGCCTCGCTACCTGCGCAAGGAATCCGGCTGGATCGAGCAGCGCGTGAACGAGCTCGCTGCCCTCGTGAGCATTTCGCGCGATACGCTTTCACGCTATCCGTCCGGGCTTTCCGGGGGAGAGCGCCAGCGCGTGGCGCTGATGCGTGCGCTCATGCTCGACCCACAGCTGCTCCTGCTCGACGAGCCGCTCGCCGCGCTCGACCCGATCATCCGCCGCGGCCTGCAGACTGAGCTCAAGGAGATTTTCGCGCGGCTGAAGAAGACCGTGGTGCTGGTGACGCATGATCTGCATGAAGCAGCTTGGTTTGGGGATGAGATCGTGCTGATGCGCGAAGGGCACATGGTTCAGCGCGGTACGCTCGATGACTTGCTGTCGCGTCCGGGGGAACCGTTCGTGACGGAGTTCGTACATGCGCAGCGGGCGGATGCGAGATTGGCCGCTGCATGAGCACTCAGCGTGCGACACCGCACACGCCACTCCCTCCCTTGCGAAGCCGGGGAGGGCTGGGGAGGGGGCGAGGTCCGCATGCACCGCGTCGTGTATGTCACGCCGGCGCAGCACTTGCCGCCGTCCTGGGCTTGCTCGGCACCGGGAGCGCTGCAGCGGAACAGGCCGAGCTCACCATCGGCTCCAAGCGCTTCACCGAGTCCTACATCCTCGGCGAGATCCTGCTCGCGACCGCACGCACGGCCGGCGTTCAGGCGCAGCACAAGCAGGGTCTGGGCAATACGGGCATTCTGTTCGAAGCGCTGAAAAGCGGCAGCATCGACCTTTACCCCGATTACACCGGTACCATCGGCCGCGAGCTGCTCAAATCGGACGCCTCGGATCTCGAGTCGCTCAATCGGGGACTCGCTCCTCTGGGCCTTGGCGTAGCGGTCCCGCTTGGGTTCGAGAACACGTACGCGCTCGCGATGCCCGATACTAAGGCGCAGCAGCTCGGTGTGCGCACGATCGGCGATCTGGCGAAGCACCCCGAGCTCCGCCTGGGTCTGTCACATGAATTCCTGAATCGCAGCGATGGCTGGCCTGGATTGCAGCGTACCTACGCGTTGCCGCAAGCGCCGAGCGGACTTGATCATGGGTTGGCCTATGAAGCGCTCGCGAGCGGCCAGATCGATGTGATGGACATCTACTCCACCGATGCGAAGATCGCGAAGTACAAGCTGCGCGTGCTCGAGGACGACCAGCACTATTTCCCCGAGTATGCTGCCGTGCTGGTGTATCGGCTCGATGTTCCGCAGCGCTTCCCGGCGGCGTGGACGGCCATGCAGAAGTTACAGGGAAAGATCAGTGTGGCTCAGATGGTGCAGATGAACGCGCAGGCCGAGCTGGAGAGCAAAGCTTTTCCAGAGGTCGCAGCTCAGTTTCTGGAGCAGGCAGGTCCCGCTTCGACTGGGAATACGGCACGCGCGAATTTCTGGTCGCGGTTGTTTGGCGGTGATTTCTGGCGCCTGACCTGGCAGCATCTACTGCTGGTGTTCGCCTCCCTCGCTGCAGCGATCGTGATCGGCGTCCCGCTCGGCGTGTGGGCAGCGCGCTCGCCGCGTGCGGCACAGCCGGTTCTCGCCGCGGTGGGTTTGATTCAAACCATTCCGTCGCTCGCGTTGCTGGCGTTTCTGATCCCGTTGCTGGGTGCAATTGGGATCTGGCCGGCACTGGTTGCGTTGTTTCTTTATGCGCTGCTGCCGATCGTGCGTAACACCCACAGCGGCATCGTCGACATCGCACCGAACCTGCGTGAATCGGCGCAGGCGCTGGGCATCGCGCCGGCCGCGCGACTGCGACTGGTGGAGCTGCCGCTCGCCGCCCGCTCGATTCTCGCCGGGATCAAGACCTCAGCGGTCATCAACGTCGGCACTGCAACGATCGCCGCGTTCATTGGCGCCGGAGGGTATGGCGAGCGTATCGTGACCGGTCTGGCTTTGAACGACAATCAGATGCTGCTCGCTGGCGCGATCCCCGCCGCGGTGCTCGCGCTGCTGGTGCATTGGAGCTTCGAGCTGCTCGATCGGCGCCTGATTCCGGCAGGTGTGCGGTAGGCAGGGGATGACTTTGACTGCTAGCCTGGATGATTCATGAAGACGCCCCGGTGTGTAGACAATGACTGGCGTGACGAGTCAATTGACCAACTCTTGGGCAGTACAGAGTGTTGCGTCGGGCTACTCGGGCGCTGGCGGCCGATTTCCGGCCATTTGCGGCATGCCCGTCTCGCCAATAGTCGAAGCTATTGGCAGCGACGGTCGAGCCGCAACTGGCTCGGAACTCGCCTCGCCATCATCCCGAGTCCTTCATGAATTATCCAGGCTAGTGATCGCGATAGCGCAGTGTGTTCAACATCGCGTTGGTGAGCTCGATGTCGGAGAGCGTCTGGTTGGCGACCTGAGTGAACATACGGGTGCGGATGCGCGTGAGCTCACCGATCAGGAAATCCTTGCTGAGCCCGGAATCGAGCAGTGCCTGAGGATTGAGCCGGCTATCCCTGCCGAAGTTCTCATACATGGCGGCCAGCCTCTGCTTCAACTGGTCGTCGTCGAGCTTTTTTTCGCCGGTGAACTGGTCGAACTTCTTCCGCAGCTGCGCGTAGCCTTGTGCTTCGATGGCGGGCTTGACCTTGTCGTAGTGCTGTTGCGACTGCGTATCGAGGCGCGAGCGATCCAGGTGCAGCATCGCCTCGCGGCCCTGCGGCCCGCCATTGACCATCATGAAGGTGAGCTCACGCGCGAAGAAGTCGTAGTCGGATTGCTTGGGCGTCGCGGCCTGAACCGCGGCGACGCTATCCGGTGATCCGATCCATTTCAGAACTTCCAGCACGCGCTCGATGAGCTCGGGATCTTTGAGCTTCGGTTGCAGGCGGCGCTCGCCCTCCAATCCGTACACGCCATAAAGAAAAGCACACATCAGCGTGGGATTCAGCGTGAGCGATTGATCGGCCATGAACACCCCGCGCTCGGTCGGCAGGAAGGTGCGATCGATGAACGGGAGCAGGGCGGGATCACCAGAGGCGGCCAGGCCTTGCGTCAGGCGAAACAATTGGTCGAAGTTCGCCTGGACGATCGGCGCTTGCGTGTCGATCGCCAGCAGCGCCTGTAGCGCACGCTTGCGGTCTTCGGCTCCGCCGTCGAGATACAGAAAGGAGCCAACGTCGAGCAGCAGCAGTTGCGACGGCTTCGGCCGGTTCAGCTCAGCGGCGAGCTCTCGCCGCAAAACCGGCATCGTCTCATCGTGATGCGCATGGTAGAACTGCCAGGCCTCGTCCATGGCCTCGTTGTGCTGGCGAAGTTGTTCCGGCGTCGCGTCGGCGGGTAACGAGCGCAGCTGCGAGAGCCGCTGCAGTGTTTCCTGTTCGGTGGATGCGGCTTGCGCGCTGCCGATGATGATCATCAGCCAGCCCGACAACAGCAGCATCAGGGTGACGGTGTAGCCAGAGCTTTTGGTTTTGGCGGTGCGCAACAGTTGCAAGATAAATTGCTCCCCCAATTATCGGTTGGCGTAGGGCTCGTCGGCCGCGACAAACTCCGTCTCAGTCAGCGCTCCCGCGCGCCAGCGCAGCACACCGGGCAGGCCGAGCACCGCGTCGGCATAGTGCTGCGCGACCGCCGGCAGCTCGACCGCGTAGGTGACGAATCGCGAGACCACGGGCGCATACATCGCGTCCGCGCAGGTGAACGATCCGAACAGCAGATCGCCACCGCTGCCGAAGCGCTCACGGCACGATTCCCAGATGGATACGATGCGCGCGATGTCGTTCTCGACGGCAGGCGTGCGACCTTTGCCTGGATGCGCAGACCGCATGTTCATCGGCATGTGACGGCGCAGCTCACGAAAGCCCGCGTGCATCTCGGCACTGATCGAGCGTGCGACGCGCCTCGCGGCTGGAGCGGTGGGCCACAGCAGCTTCTGTGGATAGAGCTCCGCGATGGTTTCGCAGATCGCCAGAGAGTCCCACACCGGTTGTCCGTCGACCCACAGTACCGGCACCTGGCCGTTCGGCGACAGTTCGCCTATCCCGGCGACCTTGCCGTCGTCGGTGAACTTGAGCTGCACCTCAGTGAACGGGATGCCGGCCTGCGTAAGCAGCACCCAGGGACGCATGGACCACGACGAGTAGTTCTTGTTGGCGATGACGAGTCTGAGTTCGGGCATGGCGTGCATCCTATCAGCGTTTACCTCAGGTGAGTACGCACCTCAACCCTGCAGCGGCTGCAGTTCGCCCAGTACGGTCGGGATCAGCTCGCTCACCGTTGGATGAATGCGCACGCCTTGCTGGACCGCTGTGTAGGGCAGCTTCGCGTAGATCGCGTCCAGCACGGTATGCACCACTTCATCGCCCGACGTGCCGAGGATGTGCACGCCGAGGATGCGCTTGCTTTCCGCTTCCACCAGCACTTTCATGAAGCCCTGCGTCTCGCCTTTCTCCACCGCGCGGGCGACGCGTGTCATTGGGCGTTTGCCGACCAGCGCGCGAATCCTGGCTTGTCGGACCTCCGCCTCGCTCATGCCGACGCGTCCAAACGGCGGATCCGTGAACAGCGCGTACGCGGTGACGCGGTCGCTCACCTTGCGGCCGGCATTCTCCAGCAGATTCCCGGCAATGATCTCGTAGTCGTTGTACGAGGTGTGCGTGAACGCGCCTTTGCCGTTGCAATCGCCGAGCGCCCACACCTGCGGATTGGTGGTGCGCAATTCGTCGTCGACTTTGATGTAGCCTTTGTCGTTGACCTCGATGCCGGCTTTATCGAGGCCGAGATCGTCGGTGTTCGGCACGCGTCCGACGGCGAGCAGCAGATGCGAGCCGCTCACCGTGGGGGCACCCTGCTGGCAGTCGACCTTCACGTCTACGCCGGTCCCGCTGCTCGCTATGGACAGGCACTTGGCATCGAGTCGGATTTCGACGCTTTCGCCTGCCAAGGCTTCTCGCACACCGGCGGATACATCTTCATCCTCGCGGGCGATCAGCCGTGGCGCCATCTCGATGACGGTGACGCGGCTGCCGAAGCGGCGAAACATCTGTCCGAACTCCAGTCCAACGTAGCTGCCGCCGACGATGATCAGATGCTCGGGCAGAAAGTCGACGTCCATCAAGCTGACGTTCGTGAGGTAAGGGACACTGTCGATGCCGGGCATCTTCGGTATTAGAGGGCGGCCACCGACATTGACGAAGATACGTGGTGCGGTGAGGCGGTCGTCGTTCACGCGCACCGTCTGCGGCCCCTCGAAGCGCGCGTGGCCGAGGAAAACACGGCCGTTCTGGAGACTACGCATCCACTGTTCAACACCGTGGTTGGAGCGGCCCACCACCGCGTCCTTGCGTGCTTTCACCTTCTTCATGTCGACGCGGATCCGGCTGTCGATCTCTATACCGTATTCGGCGGCTCGGCGTGCGAGATGTGCGGCGTAGGCGCTTGCCACCATGGTCTTGGTCGGTGTGCAACCGTTGTTGACGCAGGTGCCGCCGAACTTGTCGCGTTCGATGACGGCGACTTTCATGCCGGTTTGCGACAGGCGTGCCGCCAGGGAGGGACCGGACTGGCCGGTGCCGATGATAATCGCGTCGAAAGTGAGATCGGACATGCTTGCCTCCGGGTTTCGGGTTGGTCGTGGAGGATGTCGCGGCCTTACGTCTTTAGTAGCAGGTGAAGATGTGAAGAAGTGAAAAGGTGAACAGGAAAGGGCCCTGTCCGATGGGACTGCCCGGCACCTTCGATAGTTCAGCGCCGGCGGGAGCCTTCGGACTCCCGCTTTCGCGCGGCAGTCCGTGGACAGATGTCAGCAGCCCGATTGCATGCGCGTCAGCGATGGACGGGTGCGTCCTCGAAGCGGAAGCCCATCGTGCGGCAGTGATAGTGCAAGCCGCCGTCTTGAACGATGAGCCAGTTTGCGGCAGCGGTGCCCCGATTGTGATGCGAATGCACGCTGGTGGGCGGTGTCACCATGGTGACGAAGGGCTGCCAGTCCTTGCGCGTGCCATTGACCATCGAGTAGCAGCGATCACCGTTGATGGCGAGCGACACCGCCACCGATGCATGGCTGTGGGCGACCTGGTCTTCGCCGGGTCCGAGCTGATTCATCGCCAGCGTAAGCGTCGGAGAGATGTTGCGGCGATCCTCGAGGCGTTCGCTCGCGAAGACGACTGCAAGACCCGCGACGCGCTGGCCTTTGAGTCGCGCACGCGCGCGATCGAGCTCGTCGGCGATCGTGCTCGCGGGGAAATGCGTCGCTTCGATCAGCGCTTCGTCCATCGCGGCCGGCGCGACACGCTCGAATTCGAGCTGGGGCTGGTTGGTGACCAGCCAGAGGACGCTGTCGCTCTCAGGGCTCGCCAACTCGATCGGCCGGCCGCCCGGAA
>Ga0335082_10004710_pt1 | contig 14897 bp, 12 predicted proteins | sample Lox_Sample_41_FD_206718 | JGI IMG/M metagenome (GOLD analysis project Ga0335082, IMG submission 206718) | Soil microbial communities from Loxahatchee National Wildlife Refuge, Florida, United States - Lox_Sample_4.1 | ecosystem: Environmental > Terrestrial > Soil > Wetlands | place: USA...
GCAGCAGGTCGCCCCAGGTGCGCGCCGAGAGGAGGCCGCGGCGATGGAAATAGACCGTCTGCGCCAGCCAGCGTAGCGGCGGCGCCGTGAGCCCGGCATCAAGCAGCCAATTGGGCGGTGCGAGGTGGAGCAGGCGGCGCAGGGCGCGCTTCCAGACGAACCGCGGATAGGCCGCGGCGGCAGCACGGCCGGGCTCCGGCGCGCCGTCGAGGAGGTGATCGGCGATGGCATGCGCCGCGCGCCAGCCGGAATCGAGGGCGGTGTGGATGCCGCCGGCGGTGAGCGGAGAGACGATGCCGGCGGCATCACCGACCAGCAGCACACGGTCGCCCGCATAGGGCGTGACCCGGCCGCCGACGGGGATGAGGCCGCCGCGCCGGCCGATGAGGCGGGCGTGGTCGAAATCGAAGATCGTCCGCAGCCGCGCGACGAAAGCCCGAAGGTCAGGGCGTGCCGGATGGCGGCAGGCCAACCCGACCTGCGCGATGCCGTGGACGCCGATGAAGGCCCAGCCGATGTAGCCCGGCGCCAGGATCGAATCGACGAAGCAGTGCATGCGGTCCGGATCGAGGTTGCGGATGCCGACGAATTCGGCCTCGACGCCGGCGAGGAAGTCCCGGTTGCGGCCGAGGCCGAAGCTGCGGGCCACGGCCGAGCGTGGACCGTCGGCCCCGACCAGGAAGCGGATGCGGCAGTCCGTGCCCGGGAGTTCGATGCCGTCCGGCCCGCGGACGCCGCCGCGATAGGATTGCCCGTAGCAAAGCCGGGCGCCGGCGCGACCGGCTTCACGCGCGAACCAGGCCATGAGCCGGGGCGTATCGGTGGCCAGGAAGTAGTACCCAGGGGAATCGAGGTCGATGCAGCGGAGCGACGGGCCGTAGAGCCGCACGCCGCGGATGCGGCGCGTCAGGCGGGGCGGCACCTCCCAGCGCTGGGCCACCTCCTTGACCAGAAGGCCGGTGGTGCGGACGCGAAGGCCGGGCGCCGCCTGGCGCTCCAACACCAGCACGCGCAGGCCGCGCAGCGCCGCCGAACGGGCGCAGACCAGTCCGGCGAAGCTGGCGCCGACAATGCCGAGATCGTAGCCCTCTGCCATGGCCCCATGCTGGCACGACTTCATGGCGGGCGCCGACCGCCGCCATGGCGCAATCATGGCATTCGGCGGGGCGCGCCTTACGGGAGACTCAGGCGGCGGGAGGCGGAGGCGGGACGGTGAGCGGAAGCTGGCGGGACGCCAATCCTATCTGTACCGGCAGGGTCGCGATGATGTCGCCGTCGCCCTGCACCGGGTCGCCTTGCGGCCCGGTGATCGAGACCGAACGCCCCGTGACGATGCGGACGTCGGGCAGATGGGGCAGCCGGCCGAGGGCGAGCGCCAGCGCATAGCGGAGGGCGTTCCAGCGGCCGTTGCGCTCGAACAGGCAGACATGCAGCTCCGGCCGGTCGATGCGCGCATCGGGCGCGCAGACGAAGCGGCCGGCGTAGTAGTGCCCCTTGGCGACGATGACGGACGCGGCCTCGAAGGTTTGGCCGTCGACCGTCACGAGGTAGCCGGGAAAACCGAAGCGGAACAGCTGCCGCAGCGACTCCAGGACATAGGCGCCCTTGCCCAGCCGCCGCTTCAGCCGCAGGCTGACATGGGCGACCACATGCGCGTCGAAGCCGACGCCCGCCATCGCCGTGAAGCAGCGGCCGTTGGCAGTGCCGACATAGGCGGGGGTAGGCACGCCGTCGGTGATCGCATGCGCCACGGCGGCCGGCGACAATGCCAAGCCGATCTCCGCCGCCAGGACGTTCGCGGTGCCGAGCGGCACGAGCGCCACCGGCGGCAGCGTGCCGTTCGCCTTCGCCAGCAGGCCATTGACCGCTTCGTTGATGGTGCCGTCGCCGCCGGCGACGACGAGCATGTCGGTGGCGCCGTTGCTGCCGAGCGCGCCCGCGATCGCCTCGGCGTCGCCCTTGGCCGCCGTCGGATGCAGGGCGATCTCGCAGCCGGCGCGGCGCAGCAGGTCCAGCGTCGCCGTCAGCCGCGCCCGACGGCGGGCACCGGCCGTGGGATTGAAGACCACGGTGAGTCGGCGGCCCGATGCCGACGGTGATCGTTTCGTGTCAGTCGGCAGCGGAAGGGATTCGCTGATCAACATGGCCTGAATGAAGGGGAGAAGACGGGAGCGCGACTATGTCATGAATATTGGATTTCAGAACAGTTAAATTCTGATGAATTTTCAGAGTCTCGACTAGATTTCAGCGTTATACGATTGATTCGCCCCAATATATTGCAGTAGTCCAATGCGGCATGTGGATAAGTCTGTAGGGAAGCCGCTTCGTCCTTCGCATGACCGAGTCGATCGCCGCGCAGCGCTATCGGTCGATCTGGATCTCCGATATTCACCTCGGCACCCGCGGGTGCAAGGCCGAATTTCTCCTCGATTTCCTGAAGCACAACGAATCGGAGTATCTCTACCTGGTCGGCGACATCGTCGACTGCTGGCGGTTGAAGCGCAGCTGGTACTGGGTCCAAAGCCACAACGATCTCGTGCAGAAGGTCCTGCGCAAGGCGCGCAAAGGCACGCACGTCATCTACGTGCCGGGAAACCACGACGAGCTGCTGCGCGACTATACGGACATGCAGTTCGGCGGCGTCACGGTGCTCTCCGAGGCCATCCACGAGACCGCCGACGGCCGCCGGCTGCTTATCCTGCATGGCGACGCCTTCGACGGCATCGTGCGCTATGCCAAGTGGTTGGCGTTCCTCGGCGACCATGCCTACAACGTCCTCCTGATCGTCAACCACTGGTACAACCTGACCCGGCGCTGGCTCGGCTATCCCTACTGGTCGCTGTCGGCGCACCTGAAGCAGAAGGTCAAGAACGCGGTCGAATACATCAGCAACTTCGAGCACGCGATCGCCGAGGAGGCGAAGAAGCGCGGGGTCGACGGCGTCATCTGCGGCCACATCCACAAGGCCGAGATGCGCACGATCGACGGCGTGCTCTACTGCAACGACGGGGACTGGGTCGAGAGTTGCACGGCCCTGGTCGAGCACCGCGACGGGCGGCTGGAGATCGTCGACTGGCCGGCCGTGCGGAAGCTGTCCATGCTGCAGCCGCATCAGAAGCTGGCCGCCGCCGAGTGATGCGCATCCTCATCGTGACCGATGCCTGGGCGCCGCAGATCAACGGCGTCGTGCGGACCCTCATGCGCACCCGGCAGGAGGTCGAGGCGATCGGCCATGCGGTCCGCGTGATCTCGCCGGACCTGTTCACCAACCTGCCCTGCCCGACCTATCCGGAGATTCGACTGGCCGTGCTGCCGGGGCGCCGGATGACGCGCATGATCGACGACTTCCAGCCCTGTGCCATCCACATCGCGACGGAGGGACCCTTGGGGCAAGCCGCCCGCCGCTACTGCATCAAGCGTCGCCTGCCGTTCACCACCGCCTATCACACGCGCTTCCCGGAATATGTGCGGGCTCGCATGGCCGTGCCGGTCGGCACGACCTATCGGCTGCTGCGCCGCTTCCATGCCCGCTCCTCCGGGGTCATGGTGGCGACGCGGTCGATCGAGCGCGAGCTCACCGCGCGCGGCTTCCACAACATCCGGCACTGGTCGCGGGGGGTCGACACCGACCTGTTCCGGCCGCGCGACAAGGGATTCATCGACGCGCCGCGGCCGATCCACCTCTATGTCGGCCGCATCGCCGTCGAGAAGAACATCGAAGACTTTCTCCAGCTCGACCTGCCGGGCAGCAAGCTCGTCGTCGGTGACGGCCCGCTGCTGCCGGCGTTGCGCCGGAAATATTCCGACGTCCGCTTTGTCGGCGCCAAGCAGGGCGAGGACCTGGCCGCCCACTATGCCGCCGCCGACGTGTTCGTTTTCCCGAGCCGGACCGATACGTTCGGCCTGGTGCTGCTGGAGGCGCTGGCGAGCGGACTGCCGGTCGCCGCCTATCCCGTCCCCGGACCGCTCGACATCGTCGACGGCACCGGCGTCGGCGCCCTCGACGACGATCTGGCCGCCGCGGCGCAGCGGGCGATCGCCATTCCCCCGGCGGACTGCCGCGCCCTCGCCCTCAAATACACCTGGCGCGCCTCGGCCGAGCAGTTCGTCGAGAACCTGCGGCCGTTCTGCTGAGCGAACGCCGCGACGCGCTGACCGTGAGCCGGATTCGGGGCTTGACGGCCAGACACGGCACCATGCTATGGGGAGCCTGAATCCAGGGAGCGTCGGCCCCGCGGCCGCGCAGGAATCCATCGCCGGATTCTGGACGACGGGTGCAGGGTGGCCGGAACCTCCGCAAACAAGAGCAACAGCCGGGTTGAATTGCCGGGCGTCCCCGCGCCGCGCGCACTTCGGTTGCCCGACTCCCGCAGCAGATGCTCGTTCTAGGCTGGCACGGCGGCCTGAATTTCGCCGGGCTGGAGGATTCATCATCCGGCTTCGCCCAGCACGATGCCGCGGCCGTCATCCTCCGCGATGGAAAGGTTGTCGCAGCCATCGAGGATGAACGGCTGAACCGCGTCAAGCATTCGAACTTCTTCCCCCTGCAGGCAATTCGTTTCTGCCTTTCCGAAGCAAGGGTGACGCTGTCGGACCTGGATGCCATCGTTACCGACGCAGGGGAGCATCTCTTCAACGGCGTGGTCCTTCTCGCGGCGATGAACAATCCCGCGCTGCCCATCATGACGGGCAGGGAAAAGGTCGCGAGTCTCTTCGAACGCGGCTTCGGCATCGACGTCCGCGACAAGGTGCATTTCTGCAACCATCACCTCGCGCACCTCTACGGCTGCTGGTATCCGTCGGGATTTTCGGATGCGCTCGCCCTTTGCCTCGACGGCGAGGGCGATGGGCACTCCGGCCTGATCGCCAACTGCAGCACCGCCAGGATCGACATCCTGCGCCGGCTGCCCGAGGCGTACTCGCTCGGCAACCTCTATACCAGGATGATCAGCCAGCTCGGCTACCGGCGCTTCGACGAGTACAAGGCCATGGGCCTGGCGCCCTACGGCAATCCCGAGGTCTATGATGCCCTCTTCAGGCGCATGTACCGGCTCCTGCCGGAGGGACAGTTCACTGTCGTGTCCGACGAGGAAAAATGGGGCCTGCTGATGGAGGCCGGGGTCCTGACGCAGGCGCGCCGCAAGAACCAGCCGTTCACGCAACAGCACAAGGATTTCGCGGCGGGGCTGCAGGCGACTCTCGAACGCATCGTCGAGCACGTCATCGATCATTTTCGGCGCGCGACGAATGCCCGCCGGCTCTGCCTGTCCGGCGGCGTCGCGCATAATTGCAGCATGAACGGGCGTATTCTCCGTTCCGGACGCTTCGAGCAGGTCTACGTCCAGCCTGCCGCCCACGACGCGGGCAACGCACTGGGTGCCGCGCTTTGGCTGACGCGCCAAGCCGGGCACGCGATCCCCCGCGACGCCATGCCGAGCCTCTATTGGGGCTCGGGTATCGGATCGACGGACGAAATCGGCGACCGGCTGGCCTCCTGGGGGGCGTTCGTCGAGGCGACGCGTGTCCCCGATGCGCCGCGGGCAGCGGCGGAAGCCATTGCCGGCGGCAGCGTCATCGCCTGGGTCCAGGGCCGCTCAGAATTCGGCCCGCGCGCGCTCGGCAATCGCTCGATTCTCGCCGATCCACGGCCGGAGGCGAACAAGGACCGCATTAACGCCATGGTGAAGAAGCGAGAAGCGTTCCGACCGTTTGCGCCATCGGTGCTGGAAGAGCGACTGCATGATTTCTTCGAGCTGCCCGACGGCGTGAAGGCCGTCCCCTTCATGGTGATAACGGTGCCGGTGCGAAAAGAGGCGCGCGCGCTGCTCGGCGCCGTCACACACGTCGACGGCTCGGCCAGAGTGCAGAGTGTTTCGCAAGCGGACAATCCCCGCTATCATGCACTCATCGAAGCCTTCGGGCGGTCGACGGGCGTGCCGATCGTGCTGAACACCTCTTTCAACAACAATGCCGAGCCGATCGTCGATTCGGTCGAGGACGCCGTGACATGCTTCCTCACCACCGGCATCGATGTCCTGTTCGTGGGAGATTGGCAGGTGACGAAGAGGGCGCCCGGGCCGGATACCCATGGCTGGCTGGATCTCGTTCCGCATCTGCCGCAGTGCCGCAAGCTCGTGCAGCGGGCGCCGAAACCGGACGGGGCAAGCTGTTTCATCGAGAGCACGGCGAGCAGCTACTTTGGCGACTCGGTGGCTCCAGTGTCTCCGACCCTCTTTCGTCTGCTGCACGACGACGATGGCGCATCGGCCCGGCGACGCTGTGAACGACTCGGCATCGTGGAATCGGCCGAACTCGAGCAACTCGGCGCCGAATTGTTCGACCTATGGCAGCGGCGCTCGATCCGGTTGACGCCGACACCGTAGACGGATGCGGCCAGATGCGCCGGGGCAAGAGATGAGCGATGGACTTCGCGGATAACGTCGTAGAACAGTTCCCGACCACCGTTCTGTGGCGGCAGTGCCGCGACGTCGCGCCGCTGAACGAGGCGATCGCGGCGCTGGTCCGCGGCCTGCGCGACACGGAGCCGAACGCCGCTGCCGGCAGTTCGACACGCGGCGGCTTTCAGACGGACACGAACTTTCTCTACCGCCAGGATGCCGCGGTGACGGCGCTGCAGCAGCTCATCTACCAGGGCGTGCAGACGTTCCTGCCGCACTACTTTCGCAGCCAGTTGCTCGCTGCGCCCAAGGGCGTGGAGTCGCGGCTGTGGGGCTGGGCGGTCATCATGCGGCCTGGCGACTACAACGTGCCGCACGTCCATCCCGACGCGCACGTCAGCGGCGTCTACTACGTCGAAGTGCCGCCGCTGTCGCCGGCGGAAGCCGCGGAGGACGATCCAGGCGGCAGCATCGTCTTTCTCGACCCGCGGTCCAGCGCGAGCATGTATCACCTGAAGGGGCGCCGGCGCACGCACAGCTATCTGCCGACCGCGGGGTCCCTGGTCGTCTTTCCCAGCTACCACATGCACGCCGTCTTTCCGTACCGGAGTCCCGGCGAGCGCATCTGCGTCGCCTTCAACGCCCGACTCACGATAAGCTGAGGAATTAGCGTCGGCTGCGGGGATGGGGTACGGTCGAACCTCCCGTCGCGACCCCAGCATGCATCCGCCATGGCTCCCGCTTCGCCACAACCGGCCGACGATCCTCTGCAGCGCGCGCTCCGCCTGCACCAGGCCGGGCAGCTCGCCGAGGCGGCGGCGATCTACCGCCGCATTCTCGACGCCAATCCGCGCCACCCTGATGCCCTGCATCTGCTGGGGCTGGTGACCCTCCAGCGCGGCGACCAGGCGGCGGCGCTCGAACGGATCGACGCGGCGATCGCCATCAGCGGCGGCGTCGCGGAGTACCATCATAATCGCGGCGTGGCGCTGCTGCGGCTCGGACGTCCGGGCGACGCCGAGCCGAGCTTTCGCCGGGCCCTGCAGCTCAAGCCCGCCTATCCGGACGCATCCAATGCCTTGGGCAACGCCCTCCTGGCGCTGCAGCGCCTCGACGAGGCGGCGACCGCCTATCGGAGCGCGCTTGCCCGGCAACCCCAGTTTCCGGAGGCGCATAACAATCTCGGCAATGCGCTGCTGCGTCTGAACAAGCTCGATGAGGCGATCGCCCACTACTGGCAGGCTGTCCAGCAGCGGCCCGGATACCTCAAGGCGCTCTGCAGCCTCGCCGCAGCGCTGCAGGAGCGTGGAAATCTGGTGGAGGCCGAAGCCTGCTACCGGCGCGCGGTGACGCAGCACCCCGCGCAGGCCAAGGCCTGGCATGGCCTGGCGGTCGTGCAGCGCGAGCTCGGCGACTTCGAAGGCGCGGTCGACAGTCTGCGCCAGGCCGTCTCGGCCGATCCGGGGGATCTGAACGCCCGCCTCGATCTCGGCGATTGGCTCGCCGACCTCGGCCGGACCGACGAAGCGCGCGAGTGCTTCCACGAGGTCCTGCGGCGCTCGCCGACAGCGTCGGATGCCGAGCTGGGCCTGGCTCGGCTGGCTCGTACCGGCGGCGACGCGGCGGCCGCCGAGGCCCATCTGGCGGCGGCGCTGAGCGTCGCTCCCGACAGCGTCAACGCGCTCTGCGCCGCCCTGGACCGCACGGGCGAAACGATCGACCCCGACCTGCAAGCGCGAGTCGAGCGATTGGCGGAGGATGAGCGGCGGTCGCTTCGCGACCGCAGCCGCCTGCATCTGGCCCTCGCCGGCCTGCTCGATCGCATGGGCGCCTATGAGGATGCGTTCTGGCATCTGCAGCGCGGCAACGACCTGCGCCGCGCCGACCTCGAGAGCACGGGCAAGGGCTTCGATGCGAGCGTGCACGCGACCTTCGTCGACCGCCAGATCGCGACCTTCACGCCGGAGTTCTTCGGTCGCTCGGCGGCCTTCGGCAATCCGTCGGAGCTGCCGATCTTCATCGTAGGCATGCCGCGCTCAGGCACGACCTTGTGCGAGCAGATCCTGGCCAGCCATCCGCAGGTGCGCGGCCTGGGCGAGCTGCAGGATGTCAAGACGATGGCGCGCGTGCTGCCAGAGCGGCTGGCCGCGAACCGCGGCACGCCGCTGCCCTATCCGGAATGCATACAAGTACTGGACACCGCGGTGACCGGGCCGCTGGTCGACGCCTACCTGGCGCGGCTGCACGGGCTGGCCGCGGGCGCCGCGCGGGTCACGGACAAGCACCCGACGAACTTCCGCCATCTCGGGCTGATCGCCACTCTGCTGCCGCGCGCCCGCGTGATCCATTGCCGGCGCGACGCGATGGACACCTGCTTTTCCTGCTTCAAGCAGGATTTCGACTCGCCGATCCCCTGGGCCGTGGCGTTGGACTCGGTCGGCCAGTACTACCGCCAGTACGCTCGCTTGATGCGGCATTGGCGTTCCGTCTTGCCGGCGGCGCCGTTCGAGTTCGTGTACGAGGAGGCGGTCCAGGATCTCGAGGGCGTGGCGCGGCGGCTGGTGGCGTTCTGCGGTCTCCCGTGGGATGCGCGCTGCCTCCAGTTCCACGCGACCGAGCGGCCCGTCCTGACGGCGAGCCGCTGGCAGGTCCGCCAGCCCCTCTATGCCAGCTCGGTCGGCAAATGGCACCGGTACGAGCGGCACCTCGACCCGTTGAAGGCGGCGCTGGGCGAGCTGGCCGCCGGGTGACCTCACGCCGGCATCGGCGGCACGATGAGCTGCGGATCCAGCGGAGTCTTGAAGAGATACATGCCCCAGTGCAGGTGCGGACCGGTGACGCGGCCGGTGGCGCCAAGCTCGCCGATGGCGTCCCCCTGGGCGACCTGGTCGCCCTCCCTGACGTCGAGCTTGCGCATGTGGGCGAAGAGCGAGCCGAGCCCGTAGCCATGGTCGAGAATGACCGTGCCGCCGGTGAAGAAGAGATCGGGGTCGGCGAGCGAGACGATGCCGCCACAAGGGGCCTTGACCGGCGTGCCGAGGGGCGCCGCCACGTCGACGCCGAAATGCGGCTGACGCGGCTGGCCGTTGAGGATGCGCTGACTCCCGTAGACGCCGCTGATCGGACCGATGGCGGGCCATTCGAACCCGCCGGCATAGAAGGCGATGCGGGTGACGCGGGCGCGGGCCGCATCGATGCGCACCTGCTCCGCCTTGATGCGCTTCAACTCCTCGGCATTCGGCTCGACCTGATCCTTGGGCAGCCCGTTGATGCGCTGGATCTGGAACGTGCGCTTGGCGACGGCCAGGCTCTGCGTCTCGACCGTGCCGTCGGGCGCCGTGATCTTCAGTTCCGATTTCGCGTGCGCGTCGCGGCCGAAGCCGAGCAGGAACCGCCCTTCGGTGTCGATGTCGATCGACTTGCCGTCGAGGCTCACCCGGCTGTTCGGCGCGGCATGGCCGATGACGAGGCCGCCCTGCGTCAGCTTGCCGTCAAGGACGACGGCGGCCGCAACGGCGCGCTGCAGCGCCCCGGCATTGGCCAGGAGCGGCAGGATGCCGAGCAGCAAACGGCGGCTGATGTTCATAGAAGCTTTCCCTGCTTGTCGTCGCGCCGGCGGCCGGGCCGCGGCTGTCCGCCGCCGGCGGCGGTGACGGCAATCTCGCCGTCGCTGAACTGGATCTTGAGATCGCTGCCCGGCGTCACCGCGGCGGCGCTCGCAACCGGGCGGTCAGCGGCATCGCGCACGAGGGCGAAGCCGCGGGCGAGAACGCGTTCGTACGAATAGCTGTCCAGCAGGCCCGCGAGCGACTCCAGTCGGAACCGGGCCCGCACGAGCAGGTCCTGGAGCATCGTCGGTTGGAGCCGGGCGGTGGCCTGCAGGAGGGCGCGGTCCTTGCGCACGACGACGCGCTCGCTGAGCTGGCGAAGGGCGCCGGAGACCTCGATCAAGCCGGCGCGCTTCCGGTCGATGAGCTGGCCCGGCGTGACGAGATGCGCGCCCAACCACGCGACCTGCTCCACGCGGCGGGCCAGAAAGGGGCGCCGGCTGTTGACCAGGCGCTCGGCCCAGACATCGAGGCGCTGCGTCATCTCCTCGAGCACGCGGCGCGGATCGGGCAGGCCGCGGACGAGGCCTTCGAGCCGCACCCGGCGCCCATCGACGAGCCGTGCCAGGGCACCGACCAGCCGGCGGCCGGAGTCCAGCAGCTCCTCCAGCAGCTGCCCCCGAACGGGCACGGCCATCTCGGCGGCCGCGGTCGGGGTCGGGGCCCGGCGATCGGCGGCAAAATCGATCAGCGTCGTGTCCGTCTCGTGCCCGACGGCGGCGATCAGCGGAATGCGGCTCGCCGCGGCGGCGCGGACGACCTCCTCGTCGTTGAACGGCATGAGGTCTTCCAGGCTGCCCCCGCCCCGTGCGACGATCAGCAGATCAGGGCGCGGGACGCCTGCGCCGGGCGGCAGGGCGTTGAAGCCCCGGATTGCGGCCGCGACCTGGGCGGCGGCGCCGTCGCCCTGGACGACGACCGGCCAGAGCAGCACGCGCCGCGGCATGCGGTCGGCGAGGCGGTGCAGGATATCGCGGATGACGGCACCCGTAGGCGAGGTGATGACACCGATGACGTCGGGCAGAAACGGCAGCGGCTTCTTGCGGGCGGCATCGAACAGGCCTTCGGCGGCAAGGCGCTTGCGGCGTTCCTCCAGAAGCTTGAGAAGCGCGCCCTCGCCGGCGAGCTCGATGGAATCGATGACGAGCTGGTACTTCGAACTTCCGGGATAGCTGGAAATGCGCCCGCTGACGACGACCTCCATCCCGTGCTCGACCTTGAGCCGCAGGCGCGCGACGGCACTGCGCCAGCAGACGGCGTCGATAGCGGCGTTTTCGTCCTTGAGGCTGAAATAGAGATGGCCGGAGCCGTGATAGTTGGGTTTCGACACCTCGCCGCGCACGCGCACGCGCTCGAAGTTCGACTCCAGGGTGCGCTTCACGGCCTGGCTGATCTCGCTGACGGTGAAGGCGGGAAGATTGTGCCCGGGTTGGAGGGCGGTCGCGGTATCGCTCATCGCCGGCATTCTAGGGCAAGGCGCCGCGCCGCGCAGCTACGTCGCGCCATGGCCGATCGGATGCGGCATGAGTCATAGCTTCGACATCGGCACGGTGGCGTCGGCGAAGATCCGGCGGCTGCACGCGTATTGGGAGCAGTTGCGCGGCGGACGCCTGATGCCCGCGCGCGCCGACTTCGACCCGACCGCCGTGAAGTTGCTGTTGCCCAACCTCGTCATCGCCGACGTGTTCCACGCACCGCTGCGCGTGCGCTATCGGCTGGTGGGGACGGCCGTGGTCGAGCATTCCCGCTTCGATTTCACCGGCAAGTGGCTGCATGAGGTCGACTTCGGCGAGCCGCAGGACTGGATTGCGGTCTACGAGGTGTTCGTGCAGGAGAAGCGACCGCTGTTCGGCCGCTCCGAGATTCCATTCGAGGACCGCCAGCGGCCGCCGGTACCCTATGAGTTCTGCATGCTGCCGCTGTCGGCGGACGGCGCCACCGTGACCGGCATGATCTCGCTCGAGGACTACGCGTCGACATCGCTGCTGGACCGCGAGCAGTTCGGCAAAGTGCGGACGCGTGACGACAAGTAGCGGACGCCGGCGCGGGGCCGAACGCGCCTGTGGCCCTTGGCCGCGATTGATCGGCGGCACGGATGGCTTACCTTGTGAGCGAGCTGTGATGCGGGGCATGGCGGGAAGGGATCGGAAGCGATGCGTTACGCGATCGGCATGAGCGCCCTGGCCGCCTTGTTGGCGCTGGCCGCATGTAGCGAAGGCCCGCCACCGGACTACTACATCCGCGACGCCTGCAAATCGGCTGGATTTCCCCCGGGCACCCAGAACTTCGACCGGTGCGTCGCCGACAGGAAGATGGCGGCGCTGCGCCAGATCTACGATCTGGCCATCCGAGAGAGCGACAGTCAGTGATGCCGAAACACGACCAGTGTATGGACGGAGAGCGGGCTGTCCTTGCCGCCCGCCGCCCGGAGCGCGTGCAGGCGCTCGCGCAGATCGGCGAGATAGGGATCCGCGGGTTCGCGGAATTTTCGTTTGGCCGTGAACAACCGCGTCGGTGACTGCATCGCGATCAGCAGTTTTGCGCCGAACGACGGTCCGACCGTATAGAGCTTGCGCTCCTGGGCGAGCGTGCCGATCACCACCGCCTGCCCGGCCTTGGCGCGGTTGTCGGGCCGTGCATCGTTCGGCAGCAGGTGCACGACCTCGTGCGACTGCGCATCGACGAGATCCACATAGAGGTAACCGTCGGCGGAAGGGGTGACGCTGACCTTCAGGTTCTCACCCTCGTAGTAGTAACCGCCGGCGCCGCCCTCATCGAGCAACGGCTTCAGCAACGCCGTCGAGCCTTCCTGGTCGAGCACGTTCAGGGCCGAGCAGAGCGGCGGCGGCAGCACGGATATCTGGTCCTCGACACGGCCGACGCCTTGCAGGGCGGCGACTCGCGCGACCGCCGCCTTGGCGTCGGCAGCGCTGCCGACATAGCCGGACAGCGTGAAATCCACCCCCGCAGCGTCCATCTGCAGGCCGGCACAATCGAACCCCTGGATTGCCTGCAGGGCGGCGGCGGCCAGGTTCACGGTGTCCACGGGCGTCGGCAGCACGGCGACCGGTGATGGTCCGGGCGGCGGCGCCTCGTTGCCTGTTGGCGCGCTCGCGGGTGAAGCGGGCGGCGCGGGTGGTGCCGCGGTTGTCGGCTCGATCGGCGCGGTGGCAGCCGGCGCGGGGCCAGGTCCGGCCGCCGGCTCCGGCAGGGGCGACGGCAGCAGCGACTCGGGCGTCGGCGTGCTCTCTTGAGCTGCCGGGCGCGGCGGCGTGCTCTCGTTGACGGCAGGCTGCGGTGCGATGCGGATCACCCCGGTCGCGATGAGGGCAACCACCGCCGCGACGACGAGGCCGACGGCGGCCAGCAGCGCCAGCGGCAGGCGACGGCGCCGGCCTGACGGCGGCGCGACCGCCGACGGGGCGTCATCCATGCCGGCGGCGTAGACCAGCACCGGGCGGCTGATGTTCTTCAGCGTCTGCGGTCCGAGGCACCGGAAGGCGGTGCCGAGCTCGCCCTTGATGCGGTCGTAGACGGCGCCGGAGATGCAGATGCCGCCGGGCCGGGCGATGTTCTCGATGCGGGCGGCGATGTTGACGTTGTCGCCGAGCACGTCACGGCCATTGGCCATGATCGTGCCCAGGTTGATGCCGATGCGGAACTGGAGGGGCTCGGCGGCCGGCGCGGCGGCATGCTGCTCGCGCAGCTCCTCCTGCACCGCCAGGGCGCAGCGTACGGCTTCGGCGGGGTTGGGGAATTCGGCGATCACGCTGTCGCCGGCAGTGTTGGCAATGCGGCCGCCATGGCGGGCGATCATCGCGTCCATCACGGCGCGCGCCTCGTCCAGCCGCTCCAGCGTCCGCTCCTCGTTGGCGCCCATCAGCCGGCTGTAGCCGGCGACGTCGGCGGCGAGGATGGTCGAGAGGCGGCGCCGAATCAGAATGCGCGTGGTGTCGATCTGCATTCCGCCCGCTCCAGCGACGTCGGCACTATTGTGCCGATTGGACATGGTAAATCCAAGCGGGTTGGGGGCCGGCCTCCGGTCAGACGATTACCAAAAGCAACGCGGCCCCTGCCCCGGTCGCCCGGCGCAGGGGCCGCAGAACTGCGCGCCCGTCAGGCGGACGGGCGGGTCAGATGGATTGCTTGAGCTCCTTGGCGGCGCGGAAGGCGACCTTCTTGGACGCCTTGATCTTGATCGCCTCGCCGGTGGCGGGATTGCGACCCATGCGGGCCGCCCGCTTGCGCACCTGGAAGATGCCGAGACCCGGCAGGCGGATACGGTCGCCCTTCTTGAGGTGCTTGGTGATGGTGCCGACGAAGGCTTCGACAATCTCGTTGGCCTGCTTCTTCGACAGGGTATGCTTGTCGGCGAGGCCGGCGGCGATCTGCCGCTGGGTGATGGTGGTTTGCTTAGCAGCTGCCATTGGACGTTCCCCTGATGGAAATGCTGGTCGTCTCTGCTCGGCGGGGCCCTCCGGAACCGCCCGCTGGCCGCCTCTTGGGTGATCGACGGGCAGCGCGGGCACCAGGACCACGCCCTAGACCTTGTAGTGCTACAGAGAAAACCCCACTAAGTCTAGCGTTTTTCGCGATCCATCCACAGGAAATTCGCATTTTCCGGGCTTTTCGACGGGTCGGGCGCCAGAAAGGGCCGTTTGGCAGCGATTTCCTGCCATCCCGCACACGGCAAGGGCGACCGCGCCGTCGGCGCGATCGCCCTGCGCGGACCAAGCCGTCAATTCTGACAGGGCGGCTGGCCGGGATGACCGCAGGTCTGGCTCTTGTTGCTCGGCGGCTGCCCCTGCTGACGCTGCTGTTGCTGCTGGAACTTCGGCTGCTGCTGCTGGACTTTCAGCTGCTGCTGTTGCTGCTGGAACTTCAACTGTTG
>Ga0335082_10004711_pt1 | contig 14897 bp, 10 predicted proteins | sample Lox_Sample_41_FD_206718 | JGI IMG/M metagenome (GOLD analysis project Ga0335082, IMG submission 206718) | Soil microbial communities from Loxahatchee National Wildlife Refuge, Florida, United States - Lox_Sample_4.1 | ecosystem: Environmental > Terrestrial > Soil > Wetlands | place: USA...
TTGACGAGGTCGATGATGAGCCGCGACTCGCGCGCGCCCATGGCGGCGAGCGGCTCGTCGAGCAGCAGGATCTTCGTCGCGGCCCGCACAGCTCTTGCGACCGCGACCGCCTGCCGTTGGCCGCCGGACAGCTGCTCAGCCTCGGCTTCCACGTTCGGCACGTACACGTTGATGTCGTCGAGGTACTGCTGCGAGAGCTTGCGCATCCCGCGCTTGTCTAGGAAGCGAAGGGCTCCGAACTTCGTCAGTTCGTGGCCCAGGAACAGGTTCAGGTAGACGGGCAGCTGCGGAATCAGCGCGAGATCCTGGTAGACGGTCTCGATCCCATGGGCTCGGGCGGCCTCGACCGAGTGGAACCGGACGCGCTCGCCGCCGACGATCAGGTCGCCCGCATCCTGCGCCTGGAAGCCGCTCAAGATCTTGACGAGCGTGCTCTTGCCTGCTCCGTTGTCGCCGACGAGCCCGAGCACCTCGCCCTGGCGCAGGACGAGGTCGATGCCGCGGAGGACGACGATCGCACCGAAACGCTTGGTCACGCCGCGCACCTCGAGCGCGTGATTGCCGGCCGCAGGCGCAGGCGACGTCGGCTCCGCGAACTGGCCGCTCATGCTGCCCTCGAGCGGGCGATCAGTCGGTCGAACTGCACGTTCAACGCCATCGCGACGATGATCACCACGCCGACCCAGACGTAGAAGTCGTTCGTGCTGACCCCGATCAGTGTGAGCCCGTCCTCGAGCACGCCGATCAGGATCGCGCCGATGAAGGCCCCGATCACCGTCCCGCGCCCACCGGTGAGTGCGGTGCCGCCGATCACGCAGGCGCCGACGGCGTAGAGGATGTAGTCGACGCCGAAGTTGCCCGGGTCGAGGCTCCCGTACTTGACCGCGTCGATGATGCCGATGAGGCCGGCGAGGAACGAGCAGATCATGAAGCACAACACCTTCACGCGCCGGATCGGTATGCCTGCCTCGGCTGCGCCGACCAGATTGCCGCCCGTGGCGATGATTCGGACGCCGAAGCGTGTGCGCGTGAGCATCACGTGCGTCACGATCGTGATCGCGACCACCCACAGGATCTCGGACCAGAGCCAGACTCCCATGAACTTGCTGGCGAAGCTCACCTGACCGGTCGAGGACGCCGTCGAGAGCGGGATCGGCGTCGCCTGAGTCTGGTTCGAGAAGATGAGCACGAGTCCGAAGAGGATGAAGTTCATCGCCAGCGTGGTGACGAAGGAGGGCACGTTCAGCCCCACGGTGATCAGCCCGTTGGTCGCGCCGACGCCGCACACGACGAGGAGGGCGATCAGGATCGCGAAAACGATGGGCAAGCCGAGGTTGTGCATCCAGTACATGACCCACGGGCAGAAGAGGAAGACCTGGCCGGCCGAAAGGTCGATCTCGGCGAGGACGAGCAGCAGCACCTCTCCGACGGCGATGGCGGCGACGGGCGCCGCATAGCCCGCCGCCGAGCTGAGGCTGAGCGAGTCGACGAAATTCGACCCGGCCCGGATCGTGAAGTAGATGAACAGGCCGATCGTCAGCAGAAGCGGGGTCAGCTCCCGCTGATAGAGGAAGAGGCGCAGGATCCTCTGGCCGACCGACGGTGTTTGTTGCTGCCCCGGCGGGCTGGCCGCCGGGGCAGCAACAGGCGTTGGAGCGCCCGACTGCACGCTCGTGATGACTAGTGCGGGATCGAGCTGGGCGGCGTCAGCGTCTTCTGCTGCGAGCTCGTCCCCTCGAACCTGTTCTTCGCCAGGTACGGCTTGACGGTCGACTTGACGACGATGCCGAGTCCCGTGTCGGTGTTCGTCGGCTTCATCAGCCCGCCCGAGATGTTGTACAGGTAGAGCTGCATGATCGTGTCGAAGCCCTGCAGGTAAGCCTGCTGGTCGATCGTGAAGGTCAGGTTGCCCGCGTCGATCCCCTGCACGACCGGAATCCCGACGTCCCAGCCCGCCGCGCCGACCTTCCCTTTCAGGTTGTTGGTCTGGACGAACTGCGCGACGGCGTTGCTGTCCCCGCTATCCACGGCGAACATGAACTTCACGTCCTTGTGGCCCGCGTACCAGGAGGAGATCTTGTTGTACTCCGGGGCACCCTCGGTCGCCGACGTGCCGACCTCGACGAACTTGATGCCGGCCTTGGTCAGGACGGGCTTCGCACCGTCGATCCGCGGCTGGATGTTTCCCGTTCCCGGAGTCGCGATGATCCCGGCCACGAGGTCGCCCTTCTTGACACCGGTCTTGAGGATCTGCGCCGCCACCGCCGCGCCCGCGGTCAAGTTGTTCTGGCCGACGTACGCCATCCGGTTGTTCGGTGACCCCGCCGAGACGTCGGCGTTGTACGCGAGCACGGGGATGCCGTGGCTCAGCGCACTGTCCGTGGGACCGTTGAATGCAGTGTTGTCGATCAGGCAGCACCCAATGCCCTTCGCTTTGCCGGCGATGGCGGCGTTGAAGGCCGCAACCATCTGGGAGACGATGGACGTTGCCGAGCCGGTCCACTGGTACGAGCAGCCGGTCAGGGCGCAGGCGTCCTGGATCCCGTAGATCGTCGCCGTGAAGAACGAGTTCGTCGTCACGTGGTTGACCATCACGAACTTGTACTTCGGATGGCTGGCGAAGAACGCGTTGTCGTCGTTGCGCTTGTAGGTCGCCGCGCTCGCTCCCTGCTCGCTCAGGATCCCGGCCAGACCGCCGTACAGCGGTACACCGGCCGCCGCCACACCCAGGCGGCGAAGGAAGCGTCGCCGCGAGAACTCACGTTGTTCGTTGCTGATCTCGTCAGGCCGATCTGACTCCATCGCTCCTCCTCCCGTTTGTCTCGATCTCCTGCTCGTCGGACCGGCCTGCTGGCCCCGGAGCGACGGCGTCTCGATCGGGCACTTTGCGGATCGCTAGGCTGATCTTGCGTATATAACAAGTCTCGATAGGGTTCACAAGCGCGGTTGCCGAAGCACGGTCGATCGTGGCGCCCGGCCGAGTGAGTCTCATCGGGGAACACACTGATTCTCGTCGGCTTGCTTGACGTGGCGGTTGCCGTCGATGGCGCGTGACTCGCCTGTCGCCGGCTACCAGCGTTGGTGCACCTGAGGTGCGATGTGCCGCCGATAGACGTCAGCGATCGCGTCGTGCGTCGCCGGCGGCAGCCGCTGCAGCTCGGCCGCGGCCGCATTGGCACGCGCCTGCTCCGGCGTTTTCGCTCCTGGGATCGTCGTCGTGACCGCGTCGAAGTCGAGGATCCAGCGCAGGGCGAGCTGCGCGAGCGTCGCCTCCTCGGGGACGAGCGGACGGAGCTCCTCGACGGCCTCGAGCCCGGTCTCGAAGTCCACCCCGGAGAAGGTCTCGCCGACGTCGAAGGACTCACCGTGGCGGTTGTAGGCACGATGGTCGTCGCGGGCGAAGCGCGTGTCGCGCCCGAACTTCCCCGTCAGCAGGCCGGATGCGAGCGGGACGCGCGCGATCACGCCCACGTCGCGCTCCGACGCCTGCCGGAAGAACAGCTCGGCGGGTCGCTGCCGGAACATGTTGAAGATGATCTGGACGCTGGCGACACCCGGGTACTCGATCGCCTTCAGCGCCTCCTCGACCTTCTCGACGCTGACCCCGTACGCGCGCACGAGGCCCTCGTCGACGAGGCGGTCACAGGCGTCGAACACCGACGGCGTGTAGTACGTCTCCCAGGGGAGGCAGTGGAGCTGCACGAGATCGACGGTCTCGACTCCGAGGTTCTCCTGCGACCGCTCGATCCAGCTGCGAAGGCTGTCGTACGTGTAGAGGGAGAGGTCGAGCGGCACACGGCGCCCGAACTTCGTCGCCACGATGAGCGGTTCCGACCGCTCGCGGAGGAGCCGCCCGACGAGGCGCTCGGAGCGGCCGTCGCCGTACACGTCGGCGGTGTCGACGAAGGTCATCCCCGCGTCCACGGCGGTGTGCAGCGCCGCCAGCGACTCGCGGTCGTCGACCGTGCCCCAGTCGGCGCCGATGCCCCAGGCTCCAAAGCCGATCTCGGAGATCTGGTAGCCCGTCTTCCCGAGCCGTCTCGTGTTCATCAGAAAGTCGCTCCAGTCGGCGAGTCGTGGCGGGGAGGCCGGCGAATCGCGACGTTCGTGCCTCGTCTGCGCTTGTCAGAGCTTTCTATTATCGTCGGAGGCGACGATACTACGCTCGATTCCGAAGCAATGAGACCACTGCCCAGGCACCTGCTCACCCGTTCCGACGGGAGACGACTGCTCGTCTATGGGCAGCTGCGCGGCTCCCTGGACGAGGAGGGACCGGGCGCAACCGGCGACGGCACCGAGATCCACAAGCGCCTCGACGCGTTCACCGAGGCGTGGATCGGGATCGCGCCGGCGCGGAATACGCGGCCGCTCGACTCGCAGGCGACGAGCGCTGGGCCCGAGGGATGCCCCTTTTGTCCCGGCGGGATCGAGGTTCCGTTCTCCTACGACGCGGCCGTCTTCGACAACCGGTTCCCGTCGTTCCGTCCCGACCCGCCGCCCGCGCCGCTCCTCGACGGGCCGACCGGACCGGCGCTGGGCCGCTGCGAGGTCGTTCTCTACACCAACAGACACGGCGCCTCGTTCGGCGAGTTGTCGCCGATCGAGCTCGCCCGCGTCGTCGCGATCTGGATCGACCGTGGACGTGAGCTCTGGGCGGATCCCGCCCACGCATACGTCTGCGTCTTCGAGAACAGAGGTGCCGAGGTGGGCGCCACCATCGCGCACCCGCACGGGCAGATCTACGCGCTCGACCACCTGCCGCCGCTCACGGCGGCGAAGTCCGACGCCCACCGCCGCCACCGCCGTCGCGACGGAGGCTGCCTCTCGTGCGCGGCGACGCGGACCGACGACCGCTCCGACCGCGTCGTTTCCGCGAACGAGAGCTTCGTCGTGGCCGTTCCGTTCGCCGCGAGATGGCCCTTCGAGGTGGCGGTCCGGGCGCGCCGGCACGGGTTGCGGCGGTTGGCCGACCTCGCCCCCGGAGAGCAACGCGACCTCGCCTTCGCCCTGCGCGACGTCGCGCGCCGGTACGACGCGCTGTTCGACTTCCAGCTGCCGTACATGATGGTCGCGCAGGAGGCGCCGCACGATCAGCCCGACTGGCACCTCGCGTTCGAGTTCTATCCCCTGCATCGCGCGCCGGGAGTGACGAAGATCCGGGCCAGCGTCGAGACGGGGCTCGGGCTCTTCCTGAACGACGTCGCGCCGGAGGATGCGGCGCGACGGCTCGCCGGCCTCGAGGTTCCCGCCGAGCCGATCGAGCTCGATTCGCTCTTCGCGGTCACGCAACCGGATGCGGCGATGCTCTCGTGACCGCCGAGGCGACAGAGCCGCCCGTCCCCGCCTCGCTGCGGCGCGAGCGCATGCTCGCCGAGATCAAGGAGCGCGAGTTCGTGCGCGTCGGCGAGCTCAGCAGCCGTTTCGGGGTCTCGGAGGTGACGGTGCGCGGGGACCTGGACTCCCTCGCCGCGAGGGGCAAGGTGCACCGCGTCCGCGGCGGCGCGATCCCGCGGGTGATACCGCGCCAGGAGCAGCCGTTCGAGGACAGCATCTCGAGCTTCGCGGCGGAGAAGGTCGCGATCGCCCAGGCCGCGGGCGCGCTGCTCGAGGACGGCGAGACGGTGCTCGTCGACGTCGGGACGACGGCAGCAGCAGCAGCTCGCGCGATCGCGGCTCGGGAGGAGCTCAGCGACGTGGTCGTCTTCACGAACGGGCTGAAGACCGCGCTCGAGCTCGAGCCGGCGACGCCGCGGATCACGGTGGTGGTGCTGGGCGGAACGCTGCGGCCGTTGCAGCATTCACTCGTCGATCCCTTCGCGACGCTCATCCTCGACCAGATCTCGGTCAAGACGGTGTTGCTCGGCTGCAACGGCGTCGATCCGATCGGAGGCGTCACGAACATCAACCTGCCCGAGGCCGCTCTCAAGCAGCGGATGCTGGCCGTGGCGACGCGCCGGGTCGTCCTCGCGGACGGAAGCAAGCTCGGCCGCGTCGAGGTGGCACGGCTGTGCAGTGTCGCGGACATCGACTTGCTGATCACCGGCCGCTCGGCCGATCCGGCGGTGGTGGAGGCGCTGCGCGAACGCGGCTGCGAAGTTCGCGTCGTCGGCTAGACGACGCGCGTCCCGAACGAGGATGCACCTGACGACGTGCCGGCGACGAGTCCCCCGCCGAGCCTCTTCGCGAGCCGGCGGACGACCGGCTCCGCCTCCTCGCGCCCGAGGACGACGACGGTTCCCCCGCTCCCGCCGCCGCTCACCCGCGCACCCACGAGCCCGCGCTCCCAGCCGGCGGCTCGCACCGCGTCGACGATTCGGTCGGTCGTCGGTGTCCCGAGCCCGCAGCGCGAGTAGCCGGCATGCGACGCCGCCATCAGCTCGCCGAGGACTCGCGCGCGGCGTCGGGTGATCGGCTCCTCGAGCACCTGCAGGAACGCCTCGACGCGCACCTGCTCCTCGACCGGGTGGAGCGTCGCAGCCCGGACCGGGTACTCGGCGGTGGGCTCGATTGCGCTCATCTCGTCCTCGATGCCGTCGCGGAGACGCAGGAACTCGGCGCCCGTCATGCATTCGGGAAGCAGCTCGGCCTCGACGTCCCGGGGGCGAAGCGCGGTCAGGTAGTCGGCGTCGACACCGAGCAGGGCCTTCCCCATGAACGTGGCGCACCGCGCTCGCCGGTAGGGCCCGTCGCGGACGGCGTGCCTGGCGCCGGAGTCGATCCCCCAGACGGTGAGCCCGGGAGGGAGGGCGAAGGAGCCGATGATCTCGGCCGGCCGGCAGATCAGCGCCAGGATGCGCGCCTCCTCGCCGTAGGTCGCCGTCATCTGATCCATCGATCCGCATGGCGCGCGCGCGACGAGCTGCTCCGCGCGATGTCCGAGCAGCGCCAGGCGGCGTGGGTCGAGCCGGTGACCAAGCGCGCCGGCCGTCGCCTGCGCGACGGCGATCTCGACCGCAGCCGAGGAACCGAGACCCTTGCCCTCGGGCACCGACGAGGAGACGAGGAGCCGCAGCCCCGTGATCGCGAGCCGCTCCTCTCGGGCCAGCAGTGCGACCGGCCCCAGCACGTACGCGGCCCACGAGTCCCTGCCGGCCAAGCGGCCGGCCAGCTCGTCGAGCGGCGCCTCGACGAGGTCGGCCGCCGGGACGGCGACGTGCCGGCTTCCGCTGACTGCGATGACCCGCCCGTCGCCGGCGAGCTGAGCAGCCGCCAGAACGGCCTGCGCGATCGGGAAGCCGAGCACGAGCCCGCCGGCATAGTCGGCGATGCCGCCGAGGACGTCGAAGCGTCCCGGCGCCCGGGCGACGGCCACCGCCTTGTCGGGCACGAACAGCGGGTGATCCCGCGCATCGACGCAGAACGTGTCGGCGTCAGGGAAGCCGCGGCCGGAGGTGTCACGCAGCAGCGCCGATCCCGTTGGGGGGACGCTCATTTTGGGCGAGTATCGCAGGAAGCTGTCTGCGGCATCCGCGGTCGTGACTCCTGCGTCAGCGATCCATGCGGAAAACGGGCTGTCGGAGTCCGTAGTAGGCACGCATCCACCCCAGAGGGACGGCCCCTAGACTCGAAGCGATGTCCGGTGGTTACGGTGTCTTCGACGACGCCGCCCGGGAGTTTGTGATCGAGCGGCCGGACACACCGCTGCCCTGGCTCAACTACCTCGGTCAGGACGATCTCTTCGGTCTCTGCACGAACACCTGCGGCGGCTACACCTTCTGGCGCGACGCACGTCTGAGGCGCCTCACGCGCTACCGCTACAACGACGTGCCACTCGACTCGGTCGGCCGCTACCTCTACGTCAACGACGGCGGAACGGTCTGGAACCCCGGTTGGAAGCCGACGAGGACGCCGCTCGACCGGTACGAGTGCAGGCACGGATTGGGCTACACGCGGATCCGTGGTGCGAAGGACGGGATCGACGTGGAGCTCTGCTTCTTCGTCCCGCCCGGCGAGAACGTCGAGATCTGGCGGACAACGGTGCGCAACTCCGGAGTCGAGGCGAAGGACGTGAGCCTGTTCTCCTATGCGGAGTTCTGCCTCTACGAGGCTCTGAACGACATGACGAACTACCAGCGCACGTACTCGATCGGCGAGGTCGAGGTCGTGCGGGACGGTGCCGCGATCTTCCACACGACCGAGTACCGCGAGCGCCGCGACCATGTCACCCTGTTCGGCTGCACGCGCGACGTCGCCGGCTTCGACACTTCGCGCGACGCGTTCGTCGGCGCGAACAACGGCCTTCATGAGGCAGCCGTGCCATTCGCCGGGCGAACGACGTCCAGCATCGCGCGCGGCTGGAACCCGATCGGCGCGCACCAGGTGGACCTTCACCTCGAACCGGGCGCCGAGGAGACGCTCTCGTTCGTGCTCGCCTATGTCGATGAGGGCGGAGCAACGGCCGGGCTCGAGGTGCTCGACGGTTACTCCGAGCCGGCGTCGGTCGACGAGTCGTTCGCGCGCCTCGCCGGTTTCTGGGACGACCTGCTCTCGCGGTTCGAGGTCGAGTGCCCGGACCCGCACGTCGAGCGGATGCTCGACACCTGGAACCAGTACCAGTGCCTCGTCACCTTCAACCTGTCCCGCTCCGCCAGCCTCTTCGAGACCGGGATCGGCCGCGGCATGGGCTTCCGCGACTCCAACCAGGACATCCTCGGCTTCGTCCACCTGATCCCCGAGCAGGCGCGGCAGCGGATCCTCGATCTCGCGTCCACCCAGCTGGAAGACGGCACCTGCTTCCACCAGTACCAGCCGCTGACACGGGAAGGAAACGCCGAGATCGGAGGCGGGTTCAACGACGATCCGCTCTGGCTCGTCATCTCGACCTGCGCGTACGTCAAGGAGACGGGTGACGTGTCGATCCTCCGGGAACCGCTCGGCTACGCGGATGTCCCAGACCGAGAGGCGAACCTCTTGGATCACCTCGAGACGAGCATTGCCTACACGCTCGCGCGTCGGGGCCCGCATGGGCTGCCGCTGATCGGCCACGCCGACTGGAACGACTGCCTCAACCTCAACTGCTTCTCCACGGAGCCGAACGAGTCGTTCCAGACCGCCGGCGACGTGCAGGGCTCCGTCGCGGAGTCGGTGATGATCGCCGGCCTCTTCCTCTACGCGGCGCGCGAGCTTGCGAATCTCTACCGCTACCTCGGTCGGCCGGACGACGCGGAACGAATTGAGCGGGCGCGCGAGGAGATGCTGGAGGTGGTCGAGACAGAGGCCTGGGACGGCGACTGGTATGTGCGGGCGTTCGACGCCGAGGGTCGCCCGATCGGCTCACACGTCTGCGACGAGGGGCAGATCTTCGTCGAGAGCCAGGCCTGGTGCGTGCTCGGCGGTGCGGGTGCGAACGACGGCCGCGCACGGCGCGCGCTCGACAGCGCGCTGCGTCGTCTTGCGACGCCGGACGGGATCGTCCTCCTCCAGCCGACGTACGGCCGCTACCGCGTCGAGCTCGGCGAGATCTCCAGCTACCCGCCCGGCTACAAGGAGAACGGCAGCGTGTTCTGCCACACGAATCCGTGGATCACCCTCGGTTGGTGCCTCCTCGGTGACGGGGAGAAGGCACTCGAGACGTATCTGGCGATCTGTCCGTCGACGCGCCTGGAGCAAGTCGAGACGTATCGATGCGAGCCTTACGTCTACGCACAGACGATCGCCGGCCCGGACGCCGCCGCGCCGGGCGAGGCCAAGAACTCGTGGCTGACGGGCACAGCCGCTTGGGCATTCGTAAGCGGGGCGCAGGGGCTGCTCGGGATCGTTCCGGACTACGACGGGCTCAGGATCGACCCGTGCATCCCGAACTCGTGGGAGTCCTTCCATGTCACGCGGCGTTTTCGCGGCACCGTGTACGAGATCGAGGTGCGGAACCCCGGCGGCGTCGGCCACGGGGTCTCGTCGCTCACCGTCGACGGGCGCGAGCTCGAGGGCAACCTGCTGCCTCTGCCGGCGGACGCGGGGCCGGTTTTCGTCGAGGTCGTGCTCGACTCGCCGAGGCTCGCCGAGGGCGCAGCCTCGGCGGCCGCGACGACGGCCACCTCCGCCGCCGCAAACCGTAGTTCGTAGTCCCGATTCGCGGCGCCTTCGGCACACTACGGCCTTGAATCGGCCGTTCATGGACGTGGGTCAGATGAGAGGTCGCGCATCTCGGCGTCGTCCGACGCGGCGCCAGAGGCGGCTGCGGTCGCTCGGCCGTGCAGCCGTTTGGCTGGTCGCGATTGCGGCCGCCGTCGTCATCGCCGTCGGGGCAGGTGTCGTGTGGTGGTCCGGTGCGACGCTCGCGAGCGACCGCAGCGACCTCGCGCGCATCGACCTGCAGCCGCTCGCGGGATCGCTCGTCTCGGCTCGGGCAGCGCTCGACGACGGGACGCCGGTGCCTCTTCGCGTCTCGGGCGGCCGGCTCGAGCCGATGAAGCTCGTCCGGCCGGGCGACGTCGTGCACGTCGAGGTCACGGTCCGCCGTCCCTCCTGGCTCGGGTGGGCCGTGGGGCGGACGCGCCACGAGCAGCTGACCGTGCGCGCCCCGGTGGCCGACGTACCGAACCGGTGGCTCACGGTCGCCGCCGGCGCGCCGCTGCGCATCCGCTTCAAGGAGCCGGTCGACAGGGTCGCGGTCGGTGTGCTGCGCCCGACCCGCTCGATCGCGACGTCCGGCAGGCGTGTTGTCACGCTCGGCCGCGAGGCCGCTTCGGGAACCGTGCTGGTGGCGGCTGCACCGCGGTCGTGGGAACGACTCGGCGCGCCGGTCCGGGTCAGCTGGTTCCCGCGCACGTCGAGGCCGGGTGTGCTCGTCAGCCCGGCGCCGAAGGCGACCGTCTCCCCGCTCGCGACGATCCGGCTGACCTTCGCGCGTCCGATCGCCGACACGCTCGGCGACTCGCGGCCGCACTTCGCCACGCGGGTCTCGGGTAGCTGGCGGCAGGCGGACGCGCACACGCTCGAGTTCCGGCCGACGGGATTCGGGTTCCCTCTCGAGTCGACCCCTGAGCTCGAGCTGCCGACGACGCTGAGTGTGATCGCCGGCGGGCACCAGCCAGAACGGCGGGTGCGGTCGATCGCCTGGACGGTCCCGGCAGGGAGCACCCTCCGTCTGCACCAGCTGCTCGCCGACGCGGGCTACCTGCCGGTCAGCTGGAGCCCGACCGGTGATCCCGTCGCCCGGACGCCGCTCGCCGAGGTCGACGCTGCCGTGCGGCCCCCCGCGGGGCGATTCACGTGGCGCTTCGACAACACGCCGCCGCAGTTGACTCGACTGTGGGCTCCGGACGCGATCAGCCAGATCACGCGCGGCGCGGTGATGATGTTCGAGCACGATCACGATCTGACGGTCGACGCCTTCGCCGGGCCGATGGTCTGGCGCGCGTTGCTCCTCGATGCGATCGCCGGCAAGCGGCGCACCGACGGCTACAGCTACGTCTACGTCCACACGCAGCTGCCTCAGTTGCTGACGCTCTGGCACAACGGCGCGACCGTCCTCACTTCGCCGGGGAACACGGGGATTCCGGCGACACCGACGCAGCCCGGGACGTTCCCGGTGTTCGAGCACATCCCGGTGGGGACGATGTCCGGCACGAACCCGGACGGTTCGCACTACAACGACCCCGGCATTCGCTGGATCAGCTACTTCCACGGCGGAGAGGCGCTGCACGCGTTCAACCGCGCGTCGTTCGGCACACCGCAGAGCCTCGGCTGCGTCGAACTTCCTCTCGAGTCCGCCGCGAGGGTCTGGCCCTACACGCCGATCGGGACGCTCGTCACGATCGAGAACTAGAACTACATCTAGCCCGCTCGCGCAACACGAATCTCGCCGCCGCTTAACGAGGGCTGCGGCATCGTCCGCGTACAACGTGCGCATGCGCCGCGCACGCTTCGCTCTGGGAGCTGCTGCGGTCGCGATCTCGGCCGGGGTGCTGCTCACGACCGGCCGCGCTTCGGTGGGGCCGATCCCCGGATTCTCGCTGCTCAGTCGCGGCCCGGACGGCGGCATGGTGTGGCAGGGATCGATCCCGAGCCCGGTTGCGACGAACGGCGGCGCCGGCGTAAGCATCGTGTACCTGCCGCCGGCGTTCTCGACCGCAAAGCTCTATCCGGTCGTCTACGTCCTGCACGGCCTGCCGGGCTCGCCGTACTCGGTCGCGAACGGGATGAGGTTCGGCCAGATCGCCGACCCGCTCGTTGCCTCGGGCGTGCTGCAGCCCTTCATCGCCGTCGTCCCGGCCGGCCCGCCGCCGAAGTACGACGGCGAGTGGGCCGGTCCCTGGGAGCGGTACCTGATCGGCGACGTCCTCCCCTGGAGCGCGGCGCACCTGCCGGTCGAAGAGGCTGCCGCCGGGAGGACGCTGGCCGGCTACTCGGCCGGCGGGTTCGGCGCAGTCGACATCGGCCTCCGCCATTCCGCGCTGTTCTCGGCGCTCGAGTCGTGGAGCGGCTACTTCGACCCGCCGCACGACGGGCCGTTCCGCCGCGCGTCGGCGGCGACCCTGCGCGGCAACGATCCGACGCAGCTCGTCAGACGCGAAGCGGCCGCGCTCCGCGTCAGGCACGTGCGAATCTACCTCTCGGCCGGCTCGACGCACGACCGGTGGACGGAGGAGCGCACCCTCGCGTTCGCCGACGAGCTCAGCGCGCTCCGGGTTCCGTTCCGCGAGTGGCTCGCCCCCGGCGGCCACGACGGGAGGTTCTGGCGCAGACAGCTGCCGGCCGCCCTGGTGTTCGCGGTCGGGACGCAGAGCGCCGCGGCCTGATTCCGAGAGTCGGTGAGAAACCCGGAGTCGCGGTCCGGGTGGCCACGGATGCCCGCACCGGCCGGGCGAGGAAGGCTCGAGGTGCGCACCGCCAAGGGCGGAGGAGGTGACGCGGGTGAACAGGGCGCGGAAGCGGACGGGGGTGATCGTCGACCGTGACCGTCCTCGTCTGAGACGGGTAGAGCGCGCGCTCAACGAGGCGGATGTGGTCGTCGTCGCACGATCGACGTCGCTCGCTCACGCGTCGGCTCTCGTCCTCGAACATCAGCCGGACCTGCTCGTCGTCGGCAGCGACGAGAGCCTCGAGGAGTCGGCGCACGGTGTGGAGCTGAGCGAGCTGCGCGCTTCTTGCCCGGCTCTGCGACTCGTCGTCGTCTCCGCTGCAGTGGACCCGGGCCCGATCGAAGCCGCGTTCGGCGCGGGGGCGGACGCCTTCTGCTTCGGATCGGCTCCGGCAGACGATCTCGTGACCGCGATCCGCCAGGTGTTCGACCGATCGATCTATCTACCGCTCTCGGCCGGAACTGGACACGGCGCACCCCGCGGTACTCGCTTTCCACACGATCCCCATCGGCTCACGAAGCGGGAGCTCCAAGTGCTCGGGCTCGTGGCAGAGGGGCGGTCGAACCCGGAGGTCGCCCGCATGCTGTGGCTCACGGAGCAGACGGTGAAGTTCCACCTCCGGAACGTCTTTCGCAAGCTCGACGTCGCGAACCGAAGCGAGGCGAGCGACTGGGCGCACTCACACCACGTGAGCGCGCCGTGTCCGGAGCCGCTCCCCTTCGTTCGCCGCGACGAGCCGTGTGCCGTCGTCGCGCCGCGCGCCGCCCAGCGGCCGCGACGCCACTTCCGGTCGATGCGGCGCGAGCCGAGCTGCCGCGCGTTTCGCACGCGCGGGTTGTGATCGCGGGGTTACGGGCTCGTTGTTCGGTGCCGTCGCGGGAGCGGTGCTGCCGGATCTCCTCTCGTTGCGCCCGCCGAACTCTGACGATCGTGACACTCGGCCCTCGGTTGGCTAGGGGGCCAGCATCCCGGCCTCCGGCGTGGCAGCCACCGGTCGCACTGCGAGGACGTTGAACGCCGCGACCGGGCGCTGGAAGCCCTTCAAGATGAACTCGCCCGCCGGCTCGGCGTCGACAGCGTCCTCGACCTCTGCGAAGAGGCGCTGCGCGATCAGGATCTGGCCTCCGGTCGCCTCGTCGGCCAGCCTCGAGGCGAGGTTCGTGACGGCCCCGATCGCCGCGTAGTCCGACCGGCCCTCGAAGCCGACCTCGCCGCAGGTCGCGTAGCCGAGCGCGATGCCGGCGCCGAAGTCGAGGTCGTAGCCGCGCTTGTGCCACAGCGGTGTCAGCACCGCCATCTCCTCGCGGAGCGCGCACCCCAGCCGCACCGCGCGCAGGGGCGCGTCCGGGATCTCGATCGGGTCGTTGAAGAAGAGCTGCACCCCGTCGCCTTCGAGGAAGCCGACCGTCGCGTCGAACTGCTTCACGAGGCGGCCGATCGCGTCATGGAACTCGCGCAGCACCCGCATCAGCTCCTCCGGCTCGACGGCGTCGACGAAGCCGGTCCAGCCGCGCAGGTCGGCGAAGAACATCGCCACCTGCCGGCGGTGGCTCGAGAGAACCGTCTCGTCTCCGGAAGAGACGATCGCGTCGGCGAGTTGCGGCGAGAGGAAGCGCCGGAGCCGCCGCAGCCGTTCGAGCTCCTCGACCTGCGCCTTCACGCGTTCCTCGAGCGTCTGGTTAAGATCGGCGAGCTCGGCCGCCTGCGCCTTGATCGTGTCGTGGTAGCGCTTGATCCGGAGCAGCGATCGCACGCGCGTTAGCAGCTCGTCGTGGTTGAACGGCTTCGGGATGAAGTCGTCCGCGCCCGACTCGATCGCCTTCGTCTTCTCCTGGCCGATGCTCGAAGTGACCATGATCACCGGCAGCACGGCCGTGTCGTCGTGCTCGCGCAGGTGCGAGCAGACGGCGTAGCCGTCGAGCCCCGGCATCATCACGTCGAGCAGGATCAGATCAGGCTGCTCGGACTCGACGAGCTCGAGCGCCACGATTCCGTCGTGTGCGGTGATGACCTCGTACCCGCGCGGAACGAGCACCGCCTCGAGCAGGCGCACGTTCTGCGGGATGTCGTCAACGACGAGGATCTTCGGGGCGC
>Ga0335082_10004712_pt1 | contig 14895 bp, 14 predicted proteins | sample Lox_Sample_41_FD_206718 | JGI IMG/M metagenome (GOLD analysis project Ga0335082, IMG submission 206718) | Soil microbial communities from Loxahatchee National Wildlife Refuge, Florida, United States - Lox_Sample_4.1 | ecosystem: Environmental > Terrestrial > Soil > Wetlands | place: USA...
ACGACATAGCCGCCGTGCGCGCGCAGCCAGCGCGGTTGCCGCAGGGTTCGACGATTCACTGCCGCATCGAGACCCGTTCCAGCGATGCACCCATAGAAAGTCGTGCGCGCTGCCTCGCGCCTGGCTTCGGTCTGACGACGCAACTGAGATTGCATGATTCGATTGCCCATGGTTGCAAGATCGCGGCGTGGACCGTCAGGAACAAAGTGCAAGGACGACATCGACTCGCCTTGCGACGCAGCCGGTGCATCCTGCCACGCCTCGTCCAAAGGTTGAATCGTCCCTAAATCGACGGCGCGAATGTTGTCGCCTGCCGCACAAAAGCGCTTCCAAGCACCGAGCGCGGTTTCGACAGTCATGACTCCAACGGAACGCGCAAAATCATTGCCGCTTCCCAAAGGAACGATGAGTGTCGGTATGTTTCTTAGCACCAGCCCGCCGAGATAGCGATGGAGGGTGCCGTCACCGCCAAAAACGAGTGCCGCTTCTGGTTCGTCGGTGGGGTCAAGCTCGTTTCCCGGGAAGAGATTTACGCCCGGCAGTTCAAATTGGCGAACGAGCGCGTCCTTGGCAGCAAGTCCGAGAAGGGCAACGGCACGCACGCCGCTACTCTCGCATAGGAGTGACGAAAAGCAAAGCGCTACTACCGAAGATATCTGCTTTCGCCAGGCTTTTTTCCTTGACGTCGGCCGTCCGAGGTAGCAGAATTCTCACGCTCAGTTTGCGGATCGTGGAAGGTGCGAGTTCCAACACGATCCTCTCCATTCCCTGGGCTCCCTGCTGGAACCCAGACATACAACATGAAGTGCAGACCCTAAGGAGTTAGCTATGCGGCGCTTCTTCCTGTTTCTCTTGGTTCTGCCCGTGGCGATATGTGTGACAGCCGGCACGGCGTGGGCTGGCACTACGCTGCTGTACGCGATGGACGACGCAACCAACACGCTGTACACCATCGATCCGAACACCTACGCGCTGACCGCAGTGGGATACACCGGAGTCGGCACTGGTGACTTCGGCGATATGGCGTGGGATTCCAACAACAACACGGCGTATTGGGTGGCAGGCCGCGGCAACAACAGCCTCTACACCATCAATCTGAATACCGGTGCGGCTACTTTGGTGGGCTCGCACGGCATCAACGACATGTTCGCGTTGGGCTTTGATCCCATGACAAACATGCTGTATGGGGAAGATTCAGGCTCAAACTTTTACAGCATCAATCCCAATACCGGAGCCGCGACATTGCTCGGCAACAATGGTATTTACCCCGGAGGGTTGACCTTCAACTCGACTACCGGGCAGCTCATTCTGACCATGGCAGGCGGCAACGGGAGCTTCTACTCCATCAACCCAGCCACCGGCGCAGCCACCCTACTGGGCAGCCCCGGATTCCTGAACGATAACGGTGTAGCGTGGGATGCTGCCAAAGGCGTGTATTTCGTCGATGACTGGAATGGCAACCTGTACGAGGTGAATCCCAACAACTGGACAGCTACGACCGTCTCGAGTCTTAATGGCGATCCGTTTGACGGCATCATTTATCCAGCGGGAGGAGGAACGGTGCCGGAACCCGCATCGCTAACGCTGCTCTTGTTGGGAACCGGTGTGGTCGGACTGCGGAAGAAGTTGCTCGGCAAGAAGTAATCGCGAGCGTGGTCGCATCGCTTGAGTCTCCAAAAAGAAGCATCTTCCAAGTGTGAGATGCTTCTTTTGTTTTCCCTCTGACCTTTGTGAAGAGTGATGACCCGCCGCTGACTGGTTTTCCGCGCTACTTCAGCCCCTGCAGTTTCTGCATGGCAAGCTGCGCTACGGGGCTGGCCGGATTTTCTTTCTGCATCTGCTGATAGAGCGCGCGCGCCTGATCAGGCTGATGGCTCTCCTCGTAGAGCGAGGCCAGCAGGAACTGGGCGGTGCTCTTGCCGACGGAAGCTGTGGGATGATCGGCCAGATCCTTGTAGATGGCGATGGCCTGAGCATCGCGGTTGGTATCGTGGTAGATGTTGGCCAGCGCCAGCTTGGCCAGGCTGGCAATCTCCTTGTAGCGGCTATCGGCCACATCCTTCAAGGCCTTCTCCGCGGCAGCGTTGTCGCCCATCTCGTGCAGGGTTATGCCGGCGAAGTAGCGGGCCACACGTCCCGACTGTGTAAATGAGTACTTATCGGCAATGCGGGTGAATTCCGCATTGGTGGCCTTCGCACGCTCTTGCGCCGTGGCAAAGCTAAGCGTATCGGGTGTCGCTGGCGTATCCGCCGGACGGATAGGGGCGTTGTACTGCTCAATCGCCCGCGATATCTGGCCTTGTGCCTGGTCATTGCGATAGTTCACGTAAGCCCAACCACCGAGGATGGCGGCCACGATCACGGCCGCCACGACACCCGCGGCGACGAGCTTGGAGCGATTTTCTACCGCCCATGAAATAGTTTCCGTGGTCTGCGCGCGAAACGCGTCCTGTTTAAGTTGATGTCGAGTATAACTGCGCACGAATGGTCCTTATCTGGATTGGTCTGCCACAAGGCGGGAAAAACTGAGTTTAACAGCCGCAGAATTGAGGGTCAAACCGCGACGGAACCGCGCTCGCTTCCAATGCGTTAGCGTGCGGGCAGCCGAATTGCGACCTGCAGCAGACGCAGTGGGCTGTCAGCTTTCAGCTTCCGCTTTGGCTTTGTTGAGATTCCTCGGCTTCGCAAGGGCATGGTGTTACCCCCCTACCCCTCCCCCTAGTATCTATGTTATTGAAAATTAATAAGTTAGCGAGACGTTGTGGGAGATTTTAGTGCAAGCTATTGAGACACAAAGGCTTATCGCATAGTATTTCTTTTAAAGGACTTATTACCGCTCCCGTTCGACTCGCTCTGGGTGGGGATTCCGCCCTTCGGCCTTGTTCCCGGGCAGGCTTCCGCAAAACTCCTACCGCTCGGTTCCGCTGTGGGTCACGTCAGCAAAGCGGCTCAACATGATCCCTCGTGCGCTCGGGATTTCGCCCTTCGGCTTTCCACAGGGCAGGCTCTGCGGGCTCAACATGATCCCTCGCTGCGCTCGGGATTTCGCCTGCGGGCTCCCGCTGCGCTCACGCCCGCAAACCGGCTCAAATTGTCAAAGAGCGAATTGCAACCCGCGTTCCCCGCTCTGCGGGACGGGTGAGCCACCCCACTAAGTCCAAGGACGGGACTTGGCGGGGGCCCCGGTGAGGGACACCAATACGCCCGGCTCCCCAACTCCAAGCCTACCGCCAAACGGGGCGCTGTCAAGATTACGAAAGTACAGGGTGGGTAACTGTACTTTCGTAACATTCTGGGGATGAGGTAACCAGCGCGAAGGCACCAGGCAAGCGAGAGAATCGATCCGGAAACCTACTCACTATCAGGGGATGGCTGCCGTCGGAGCTGCCGCTGGCCTGACAACGCGGCCGTGGCCGTTGTCCGCAACGCCTGCATCCGCTATGCTGAATATATGGCAATCAGAAATTCCGCTTCGTCGGTTGTAAGCCGCATCGGACAGCGGCGCCAGGTTGTGATCCCTAAACGTTTGTTCGAAGCCCTGCAGCTGCGCGAGGGTGATTTTGTCGAGGTGAAGGTCGAGCGCGGGCAGCTTGCGATGCGGCCAAAGCGGCTGGTTGATCTGGACGACGTCCTTACCAGGCGTGAAGTGGCAAAGGTGCGGACAGGAGAAGCGCAGCTCAAGGGAGGTCAATCAAAACCGTGGCGAACGGTAAAACATGGCTTGGACCGTTGAGCTTTCCGCCTCCGCCGAACGGGACCTGAAGCGCCTTCCTCGCGATCGGCGCTTGCGGAATCGAGCGCGCTATCGACGCGATGGAAGTAAATCCCTTCGCCGGCGATGTCAGGCCACTGAGCGGTCCAGAATGGAAAGGCCGCTACCGAAAACGAGTAGGGCCTTATCGCATCATCTTCACTGCAGATCACGCCACCGCGGCGGTGGCCATCTCCGCAATTCTCATTCGCTCCGAGAAGACGTATAGATGATGCGCAAATGCGCATGTGGGCGGGTCACCCGCGCCACCCCAAGTCCCTCACGGTTCGACTGTTCTGATTGCCACAATTGCCTTCTCCAAGGAATCAGGAAACGGCAAGAATCCCCACCCGGGCAAAAGCGGCTCGGGTGGGGCACCCCTACGACTCTTTGACTGGGCCATCCGCCTGAGTAGCCGCGCTCTATGGAAGTAAGAACTGTGCGCTTTTGCTAAGGCATGGCAATGCGCAAGATGAGAAGTCCCTCCCGTTAGAACAGGAAGCCTTCTTGGTACGGAAGGAAGGAACGAGATGAGGGGTCAAGGACATCGAGGGTGACCGTCCAAAGAATTAAGCACCAGCGCGCTACGGGTGGTGTGATGCTCCATTTCCATTAAGGCTGGTTGGTAGATGTCCCGGCGATCTCACCCGGCATATCCTTCTCAAGGTATTTCACGATCATCGAGATTCTGCGATTGGACGCATCTTCGGGGCTACGCGGGTTGCGCAGGCGTTGATCGGCGAAGCCTCGAATCTCGACAACCTGGTCTTCTCGCAGCCCGTTCTGCATCATCAGCCGGCGGCTAGCATTGGCGCGGTCGGTGGAGAGTTCCCAGTTGCTGTAGTTTGCCAACCCGCTGTAGGGACGTGCATCGGTGTGCCCTTCCAGGGAGATCTTGTTGGGTAATTTTCCCAGTTCGTGCGCAATTGCAATCAGCGTCTCCTTGCCGTAGCTGGTGGGCTCCGGGCGTCCACTCTCGAAAAACGTTCCTTTCTCTGCCTCCATCAGCTCGATTCGCAAGCCTTCTGCCGTGACCGTGATTTCGATGTGGCTCTTCAGCTTATCGAAGTCAGTGACTTGACGAATCACCGTTTGCAACTGTTCTTTGATCTTCGTCATGTCGTCTTTGGAGATGGGAACGTTTTGGCCGGAACCCTGCTGGTTAGTGCCCACCATCTTCGAAGTGCCGGTGGGGTCCTTGAAGTAGCCGCCCACGGCCACCTGGATCTGCTTGCTGGAGTTCATGAGCCAGAGAACGATGAAGAGCGCCATCATGGCGGTGACGAAATCGGCATAGGCGACCTTCCAGGCGCCTCCGTGGTGGCCGCCGTGGCCGCCGCTGCGTTTCACGATGATAGGCTGATGAGGGGTGGCCATGCGATTCCCGCCGGTCAGGATGCGGCTGCGGGAGAGGGCGCACCGGCCGGCTCAGTAGCCGATACACTTGCTTCCGCCCCTGCCGCGACCGACTTCTTGCAATTGGTTTCAAATTCCTGAAATGAGGGACGCACGTGACCGGGAATCGCCCTGCGTCCCATCTCAACTGCCAGCAGCGGCGATGTGCCTTTCATGAAGGCGATCATGGTCACGCGCAGCACGTGCCAGTATTCGCGCTGCTCGTGGGCCAGTTTGGCCAGGTTGGATGCCAGCGGTCCAATGAACCCGTAACAGAGCAGAATACCGAGAAACGTCCCCACGAGCGCCGCCGCGACCTTCTTGCCGATTTCCTCCGGAGGCCCACCCAACGCGCTCATCGTCATCACCACGCCCAGCACAGCGGCAACGATCCCGAGTCCGGGCAGCGAATCGGCCATGGTGCTGAGCGCGGCAACCGGAAGGCCGGCCTCATGGGCATGAACATCCATGTCGGTTTCGATCATCTGATCAACATCAAAAGGTTCGACACCGCCCATGATCACCATCCTCATGGTGTCGCAGACGAAATCGCGAGTCTCGTGATCTTTGAGGAAGCTGGTGTAGTTTGCGAAGAACTTGCTCTCATTCGGAGCTTCGACGTCGTTCTCCACCGCGGCCGGGCCATCATGGCGAATCTTGCCGAACAGGTCGTACATCATCTTCAGGGCATCGAGATACCGCTGTTTATTGAATTTCGAGCCGGTGAACACGCGCATCAGGCCGCCCGCGATGCCCTTCAGTGTGTGGAGGGGGTTGGCAACCAGCAACGTGCCCATGGCGGCGCCGGCAATGATGATGAGCTCCGATGGCTGCATGAGTACGCGGATCGGGCCGTGCTCCATGACGAACCCGCCAATCACCGCCGCCAAGACCACCAACATTCCGATAATTGCGAACATGCGCTGGTTTCCTGCGGACGTCCGGGCAACGAATGGAAGGTCAGACCCGCGCTGTCCTCACATCCTGCCCAGCGTCTCTGCCTCTCGTTGTCGTATGGGAGTTGCTGGGCATGGGCGTCCAATATCTCTATCGGCTCAGGGACCGAAAAGCTTTGCTGGGCAACGCTCTTATTTGAAGGCGCGATTCCCTTTTCGGATGCGGCCTCATTGCTATGGAAGCATTGCCGCAGGGGATTCGGCCATGCCCAGGCGTTCGAATCTGTGCAGCAGTTGCCGATTACGGGAGAGCAGTAATACCATGCCAAGTCCTAGTGAGGTGGTTCAAGATGAATTGTCCAGTTTTGGCGTCGTCCACTGAGAAGAGCTTCCCTGTTCCCACGTGCACCGGGCCCGTTCCGCCTGGTACCCGTTTGACGATGGCAGTCATGCTGCGTCGGCTGTATCAGGTTTCGCCGATCCAACCGCGTTTCGTCATCGCTTCTGGGATCGCGTTGATGGCGTGCTTTCTCGGCCTTGTCGCTGCGCAAGCGACGGACCGCATCATTATCAACGGGACCGGATGTCAGGTGACGGAAGAGGATGCGGTGGGCATTTATCTGCAGAGCAACCTGTATTTGCGCATCGATTTCCCCGATTCGCAGTGGCGTTTCGGGCTGCGCAATGATGGGCTTAAAGGTCTAAGCCTGGTGGATGTATCCCTGCAGGCCGCCCAATTCACCTCCAGGCAATACATCATCAAGCACGCAGGCATGGCCGATATCTTCGTGCCCTATGACGACGGAACATACAGCCCCTACGACATGCGAGGCAGCTACAACAACATGGACCAGATGGATCAGGCAGACCTTCCGGCGCAACTGGGCAGTCTGGTTTACCTGCGGCGGGCTTCCGGGAATTACTACCTCCGCGATCCCTATCCGAAGGTGGCCGTCGAGTGCCGCGAGACAGGAGTCGCATGGTTGTGCAAGCAGCCAGGCAATCACACCCGCCGGCGGGTCAACGAAGTCGTGGTTTGGGGCGTTTATGATGGCCAGAATTACGACAACATCATTGAATACACGTTTCGCGAGGATGGGAGCATCGGCTTCCGTTATGGCGCCACCGGTTACAACCTGCCGGGCAAGACCAGTGCGGCGCACGTGCATAACGGGCTGTGGCGGGTGAGTACGAAGCTGTTCGGAAGGGATGACAATCAGGTGCTGCAGTTCCAGCATGTGATGTCTTCCGACGGAACTTCAGCCAGCGATTCAGAGCCGCAGATTGCCCGTGAGACCAGTCTCGACTGGGACCCCTTCAAGTTCAATACCGTGATTGTGCAAAGTGACAGCCAGATGAACGACTATGGCCACCTGATGGGCTACGAGTTCGTGCCGGGCAATCGCACCGGGACTGGCCGATTCTCGCAACGCCCGCAGGACAAGGAGTTGTGGACGCTGGCGGACTACTACGTGAGCAACGACAACCCGGGCGAAGACGGAAGCGGCTCGGGCAAAGACAACTGGCGCTACACCTGGTACTCGCCCGACGACTATCTGCTGCGTTACGTAGGCGACGACCAGCTCGTTGGGGCAACCGGCGACGGCATCGCCATCTGGTACATTGGGTCGGCCCATCACGATCCCAGCGATTCCGATAATCAAAAAGGCTCGGGCAATCGTACTGGGGTGACGCTCATCCACTGGAGTGGCTTTGACATGGAGCCGCATGACCTGTTCGATTACAACCCGCTGGGCGGCCCGCCGAAGTGCGGAAACTGAGGTACAGGTCGAGCTACTTTGAGCCTGACACGGCTGCAGGCTTCAACACGATGACCAGCACGCGCCCGTCGGACTTGATCTCTCCGCCGGTGGCGGTCTTTGTCGACGTAATGGGGTGGGCGCGCGTCAGGTAGTCCATGGCCTGGACCATGCCCGCATCCGTCAGGGTCGCGCCAATGAAGTCACGTTCCTTGTCCACGTCCGGGTCGATCTTGTGGGTAATAGCGCCCTGTTTTCGCTGGTCCTTCTCGATACCGATGTCGTGCGTGCCCGCGCCCGTCCAGATCGTTTGCTGCGGCGTGCTGAAGGGTGAATTCCAGATGCGGAAGTGGTTACGCTGCGCGGCCACCATCACCGGGTCGGTTCGCTCGTAGCCAAAGTCCTGCGGCCGGCCGTAGAGGTACAGGATGCTCATCGGCACGCTCATGTAGGAGTTCTTCTGTAAGGTTGCCTCCAGTGCGCTAAGCACGGCAGCCTTGTTGTCTTTGTCGGCCTGGAGCCAGCCTGCATCCTTTAGCGCGGCGGTCACCTGCTGCTGCGAGCCGACGATGACGAAGTTGACCAGATCGCCCGGGTTACCGCCTTCCGGCTTGTCGGTCACGCGGTAAGGAAGCTTGGCGTCGAGCTGCGCGAACAGCGGCTTGAAGTCGTAATTGCCTTTGCCGGCACCGGCGGCGGTTCCCGGCGTGCGATCAATGGTCACGGAGTAGCTGCCGGTCGGAGCTTCAGTCGGGTCCTGATTGATACCGAGGTAAAGCCGCCCAGCGACAGGCACGGTAATCGTGCCATTGGCGCCGACGGCGAACGGCGTTGCCGCGTCGCTATTGCCGATTCGACCCACGAGAGCACCACGGCCTGCGCTGGGAACCATCAGCGGACGCAGCGTGTCCACCCAACCGCGTTGGGCTCCGGCGGGCGTGATGCCCGTGTCTTTGCCCATGGTAACGGTGCCTTTGGCGGTGATGTGCAGCTTGTCGCCGGCGGTGACGTCCATACCGGTATCAACCCATTTAGGATTGCCGTTGATGGTGACGCTCTTGCTTGTGCCGGCTGCCGGACAAGTGGGGGTGATGATGAACAGGCTGCTGACGAGCGCGGTGATCAGAATCCAGCGTTGGCGTTTCATTGGACCTGAGCTCCTCAGAGAAGTATGACCAGCGAGCAGCCGCAAGGTTGCTTGACTATCAATTATAAGCCGCGATTCCACACAACCGAACCCTGCTATTCCACCAGGGCCGCCGCCTTTTCTTCGGCCTCGGCGACGGCACGTATGGAGAGGTGCTCGCGGCGCGCCAGCGCAAGACCAGTGGGTATCACCGCCATGAAGGTAATGGCCCAGATCAGCATGCCGCAGCTCACGGCGAGTTCCTGCTCGATGCCGAAGCCGGAATGGAGCATGCTGATGGCTGCCAGTTGGGAGCCTCCGCCCACAGCCGGCAATTGCAGCATGGAACCCACCATGCTGGAGCCCATGAGAACTACCTGTTGCGGCATGGTCAGAGTACTGAGCTGGCCTCCATAGGCATGGGTGATGGCATAGTAGGCAAACGCCACCAGCACCCACATGAAGATGGAAACCGCAATCAACTGCAGCGCTGAGCTGAGATCGTGGATCGTCTTCAATCCTTCGCGGAACGAACGCACCTTCTCCCGCAGGTGGTGAGCGAGATTGGGAGCGAAGTTGGCGAAGAAGTCATACAGGAACTGTGCCACGCGCTCGCCGGAACGGCGCACCACCACTGCCCCTACAATCAACGCCGCCACCAGAGCCATCAGCGCGAAGGCCGCCTCGCGCAATCCGTGGTAGAAGGGCAGTGTGCGGAGATCGGGTGAGAGAAAACTCACTGCCAGCAGCACGGCGAAGGAGCCCATGTCGAAGATGCGTTCCACCCCCCACACCGCGATCTGCGAGGTGAAGGTCAGGCGCTCCTTCTTGGCGATGATATAGGGTCTGATCATCTCACCAGCGCGCCCCAGGAGGGCCAGAGCCGCAAACCCGATGAACTGAGGCCCCAGCAGGCGTGCCGTGGTGGTCTTGCACACCGGCTTCAGAAATATGCGCCAGCGCACCGCCCTGAGGGCATAGGCAAGGTAGGTGAGGGCTACCCCGGCAAGCAGGCCGCCCGGATTGACATGGTCGGTACGGCTCCAGAAAACGCCCCAGTCAAAGTTCTTCCACGTGCGGACCTGCAGGTAGATAAGCAGGCAGAGCAGGACTAAGACGACGGCAAAGACTAGAACGCGTTTTCTGTTCATTAGGAAAGTCCGCGGCCCGTGCCCAACGCCCCGCCCGCAGCCCGAAGCCTACAAGTCAAAGTAAATTGAGAGACGGAGCAGGGTCAACGTGCTGATCATAACCACAGGCCGTCGATCCCTAGCCCAGGGATGGGCCAAATCAATTCGTTTTCGCTATTGGTCGTTGGTTGGAATACCGGCCGCAGTGCGGGCGAGCACAGCCTTGTTGGCCGACGCGCGCACCGGCAGCTTCCGCTTGGCCAGCTTCTTGCGGTTGTAGTCCCGGATGACACGTGCCACGTAGGCGTGCGTCTCGCGGTAGGGGGGCAATCCCTTATATTGCTGCACGCGCTGCGGCCCGGCGTTATAGGCGGCCAGGGCCTTGATCATGTCGTTGTCGTAGAGCAGCAGCAGGTCGCGCAGATAGCGCACGCCTCCATCGACGTTTTCCGCCGCGTCGAAGGTGTTCTTTATACCCAGCATGCTGGCCGTCTGCGGCATGAGCTGCATCAGGCCCTGCGCTCCCTTGGGCGACACAGCTCGCGGATTGTTGGCGCTTTCAGCTCGGATCACGCTGGCAATGAGATCGGCGTCCACCTGATTACGTGCGCTGGCACCCTTCACGATCGCGCTCAAGCCTTGCGGATTCCGGATCTGAGCTGCCTCCTCCTGCGGATCGGGCGGAGCCGCTTCGAAACCCACAATCTCCGCCGTAGGGACATCGATATATCCACTGTCCGGCGCTGCGTTCATGTAGAGACGGGTCGTCTCGCCCGCGGTTTCATGCCGCTGATGACGGATGCTGAATCCGTTCCGCAGGTTCGCCAACTCCGCGGCCTGCACCGGTAACGCGATCGCCGCCAGGATGAGACCAGACTGTAGGAATTTACGCATTCACGCTCGCTGAGCTGGTGTCGAGGACCTGCTCGATGGCCGCGGCCACGCCACTCTCATCGTTATGCAGAGTGACCGTCCAGCCGTTCTGCTTGAGGTCGTCGGAGGCATTGCCCATGATCACTGGATGTCCGGCAAAGGTTAACATCTCGATGTCGTTGTAATTGTCGCCGATGGCCATCACCTCGGAACGGTCGATGTCGCGATACCTGGCCCAGCGCTCCAGCGCGTGTCCCTTCGAACAACCGGCGTTCAGGATATCAAGGATACACAAGTTGCGGGCGTCATATTGCGTGCGCAGCAAGGTGAACTCCGAGGCGAATTCGCAAGCCAGCAGGCGCTCCTGGGCCTGCCGCATGAGTTCAATCGGCCCGCAAAACATGGCCTGAATGGGATCTTCGGTCAATGCCTTCTCGACGGGACTGACGTACTCGATATAGGGAGCGTTCTTCTCCATCCAGCGCTGGATAACGCCGTAGAGGTGTTCGTGGCTCTCGCACACGATGCCCCCCATGCCTTCGCGGTCAAAGGTCAGGACAGTGTGATTACGGAAGTCCCGCATGTGCTGGCAGAGCTTGATAGCGGTGCCCTTTGGTAACAGGTCCCGGTGAAACAACTTGCCCTGGGTGGAGCGAGTAACCGCACCGTTAGAGCTGATGAGCCAAAGGTCGAAGCCCACCGATTCGGCAATAGGAAGGGCGAACTTATGCCGGCGTCCCGTTCCCAGCACAATCTCGATGCCAGCTTCATGTGCCCGGCGTAAGGCGGCCAGATTCGCAGGAGAAATCTCGACCTTGGAGTCCAGCAGCGTGCCATCCAGATCGATGGCGATGAGGCGGATGGGGCGCTTCACGAGCCAATTCTAACAGCCTGGCGTCATCGGCTTGTGAACCAGTGGCTTCACCTGAAGGTGTATGGAGGCGGCAAGATTTTACAAAATTCGTGTGCCGAAGCGTGCCGACGGGTGTAGAATCGCGCACGCTAGACGGATGGCCGGAATCCATAACGGCCTGCTCCAGGTTGCGATCCACTGCTCGTTCCTGGATCCGTTCCTCACACCCGCGGCAGGCCCGATGCTCACAGATCGCCATGCTCCATGGCCGTCACCGGGAGGCTGCATGCAGTGCGCACGCTGGCTAGCTCTGGTTCTTCTCTCTGGTCTTCTCCTACCGCCGGCGCAGGCGCAACTGAGAGGTGGTGGCAGCACAGGCCTGTCCGCCGGCAGTGTACACATTCACGTGGTTTTTGCCGACGATCGAAAAGCGGGAGCGAACCTCCAGGTTCGTTTGATGCAGGGCTCCAGTGATACCCCCATAGCTATGACGTACACGAATGATACGGGCAAGGCCGACTTCCGGAACGTTGCCGTGGGCGAATATCACGTTGAGATCAGCGGGGATGGAATTGAAACTACTCGAAGCGAGCTCTTTGAGGTCGATTCCCGCCAAGTTACGCAGTCTCAGTACGTAACGGTGCGCCCGGCTGGCGCGGCTGATGCCAAACCAGCGGTTCCAAAGTCCGCGACTGTGTCCGCTTCCGGCCTCGGGGTTCCCGACAAAGCGCGCACGCAGCTTGACAAAGCCAATGAGGCAATCGCCAAGCGGGAATGGAAACAGGCCGCTGAGATGCTCAACAAGGCCATCTCCATCTATCCCCAATTTGCCGTCGCCTACAACAACCTTGCAGTGGTTTACGCCAACCTGAACGATGTTGTCCACGAACGACAGGCCCTGGAAAAGGCCGTCGCCTTGGACGAACATTTCGTTCCGGCGTGCCAGAACCTGGCCAAGCTGTACCTGCGCCTGAAGGAGTTCTCGCAGGCAGAGACTCTACTGGGGAAAGCTCTCAGCTCAGATCCGAACAACGGCCAGTATCTGACCCTGATGGCTGACGCGCAATATATGCTTCGCAATTACGACGCGGCCATCGCTACCGCGCGGAAGGTTCATGCCCTGCCCGATGAAAATGCGCCTACCGCCCATTACATCGCCGCCATGGCTTACCAGCAGCAAAGACGGCTATCGGAAGCAGTGGCAGAACTTCAGATGTTTTTGAAGGAAGAACCAACCGGGCCTCGGGCGGACCATGTTCGCAACGATATTACAAAGCTGCAGGGAGCGGAGCCGCTTGTCCCATCGAACTCCAGGTAAGGCATCAGCCAGTTGCGTTGCCGGGGCAGCAAACAGGGTACGAGTATGGACTACGCTTCGGGATGCTTCAGCTTCATCGCGCCCTTGTTGGCTTCTAGAAATTCCCGCAACTGGTCAGCCTGTTCAAGCAACCTCATCCATTGTTCGTAGTAAAGCGTGACCGGAAAGCGGCCCAGGCCGTAGACGCTTGCGCCACCCTTTTCACTCACCCGGAATTCTAAGGCGCCTCTCTTTTTTCCCTGGACCTGCTTTTCCAATTCCGCAAGCTTGGCTTTTAACTCTTCGTAGGTAGGTTCGGCCATGGTTGTCTTCCCTTCTTAAATTCCCTCGAAATGCCAAGAATCGCCGCTACTCCTTGCCCGTTTCTGCTGTCCCGGCGCATGATCCTGGGACCATGTTACCTGCTTTTTCGGAAAGGCTGGTGTGAGGTGCGGCACAGGCTGGTGTTCACCGCACCTGGAGCCTGGCTGCCGCCCCTGACGTCCAATGTAGTGACAGTTTCCGGAAGCTGGCTGCCGCGACAACAATTCCACACCATCCGCGATGACAGGCTGCTATGCTTCCGTAGCCAAGTGGGTGAGGCCATGCCGTTTCCTGATACGCTGCGCCGGACGCTATGGGGATGCCGGGCAATCCTGTGGCTGTCGAGTTGGCTGGCGCCCGGCGAATTGCGCGATGAGTGGCGCAGCCAACGGGGGCGCCAAGTCTGGCACTGGGTGAATTTTCTGGCTGAGCACGGTCAACTCAATCGGGAAAATCGTCTGGCCCTCGCCCGGCACTGTTGGGGAGCATTCGCTGATGCATTCTGGCTTCGCTATGACCGGGAGCAATTCATTCGCAAGATCCGGCGGCTGCGACGGTCGCCTTCAACCTGTCTGGCTGGGGCCGGCTTCCTCGTCCTCATCGTGGTGCTTGCAGGCGGGTTCATCCCTGCTGCACGTTCGCGCCTTTCATCCGCCACCTCTCAGCCGGAGCGAGTTTGCGTTGTCAGCTTGAACGGCAAATTCCGGCGCTTTCGGTCCGAGACGCTGCTCGACCTCGCAGCGGCCTGGAAAGGCAGCAAGCTGCTGGACGCGATCGCCGCCTACTCGTGGGGTCCGCAACGCATGACCACTCCGCAACGCACAATTCCGGTCCTGACAGCACGTGTTTCACCCAATTTCTTTGAGCTCCTGGGCGTTAAGGCGACTGCAGGGCGCACGCTCCGTAGCAGTGATGCTCAAGACTGCAAAACCTGCATCGTGCTGAGCGACGAGATTTGGAAGCTCCAGTTCAAGAGCGATGCCCGCGTGATCGGCCAGCGAATCATGATCGATGGCATGGAGAGGACTGTCGTCGGAGTCTTACCGCGCAATTTTCATCTGGTGTCTTCAGCCATCTCCGCCTGGATGCCTTTGAATCCCTACATTCCGCCTTATAGCAACTTTGTGGAGCGGATTGGCGCGGTCGGCCGAATGAAGAGCGGCGCAACCGAAGCACAGGTCGAAGCTGAACTTACCGACCTCAGCGAAAACGCGGGTTACGTTTTGCCTGCATCTCTCCTCTCGGTAACGTCGGCGCGGGATGACATGCTCCGTTCGATCGAAACCTATCTGTTGTTCCTGTTGCTGGCCGTGACCTGTGCAGTGTGGATTGTGTACGCACGCAATTCGAACCGCGGGCCCGGTCAACCGCCCGCAAGCCTGGCGGCGCGTTGCCGCTGGTGGGCGTTCTTTCTCGCCAAGTCGGTTTTGCTGCTGATTGCGACCTGCCTGCTGGCATCGGCCAGTGTGCGCTGGCTATCGGTGCACCTG
>Ga0335082_10004713_pt1 | contig 14894 bp, 5 predicted proteins | sample Lox_Sample_41_FD_206718 | JGI IMG/M metagenome (GOLD analysis project Ga0335082, IMG submission 206718) | Soil microbial communities from Loxahatchee National Wildlife Refuge, Florida, United States - Lox_Sample_4.1 | ecosystem: Environmental > Terrestrial > Soil > Wetlands | place: USA: Florida...
CGGAGACACGTGGTCGTCCATCTCGGTCCCGGAGAACCCGTGGGCGTGGGAGGTCCTGTTCCACGGCGGCCCGCTCGACGCAGAGGGCAAGGACTCGAACCGCTTTGTTCGGGCCGTCCGCGGCGCTCCATCCCCGGCGACAACCGCTACGCCGATTCCGACGCCGATACCCGGCAACTTCGTGGACAACGGAGACGGCACGATCACGGACACGCAGCGGGGTCTGACCTGGGAGAAGAAGGGTGTCAGTTACAACGACTGGGGCTCGACTGGCGGCGGCCCGGGGTCGCACGATGCGAGGGCCCGGTATGTGTGGGCAGGTTGGTGCAACGACAACAGTGGGTACTGTCAGCCAGACGCCGCCGCAGCGAGCACGTGTGCCGCGGCGACCGGCGGCGCCGTCGGGTGCGCACTGTGCGGCGGCGTGGCCACTTGCAATACGCATAACGGGGCCACCCTAACCCTGTGGCAGTGGCTCAATCAGCTCAATGCAGCGAGCTTCGCCGGCCACAGCGATTGGCGGCTGCCGACCGTCTCTGAGTTGGAAACGATCGTTGACGCGACTGGCCCGGCGTGTGGAAGTGGTACGGCATGTGTACCCCTAGAATTTGGGGGCGGTGGCGTCTGCGAGGGGGAGTGTTCGGTAACCAATACTGCTGGCTGTAGCTGCACGCAGGCCGGTCTCTCCTGGTCGGCTACCTCCTTCGCGAGCCAATCGACTAGCGCCTGGCTCGTGAATTTCGGCACCGGCGGCGCGGACTTCCTGGACAAGACCCTCAATTATTACGTGCGCGCCGTGCGCGGCGACTGAGTCGTCCATGCAGCAGCGCACCGGAACCATGCTCGACCCGGCGCATCAGGTACGGCGACCAAGACAATTGACACCGATACGACCATTGACGGCGGTGGCTTGCCAAAGGGAGACGCAAACATGAGACGATCCGCGGGGGAGCTATGTCGTCGTGCGTTGGGAATCGGAAGTGCGGTGGCGCTGATGTGCGCAGTAGTAATTGGCGGCGCGCAGATGGCGCGTGCCGCCGATCCGCTCCATAGGCTTGGGGTCGGCGCCGTCGGGTCGCTAGCGGTCGACCCAGTCACACCGTCCACGCTGTACGCGGTCGGCACCTGTACCGGTGTGGTGAAGAGTACCGATGGTGGCGATACGTGGAGGGTTACCAACACCGGGTTGCCGAGCGTCAACACCACCAGCATCGTCGTCGCTCCCAAGACGCCGAATACACTTTATGCCGTCGTGGTTCCAACGAATGATGCCCTCGGTGGTGTCTTCAAGAGCACCAATGGCGGGGAGAGCTGGGAGGCGGCCGGCAACGGTCTTCCCTATGACAGCAACATTCTCGCCATCGCGCTCGATCCGAAAACACCCGACACGCTCTATGTGGGCCGCCTGACAGGAAATGTCTTCTACAACGATGGCGTCCTCAAAAGCACCGACGGCGCCGAGAGCTGGGAACCTGCGGGCAGTGGTCTTCCAGCCGACGTTGGCTCTTTCAACGCCATCGTCATCGACCCCAAGACGCCCAGCACACTGTACGTAGGATCACGAACCGATCCCGGCCGCGGGGTGTTCAAGAGCAGCGACGCCGGCGGCACCTGGAGCGCAGCGAACACCGGCCTGCCCAGCGTCGGCGTCGGTCCACTCGCCATCGACCCGGTCACACCGACCACCCTCTATGCAGGAGTGGGTACGGGTGTCGGTCAGCAAAAGATTGTGACTGGCCTATTCAAGAGTACCAACGGCGGCAGCAGTTGGAGCGTGGCTGACGAGGGCCTGCCTCCCTTGCTCGATTCGTTCGTTCTCGTCGCTGCGCTCGTCGTCGATCCCATCACTCCCAGCACACTCTACGCGGGCATGCAAACCGGCGACGTCTTCAAGAGCACGAATGGCGGCCAGGGCTGGCAACCCGCCGATGCCGGCCTACCCGGATACCCGGGAAACCCGCTCGGGCTCGTCATCGACCCGAAGACGCCCAGCACACTGTACGCGGCAGCCGGAGGTCCGCTCGCTCACCTGTTCAAGAGCACCAACGGCGGCGACGCGTGGGCCGCCACCGGCTTGGGCGGTGTGGCATGCGGTGATGGCGTGGTGTGCGGCGGGGAGGAGGGGTGCGACGATGGCAACACGGCGAGCGGTGACGGGTGCGACTCGAACTGCACAGCGACTGGATGTGGGAACGGCATCGTCACCGCCGGCGAGGAATGCGACGACGGCAACGCGATCAGCAGCGACGGCTGCACCAACCACTGCACCATCTGCGGAAATGGCATCGTGACGCCCCCGGAGCAGTGTGACGACGGCAACACTATCGATGGCGACGGCTGCGAGGCCAACTGCACCCGGCCACGCTGCGGCAATGGCATCGTCGACGCGGGCGAACAGTGCGATGACGGCAACCTGATCAATGGCGACGGCTGCGAGCCCAATTGCACCCTGCCACGTTGTGGCAATCGCATCGTCGACAGGCGCGAACAGTGCGACGACGGCAACACCATCGATGGCGACGGCTGCGAGAGCAACTGCACTCTGCCTGGTTGCGGTAATGGTATCGTCGATTCCGGCGAACAGTGTGACGACGGCAACAACCGCTCGTGTGACGGGTGCTCGCCGGCGTGCCAAACCGAGTCGGGGGTGCGCTGCGGGGACGGTATTGTCAACACAGCGTGCGGCGAGGAATGCGATGACGGCAATACGGTCAATGGCGATGCCTGCGAGGCCAACTGTACCCTGGCGCGGTGTGGCAACGGCATCCTCGACGCCGGGGAGGAATGCGACGACGGCAATCTCAACCCCTTCGACGGCTGCACGAGCAACTGTACCGTCTGTGGCAACGGTATCGTCACCCCACCCGAAGAGTGCGACGATGGCAATACCAATCCGTCCGACGGGTGTACCAACGCGTGCACCTTCTGCGGAAACGGGATCGTGACGCCGCCGGAGGGTTGTGACGACGGCAACCTGGTGAATGGCGACAGCTGTGACGCCGACTGCATTGCGCCCAATGTGTGCGGCAACGGCGTCGTCGACGCCGGCGAGGAATGCGACAATGCCGGCGTCTGTATCGGCAGCGCCAACGCCGGCACCTTCTGTACCGCTGACACGCAATGCCCCGGCGGGGCGTGCAAGACGTTCGGTGGCGACGGCTGCGCCGCCAACTGCACGCTCGAGTCGGAGGTGCCTTTCAACTTCGTCCCCGGCGTTGTCGGGGGGACCGTGATCGCACCTGGCGCGAGCGGTGTCGTCATGCAGCCCGGTGTGACCATCACCCGACCGCTCACCGGTGGCGAGACGCTGACGATAGGCAAGGAGAGAAACGGCGAAATTCCAGTGGTGATCAAAGCCGCGACCGTGCAGTTCGCTGGGCCGCAGATGCGACTCCACGGCTGTTGTGGCTCGCCTCCTCCTGGTGCTTTCATGTTCATGTGCCCGCGGGCGGTGGCGGCCAAGACGTGCGGCGGGACGATCGTCGAACCCGATGGAGTAACCGGGTCGACCGATTGCACACCGGGTTTCACGGCCGGCGACAGCGTGTGCAAGGGCAAGAACGCATGCGCCTTCGTGCATGGGCCCGGCAACTCGGCATCGGGCGTGATCGGCTGCGACGGCCTCGACGGGGTGAATGTCGACCTCACACAGGACTACGGTGGTTCCAGCGGCATCTCGGAACCGCCGGTGCTGAGCTTCAGCGGCACGGGCGGTCCAGGGTCCGCAGTGCTGTTCGGGACGACCGCCATCGGCATTGGACCTCTGCGAGGTCCCGATGGCGTCTGCACTGACGACGACCCGCAAGACGAACGCGGGACGCCAATCATTGCCGCGGTGACGACTGGAGCCGCAATTGGCCGCGTGCTCAACGTCGGCTCCGCGGGAAACACCGTCGGGCCGTTCAGTGCCACGGGCGCGCCGTTCCGTTGCGACGCCTTGCGGCGTGGCGACGCGTCCGGTGCCGCGCTGGTGAGTACCTTCACACGCGCTGAGTCCAACGTGGTGTTTACGAGTGTCTTGGCTGCTGCCGCCAGCCCCGCGCCGTGCGTCGGGGACTGCGACGGCAGCGGAGATGTCAGCGTGAACGAACTTGTGAATCTGGTGAACATCGCTCTAGGCGATGCACAACTCTCGGCGTGCCCACATGGCGTCTCGGGCGGAGCCGCCGTGGACGTCGCGCTCCTCGTTCAGGCGGTCAACGATGCCTTGAGGGGGTGCGGTGGCGGATGATCCGTCAGGCCAAAGGACAGCCATGGACCGTCAGTGGTATGGAGGTGCGACAATAAACCGATCTGCAGCAGGAAACCGACCTGCAGGAGGGCGATTTCCCCGAGTCCTGTGGGTGTGGACATCAAACGCAATTGCGTGTGCCGTCCTGGTCCTTGCCAGCGCGCAGACGGCGCGTGCCGCCGGGGTCGTCGGTGCGGGCACGGCCGACAGTTGTACCGAGGCCGCGCTCGATGCAGCGCTGACCGGGGGAGGAATGGTGACGTTCGACTGCGGGACAGAGCCGGTTACCATCATTCTCACGCAGCAGACAACCATCTCGTCTGACACGACCGTTAATGGCGGCGGGCTGGTGACGCTCGACGGCAACGATGCCGTCCGGGCATTCTGGGTTGCGCAGGGGCAAGCGCTCACCGTTGAGAACCTGGCGATTGTCAACGGTTACGCAACTGATGCCGGCGGCGGCGCCATCTTCAACGACGGCGGCACCCTCACCGTCACCAACAGCACCCTCGCCGGCAATAGCGCCACCTTGGCTCTCCTGGGGTTCGCTACGGGCGGTGCCATTTATACCAACGGTGGCACCCTCACCGTGAACACCAGCACCTTCTCCGGCAATGGCGCGGCAATCTCAAACGGCGGCGGCACCGTCAACGTGTTCAACTGCACCTTTGCCGGGAGCGGAATCTTGAACGGCGGCGGCACCGTCATCGTGAACAGCAGCACCTTCGTCGGGAGTCCCATCTACAACAGCAGGGCAACCACTTGCGGTGAGGCCGGCAACAGCCCATGCGTCGTCGTGCTCCGGAACACGATCGTCACCAACAGCTCCTCCAACGTCAATTGCGTCGGCCCGATCAAGGACGGTGGCTATAACATTGATGACGGCACAACCTGCGGCTTCTGGGGCGCCGGCTGCACCCTCCGCGGCGGCACGTCGTTCTGCAATACAAACCCGCAGCTCGAGCCTGCGGGGCTCAACAGCAACGGGGGACCGACGCAAACCATTGCGCTCGAACCGGGCAGCCCGGCCATCGATGCGGGCAGTGCGACCTTCGGCAACAGCGTCGACCAGCGCGGCTTCGTGCGCCCGGGCGCCGGCGCCGTCACCCGCTCGATCGGGGCGTATGAATTCAACAGCGGACCTGCATGTGGTGCGGGGCTGTGCGTGTTCCCGGAAATTTGTACCGACGGCCGGTGTGTATTCTCGACGCCGACCGCGACTGTCACCCAAGGCGGCCCTACGCTAACGTCCACGCCGACGCCGACGCCGACTGCGACAGCTGCCAATACGGCGACTGAGACGCCGACCCGGAACTACACCGCCACGTCGACGCCACCTTCCACCCCGCCCAATGCGCCGACGGCCGCACGCACCCCCGGCGTGGTGGGCACGGGCAGCGCCGACAGTTGCACCGAGGCAGCGCTGGATGCGGCCCTCGCCGAGGGCGGCTTGGTGACGTTCGACTGCGGTGGCCCCGCGATCATCAAGAGCGCCGCCATCAAAACGATCGCCGCCGACACGATCATTGACGGCGGCAATCTGATCACCCTCGGCGTAGGGTTCGTCGTCAACGTAGGGGTCGAATTCACCGTGCAGCACCTGACGATCGGCAACGGCTCAGCTCGTCGCTTGGGAGGAGGGCCGCCCGGGCCCCCCTTCAAACCCGCTATCGCCAACAATGGCGGAAAGCTCACCGTGGCCAACAGCACGCTCTCCGCCAACATTGGCGGCGCTATCGTCAGCGGGGCCGGCTCGGCGACCACCATCACCGGCAGCACCTTCACGGGCAATGCTGTAACCAACACGGGTGCTGTAACTAACAACGGCGGCACGCTCACCGTCACCGACAGCACGTTCACGGGCCCCAGCGGCGGCGCGATTGTCAGCGGGGCCGGCTCGGCGACCACTGTCGCCCGCAGCACCTTCATGGGCACCAGTGGCAGCGCCATCGTCATCCAGGTCGGCTCGCTGACCACCGTCACCAACAGCACCTTCACCGACAATCACTCGAACGCCTTGGGCGGCGCCATTGCCAACCGCGGCACGCTCACCGTCGCCAACAGCACCTTCACCGGCAACGGCGTCGGCGCCATCTACAACGGCGGCACGCTCACCGTGGCCAACAGCACCCTCTCCGCCAACATCGGCAGCACAACCGGCTACGGCGGCGCCATTGACAACGCAAGGACGTGCGGTGATGCCGGCACGGCTCCATGCTCGGCCACGCTCCAGAACACGATAGTCGCCGGTAGCGTCTCCGGCCACAATTGTGCCGGCCCGATCACCGACGGCGGCCACAACCTCGACGACGGCGCGAGCTGCGACTTCAGCACGGCCAACGGGTCGCTGAGCAACACCGACCCGCAACTCGATCCGGCGGGATTGCAGAACAACGGCGGATCGACAGAGACGGTGGCCCTCTGTACGGCGGTGGACATGCCCGCCGGCTGCACGGCCGCGAGCCCCGCGATTGATGCGGGCGACGATAGCATCTGTGCGGCGGCACCAGCGAACGACAGCGACCAACGTGGTTTCGTCCGTCCCGGCACCAGCCACACGCATTGCTCGACCGGAGCCTACGAAACGGACGCTGTAGCTCCCGTTGCCTGCATCGGCGATTGCGACGGCAACGGCAGCGTCACGATTGATGAGGTGTTCACGCTTGTCACCGTCACCCTCGGCGAGCCCGCATCATGCCTCAGGGGCGTACCCGCCGCGGCAACGGTCGACGTATCGCTGTGCCTTCAGGCGGTGCGCAACGCGCTCCATGGGTGCCAGTGAGTGGGAACGATCAGGTATGCGTCGCAGCACCGACTTGACCGAGAAGCATCCGGCCGCCTCCACGAATCGGCTTCGGCGATTTCCGCGCGCTCGCGGCGCCCCGATTGGTTGTATCCGAAATCCCTGCGCTCACGGGAGCCTCGGAGTCATCTGAGAGGTGTGCGCCCGGCGTGGTAGTCACCGGGCGCGACACACGCCGCGATGCGCTGCCCGTCTTGCAACCACGACAACCGCGCCGACCGCCGCTTCTGCACGGAATGCGGCGCGACGCTCTCCATGGCTTGTCCCTCATGCGGTGCCCCAGCCGAGGTCGGCGAGAAGTTTTGCGGCAGTTGTGGTGCCCGGCTCCCGACTGTGGCGCCAGCGCCCGGCACTACCACGTCGCCTCCCGAGCGCGAAGCCGCGACGCCGCCGGGCGAGCGCCGCCAGGTCACCATCCTGTTCTGCGACCTGGTCGGCTCGACGGCGCTGTCGCAACAGCTCGACGCCGAGGAGTGGCGCGACGTCGTCGGGCAGTACCAGAATGCCGCACGCGTCGCGGCGGAGCGCTGGGGCGGTCACGTCGCCAAGGAGCTGGGCGACGGCCTGCTTGTCTACTTCGGTTGGCCCGATGCGCGTGAGGACGATCCTGAGCGCGCGATTCGCGCGGGGCTCGCGATCCTCGACGCGATGGAGCCGGTGAATGCGAAGCAGAGCGCCGGCGACGGCACGCGGCTCGCGGTGCGGGTGGGGATGCACACGGGCCCCGTCGTCATCGCCGACGGCGGGGAAGTGTTCGGCGAGACGGCGAACGTCGCGGCGCGCGTGCAGGGTGCGGCCGAGCCCGACACGGTGGTCGTCACGGCCGCGACCCAGCGCCTGGTGGCGGGCATCTTCGTCCTGGAGGACCGCGGCCCGCAGGTGTTGAAGGGCGTGCGCGAGCCGATGCCGCTCTATCGCGTCGTGCAGCCGAGCGGGGTGCGCAGCCGCCTCGCCGTCGCTGCGGGGCGGCTGACCCCGTTCGTCGGGCGCGAGGTGGAGCTGGCGACGCTGGTCGACCGCTGGGAGCGGGCGGCCGACGGCGACGGGCAGAACGTGCTCCTCGTCGGCGAGGCCGGGGTGGGGAAGTCGCGGCTCGCCTATCAGCTGCGCTCGCGGCTCGCGGCGGTGCCGCACACGTGGCTCGAGTGCGGCGCCAGCCCCTACACCGAGGGCACGCCGTTCCATCCGGTGATCGCGCTTGTGGCGCAGGGACTGGCCTTCACGCCCACCGACACGACGGCGGAGAAGGTGGAGAAGATCGCCCGCGGGCTGCGTGAGCTGGCGGCAGGGGAGTCCGTGGGGCTGCTCGCGGACTTCCTCGGGCTGCCACCGCCGACGCCGCTGGCGCTCAATCCGGACGTGCAGCGGCGCAAGACCATGGAGCTGCTGGCGCAGTGGAATCTCGCGCTCGCCGCCATCCAGCCGCTCGTCCTGCTGGTCGAGGACCTGCACTGGTGCGACGCCTCGTCGCTGGAGCTGCTCGGGCGCATCATTGCGCAGGGCGCCACGGCGCGCGTGCTCTTCGTCGCGACGGCGCGCCCGGAGTTCACGGCGCCCTGGCCGGCGCGGTCGAACCTGACCACCCTGCAGCTCGCGCGGCTCACCAAGCGCCAGGCCAGAGAAATGGTGGAGCGGTTGCTGTCCGATTTCGCGGCGCATTCCGAGGCTCACGCTTCGAGACGGCCGCGAGAAGATGCCACCTCCTCAGCGCGAACGGATAGTTCCTCTGGTCTCAATGGATCATTAACCGTTCGCACTGAGGAGCCGCCCTCTGTCGGGCGGCGTCTCGAAGGGCGCTTGCCCGATGCCGTCATCGACGCGCTGGTGGCGCGCGCCGACGGCGTGCCGCTCTACGTGGAGGAGCTGACGAAGGCGGTGGCGGCGCCCGGGGCCGCTCGGGGGGCGGACGCCATCCCCACGACGCTGGCGGGGTCGCTCATGGCGCGGCTCGACCGGCTGTCGACAGCGAAGGAGGTGGCGCAGCGGGCGGCGTTGCTTGGGCGGGAGTTCGGCTACCCGCTGCTGGCCGCCGTCGCCGGGATGGAAGACGCGGGCCTGCGCCAGGGGCTCGCGCGGCTGGTGGATGCGGAGATCGTCTTCCAGCGCGGCGAGCCGCCGGAGGCGACGTACACGTTCAAGCACGCGCTCGTGCAGGAGGCCGCGTACGAGTCGCTGCTCAAGCGCACGCGCCAGCAGCTCCACGGGCGGGTGGTGGACGTGCTCGTCGAGCGCTTCCCCGAGCGGGTCGCAGCCGAGCCCGAGGTGGTGGCGCGGCACGCCGAGGCGGCGGGACGCAGCCACGACGCGATCGCGTACTACACACGCGCGGGCGAGCAGGCGCAGGCGCGCCCGGCGCACGAGGAGGCGATCGGGCACTTCCGCAAAGCGATCGCGTTGGTCGAGACGCAGCCTTCGGACGCGGAGCGGGACGCCCGCGAGCTAAGCCTTCAGCTCGCGCTCGGTGCCTCGCTGCAGGCGACCCGCGGCTACTCGCATCAGGAGACCGAGGCGGCCTACGAGCGGGCGGCGGCGTTGGCCGACGCGACCGGCAACGCGCCGCGGCTCGGTAAGGCGCGAGCGGCACTCGCAACCGTTTACTACACTCGCGGCGAGGTCGAGCGCGGGCGGGCGCTCGCAGCCGACGTGCTGGCGGCGGCCCAGGCACGTGGTGACCGGGAGCAAGCGCTCCTCGGGCGCGTCGACGTCGGAGTTCCCGAACATTACCAAGGGAAATTCGCATCCTCGCTCGCGCACTGCGAGCGGGCGATCGCTCTCTACGACCCGGTGCAGCACCACGGGCTCGTTCGCGGAATCGCCGGAGATCAAGGCGTCGCGGCGCTGAGCCATTCCGCGTGTAACCTCTGGTACCTCGGCCACCCCGACGCGGCGCTCGCGCGCGCCCGCGAGGCGGCGGCCCTCGCGCGCCGGCTCGCCCACCCGTTCAGCGTCGCCGCCGCGGTCTTCTGGGAAACCGCTCTCCACTGGGTCCGCCGCGACTCCGCCGCGCAGCGCGAGCGCGCCGCGGAGGTGATCGCGCTGCGCGAGGCGCAGGGCTTTCCCCTGTGGCTCGGCCTGGGGCGCGCGTTCCACGCCGGGGCCCGCGTCACACAGGGCGATCCCCGCGCGCTCAGCGAGATCATGGAGGGCCTCGCGCTCGCCGCCGAGACGGGGAACCAAGCCGGTGCACCCGCGATCTTTGCCGTTCTGGCCGAAGCACAGCGAGCTGCCGGCCACCTTGCCGACGCGCAGGGCACGGTCGCGACCGCCCTGGCTGTCGCCGCACAGACGGGCCAGCCGTTTTTCGACGCCGACCTCCACCGCCTCGACGGCGACCTCCTCCTCGCCACCGGCGGCGCCGCCGACGAGGCGGCCGCCCGCTACCACCGCGCCCTCGCCATCGCCCGCGAGCAGGGCGCCCGCTCCTTCGAGCTGCGCGCCGCGACGGGCCTCGCGCGCCTGTGGCGCGATCAGGGCAAGCCCGCGGAGGCGCTCGATCTCCTCGCGCCGATCTACGGCTGGTTTACCGAGGGCTTCGACACGCGCGACCTGCAGGACGCGAAGGCTCTGCTGGAGGAGTTGCGGTAGAGGAGGGTCGATCGGGCGGGACGTACTGGGCAAAGCGCAAGTCTCGGCGTGCGGCAACGGCGTTCCGAGCGGCGCAACGGTCGATATCGAGCTGATCATTTGCAGCCTTCGGCAGCAAACCCCGTTTGTGCTCTTTCCACATGTCGACGGTGAAGAAGCGGTTGGACCGAGCTGTCCAATCGAGCACGTAGGACTGCCACGCCGGAAACTCTTCCACGGGAATGGCCGGCTCGATGGCGGTGAGGAATCGAGGTGACTGTACCCATTCGAAGTATTGCGCCAGCGACCATCCCGACACGGCAAGGCTGCCTGCAACCAGCAACGCCGCCACCGGCCGATACGAATGCGGCGCGGCCCGCCAGACGGAGTCGAGAGCCAATCCGACGAAGAGATACAGGATCGGTACGAAGATGATGCCGCGGGCGCCGTTGAGGCTCCCGAAGGTTAATGCCTCGGTCATGCCGAACGAGACCAGCAGGAACACCCACCATTGCCAGGTCACGGCTAGGGTCGCCACACGCGAGAGGCTGAGGAGCAATCCAACCAGGAGAATGACGGCGGTCGGCCGCACAAACGCACCGTATTCCATGCGCAAGTAGCGATCGGGTTGTTCGTGAATTGGCGGCACCTGGAGCTCGCTCGCGAACAATTGTGCCGCCTTCCAACCGAAGTTGCCCGCGACGATGGCGACTTTTTCGGGGATGGATCGGTCGCTCTGATCCTTGAGAATGTAGACGTAGTTCGGACGCTCCTGGAGATGGTCCCAGCCCGAGACAATGGCGGGCACCTGAGGCGCGAACAACGTGAGCGCGACGGTTGCGGTGAGCAGAGCGCCCACTGCCAACCGCCGGCGCGGAAGGTGGGGGCGCAACATGGTGCTGAGCATCACAATCAACGTCGCCGGCAAAATCGCCCGGCCGGCGGCATAACCATACAGTCCCAGAGCGGACCACACGCCAGCACCGATGAACGAACGCAGTCGACCATGACGGAGGGCGTCGTCGACGCACAGCGCGGCCCCCGTGATGAACAGGCAGGTGTAGACGTTGTCCCAGCCGCTGCGGGAGAAGTGCAGGTACCACACGTCAGTGGCCAGCAACCACGTCGTCAAGAGCGCCGCGACCGCCCCGACGGCTCGGCGCGCAAGCAGATAGACGGGCAACAAGGCCGCGACACTGAAGAGGGCCGCGGGCAAGCGCAGCGCGAAGACCGACATGTCGGCGCGCATGAACACGCTCAGCAGGTAAATGCTCAACGCCGGCTGCGGCTTCCAATCGAGGCCGAAGACGCCGGGGCCGTTGCCGTTGAGGATCTGATAGACGTTGACGAGATTATCGCACTCGTCGTGAAAGAAAACCGCGGGAAGTCGGCCGAGCGCGAAGAGGCGTGGAACAAGGGCGGCCAGCATCAGCGCGGCCAGTGCGCCCCATTCCCACCGAGCGATCGGCGACGCGGCGTTAGGGCGGTTCAGAACCTTCATCTTCTACGGCTTGGCGCTCGGTTCGGGTTGATCGAGGTCGCGGTCGAAGTTTTCCCAGCGGCGGTCACCGCTTGATGCGATCCCGCGGACCTTCAACGCGAAGTCGGCCGGGGTGCTGCGTTCTGGAGCGCCTCGTCGTACTGGATCATGCTGACCCTCCAGCCATGCTGGGTCCACGTTTCAGGGATTGAATCTCCTTTCGACCGCCCTGCCCTGGCGTCTACTGTCGCACTGGGCGTGATGTCAAATGAATGAGGTAGGACGTCTGAACGCCACCACGCCTTGCGGCTCCAGGGGGCCGATTATATAGTCTCGCCGCGACAACGAGGTCGACGATCGATGGCTGACATCCACGGCGGGCGAGTGGTGGCGAAGGCGCTCAAGGCGGAAGACGTCTCGTACGTCTTCACCTTGTGCGGCGGGCACGTGATGCCCATCTACGACGGCTGTGTCGACGAAGGCATTCGCGTCATCGACGTCCGCCACGAGCAGACGGCGGCGCACGCGGCCGACGGCTGGGCGCGCGTCACCGGCCGGCCCGGCGTAGCGGTGGTCACCGCCGGCCCGGGACTGACCGACGCCGTCACCGGCGTAGCCAGCGCGCATCGCGCCAACATCCCCATGCTCATCTTCGGCGGCCAGGGGCCGCGGCCGTTCGCCGACATGGGCTCGCTGCAGGACATGAACCACGTCGAGTTGATGCGGCCGATCACCAAGTGGGCGGTATCGGTGCCCGAAGGACAGCGGCTGGCCGAGTACGTCAGCATGGCCTTCCGCATCGCGACCACCGGCCTGCCAGGTCCGGTGTATCTCGAGATGCCGATCGACCAGCTCTTCAACACCTACGACGAGACGCGCCTGACGTTCCCGACGCAGTATCGCACCGACGCCGGCATCGCCGGCGACCCGCAGTACATCGAGCGTGCCTTCGAGTTGTTGCGCAAGGCACAGCGGCCGGTGGCGCTGGTCGGCACACAGCTGCGCTGGTCGCGACGCCGCGAAGCGTATCCGGTTTTCGCGCAAACCTTCGGGATGCCGATCTACGTCAACGGCCTCGGACGCGGCTCATTGCCGCCCGACAATCCGTATTTCTTTTCGCAGACGCGCAAGGACGCGCTCAAGCAAGCCGACGTCGTCATCATCTTCGGCACGCCGCTCGACTTCCGTCTCGGCTACGGGCGCGACTCGCACTTCAACCCGTCGGCGGCGATCATCCAGGTGGACCTCGACGGCGGCGAGATCGGCCGCAATCGCCCGATCGAGGTCGGCATCATCGGTGACACCGGCATCGTCATGGAGCAACTGACCGGCTTGGCGAAGTCGGAAGGCTACAGCATCGCGCTGACCAAGCCCTGGCTCGATGCGATGCGGCAGCGCGAGACGCAGAAGTCGGACCGCATGCGTGCGGAGATGGAATCCGACGCGGTACCGATCAACCCGCTGCGTGCCTGCAAGGAGATCGCCGACGTGTTGCCGCGCAACGCCATCGCCATCGGCGACGGTGGCGACTTCGTCGCTACCGCCGCGTCAGTGCTGCGCATCTACGAGCAGGGACACTGGCTGGATCCCGGTCCGTTGGGCACGTTGGGGGTCGGGCCGGGTTATGCGATGGCGGCGAAGCTGGCCAAGCCACAGAGCCCGGTGGTGATCGTTTACGGTGACGGCTCGTTCGGCCTGCACGGGATGGAGTTCGAAGCCATGGTGCGGCAGAAGATCAACGTCGTCGGTGTCGTCGGCAACGACGCCGCCTGGCAGCAGATCCGCCGCGGACAGGTGCAGCTCTACGGCGAAGAGCGCGCCGTCGCCACGGGCCTGAGCTTCGCGCACTACGAGAAGGTGGTGGAGGCGCTCGGCGGCCACGGGGAGTACGTCGAACGCCCCGAGCAGATCCGCCCGGCTCTCGAGCGCGCCCTCGGTGCGGGCAAGCCGGCGCTGGTGAACATCAAGATCGGCAGCAGCGACTTCCGCAAGGATGCCATCTCGATCTGAGCGCAGAACCCTTCACCGCAGAGACGCGGAGGCGCGGAGGGGTCTCTTCGTTGGTTGTTTCGGCTCTGCGTCTCGGCGCCTCTGCGGTGATATCATTTGAGTCTGCATCCATGCGCGACAAGTCCGCCGCCATCATCGTCATCGGCAACGAGATCCTCTCGGGGAAGGTAGTGGATACCAACGCCGCCTTCCTGGCGAAGGAACTGCGCACGTTGGGCGTGAGCTTGCAGCGTATCCTGGTCATCCCGGACGAACTCGATGCCATCGCCGAGGCGGTTGCCGCGTATCACCCAGGCTTCGACATCCTGTTCACGTCCGGCGGCGTGGGGCCGACGCACGACGACGTCACCATCGCCGGGATTGCACGCGGTTTGCGGCGGCGCGTGGTGCGCCATCCGCTGCTGGAGGAGAAGATCCGCGAGTATTCCGGCGACAAGATCAGTGACGCGCGCCTCAAAATGGCGGAGATTCCCGAAGGCGCCGAGTTGGTCTTCGAGGGCAGCCTGAACTTTCCGATCGTCCTCGTGGAGAACATCTACATCCTGCCGGGGATCCCTGAGCTGTTCCGCGACAAGTTTCTCGCCATGAAGAACCGCTTTGCGGTCGACCCGTATTTCATGCGTGTGATATATACGCGAGCCGTCGAAAGCTCGATTGCCCGGTATCTGAATGCGACGTTGGACGCCTTTCCGCTCTTGCAACTCGGGTCGTACCCGAAGCTGAGCGATCCGGAGTACCGCGTGCGCGTGACCTTGGAGTCCAAGGATCGGGACTACCTCGATCGGGCCTTTGATCATCTGGTGGCA